>Ga0070734_10003531_pt1 | contig 16198 bp, 14 predicted proteins | sample Coa_R1_8_FD_66444 | JGI IMG/M metagenome (GOLD analysis project Ga0070734, IMG submission 66444) | Surface soil microbial communities from Centralia Pennsylvania, which are recovering from an underground coalmine fire - Coalmine... | ecosystem: Environmental > Terrestrial > Soil > Unclassified ...
GCAGCACGCCCATCTCCTCGGCGAGCGTCGGCTGGTAGCCGACCGCGGAAGGCATGCGTCCCAGCAGCGCGGAGACTTCCACGCCGGCCAGGGTGTAGCGGTAAATGTTGTCGATGAACAGCAGGATGTCCCGCCCTTCGTCACGGAACTTCTCCGCCATGGTGAGACCGGTCAGGCCGACACGCAGGCGGTTGCCCGGCGGCTCGTTCATCTGGCCGAAGACCATGGCCACTTTGTCGAGAACCTTCGATTCTTCCATCTCGTGATAGAAGTCGTTGCCCTCGCGGGTGCGCTCGCCGACGCCGGCGAACACGGAATAGCCGCCGTAGGATTTGGCGATGTTGTTGATCAGCTCCATCATGTTGACGGTCTTGCCGACGCCGGCGCCGCCGAACAGCCCGATCTTGCCGCCTTTGGCAAACGGGCAGATGAGATCGATCACCTTGATCCCGGTCGGCAGCAGCTCCACCGACGGGGACAGCTCATCGAACTTGGGGGCCGGGGCGTGGATCGGGCGCATCTCGTCGGACTTGATCGGCCCCGCTTCGTCGATCGGCCGTCCGAGCACGTCCATGATCCGGCCCAGCGTCCCGGTGCCGACCGGCACGGAGATCGGGTGGCCGGTGCTCGCGACTTTCATGCCGCGGCGCAGGCCGTCGGAGGACCCCAGCGCGATGGTCCGCACGACCCCGTCGCCGAGCTGCTGCTCGACCTCGAAGGTCAAGCCCTTCTCCGCCAGTGTGTTGTCGCCGGTATCCTCCAGACGCAGCGCGTCGTAGACATGCGGCATGTCGTTGCGCGGGAATTCGATATCGATGACCGCGCCGATGCATTGAACGATGGTTCCTTGGGCATGTGCCATGGTTTCTTCCGTCTTATCCGATTCGCTGATTCAGTGACAGTGTTGCGCCGGGCGCCGTCATACGGCCGCCGCGCCTCCGACGATTTCGGCCAGCTCTTTGGTGATGGCCGCCTGGCGCGACTTGTTGTAGACCAGCACCAGCTCATCGATGAGCGTTCCGGCGTTATCGCTGGCGGCTTTCATGGCAACCATCCGCGCGGACTGCTCGGAGGCCATGTTCTCGGTCACCGCCTGGTAGACCAGAAATTCGACGTAGCGCTGCAGCACCTGATCCAGGACGACCTTGGGATCGGGCTCGTAGATGTAATCCCATGAGCCGGAAGGCGTGCCCATGCGGTCGCCGGAGAGGGGAAGCAGCTGCTCCATCACCGGCTCCTGCTTCATCGTATTGATGAAGCGGGTGTAGAACACCGCGATCCGGTCGAGCCGGCGCTCCACGAAGGCGTCGAGCATGACCTTCACCGCGCCGATCAGCTTGTCGAGATTGGGCCGGTCGCCGAGCTGGGTCACCTGCGACACGATTTTCGCCCCGAGGCGGTGCATGAAGCCGACACCCTTGCTGCCGATGCAGCACACTTCGACCTGCTGGCCTTTGCTCTCCCAGTCGCGGTACTGATTCACCACAAGCCGCAGGACGTTCGTGTTCAGACCGCCGCACAGTCCCTTGTCGGTGGTGATGACAATGATGCCGGTGCGCTTGGGCGCCTCTTCGCTCAGCAGCAGGTAGGGATGGCGATACTCCGGGTTGGCGTGGGAAATGTTTCCGGCGATGCTGCGTACCCGCTCACCGTACGGCCGCGCCATGCGCATGCGTTCCTGCGCTTTGCGCATCTTCGAGGCGGCCACCATCTCCATGGCCTTGGTGATCTTGCGCGTGTTCTGCACGCTCCTGATCTTGGCTCGTATTTCTTTGGTTCCGGCCATTCAACATCTCCACAACGCGGCTGCTCGCCGCTGCGCGGCTGCGACGCCGCTAACCGCTTCCAACAAAACCCACGACGCGGCTTCTTGCCGCTGCGCGGCTGCGACGCCGCTACCCGCTTCCTACAAAGCCCACGACGCGGCCTCTTGCCGCTGCGCGGCTGCGACGCCGCTACCCCTGTCTTACACGCGGCCGGAAAGCGGCCGCGCTGGTGTTGATTGAGACCGATCTGTCATCAATAGGTGGCGTTCGCCTTCCAGTCCTTGATCGCCGCGTGCAGCGCCTTCTCGTTGTCGGCGGACAGGTCCTTGGTGGATTCGATCTCGTCGACCAGCTTGCCGTACTTGCCTTTGATGTAGTCGCGCATCGACTTCTCGGCGGCCAGGCATTTCTTGACGTCGATGTCGTCGAAGTAATTGTTGTTCACGGCGAACAGCGTCAAGGCCATTTCCCACACGGCAAGAGGCTGGTACTGCAGCTGCTTCATCAGCTCGGTCACGCGCCGGCCGCGCTCGAGCTGACGCCGCGTGGCCTCGTCCAGGTCGGAGGCGAACTGGGCGAAAGCGGCCAGTTCGCGGTACTGCGCCAGCGCGAGGCGGACGCCGCCGCCCAGCTTCTTGATCACCTTGGTCTGCGCCGCGCCCCCGACCCGGGACACCGAAATGCCGGCGTTGATGGCGGGGCGGATACCGGCGTTGAACAGGTCCGTTTCGAGGAAGATCTGACCGTCGGTGATGGAGATGACGTTGGTGGGGACGAAGGCGGACACGTCGCCTGCCTGCGTCTCGATGATCGGCAGTGCCGTCAGCGACCCGGTCTTGCCTTTGACGGCGCCCTTGGTGAAGCGCTCCACCCACTGCTCGTTGACGCGCGCCGCGCGCTCCAGCAGGCGGCTGTGCAGGTAGAACACGTCGCCGGGGTAGGCTTCCCGTCCCGGCGGCCGGCGCAGCAGCAGGGAGATCTGGCGATACCCCCACGCCTGCTTGGTGAGATCGTCATAGATGATAAGCGCGTCCTCGCCGCGGTCGCGGAAGTACTCGCCCATGGTGCAGCCGGAATAGGCAGCGATGTACTGCAGCGCGGCGGACTCGGATGCGGAAGCGGCGACGACGATGGTATAGGCCATCGCGCCGTGCTCCTCGAGCTTGCGCACCACATTGACGATGGTGGACGCCTTCTGTCCGATCGCGACATAGACGCAGATCAGATTCTTGCCCTTGGAGTTGATGATCGTATCCACCGCGACGGCCGTCTTGCCGGTCTGCCGGTCGCCGATGATCAGCTCGCGCTGTCCGCGTCCGATGGGCACCATGGAATCGATGGCCTTGAGTCCGGTCTGCACCGGCTGCGACACCGACTTGCGCCAGATGACCCCGGGGGCCACCTTCTCGATCACGTCCGTTTCCTTGGCGTTCACCGGACCTTTGCCGTCGATGGGCTGGCCCAGAGCGTTCACCACCCGGCCGATCAGCTCCCGCCCGACCGGCACCGAAAGAATCTGCCCCGTGCACTTGACGGTATCGCCCTCGGAGATCTTCAGGTAATCGCCGAGAATCACCGCGCCGACGGAATCGCGCTCCAGGTTGAGGGCGAGACCGAAGGTGTCGTTGGGGAACTCCAGCATCTCGCCCTGCATGACGTCGGACAGGCCGTGGATGCGGCAGATGCCGTCAGTCAGAGATACGACGGTGCCCTGGGTGCGGATGTCCGCCGTATCGGTGAGCGCCTGGATTTTCTGGCGGATGAGGTCGCTGATTTCGGAGGGGCTCAACTGTTGCATGGTGTATCTTCCCGAAAGTTCTCAGTTCAAGATTGACTGCCGATTTGCTCAACCTGCGGCGAGCGCGGAGCTCATCGCGGCCAGCTTGCCGCGCACCGAGCTGTCGATGACCTCATCGCCCACCTTGATGCGCACGCCGCCGATGAGGCTGTCGTCGACGCGCACGCTGGTCTGCACTTTACGCTTGAAGCGGCGCTCCAGTCCGCCGACCAGGCCGGCGAGCTCGGCGTCGTCCAGAGGAAAGGCGGTGGTGATGTCGGCCTCTACCACTCCTTCACGCTGATTCTTCAGGTCCTCGAACAGCTCGTGGACCTGCGGCAGCACGTTCAGCCGTCCGTTGTCGGCGAGCGTGGCCAGGAAGTTGCGGGCGAGCGACACGTCCTCACCGCCCGAGGACACGAACAGGTCCACCAGCTGCGCCTCGGTCACCCGCGGATTGCCGATCAGCGGCTTGACCGACGGATCCGCCGACAGGGCGGCGAGCCGCGACAGTGCGCCGGACCACTGGTCCAGCGTGCCGGTCTGCTGAGCAAGCTCGAACACCGCCTCCGCGTAAGGCCGCGCCAGGGTAGCGGGCTCCGCCATGGCGCCTACAGCTCCTGGCGCAGCTGCGCGAGCAGCTGGCCGTGCGCCTGCCGGTCCACTTCACGCCGCAGGATCTTTTCCGCTCCCGCGACGGCGAGCGCGGCGACCTGGTCGCGCAGGCTTTCCCGCGCGCGCGACACATTCTGCTCGATTTCGCCTTGAGCGCTGGCCACCAGGCGCTCGCCTTCAGCCTTCGCCGCCGTCTTCGCCTCGTCGATGATCTGCGCGGCGCGCTTCTCGGCCTGGGCGATGATCTCCTGCGCGCGCTCGCGCGCGCCTTTCAGCTCATCTTCTGAGCGCTTCGCCGCGGCCTGCAGTTCCATACGCCCCTTCTCCGCCGCCGCCAGCCCTTCGGCGATCTGCTTCTGCCGCGCCTCGATGGCCCGGTTCAACGGGGGCCACACGAATTTCGCCGCCAGAAACACGAAGAAGAAAAAGGCGATGGCTTGCACCACCATGGTCAGTCCGATATTCATGGCCGGCCGCCGGTTATCCTCGGACCACGGAAAGCAGCGGATTCGCAAAAGCGAACAGCATGGCGATACCCAGCCCGATGATGAAGGAGGCGTCGATCAGGCCGAGCAGGAGGAAGACCTTCGCCTGCAGCTGCGGCATCAGCTCGGGCTGGCGGGCCGCCCCTTCCAGGAAGCGGCTGCACATGATGCCCACGCCGACGCAGGCGCCGAGCGCGCCGAGGCCGATCATGAGTCCGATCCCGACGCCTGTGTAGGCCTGGATCAGGGCAAGAAATTGAGCTTGTTCCATCTGGATTCCCCTGTTGGTTTTGGTGAACGTGGTGACGCCCGTCGCGGGCGCGCATGCCCGCCGGCCGCGTCAATGGTGCTCATGCGCCATCGCGATGTAGGCGGCGGTCAGCATCATGAAGATGAAGGCCTGAATGACGATGATCAGCGTGTCGAAAATGGACCATGCGACACCCAGCACCGCACCGAACACGGCGCCTGTCACGCCGGTCGCCGCCCACATTCCGATGAGAAGAAAAATGATCTCGCCGGCGTACATGTTCCCGTAAAGACGCAGCGAGTGCGACAGCGGCTTGGAAATGTACTCGACGGCGTTGAACAGCAGGTTGAGCGGCCACAGGATCGGATTGCTGCCGAACGGGCTGCAGAACAGCTCGTGTATCCAGCCGCCCAGCCCCTTCGACTTGATGCTGAAGAAGATCATCATGCCGAACACCGACAGCGACAGCGCAAACGTGGTGTTGACGTCGGCCGTCGGCACGTTGCGGAACTCCGGCTGGCGAAAGACGTTCTGGTAGATCCAGCCCATCACATCGACCGGCAGCAGGTCCATCGCGTTCATCAGCAGTGCCCAGACGAACACCGTGAGGGCCAGCGGGCCGACGAAGTTGCGCTCGCCCGGATACACGCTTTTCACTTGATCGTCGACGAAATCCAGCAGCAGCTCCACCGCCGCCTGCCACTTGCCTGGAACGCCGGGCGTCGCCTTGCGCGCGGCCAGCCACATCAGCCACAGGGCCACCAGGCCGAGCAGGGCTGCCAGGATGACCGTATCCAGGTGCAGCGTGCCGCCGAAGAAATTCACCTCGCGGTAGCTCAGGTGATGGGAGATATAGGTGGTCGGCGTCAGCGCGTGTGAATGTTCTTCCATGGTGTTTTAGGTGGTCTTACAAGCCTCTGCGGGGATCAGCGGCTGGCGGACGGTTGACCGTGGTCATCGCGCACAAGCAGCGCCACGCTCGGGAGCAGAGCGGTGAGCGCGAATGCGGCGAAGAACGGCACGAACTGAATTCCCTTGAAAATGGAGAGCACCATCCAGAGCGCTCCGATGATCACCAAAATCTTGCTCGCCTCTGCGCGAAGCGCCCGCTCGACCGTCGCGCCGGCGGAGTCAAGCCCGCCCATGCTCGCAACCACAAAGAATGCGAGACCGGCGACGAGGTTGATCGCTCCTCCAAGCGCCGCCGAGACTGCTCCGCCGTTTCCGGCGAATGGCCAGGCGGTGAGCGCGATAACGGCGGTGACGATGAACTGCCACCGGAGAACGGTGCGGACCGGTTTGCTCTTGAGAAGCAATGGGTGCCTCACCGGGCGAACGAAAAACCGCGGGATTGTAGCGTACGGGCGCTTATGAGGCAAACCCGCCGCTTGCATGGCCGAGCCAGGACAATAGAGTGTCGTCGACGACACTCCCTGTGCCGCCGCCGGGACAATGCAGCCTTGCCCATGATGCTTCCTGCGCCACCGCCGCGCTCTGACCTGCTGCCGTGAACCCTGATCGGATCGCCTCGCTGGTGGAGCCGGACCGCGTGCATCGGGACGCGTACGTGAGCGAGACGGTGTTCCGCCTCGAGTGCGAGCGGCTGTTCCGCCGGGCGTGGATCTATGTCGGCCATGACTCGCTGGTGCCGCACGCCGGCGACTACGCGACCGCCGACGTCGCCGGCCAGCCGCTGCTCATGGTACGGCAGAGCGACGGCGCTGTCGCCGTGATGCTGAACCGTTGTGCGCACAAGGGATCTCCGGTGGTGTCGGGGCGCTGGGGCCATGTGGACCGGGTGCTGCGCTGTCCGTATCACTCCTGGTCATACCGGCTGGACGGCTCGCTGCTGGCGGTGCCGGTGGCCGAAGGCTACGCCGGCACGCGCATGCGCGAGTGCGACACCGGGCGCGGCCTGAGCCGGGTTTCTTCGGCGCAGCACCGCGGGTTCGTGTTTGCCCGGCTGGCGGCGGAGGGCATCGGCTTCGAAGAGTACTTCGGCGAGATGCTCGGCTGCATCGACGCCATCGCCGACCGCTCGCCCGTCGGTGAGCTGCAAGTGGCAGGCCCGCCGCTGCGCAGCCTGATCCGCTGCAACTGGAAGATCTATCTGGAAAACATTCCGGACGCGCTGCACGCCAGCGTGACCCACGAGTCGTCGGTGGCTGCAGCCGACGCGGTATGGGAACAGGAGGCGGAGGCGCGGCGCCAGGGACGCGAGGCGGGCGCAGGAGAACCGGCCGCCGGCCGGCCCACGGTGATCGAGCAGCTGAGCCCGTTCGGATCCGGCAGTCCCTTCATGGAGGACATGGGGGGACGCTGCGTGCCGAACGGCCACGTGATTCTCGGCGTGCGCGCGAGCCTGCACAGCGGCTATTCGGCGGTGCCGGCGTACGAGGCCGCCATGCGCCGGGCCTACGGAGAGGAGCGGGCCGCGCGCATCCTGAGCTGGAACCCGCAGAACGCTCTGCTGTATCCCAGCCTCGCCCTCAAGGCGGCGCCCCAGACCGTGCGGGTGGTGCGGCCGCTGGCGGTCGACCGGACGGTCGTCGAAATCTGGGCCTTCCGCGCGCGCGAAGCGCCGGCGGAGCTGCTGGAGCGGACGCGCCTCTACAATAGGCTGGTGTTTTCGCCGATGTCGATGGTCGCTCACGACGATGTTCACGTGTTCGAGGGGATTCAGCGGGCGCTGGCGGCCGACGCCAACCCGTGGGTCAGCCTGCACCGCAATCACCGGGCGCAGCTGGGGGGCGACGCGGCCGAGGTCGGCGGTCTCGACGAGGCATTGATGCGCCATCAATTCGCGGCGTGGGCCCGCGCGATGTCCCCCGGCACAGCCGGCGCGGAGGCGGCGGGGTGAGCGCGCCGCCCGCCGCCGCCGATATCGCCGGCTTCATCTTCGAAGAAGCCCGCCTGCTGGACAGCGCTCGGTGGGAGGACTGGCTGGGCTTGTTCGCGCCGGAGGGACGCTACCGGGTCCCGCTGCCGGGCGGCGCGGCGCCGGCGGAGACCGCAGGCAGCGGCGCGGCGGACGATGAGCCCCTCGGCCAGTCGATCGCGGACGAAGATCTGCTCCTGCTGCGTATCCGCATCGCGCGCCTGCGCCATCCGCGCGCGTACTCGCTGCAGCCGCAGGTGTCCTGCCAGCACGTGCTGCAGCAGCCCCACGTCGAGCGCATCGATCGCGCCGGCAATACTTTCACGGCGTACACGCCGTTCATGTACGCCGAGTGCAAAGGCGACGAGCAGGCCATCCTGTTCGGCGCAGTCCGTCATCGCCTGCGCCTGCACGAGGGGGCGCTGCGCATCGTGCTCAAGCGCGTCGATCTCCTGAATGCGGCGGCGCCGCTGCCGGCGATCTATCTTTTCATCTAGGTTGTCACCCGGGACCCGAACCATGACCATGCGCCGTGCCTTTCTCGCTGCCTGTCTCGCCACGCTGCTGGCTGCCGCCGCGCTGCCCCGCGCGGCGTCCGCGCAGCACGACAGCCTCACCATCGCCTATCCGGTGGATGTGCAGAGCTGGGACCCGACGTCGGTGACGTTTCCGGCCGGCCAGTCGATCTTCAAGAGCGTGTTCGATTCGCCGCTGCAGTACTCGGCCGACCTCAAGCTGAGCCCGCGCATCGTGCGCGAGTGGCGCTGGCAGGACAAGGAGGCGCGCCGCCTCGAAGTGACCCTGCGCGACGACGTGACCTTCCACGACGGCTCGCGGCTGACCACGGAAGACCTGAAGTTCAGCTTCCTCGACCGACCGCAGGCCGATCGCAAGCTGGCGATCGCCGGAATGATCCCCGATCTGCAGAACGTCGAAGTGCTGTCGCCGACCAGGGCGGTGCTGGTCTACGGACGGGCATCGCCGGCCGCGCCGATCTATCTCGCCTTCCTCAGCGGCTACATCCTGCCGAAGGCCTATATCCAGCGAGTGGGCGAAGAGGCGTTCCGCGAGAAGCCGATCGGCGCCGGCCCCTATCGCCTGGTCGACTACCAGCGCGGCTCGCGCATCGTGCTGGAGGCCTATGACAAGTACTGGGGCGGCCCGGCAAAGATCCGCCACGTCACCTTCGAGATCGTGCCCGAGCCGTCGGCCCGCGTGGCGGCGGTGGAATCCGGGCGGGCGGACATCGCGTCCCAGGTGCCGCTGCGCGAGACGCTGCGGCTGGCGGAGAAGCCGGGCCTGGCCGGCAAGGCTTATCCGTACTCGGAGGTCTACATGATGCAGATCCCCAGCTACGTCGCCACTTTCCAGGACGACAACGTGCGCCGCGCCATGCATCTGGCGATCGACAAGAAGGCCCTGTCCAAGGCGTTCTACAACAGCGTCGCCGTTCCGCTGTCGGTGATCGCGCCGCCCAACACGCCCGGCTACGTGGCGGACTTCGAGGTGCCCTACGACCGCGCCGGCGCCGTGGCGTCGCTGAAGAAATCCGGCTATGGCCCCGACAAGCCGGTCCACATCAAGCTGTTGACCACCAACGGCACGTTTCCCAACGACTACGAGATGGCACGGGCGATCGCCGCCATGTGGAAGCAGGTCGGCATCGACGCGGAGATCGAAGAGCTGACCGTGGCCAAATACCTCGAGCTCAATCATTCCGCCAAGCTCACCGGCGCCGTGCTGTACAGCTGGGCGAACGCCACCGGCGACCCCGAAAACTATACCGGCCGCATCCTCGACCCGAAGCTGCGCTTCTCGGCCTGGAAGAGCGATGCGGTGGGCGGTGTCGTCGAAGGTCTGCTGCGCGAGACCGATCCCGACAAGCGCATGGCCGGCTATCGCCGGCTGAACCGCGAGGCGTCCGAGAACACCTGGACGCTGCCGCTGCTGCAGGCGGTGTCCACTGTGGTGTACAAGAAAGATCTGCAGGTGCAGGTCCACGGCGCCGGCTACATCCTGCCGTACGACTATGCGTGGAAATGACCCCGTGGAAATGACCCCGTGGAAATGACCCGGAAATGACCCCGGACATGACCCCGTGCGGGCCGCAGCTCCTCGCCGCCGCAGCGGCCGCGGGCAGCCCTGTGCCGGCTACGGTGTTCGCGGCGTTCGAGCACACCGCCCGCACCCATCCGCAGCACCCGTTCCTGCACATTCCCGCATCGGCTGCCGCAGCATGGAACGACGGACGGCCGTACGACCTTCGATACGGCCAGGCGCTGCATCAAGTTCAGCGGCTGGCGGAGCGTTACCGCGCCAAGGGGTATCGCGGGGGCTGCCGGGTCGCCCTCCTCCTGGAGAACCGCCCCGCGTTTCTGCTGCATTACCTTGCGTTGAACGCGGCCGGTGCCAGCGCCGTCCCGCTCAATCCGGACTACCGTGCAGCCGAGCTGGAGTACGTCACGCGCCACAGCGAGGCGGTGCTGGCGGTGACCTGGCCGCAGCATGTCGATCGGCTGCGTGCCGCCGCGCCCTGTCCGGTGGTTGCGGCAGGCGACTTCGCCGAGGACCGCGACCCGCTGCCCGATGCCGGTCCCGGTCCGGCCGTGGCGGCGAGCGACTTCACCGGCGAGGGCGGCCCGCTGCCCGATGCCGCGCCCCGCTCCCCGGCGGCGGATGCGCGCGGCGCCGAGTGCGCCGTGCTCTACACCTCCGGCACCACCGGAACGCCGAAGGGCTGCCTGCTCAGCAACGCCTACTGCATCGCCATGGGCACGCACTACGTCACTGAAGGCGGCCGCTGCGAAGTGCGCGCCGGGGCCGAGCGGCTGATCACTCCGCTGCCGCTGTTCCACATGAACGCCCTGGTCGCCTCGACCATGGCGATGGTCCTGACGGGCGGCTCCATTATTCAGCTCGACCGCTTTCACCCGGCGTCGTGGTGGCGTGATGTCTTCGAGAGCGGCGCCACGATCCTGCATTATCTCGGCATCATGCCGGCCATCCTCCTCGGCCAGCCGCCGGGGGAATGGGATCGCCGCCACGCCGTTCGCTTCGGCTTCGGCGCCAATGCCAATCCGCGCGATCACCAGGCCTTCGAGGAGCGTTTCGGCGTTCCGCTGATCGAGGCGTGGGCGATGACCGAGACCGGCGCCGGCGGCGCCATCACGGCGAGCCGCGAGCCGCGCCACCCGGGCACCCGCTGTCTGGGGTGGCCCCGCCCCGGCCTGGAGATCCGGCTGGTGGATGACGAAGGGAGCGAAGTGCCCGGGGGGGCGCCGGGCGAAGCCCTGGTGCGGCAGAGCGGCGCTGAAGCACGCGCCGGCTTCTTCTCCGGCTACCTGAAAGATCCCGACGCCACTGCGCAGGTGTGGCGCGGCGAATGGTTCCACACCGGCGACGTGATGCGGCGCGGGCCCGACGGCCAGTATCACTTCGTCGACCGCCGCAAGAACATCGTGCGGCGTTCCGGCGAAAATATCGCCGCTCTCGAAGTGGAGGCTTGTCTCCTCGAGCATCCCGCGGTGAGGCAGGCGGCGGTGCTGGCCGCGCCGGACTCCTTGCGCGATGAGGAAGTGCTCGCCTGCGTCGTGCTCGACCTGCAGGCGGCCGCGCCGGATCGCGATACCGCGCTGTCGCTGCAGGACTGGGCCCTGCAGCGGCTTGCCTACTACAAAGCCCCCGGCTATGTGGCGTTCGTCGACGCGCTGCCGACCACGGCGACGAACAAGGTGCGCAAGACCCTGCTGGCCGAGCTGGCGGCGGATCCGCTGGCCGGCGAGCGATGCTTCGACTTGCGCACCCGCAAGAAGCGGAGCCCCTGACGATGCTGCGGGAGGTGGCGGGCGTCGTGCTGCGCAGGCTGGCCGGCGCCATTCCGGTCATGCTGGTCGTCTCCATCGTCGTGTTCGTCGTGCTGCGGCTGCTGCCGGCCGATCCGATCGGGATGATGTTGCCGCCCAACGCGACGGCGGAGGACGCGGCGGCCCTGCGCGCCGCGTTCGGCCTCGATCAATCCATTGCCCGCCAGTTCGTCATCTGGCTGGCGCACGCGGCGCGCGGTGACCTCGGCGTGTCGATCCATTTCCATGTGCCGGTCACCCGGCTCATCGCCGCGGCCCTGCCGGCGACCATCGAGCTGTCGGCGGCGGCCCTCCTGCTCGCGCTGGCGATCGGGCTGCCGGGCGGCCTGGCGCTGTATGCCGTGCGCAGCCGCCAGGCGCGGCTGGCCGCGAGCCTGTTCGTGGTGACCCTGCTGTCCGTCCCTTCCTTCCTGTGGGCGCTGCTGCTGCTCCTGCTGTTCGGCGTCACCTTCCCCGTGCTGCCGTTCACCGGCCGGGTCAGCGGCGGGGTCGCGCTTCCCGGCTGGACGGGTTTCGCCCTCGTCGATACGCTGGCCGCGGGCCAGCTCGGCGCGTTCGCCGATGCACTGGCGCATCTGCTGCTGCCGGCGCTCGCCCTCGCGCTCGCCTTCGCGCCCCTCATCATGCGGGTGCTGCGGTCCAGCCTGCTGGAAGCCGCCACCGAGGATTACGTGATGACCGCGCGACTGCGCGGCGTGAGCGAGGCGCGCATCCTGCTGCGGCACATGCTGAAGAACGCCGCCCTGCCGACGCTGACGCTGATCGGCGTGCAATTCGGCTTTCTGTTCGGCGGCACCCTGCTGGTCGAGCTGATCTACTCCTTCCCCGGCCTCGGCAACCTGATGGTGCAGGCCGTGCGCGACCACGACCTGCCGCTGCTGCAGGGCGTGGCGGTGGTGTTCTGCATCGCCGTGCTGCTGGCCAACACGCTGGTCGATGCGCTGTACGTGGTCATCAACCCGCGCCTGCGGAGCGTCCGGTGAACGACATGTCGCCGGCGCTGTGGCTGTCGCGCGGGACCGCGCTGGCGCAATTCAGAGCCGCCTCCGACTCCCGTGAAGTCCGCATCGGCGCCGTCATCGTCGGCGCAGTGGCGTTGATCGCGGTGCTGGCGCCCTGGATCGCGCCAAACGACCCGCAGAATCAGGATCTGCTGTCGACGCTGCTGCCGCCGGCGTGGTCATCGGGCGGCGACGCCCGCTATCCGCTCGGCACCGACAGCCTCGGGCGCTGCGTGCTGTCGCGCACCCTGTTCGGCGCGCGCATCGCCCTCACCGTCGCTCTGTGCGCGGCAGTGGGCGCGGCGGTGGCGGGCAGCGTCCTGGCGCTGATCGCCGGTTACGCCGGCGGCCGCGTCGACTGGCTGGTGTCGCGCGCCGTCGACGCGTGGATGGCGTTTCCGCCGGTGGTGCTTTCTCTGCTGCTCATGGTCGGCCTCGGCACCGGCGTGTTCAACGTCGTGCTGTCGATCGTGCTCGTCGACTGGACCCGCTTCTGCCGGGTGGTGCGCGCCGAAGTGCTGGTCGTGCGCCGCCGCGACTATGTCGCGGCGGCACGGCTCCTCGGCTTCACCCACTTCCAGATCGTGCTGCGCGAAGTGCTGCCCGCGGTGGTTCCGCTCATCATCACGCTGGTGAGCCTGGAGATGGGCATTGCCGTGATCGTCGAAGCGACACTGAGCTTCGTCGGCCTGTCCGTGCCGGCATCGGCGGTGGCGTGGGGAATGATGATCGCCGACGCCCGCAGCACCATGCACGAAGCCGTCTGGGGCATGGCGGCGCCGGTGCTCGCCATTTTCATCACCGTCATGGGCTTCAACGTTCTCGGCGACGGCCTGCGCCAGAGCACCGATCCGCGGCTCCGCAATGTCCGCGCCTGAACCGATCCTCCACCTGGACCGCATGACGCTGACGGCGCGCATCGGCGGAGCCGCCGTCGAAGTTCTGCGCGACATCTGCCTGGCCGTTCCAGGCGGCCGCATTGTCGGACTGGTCGGCGAATCCGGCGCCGGCAAGAGCATGATCGGCAAGGTGATCGCCGGACTGCAGCCGCCCGGGTTCGACGTGACCGGGGGACAGGTGCTGTTCCGCGGGCGCCCCCTTCCGGGTTCGCGCGGCGATCTGCTCGGCCGCGACATCGCCTTCATTCCGCAGGATCCGCTGAGCGCGTTGAATCCCGTGCTGACCATCGGCCAGCAATTCGACGAGCATCTGGCACGTCTTGGCACGGCCCGCGCGGCACGCCGGTCCGCCATGCTGTCCGCACTGGGCCGGGTCGGCCTCGTTGATCCGCAGGCGCTGTGCCGCCGCTATCCGCACCAGCTGTCCGGCGGACAGTGTCAGCGCGTGCTCATCGCGCTGGCATTTGCCAGCCGGCCGGGGCTGGTGGTGGCCGACGAGCCGACCAGCGCGCTCGATGTGGTCAGCCAGGCCCTGATCATGCGGGTGCTGGCCGGCGAGCAGCGCTCGTACGGCACGGCGGTGCTGCTGATCACCCACGACCTGCGCCTGGCCGCCCACGTCTGCGACGAAGTCGCCGTGATGTACGCCGGCGAAGTGGTGGAGCAGGGACCCGCCGATGCGGTGCTGCGGCGGCCGCTGCATCCGTACACTCGCGGGCTGCGCGACGCCATGCCGCCGCTGCACGGTCCGCGGCGTGCGCTCCCGGCGATCGGCGAATTCATGCCGGGACTGCAAGCCCTGGCGCAGATTTCCGGCTGCCGCTACGCCGCCCGCTGCCCGGTGCGCAGTCCTGAATGCGTCCGGTCGCGGCTCGCCCTGCGCGAGCGTGCACCGCGCCAGTTCGTGCGTTGCGGCGTCGCGTGCAGCGAAACCGTCCAAGCCGGCGTATCGGACGCGGGGGGCGGGGCGCACGGCGGTCCCACGGGCCGCCCGGACTGGGACGGCGGTCGCACAAGCGGCCCGGATCGGAACGGCGGTCCCAAAAGCGGCGCGGATGGCAATGGCGGTCGCACAAGCGGCGCGGATGGCAACGGCGTTTTCACGAGCGGGCCGCATCAGGCGGTGCCGCTGCTGGAATTTCGCGACGTCGACCTCTGCTATGAATCCCCGCGGGGCCTGCTGGGGAGACGGCGCGGCGCCGTGCAGGCCGTGCGGGCCGCTTCGTTCCGCGTCGACCCGGGCGAGAGCGTCGGCATTGTCGGGGAATCGGGCAGCGGCAAGAGCTCGATCGCGCGCCTGGCCCTCGGCCTGGAGCTTCCCACGGCGGGACGCGTCCTGGTCGATGGCGCCGACCTGCATCTGGGCGCGGGCAGGACCTCTGCAGGAGCGCCGTCCGGCCTGCGCATCGTGTTCCAGGATCCGCAGTCTGCGTTGAATCCGCGCCGGCGAGTGGCGCGGCTGGTGACCCAGATCATGGAAGCGCCGGATCACCGCCGTCCATTGCCGGACCGGCTCGCGCGCGCACTGGAGCTGCTGCAGCAGACCGGTCTTCCGGCCGACTGCATGAGCCGGTATCCGTCGCAGCTTTCCGGCGGGCAGCGGCAGCGGGTCAATATCGCGCGCGCCCTGTGCGTGACGCCCCGCCTGCTGGTGGCCGATGAGATCGTCTCCGGGCTGGACGTCTCGGTGCAGTCGCAGATCCTCAATCTTCTCGACCGCCTGCGGCGTTCGCTCGGTCTTGCGCTGCTGTTCATCTCCCACGACTTGTCGGTGGTCCGCTATCTGTGTGAACGGGTGCTGGTGATGCACCGCGGCCGCATCGTCGAGTCGGCCTCGACGGAGGACGTCTTCCTGCGGCCGCGCGAGCCCTACACCCGCATGCTGATCGGCGCGCTGCCTCCGGAGGATCCCGATCAGCAGTGGCCGCCTGCTGCGGACGCCATCGCTGCGGACGCGGTCGCCGCCGCGGCCGCGCCGGCGGGCTGAGGCGATGAGACGCGACTACCGCGACATCGCGGTGACGGTGCCCGTCACCGTTCCCTATGTCCGTTATTCCATCCGCAGCGCGCACTGGTTCCTGGCGGCGGCCCTGGACGGCCTGCTTCGCGCCGCCGGCCTCGACAAGGACAGCGTCGACGGCCTGTGCGTGTCCAGCTTCACGCTGGCGCCCGACACGGCGATCGGCCTGACCCAGCATCTGGGTGTCTCGCCGCGCTGGCTCGACCACATCCCGCTCGGCGGCGCCAGCGGCGTCGTCGCCCTGCGCCGCGCGGCGCGCGCCGTTCAGTGCGGCGACGCCGAGGTGGTGGCCTGCATCGCCGGCGACACCAACCACGTGGACACGTTCCGCCTGACCCTGGCGAACTTCAGCAACTTCGCGCGCGACGCCGTCTACCCCTACGGCGCGGGCGGACCGAATGCCAGCTTTGCCCTGCTGACGGCGTACTACATGAAGACCTGCGGCGCGCGCCGCGAAGACTTCGGCAAGCTGTGTGTCGCCCAGCGCGACAATGCGCTGCGCTACAGCGGCGCATTGTTCAAGAAGCCGCTGACTTTGCAGGAATACCTCGACGCGCGCCTCATCGCCGAACCGCTGCGCCTGTTCGATTGCGTGATGCCGTGCGCCGGAGCGGAGGGCTGTCTGGTGATGCCGGTCGCCAAAG
>Ga0070734_10003534_pt1 | contig 16192 bp, 12 predicted proteins | sample Coa_R1_8_FD_66444 | JGI IMG/M metagenome (GOLD analysis project Ga0070734, IMG submission 66444) | Surface soil microbial communities from Centralia Pennsylvania, which are recovering from an underground coalmine fire - Coalmine... | ecosystem: Environmental > Terrestrial > Soil > Unclassified ...
CCGAACTTGCCCCATTCACGGCCATTGCCGGACTGCTTGTAGCCGCCGAACGGCGCCGAGCGCTCGTTCGGTACGCCCTGCAGGTTAATGTTACCAGCTCGGATGCGGCGGCCGACGCGACGAGCGCTCTCGACTGTATCGGCGGAAACGTAACCCGCAAGACCATACGGCGTGTCGTTTGCGATCCGCACCGCGTCCTCTTCGTCCTTGGCGCCGAGGATGGTGAGCACGGGACCGAAGATCTCTTCGCGTGCAATTGTCATGTCGTTGGTCACATTGGCAAAGATGGTCGGGCGCACGTAGTAACCTTTGTTGACGCCCTCGGGCAGGCCAGGACCGCCTGCCACGAGCGTCGCACCTTCTTCGATGCCCTTGTTGATCAGGGCCTGGATTTTGTCCCATTGAATGTGCGACACCACGGGGCCGATGGTAGTGCCTTCGGCGCGCGGATCGCCGGCCTTGGTCCTGTCGGCTACGCCCTTGGCGATCGCCGCTACTTCCTTCATCTTCGACAGCGGGACAATCATCCGGCTCGGCGCGTTGCAGGACTGGCCGGAGTTGTTGAACATGTGCATCACGCCAGCGGTTACCGCCTTGGTGAGGTCAGCGCCTTCGAGGATAACGTTCGGGGACTTGCCGCCGAGTTCCTGGCTGACGCGCTTCACGGTTGGGGCGGCGCGCTTCGCTACATCGATGCCGGCGCGGGTCGAACCTGTGAACGAGATCATGTCGATGTCCGGATGCTCGCTCATGGCCGCGCCCACCTCGGGGCCAAGGCCGTTGATCAAATTGAACACCCCCTTCGGCACGCCGGCTTCATGGAGGATTTCGGCAAAGATCAACGCCGAAGATGGCGTGAATTCGGACGGCTTGAGGATCATGGTGCAGCCGGCGGCAAGTGCGGGCGCGACCTTGCAGGCGATCTGGTTGAGCGGCCAGTTCCACGGCGTGATCATGCCGACGACGCCGACCGGTTCGCGCACCACGACTGCGGTCCCGACCGGCTCTTCGAAGCGGTAGTTCTTCAAGGCCTCAAGCGTCGACATGATGTGCCCAAGCCCGGCTCCGGCCTGCAGCTTCTCGGCCATGGGCAGTGGCGCGCCCATTTCGTCGGAAACAGCGGCACCGATGTCCTTCATGCGGCGCTTGTAGATCTCAACGATCTTGGTCAGGAGCGCAAGGCGCTCTTCGCGGCCCGTCTGCGAATAGGTCTCAAAGGCGCGCCTGGCGGCGGTAACCGCTTTGTCGACGTCAGCTTTCGAGCCGAGTGCAACCTCATACATCGTCTCTTCGGTGGCGGGATTCACGACCGGGGTCGACTTCTTGACGACCGGATCGACCCAGGCACCGTCGATGTAGAATTGCAGGCGGTTGACCACTGGAGACCTCTTGAGGGTTCACTTGTGAAATGCCGCGGCGCTTTGCGTGCCGCGGGTTCAGGGCCAACCTCTTGCATAATAAAATTGCATATGCAATATAAGGAACCTTGCATATGCAATGGTTTTCGCCTGCTACCCGTGCATCGTGGTTAATGTCTGTTGCAGGCGCCTGCAAATGGGAGTGCCAGCCGGAATGGAGTAAATGGCGGTAACACTCAATCAACTTACCTCGCTGGATCTCGTCCGCGGCTTCGTGGCCGTCGGGCGGCGTATGAGCATTACATTTGCCGCATCAGATCTGTGTCTGACTCAATCGGCGGTGAGTCGTCAGGTACGTACCCTCGAGGAGATCCTCGGGGTTAAGTTGTTCGTGCGCGGGCACCGATCAATTGCATTTACGGCCGAGGGACAACGGCTCTTCCAGCGAGCCGATGAGGCGGTTAAGCAGCTGCAGGACGTCGTCGGTGCCGTTGGCGTGGCCCTTGCCTTTCGACCAGTGACCATCGCCGCAAGCATTGGCGTAGCCGGCTTGTGGCTAACGCCACGACTCGGGCAGTTTCTTCAAGGCGAGCCAAGCATAGATTTGCGAATTTCCGCTAGTAACGAACTTAGCGATCTCCGCACCGAAGAATTTGATCTTGCGATCCGCTATTGTCCCGCTGAGGCGGCACCACCGAATGCCATTCGACTTTTTGGCGAGACGATTATCCCAGTCGCTGGTCCATCGCTCAAGCTAACCGAGATTGCATCTGCGAAAGACTTGCAACGGCTTGTACTACTGGAGTTCGACGGAGAATACCGACCGTGGCTGAAATGGAACGATTGGCTTGCGAACCAGGGTTGGGCTCGCCTTCGACCTCGGACGATGCTTCATTTCAATCAATATGACCACGTCATTCAGGCCGCTATTGCGGCTCAAGGTATTGCTCTTGGGCGGCTCGAACTCTTAAGCGCCGCAATTGCCGAGAGGCGTTTAGTGACCCTGATGGCGCCGGGGGCGACACCCGCCAGCTCGCACGGCTATTGGCTGATACGCGGCACCTATGCGAATCGTCCTGAGGTCGATCGGGTCGCCCAATGGATCAGAACCGAGGCGGCGCAAACCGAACAAACGAGCGCCTCCTTCTGCAAAGAGTGCGCTTGAGAGATCGGCCGCGGTTTCCGAGGAGCACGTCCGCTCCCATCAAATGATGCTGTTGCCGCGAATGTAGGCCATTCGCATGTCGTCGCTTTCGAATGGCCGACTGCGAGTTATGCCACCCAGGGTTCGCATTCCCTGCGCTCATGCGACGGGCAAGATTTCTTCGTTTGTGAATTTTCGTAAATCGTACTGCATTGGCTTGCAGTGCGGGTCATGCCGGACTCAATGCGGGAGGAACAATTATCATGACAGTACGTATAGAGCGCGATGGCCGGGTGTTGACGGTCATCCAGTCGCGCCCCGAGGTCCGCAACGCCGTAGATCCTGAGCATGCCGATGCGCTACAGGAAGCCTTTCTCAACTTTGACGCCGACGATACAGCCGATGTTGCAGTGCTTTGCGGCGAGGGCGACGTATTTTGCGCTGGCGTAGATTTGAAAAGCCTTGCCGCGCGGGGCATTGCTACGCCCGAGAACAGAGCGACCCACCGATCGCTGGAATTTCCAAAAGATGGCGGTCCCATCCCGCGCGGATCGGTGGGGCCATCGCGGTTGCAGTTGAGCAAGCCGGTGATTGCCGCGATCGAAGGGCCCGCGGTAGCGGGCGGCATGGAGCTTGCGCTCTGGGCCGATTGTCGTGTGATGGCTGAGGGCTCCTATATGGGGACCTTCAACCGCCGATGGGGAATCGCGCTGACAGATGGAGGCACGGTGCGGCTCCCGCGCCTCGTCGGCCGGGGTCGCGCGCTTGAGCTGATCATGACAGCGCGAAAGGTCGACGCTGAGGAATGTTATCGGATCGGGCTCTGCGAGATGTTGGTGCCAAAGGGGAAGGCGCGGCAAGCGGCTGAAGAAATGGCGCAGCGCATCTCGAAGTTCCCACAGGTGTCATTGCGCGTCGACCGTCGCACGGTCTACCAGCAAGAGGGACTACCAGTGCTTGCCGCTCTAGAGCTCGAATGGAACAACTCGGCGGGCACGTTTAAGGCAGAGGGAGCGGCAGGCGCCGCGAGATTCGCAAAGGGTGCCGGACGCCACGGCGATTTTAGCGATTTCGACTAATCGCCGGCTTCAATGAATTTGAATGGGCGGGTTTCGTCGTTCGATTCTGTCGCGATGCGAGCGACGGAAGCAAATCATAGCGACCAATGAGAGTTCAGTTTAAGACTGGAGTTCATCGATGACCGACATTCCCTATCGGACCGCGCTCATCGTCGGTGCCGGGTCGGGCATTAGCGCATCGTTCGCGCGCGCACTCGCCAAGGCCGGCCTCCGTGTCGGCGTCGCCGCGCGCAACCGCGACAAACTCGCGGCGCTGGCGGCCGAAACCGGAGCCCAGACGTTCGTGGTCGACGCGTCGATCCCCGCCGATATGGCCCGCCTGTTCGCCGAGGCGGACGACCGACTCGGCGAACCCGATGTCGTGCTCTACAACGCCGCCGCCCGCGCGCCCGGCCCGATTGCCGAACTCGATCCCGAATCCGTGCGCAAGGCCGTCGAGATCGGTGCGTTTGGGGCCTTCCTCATGGTGCGCGAGGCAGCGCGGCGGATGGTCCCGCGCGGCCGCGGCGCGATCCTGCTGACGGGGGCTAGCGCCAGCTTGAAGGGCTATCCGCAGTCGGCGGCATTTGCGATGGCCAAGTTCGCCCTCCGTGGCCTGGCGCAGAGTGTCGGGCGCGAACTCGGGCCGAAGGGCATCCACGTCGCCCACTTCGTGATCGACGGCGGCGTTCGCAGCGCCCAGCGTCCCGATCCAGTGGAGCGACCGGACAGCACAATCGATCCCGACGCTATCGCGCAGACCTATGTCGACATCCTCCGCCAGCCGCGCAGCGCCTGGTCGCTCGAAGTCGAACTCAGGCCGTGGGTCGAGGCGGAAGGTGTCCTGGTCGCTACGGCGAGCCAAATCCTGACCGCCGGCGGCGCCGCCAGTCGCGCATGACCCTGCCGAAGCCCTCGTTGACGCGATCCAGCGGTTGTGGATGGGCGATCCTGAAGCGGCGCGGCGCTGCCCGAACGTTGCCGAACGCGGAACGCCGGCACCTCGCCGGGTCGACGTGAGACCGGAAATGCGGCCGGCAGGCGGATAAATTGAATCAAAAAAACTGGAGGAAATCGTGACTACTATAGCCAATTCGACCAATATTGATGAGCGGCCGTCCGCGGGAACGCGGCAGACGCGCAATGCGATAATCGCATCGGTTCTCGGCTGGTCGCTCGACCTGTTCGACCTGTTCATTTTGCTCTATGTCGCGCCCGTGGTCGGAGCCTTGTTCTTTCCGTCGAGCGTGCCGACGCTGTCGCTGGCCGCGGTCTACGCTTCGTTCGCGGTGACTTTGCTGATGCGTCCGTTCGGTTCGGCGATTTTTGGCCACTATGCGGACGTGCACGGCCGGAAAAGCGCGATGTTCATCGCGATCGTCGGTGTCGGCATCTCGACGGCGGCATTCGGCGTACTGCCGACGATTGGCCAGGCCGGATACGTTGCGCCGATCCTGTTTCTGATCCTGCGGCTGATTCAGGGCATTTTCGTCGGCGGTGTCGTAGTCTCGACGCACACGATTGGTACCGAGTCGGTGTCGCCGGAACGGCGCGGCGCGATGTCTGGCCTTATCGGCGGCGGTGGCGCTGGCATCGGGGCGCTTCTTGCCTCATTCGTGTTCCTGATAACTTCGTCGGTCTTCCCCGGGGAGGCATTCGCAGTGTGGGGCTGGCGCTGCATGTTCTTCTCCGGCCTGCTGAGCTCGCTGCTCGGCTGGTTCATTTTCGCAAACCTGGAGGAGTCGCCTTTCTTCAGGCAACTGCAGAAGCAGAAGGCCGCCGGTAGCAAGACAGTGGCGCCGGTCAAGGTGCTGTTCTCGGACGACTGGCGCAACGTGCTGCTGGTCAACCTTCTCATCACATTCGGCGGCGGAGCCGGCTACTACATCACATCGGGCTATCTGCCGTCGTTCCTGAAGGTCGTGAACAACGTCCCCAACAGCGTATCGTCGCTGATCCTGATGGGCGCAAGTGTGACCGCTTTGATTTCGTCGATCCTCGTCGGCGCATTGAGCGACGCCATCGGTCGCAAGAAGACATTCCTGCTGGCAGGCGGATGCATGATCGTTCTGATACCGATCTGCTATCTCGGCATGGCGGCGACGACCGATATCGCGACAATCACGATGTATGCGCTCGCGATCGCTTTTCTCGGCAACGCCGGCCTCGCGCCCGCCCTGATTTTCCTCAACGAGAGATTCCCCACCGAAATTCGCGCCAGCGGCACCGGCCTGTCATGGAATATCGGCTTCGCGCTCGGCGGAATGATGCCGACTTTCGTTTCGCTGGCCGCCGGAGGTCCTGCGCAAATTCCGATGTCGCTGTCGGTGTTCGCGGTCGGGATTTTGGCGATCTACCTGGTGGGCGCTTCGGTGATTCCCGAAACAAAAGGGAATTTTCGCTAAGTGACGTGAATTCTAAGGTTCGCCGGTCTGCGGTGTTTCTGCTACGCGGCAGCATCCCTCGTTGACATTCCCAGCACGAATGCGAACCGGAAGAATTGCTCGTTTGTGCGGTGGTTGGGATTGGCTTCTGATGACTCTCGTCAGCCTTCTCGCGAAGGCGGTGCGTGACAACGTCCGATGAGAGAGCAACTGAATTTTTCCTCAACTGATCGGTGGTCTGGATGTTGAAGCTCTACTACTGCCCGGGAACCAGTTCGATGGCGTTGCACATCACGCTTGAGGAGGCCGGCGCACCTTACGAGGCGCGGCCGATCCTTTTCCAAAACAGCGAGCAGCGAAGCGAGGCCTACCTCAAGATCAATCCACGCGGCAAAGTGCCAGCGCTGCAGCTCGAGGACGGTGAGATCTTGACCGAGAACCCCGCAGTCCTGAGCTACATTGCCAAGAAGTTCCCCGGCGCCAAACTGTGGCCGTGCGATCCGATGACCGAGGTGCGCGCGATCTCGACCTTGGCGTGGTTCTCCAACACTGTGCATACGGCATTTGCACATTTCGTGCGTCCGGAACGCTACACCGCAGATGCGGCCGGAGCCGAAAAGGTGAAGGAACAGGCGAAGAAGACTTTCTGGGGCTGCCTGCAGGAGATCGACCAGATGCTCGTCGGCAAAGAGTGGGTGCTCGGCTCGCAGTTCACCGTGTGCGACCCCTTCGCGCTGGTGTTTTATGGCTGGGGCTTGCGCGCCGAACTGCCAGTGAAGGACCTCGGAAGCTACTCCGCACTCAAGGACCGGCTGCTCAAACGCCCGGCGGTGCGCAGGATCCTCGAGAAGGAGCAGAGTCCCATCCTCAAAGCTGCGTGACGTTCTTCAGAAAAGATCAGTTGTATAAGGTCGCGGGATCACTGATCAACAGGGCTAGATGGCAAAGGTGGGCTGAGCCGAAAATGTCGGCTTCCTGCCGCCAGGCTCAAACATAAAAACAGGAGAGAGGGTTATGCCCGGTCCACTCAATGGCGTCACTGTACTCGATTTGAGCGCCGTCGTGTCCGGTCCATTCGGAACCATGTTTCTGGCGGACCAAGGCGCCGACGTTCTGAAGATCGAGCCGATCCGTGGCGACAGCAACCGCCACAGCCGGGCGACAATCGACAAGAAAGGAGAGTTCACGGCGCTGTTCGTCTCTTCCAACCGCGGCAAGCGTTCGCTTTCTATCGACATCAAGAGCGATGCAGGACGTGAGGTCTTGGCAAAGCTGGTGGCGAAGGCGGACGTGCTGGTGCAGAATTTCCGCCCGGGGACGATGGAGCGGCTTGGCCTCGGCGCGGAGGAATTGCGCCGGCGCCATCCGCGGCTGATCTATGTCTCGATCAGCGGCGCAGGTGAAACCGGTCCCTATGCGAACAAGCGGATCTACGATCCAATCATCCAAAGCCTATCTGGCTTTGCGGACATTCAGTCGCAGCCAGTAACCAATCGACCGCAGATGATCCGCGCCATCGTCTGCGACACGACCACCGCCATTATGACGGCGCAGGCGGTGGCCGCGGCGCTTTACGCGAGGGAAAAGACAGGGCAGGGCGATCACGTCCGGATCGCGATGCTCGACACGATGATCTCCTATCTATGGCCCGAAGGCATGACTCAATTCACGGTGGTCGGAGCCGAGGCCACGGCGCCCGACCCCAACGACCGCCCCGACCTGGTGTTCAAGACCAGCGACAGCTACATCTGCTGTGGCACGATTTCAGATTCGGAGTGGCAAGGCTTCTGTCGCGCGACCGGCGATCCCGAGCTTGCCAAGGATGAGCGCTTCGCAACTCCGGAAAGCCGTAGCGTCAATGCGACGGCCCGCATCAACAAGATGCAGGAATACATTGCCAAGCATACCACGGCCGAGTGGCTGGAGCGGCTTGATGCAGCGGACGTGCCCTGTGCCCCCGTTCTCCGCCGCTCCGAAATCATTCACAATGAGCAGGTTGTTGCGCGCGGCCTAATCCAGGAGATCGATCAGCCCAGTGTCGGCAAGGTGCGACAGCCGAAGCCCGCCGCGCGCTTCGAGCTAAATCCGTCGGCGATAAGAGGACCAGCGCCCCGAATTGGTGAACATTCGCGCGATGTGCTGGTCGAACTTGGCTATGACGAGCGTGCGATCAAAAAGATGGTCGAAGAAAAGGCGGTCCGCCTGGCAAGCTAATCGGAACTGGGTCTGCCATTCTCTAGCGAGGGCAGGCGGAGCACGCCAGAAGTCATGTCAGCCAGCCTTTCCCGAAGTTCGGGTCTTCGCGGGCACCGGCATGATCGCCGATAGCGGTCGGGTGGCCCGACTTCTTGGCTTGCGGTCCCGCCGGTGAATGCGGCCGCGGTTATCGATCGCGCGTTATACCGGTCGCTGACGCCATAGCGATCGCGCGGTCGTGACAGCTTGCAAGCACCGTGTTCCGCCTTAAAGCTGCAATCATCCGTCAGACGAGCGCGGCCTCGATATGCTGGAGCTGCACAAGGAACGATTTGCCCACCTTGGCGACTAGCCGAGTACGATTCCGTCACTGGATCCAAAGCGTTGACTCTCTCTCAAACGTTCAGGTCGCGAGCCGTCTTCGCGACAAAAAAGGATTGCCGAAAAAAATCGTTCAACGGCTTGTCAGCGCACCGTTGGTTCTTGGAAAGCGTCTAAAAATCCATCCGACGCAATGAAGTCGAGGGCTCGACGCAGTGCCGCGGATTCCTTGGCGCCAAACGAGGCTTCGAAGCGTTGCTGCGCCCGCGCCCACGGGCGTTCGGCCTCGACGATCTTTCGACGTCCGGCTCGCGTGAGCGCGATGAGCCGATTGCGCCGGTCAGCCGGGTCAGCAACGGTTTCGATGAGGCCGTCGCGTTCAAGTGGCTTGACGTTGTGCGCCAACGCGCCGCGATCCATGACAAGAGCTCGGGCCAATTCACCCATTGCGGGTGTTCCCATGCGAAAGATCTGATTCAAAATCGCCAACTGCGTCACACGAAGTCCGCTGGATGCGAGTGCCTCATCATAGAGTTGCGATGCGCGTCGCGATGCTTTTCTCAGCGCCGTACAATTGCAGCTGTTCTCCGCCTCGGCAAAGCGGGGCCCCATGGGCCTCCGAATGGTCTTGGGCATTCTCGACTCCTATACGTGCCCCCGTTCACACGGGGGTCGCCTCAATCCTAGCATATGCAAGAGGCATACAAAGTCCTGCCCGGCTCAGGCGACGGCCTTCTTGCGGATGCCAATGCTCTCGAGCCGCGCCTTCTCGGCTTCGGGCAGGGCGGCGGACCATTCGGCTTCCTTCCCGTGCAGCGGGAGCACGCGACCGAATTCGACCATCTGGTTCGGTGGAATCTCCGAGAGGTAGACCCAAACGCAGTTCGGCTTCATCTGAGACGCCAGCGTGACGTCGGACGTCAACCGGGCCATCAGCGCATCTTTCATCTCGGTCGGGCGACCGTCGCGGATGAAGCCGTGAACGAAAATCTGGTCCCCGTTGAGCTGCGTGCCGCCCAGGAAATAATTGCCGGGCTTGACCTCGTTGAACGTGAGCTGGACGAAATAGTAGGGAGCCCCGGTCGAGTCGCCGTGAGCGCGACTAACGGCCTCCGCGATCTGGCTCTTTTGCGAAGCGTTCAGCCGTCCTTCGGCGTGTGTGACGATATAGCTGGGCATGCTGACTTTCCTTTCATTCGACTACCATGTGCAAAGGTTGCCGCATTTGTGAAAACGTGTCGATATTAGCATATGCAACCGATGGCACTACCCACAACTTGCATATGTAACCTTAATAATTTGCATATGCAAATTCTTGGTTGTAATTATGTGCATATGCAAATATGTCAAGGTCGAGAGTCGTCCTTGGAGCCGTTCGTGAACACATCTTCCGTCCCTGCCGATCAGGTTGCGCGCGCCAAGCGCCGCATTCTCGTTGCGGCGTCGCTGGTGACATCATTGAGCATGTTCGACTCGAACATCGTTGCCGTGTCGCTGCCGTCGATTGCGCGTACGCTCGGCGCGAGCTTCTCCGACATCGAATGGGTGATCAGCGCCTACCTGTTGACTTTCGCGGCGCTATTGCTGGCAGCCGGCTCCTATGCCGATCGGCATGGACGCAAGCGCGCGACGCTCATCGGTCTCGTCGTCTTTGCGGTAGCATCCGGTCTCTGCGGCCTGGCGCAATCCGCCCTGATGCTGAATCTTGCGCGGGCGCTGCAAGGCATCGGTGCGAGCCTTTTCTTGCCCTCGGGGCTCGCGGTCATCAATCATGCGTTCGCAGCGCACGAGCGGGCAAAAGCTTACGCGTTCTGGGGCGCTTGCCTCGGCATTGCGCTCACCAGTGGCCCGATCGTCGGCGGTGTCATCACCAATCTGTTCGGTTGGCGTTGGGCCTTCCTCATCAACTTGCCGATCTGCATCGCCTTGTTCATCGCGATTGCTGCCTTCGTGCATGAGTCGCGCGATCACGAAGCCAAACGTCTGGATTATGCAGGTATCCTGACGTTCAGCGCCGGGCTCTTTTTGCTGATCTGGGCGCTGATCGATGGCAATGCGCTTGGCTGGGGGGCACCACCGATCGTCGAACGCTTCGCCGGCGCGGCAGTCCTTCTCACCGCGTTCCTCGTCGTCGAGCTTGTCCAGAAGCGGCCAATGGTCGATTTCACCCTGTTTGCTCAGCCGACCTTCCTCGGTTCGGTATTCGCCATGCTGGGCTACGCCGGCGGCGCGCAGGTCATGATCTTCTACCTGCCGCTATTCCTGCAAAACGCATTCGATCTCTCGCCGGCGATGGCGGGTTTGGCGATGTTGCCGTTCGCTTTACCGATGTTCCTCACCCCGCTTCTCGCCGCCGGGCTGGCGCATCGCTATTCCGGACGCACATTGCTGACCGTCGGACTAGTGACGGCCGTGGTCGGCGACCTGCTGCTGTGGGCGCTCGCGCACTTTTCCTTGCCCTATCCGGCGTTCATGCTCGGCATGCTGGTTGCGGGTGCGGGCGCAGGGCTGCTCAACAGCGAGACAGCGAAAGTCATGCAGGGCGCGGTCCCCCCGCAGCGCGCTGGGATGGCAGGCGGCCTCACCGCTACGTCGAGGTTTGTTGGCCTGCTGGTCGGGGTTGCCGCATTCGGTGCGGTACTGGTGCACGTTGCTTCGCGCAACTTCATCGCCAGCGGTGTCGCGGCCGGGCTCGATGCCGCCAAGGCGGCGGAACTCTCCAGGCGCGTGACGTCAGGTGACGTCGCCGGATTCGTCGGCGCGCTGCCGCAGGCGCTGCAAACGGGCATCCGGCAAATCGGCAATGCGGCCTTCGCCGACGGATTCGCCGCGGCGTTGCTGCTGGCGGCCGCGCTCGCCGCGGCGATGGCGCTGGTTACGCTGCTCCTGGTGCGGCATACCGAGACGTTGCCGGTCACGGGTAGCAATAATCATCTTCCCGACCAACTCGATCCGTCGTGGTCACCCCAACGAGACATCGACTTCAAACCAATGCGTTCGACTATTAGGACGAAACGCGCCGCGGACGCTGTACTGCAGGAATTGCATGACGTCGTGGGTGAGACTTCATCCAAAGATCGACCTGCGGATCTTTGCCGGCAATGAGCGTAGGGGAGAGCTCAATCTGGCAATCCCCCTCGTGCCAAGCCGAAGCTGGGCAGTCGGGTTTCGCCAAGCCGCCGAAAGACCGTCTCTGACTAATAGCGGCGGAGCAACGGAGGGGAACACCGTCCGCTGCACTAGATTGTCGATCGAAGCTACATGTTCGCATTCCGGACGCGCATGCGAACCGGGAAAATTGCTCGCTTGCGCTGAGGGCCGGACTGGCCTCTCATGACCGATATCGGGTGCTCTCATGCAGCGATCCGTTGCCAGTGACTTATGCCGTCATCTGACTCGTGTCTGCAAACCGCTGGAGGCGTCGGGCCATGACCAGTTCAACGCCGTCGTCGGCATCTTCGGAAGTTGAGTTCTGGTTCGAGTTTGGCAGCAACTACAGCTATCTCAGCGTCATGCGGATTGAGGACGAGGCTCGGCGGTTGGGCGTCCATATCTTGTGGAAACCGTTTTTGCTCGGTCCGATTTTCCGAGAACTGGGAATGGATAACTCGCCTTTCGTTCTGCAGAAGGAGAAAGGTGCTTATGTACAGCACGACATGACGCGACTCTGCCGAAAGTACGGCCTTTCCCCTTGGGTCAGGCCGAGCGTTTTTCCGCGCCTCGGCGTCCTGCCTTTGCGGATCGTGCTGCTGGCCGCCGAGCAGCCGTGGGTCGGCGCCTTCTGCCGTAGGGTGATGGAGCTCAATTTCGCGCGCGACCAGGATATCAATCATCCGGAGCAGATGGCGCCCATACTGACGGATTTGGGCTTACCTGGCTCCGACATTCTTCAACAGGCCCAGTCCGAGCCAATCAAGACGCGCTTGCGCGAGCAAACAGACGAAGCACGCGCGCGAGGCATATTCGGCGCTCCGACTTTTTTCGTCGGGACCGAAATGTTTTGGGGCAACGATCGGCTCGAAGACGCTCTCGTCTTTGCGTCGAAGCCGACAATTCCATAACGCTGCAGTCACGAAGTTGCTCGAACACTTCAGCGCGGTGGGCCACATTGCTTTTTGAATTCTTGAATTGAAATACCTGCTCCGAGCAGGAACAGTTAAAATCAGCCGCGCTCACCGACATGCCCGATTTCCCTCAGGCATCCTCCAGGACCATAGCTGCGCATTTCTCCCCGATCATGATCGAAGGAGCATTGGTGTTGCCGCCGACGACCAGAGGCATGATGGAAGCATCGGCAACGCGCAGCCCTCGAATGCCATGTACCCGCAGACGGGGATCCACAACCGCGTCGCGGCCCGTGCCCATTCTGCAGGTGCCGACAGGATGCAGGTTCGAGACGCCGCGATTGCGGATGTCCTCAACGAGTTGCTCGTCCGATCGGACGGCGGGCCCGGGCACCACCTCTTCCGCGATATATGGCTTGAGCGCCGGCTGTTCGGCGAGCTTTCGCGCCAGCCGAACGCCGCAGATCATGGCATCGACGTCATGTGCGGTTTCCATGAACTTGAATTCGATCCTCGGCGGGGCGAACGGGTCGCGGCTTGCAAGGCTCACCAACCCGCGACCTTCCGGACGCAAGTGAACGGGAGACATGCTGAACCCCGGCCATTTATGGGGGTGCATGCCGGTGCGGTCTCGGGTCTCGATCGACCAGAGATACGTATTGATCTGGAGATCGGGACGATCGAAGCGGGGATCGGTACGGGTCAGGATGCCGGCATGCGTGGCGATGGCAGTCATCGGCCCGTCTCGTCCAACCAAGTATCTGGCGCCGGCCGCTATCTTTCGGAGCGGCGAGCGATGGAGCTCGTTGAAGGTGCCGGTCTTGGTCGAGCGCCAGGCGACGTACGAATTGAAGTGGTCGTGCAGGTTGGCGCCGACCGGAGCGAGGTCGTGCGTGACCTCGATACCCATCTCGTTCAGATGGTCACCCGGTCCGATGCCGGACAACAGCAGGAGTTGCGGCGAGCCGTAAACGCCGCCGGAGACAATCACCTCGCCCTTGGCCCTGGCGATCTCCATGCCACGAGACGTGCGGAACTCGACGCCAACGGCGCGGCCGTTCTCGATGACGATTCGTGTCGCATGCGCGTTCGGCTTGACCACCAGATTCCGGCGACCTCTAGCCGGTTTCAGATAGGCGGTCGCGGTGCTCCATCGGCGCCCCGTGCCGACCGTTGCCTGATAGTATCCGGCGCCTTCCTGCGTCGCGCCGTTGAAGTCGCGATTGCGCGGAATGCCGGCCTGGACGGCGGCTTCGATGATCGCATCAATGATCTCGTGCTTGTAGTGCGCGTCGGTTACATTGAGTGGGCCACCGACACCGTGGAACTCGTCCTCACCTCGCTCCTGGTTTTCGGCCTTGCGGAAGAAAGTTAGAACGCTTTCGTAGTCCCAGCCGACACAGCCGAGCTGACGCCAGCCATCGTAGTCCGCCGCCGTCCCGCGCATATAGACCATGCCGTTAAGCGAACTCGTCCCGCCGAGCATTTTGCCACGCGGCTGGTAGGAGGTGCGCCCGTTGAGGCCGGCAACGGGCGCACTCTCGAACCTCCAATTGTAGGTTTTGTGCGTGAAGAGCCGGTAATAGCCGACTGGAATGTGTATCCATGGTGAGCTGTCGCGCCCGCCCGCTTCGAGCAGGAGCACCCGGTGGCGCCCCGTCTCCGAAAGCCGAGCTGCCACCGCACAGCCGGCAGACCCGGCGCCGGTCACGATGTAGTCGTAAGATTCCGCCTCCATCTGGCTCCCCATCGCCTTACTTCATCGCAAACCTGCTTTGCCGACACTTGGGGCAGGTTTCGGAACCTTGTCGAACCCAGGTGTCGGTGAGGGAATGAAACGATCAAGCCTTTCGCCGACTCGGGCTTTAGGCGCCTTACGCGAACGCTTTTCGGATGCGCGCCCAGTCAGCCAGTGCGTGTTCATGTCCGGGCACGAGCTGGACGGTGAACTGCGTGTAGCCCGCACTGCGCAGCGCCTCGATGCGCTGCTTGATCTCGGCCTCGCTTGCCGTAAAAGAGGTGGCGCTGATTAACCCGGCGCTCACGAACCGCTTCTCCTCGGGCTTCACGAACATCAAGTGCCCGCGATGGTTCTGCAGGTAGGGCGCATCCTTGGGCTCGAAGTCGCGCGCCAGGTCGATATAGCCTTGCATCTCGGGTCTGGTCCTGGACACCATCGTCACACCTGGCGCCAGTCCGGCCAGCGCCTCATCCGCCGCGCGATGCAGCATAACTGCCGCGCGCGGGCCCGCTTGCGCCATCGCACGCTCGGAGTCAGCGCCTTCACCGTCTTTCAGCACGCAGCCTAGCGCAAAGGCCGTCGCCTGGAGATCGCCCATCGCATGGCCGGCTTTCGACCAGGCGTCGCGCATGGCCGCGACTTCCTTGATGCCATTCTCGACATTGCCGACGAAGTTGATCCAGCCCGCCTTGAGCCTGGCTGTCAGCGCCTGGGTGCGCGGCCCGAAGGCCGAGAGATGGAGCGCGATCGGATCCTTGGTGTTGAACAGAGGCAGTTCGGGATTGAGAAAACGAATTTTTTTCTTCTGGCCTTCCATCTCGAACTCGACCGTCTCGCGGCGTAGCAGGCCGTAGACCTGGTGGATGTAGGTCTCCATGTCCTTGACCTTGATCGCGCCAAAGCCCATCGCTCGCCGCGCGGTGAAGCCAGTGCCGACGCCGAAGTCGATGCGGCCCGGCGCGAGCTGGTTCAGCGTCGCCAGCGCATTGGCGGCGACCGGGGCAATGCGGTTCGACGGCACCAGCACGCCGGTGCCGAGGCGGATGCGCCTGGTGTTCACGGCCGCCGCGCCCATGGCGACGAAGCAATCGGCACTCAGCATCTGAGTGTCGTAGAACCAGGCATGGGTGAAGCCGAGCTCCTCGGCTTCCTTGGTGACCCTCCAGGAATCTGCGGCCGTTGGCAGGGCGATGCCGAAATCCATTCGTTTCCTCCGTCAACTCCTCGTTGTCTTCGTGTCGTGCTCTCCGCCAGCGAATGACGCAAATCGGACGTCAGCTCGCCTGGGGCTAGTGCCGCCGACCTGAAGTCCCTGACTCACGCGCGGCAAGACTTGCACAGGGACTTCAGATCGAAAGTGGCACTAGAATCATAGGTTTACTAGTGCCCTTTGCTTTCCGAAGTTCGCATAACAGGTTGCAGCGATGTATCACGAACTTCGGAAAGCGGGCACTAGTGCACGCTCGCCGCGCGGGCGACCTTCTCCACCGTGCGCATCCAGCCGTCGGTGTCGCGATCTTCGGGCTGGACCATGACGTGATCGGCGCCGGCGTCGCGATAGGCGCCAAGCCTTGCGCTGAGCTCAGCAGGGTCCTTGCCGTCGAAGCTCGTGCGCAGCGAGATGGTGAAGGTCTTGTCCGGCCGCAACGTGCGCAATCGCTTGATCACCGGCGCCGCCGCCTCGGCGCTGAGCCGCGAGCCGTGCCAGCCGTCGCAGAGGTTCACGGCGCGTTCCAGGGCCTTGTCGGAACTGCCGCCGACCCATAGCGGAATGGGCGCCGAAGGGGGAGGTTGCATGCGCATCTCCTCGATCTGCGTCGCCCAGTAGCGCGGTTTGAAGGTCACCGGGTCCTGGCTCCACAGCGCGCGCAGCAGCGCGATGCTCTCGTCGGTGCGCCGGCCGCGCTCGCGGAACGGCACGCCGAG
>Ga0070734_10003535_pt1 | contig 16188 bp, 10 predicted proteins | sample Coa_R1_8_FD_66444 | JGI IMG/M metagenome (GOLD analysis project Ga0070734, IMG submission 66444) | Surface soil microbial communities from Centralia Pennsylvania, which are recovering from an underground coalmine fire - Coalmine... | ecosystem: Environmental > Terrestrial > Soil > Unclassified ...
TCGTTGGTCGATTGCGACATGTTGACGTCGTCATTGGGATGCAACGCGGCGTAATCGCCCTTGGCGTTGCCCATGCATTCCAGCGCCACATTGGCGACGACCTCATTGGTGTTCATGTTGGTCGAGGTACCCGCCCCGCCCTGCACCGCATCCACCACGAATTGATCGTGGTACTTCTCTTCGTTGGCGATGAGCATGCAGGCGCGTTCGATCGCGTCCGCCTTCACCGCGGAGAGATAGCCGAGCCGCCGGTTGGCGCGCGCCGCCGCCTGCTTCACATAGACCAGCGCGCGCACGAAATTCGAGAAATGTCCGACCGGTACGCCCGTGATTGGAAAGTTCTCCACCGCGCGCATGGTGTGGACGCCCCAATAGGCTTCCGCGGGGATGTCGCGATCGCCGAGCAGATCGTGCTCCTTGCGCGTCGTGACGCGCGACAGCTCGATCTTCTGCGTGGTGGCGACCTGCACGGTGCCCGGGCGCATGTCGCCCGCGGGCGTTTCAACGGCGGATGTGTTTGCGGCCACTGGATGGACCCTCCCGGCGACGCTTGTTGTGTGCAAATGATGGACCCCGGACCAGGCTCATTCAAGCGCGCCTCTTAGCCCATCAGCGTCAGCCCGAATAGGCGTGAAACCGGCCGCGCGTGTAGGCGTGGGAGACGGCCTTCATAAGCTCGCTGACCTCGCATTCGAGAAAATTATTGGCCACGATAAGCGTGCGGATGGTCGCGCGCAGATCGCCGTCGCAGGCGGCAATCGCCTCCTCGACGGCCGCCTCAAGCTCACTGTCCCCGTCCGGCAATGGCTGTGAATTGAAGGACACTGCTGGGTTTTCCTCGTCGGATTCCAACTCTCGCGGCGAAGCAATGTTCTTTCTTTGTTCTCATAAAGTCAACGGGCCAAATACGGTGCTCGGCAAAATATGGCGTGTCCACAGGGGCCTGCGCATGGTTCTTGTGGCGCGGCCTCCGTCAGCCTACGGTGTTATGGAACCGTCCGCACGAGGCCGCCGATGAAGCACGACACCAGTTTTGCCCTGCTCACCGGCAACAATGTCGAGACGCGTTTGGTCAAGGCCGGCGGCACCATCTTTCGGCAGGGCGAGGAGGCTCGCGAGCTTTTCGTGATCAAGAGCGGCGAGGTGCGCATTCAGCTTGACAACCGCACCCTCACCGAGCTTCGCGCCGACGACATTTTCGGCGAAATGGCGTTGATCGACAGTGAGCCGCGCAGCGCCACCGCGATCGCCATCAGCGATGTAGAGCTGGTGCCCGTGTCCGAGAAGCAGTTTTTGTTTCTCGTCGGCCAAACGCCCCACTTCGCGCTGAAGGTCATGCGCGTGCTGGCGCAACGATTGCGCGCGACGAACAGGACATTTGGCTGACGTCGCGCGCATTGGGCATGCGCCCGCTCTGGAACGGAACACTCCCCCGACCGTTTCGATTGAGCAAATCTTGCTCGGACCGGAACGGCGATGGCGCAAGGCCAAGACCTAGGCCATGAAGACCCAGGCCACCCAGACTCCTGCCAAGCGGGGGCACGATTGCGCCGGGCCAACCGCGCGCTGGATGCGACCAATTTCTTCCTTGCGGATGTGCGTCAGGGGCTGGGCCCCTATCTGGCGATCTACCTTCTGACCGAGCAGAAATGGGACGAGGCCCGCATCGGTCTCGTGATGTCGGTTGCGACGATCGCCGGCATCATCGCGCAGACGCCGGCCGGCGCGCTGGTCGACGCCAGCAGGGCGAAGCGACTGATCATGGCTGGCGCGGCCCTGATCGTGACGGTGGCCTCAGTTCTGCTTCCGCTGTTTCCGACCTTCTGGCCGGTTGCGATCTCGCAGAGCATCGCGAATGCGGCCGAGGTCACCTTCCCGCCCGCGCTTGCCGCGGTATCCCTCGGCATCGTGGGCCAAAGCGTCTTCACCGCTCGAATCGGCCGCAACGAAACGTTCAATCACGCGGGCAATGCGGCGGCGGCCGGCCTTGCTGGCGCTCTTGGTTACGTATTGGGACCGCAGGCCGTGTTCTATCTCCTCGCCGGCATGGCGATCGCGAGCCTCGTCAGCGTGCTCACGATCCCGGGAGCAGCGATCGACCATGATCTTGCGCGCGGGCTGTACGAACGCGACGGCGAAAAGGCGCGCGCCCAGCCCAGCGGTTTGAGCATTCTGTTCACCTGCCGACCGCTCCTGATCTTCGCCGCCTGCGTGATGCTGTTTCATCTGTCGAATGCGGCGATGCTGCCTCTGGTCGGCCAAAAGCTCGCGCTGCAGGACAAGAATCTCGGCACCAGCCTGATGTCCGCCTGTATCGTCGCGGCGCAAGTGGTGATGGTGCCCATGGCGATGTTGGTCGGCGCACGCGCCGATCGCTGGGGCCACAAGCGCTTCTTCCTTGCCGCGCTGCTGATCCTTCCCATTCGCGGCGCGCTTTACACGCTTTCCGACAACAAGGCCTGGCTCGTCGGCGTGCAGCTTCTGGACGGAATCGGTGCCGGCATTTTTGGCGCCATCTTTCCGGTGATCGTCGCGGATCTCATGCGCAATACCGGCCGCTTCAACGTCGCCCAGGGCGCCGTGATCACGGCGCAAAGCATCGGCGCGGCGCTCTCGACCACGCTCGCGGGCTTTGTCGTGGTGAAAGCGGGCTACAGCGCGGCCTTTCTCGTGCTCGGCGCGGTCGCCGCCATCGGCTTTGCCGTGTGCTGGTTTGCCCTGCCGGAGACGCACGCCCCCTCGAGCCGATCGGGGGAGACAGGGCCGTCTGCTTCCGCTATCGCTGCGGAATAATTTTCGGACAGCCGGTTCCAGGAGATGACCCGACAATGCCGCCACCCGATGCAATCCTGACCTGGGTCATCATTGCGCTGGCCACCGCGGGCGTCATTGTCCGGCCCTTCCGTCTCCCCGAAGCGATGTGGGCGCTCGCAGGCGCCGCTGCGCTGGTGTTGCTCCAGCTCTTGCCATGGGACGACGCCGTCCGCGGCATGCGCAAGGGCATCGATGTCTATCTCTTCCTCCTCGGCATGATGCTGATCGCCGAACTCGCCAGGCGCGAAGGTCTGTTCGATTTCCTCGCCGCCTATGCGGTCGAACATGCCAGGGGTTCGCCGCAGCGGCTGTTCCTTCTCGTCTACGCCGTCGGCATCCTCGTCACCGTTCTCTTGTCCAACGATGCGACCGCAATCGTGCTGACGCCCGCGGTCTATGCCGCCACGCGCGCCGCCGGCGCGGCCCCGCTGCCCTATCTGTTCGTCTGCGCGTTCATTGCCAACGCCGCGAGCTTTACCTTGCCGATCTCCAATCCCGCCAATCTCGTGGTGTTCGGCAGCCGCATGCCGCATTTGTTTGACTGGCTGCGCATGTTCGCCCTGCCCTCGGTCGCCTCGATCGTGGTGACTTACGTCGTGCTTCGCTTCTCCCAGCGCCGCGCCCTCGCCGAGGAGCGGATCGAGAGCCGCGTCCCGACCCCGCATCTCAGCCATGGCAGCAAGCTCGCGGCGATCGGCATCGGCGCGATCGGCATCGTCCTGCTCACCGCCTCCGCGCTCGACGTTCAACTGGGCCTGCCGACGTTCATCTGCGGGGCGATCACGGCGGCGGCCGTGCTCGCGCTCAGCCGGCAGTCGCCTTGGCCGGTTATCAAGGGAGTCTCCTGGAGCGTCATTCCACTGGTTGCAGGGCTGTTTGTCATGGTGGAAGCGCTGGTCCACACCGGCGTCATTGGTCGCATCAGCACGCTACTGCACGAGGCTGTCGCGCAGTCGCCGCCGCAGGCCGCGTGGGCCACGGGCCTTGCGACGGCGCTTGCCGACAATATCGCCAACAACCTTCCGGTCGGCCTGATCGCGGGTTCGGTCAATGCAGCCGACCACCTGCCGCAAAGCGTCACCAGCGCGATGCTGATCGGCGTCGACCTGGGGCCGAACCTGTCGATCACAGGTTCGCTTGCGACCATTCTCTGGCTGGTCGCCCTGCGGCGCGAGAAGATCGACGTCACCGCATGGCGTTTCTTGCAGATCGGCGCGCTGGTGATGCCACCAGCGGTCGTTGCGGCGCTGGCACTTGCGATCCATTGGCAATTCTAACGGCGACGTCGGCCAAATTAACGGGAAATATGCACAAAGGCGTTCAACTCTCGGAGGAACACCGGCAAGCCGGGATGTTGTTCGATAAGAACATGGTCTTGCCCAGGCAAGGCAACAAAGCGCGCAGCTGGAATTCCGGCGGCTATGTCACGGCTCAAGGCGACCGGCACACGACGATCGTCTCGGGAGTGCATCACAAGGGTGGGTACCTTTACCTTTGAAAGCAAAGGCCGCACGTCGATGTTACTAGTGGCATCAAAGTAACGGATCGCAACCTCTGCCGAGCCGCTCAGGCGCTGCAGGTCGTTGAATGCCTGAACCTGCTCCTTTGTCGCCGAGGGCATCATCTGAGACGTGAATATCTGCCGAAAGGTCGGGTCATCTGATCCCCAGCCCACCTTCACGAGTGTTCTTAGTGCGGCTAGCCGTTCACGATCTGCATCGGTCAGATGAGGATTCTTATTGCCGCCGACGGCGTATCCGCCATAGAGCACCAAATGGGAGACCCGCTCGGGATGTCTCACGGCATAAGCAATGGAAACAGCAACTCCTTGCGAGAACCCGAGAAGCGGAAACCTGTTGAGACCAGCCGCATCGGCCACGGCTTCCATGTCGCTGACCCACGCGTCCAAGGAGATTTCGCCGACATTCCAATCAGAAAGGCCGTTGCCGCGAGCATCGTAACGGACAAAGCTATAGTTCTTTGCAAGCGCAAGCAGGAACTCTCGATGGATCGGCAGCTCCCAATCATACTCCAGGTGGCCGAGGTAGTGCGCAGACCTCAACAAAGGCATTCCATCGCCGACTTTCGCAAACGCTAGCCGAACTCCATCTGGAGCAGCGCAATAGCTCACCTCCTGCTTCAAGTCCGAACCTGCAAGAAAGCGCGCTCCTGCCGATCCATCGTCGTGCAGGTTGATGCCAAAGACTTCGACTGGCTTGGATATGTTTTTCAGGTTCTTACGACCCAATCCCCGAAAGGCAAATTCCACTTTGCCTTCGATCTGCTCCAATACCTGCCGGGATATGCAAATGCCACCGCTCTCGGCAATGCTCTCGAGCCGCGCGGCTACGTTGACTCCATCACCGTAAAGATCACCAGCGTCTTCGAGGACATCACCAATGTTGACGCCCATACGAAATTCGATCCGGTCGTCAAATCGTAAACCGGAATTTCGCTTTGCCATCGCGCGTTGAATGCTGATTCCGCAGTTTACCGCATCGATAACACTGGCGAACTCAACAAGTAGTCCGTCTCCCATCGTCTTGAAAATGCGTCCCCGATGTTCGACGATCTTCAAATCAACGATTTCGCGCCGGACAACTTTCAGGCTGGAAAGAGTGCCTTCCTCATCCTCGCTCATCATCCGGCTGTACCCGACGATGTCTGCTGCAAGTATAGCGATGAGACGACGCGGCATACTTTCCGCTCGGTGAATTCCACTGCGGCCCCAGCTCATTATAGCAAAGCGCAGCTGGCTTTGCAGGCTGCTGAGCCGCTCTGGACTAGTAACTTGGAAGTAGGAACATGTCCGCTGGTCAAATCCGGTAAAGCTCAACCCGAGCAGATGCTTTCCGCTTGGCCGTCAGCAGCCGACATTGCCTTATGAGTTCGCGCCCCAGAGCATGAGTCCGCATAATGACCCCGCGGCAAGCAATGATGCGGGCTTCTGGACCGCCGCACGAGTGGCCTAACCCAGCTTGATATGGGCTTCCTTTACCACCTTGCTCCAACGCTCCATCTGATCCTTGACGAAAGCGCGGAATTCGTCCGGCGTGGTCGGCCGGCTATCGATGTTGAGTTGCTCGAAGCGCTGCTTGACCTCGCCTGCGCTGATCGCTTCGTTGATCGCGCCGTTGAGGGCCCGTACAATGTCCGGCGGCGTGCCGTGCGGGACGAACACGCCGTTCCATTCGTAGGCCTCGAAGCCGGGCAGCGTGTCCGAGGCCGGTGGAACGTCCGGCAGGCTTTTCAGCCGGCCCTTGCCCGTGTGCGCGATGGCCTTCAGCTTGCCGCCCTGGATCAGGCCGACGCATGACGATCCATTGGAGAAGAAAAACTTCACCTGGCCGCTCATGACATCGGTCAGTGCCGGGCCGCCGCCGCGATAGGGCACATGATTCACTTTGACCCCGGTTATGAAGCGGAACATTTCGAGCGACAGATGCTGTAGCGTGCCGTTTCCCGAAGACGCCATATCGATGCCGTCAGGCGCCGCTTTGGCATAAGCAATCACGTCGGCCATCGTCTTCACCGGTACCGACGGTGTTACCACCAGGATATTCGGCACCAGCGACACCAAAGCCACCGGGTCGAAATCCCTGTTGTAGTCGAACGGGAGGTTCGAATAGAGGGCGCCGTTGACCGAATACGCGGTCGCGTCATGCAGGATGGTGTAGCCATCGGGCGCAGCCTTTGCGACCACGGCTTCGCCGATGGTGCCGCCGGCCCCACCGCGATTTTCGATGACGAACTGCTGGCCCAAAATCGCGCCGAGCTTGGCGTAGAGGATACGGGCGGTTGTATCGGCGCCACCGGCCGGCGGATAAGGCACCATGACCTGCACCGGACGGTTCGGCCAGGCGACTTGTGCGCCGGCGCTGCGAACGAACGGCGCGGCGACAACACTAGCCAGAACCGCGCGGCGCGATACCTGGCACAAAACATGGCTCCTGGACATCGTTCACCCCCTGTCTTTTTTGCTATGACGCCTGTTGCCGGCTGTGAGGTCAACCCCGCCAAAGTGTCATAAGCGGAGCAGCGTAAGCCTCGCAAACGGGGTGTCCTTCCCGGATGGAAATCCATCGATGTTCCGCTATTTTGCATCGCGCCGCAAATTCGGTCGCGGCGATCTCGAAACGAGGTTTTGCATGACCTTCGCCTCCTGGATCAGGCGACTCCGCGCGCCGCTCGTCGCTTTTAGCTTGACCATCGCGTCGGCGGTTTCGCCGGTGCATGCCGTTGAGGATGCCGGAAAGGTTGGCGTGGTGTCCTTTGGATTGTTCGGCGATCAGGGCGTGTTTAGATCCGAGGCCACCGGAGCGGCCGAGGTCGTAGCCGGCCATTTCGAGACTGGCCCGATCGACGTGGAGTACAATTCGAAGCGAGGTGGACATGCAACGATCGAAGCGCTGACCAGATCGTTACAAGTGGCGGCCAGCGGCCTGGATGCCGAGAAGGATGTTCTCTTCCTGATTCTCACATCGCACGGCTCTCCGGACGGCCTCGCAATCAAGGCCGGGCGGCTTATGGAAACGCTGACCCCGTCTCGTCTCGCCGGCATGCTGGCGAGAACGGGCGTGCGACACAAGGTAGTGGTCATCTCGGCCTGTTATTCCGGGGTCTTCATCCCGCGGCTGGCTAGTCCGGATGTGCTGGTCATCACCGCGGCCGATGCCGATCATTCGTCCTTCGGCTGTGAGGACAAGGCCAAATGGACCTATTTTGGCGATGCCTTTTTCAACGTCGCGCTCCGGCATGCCGCCAGCCTGAAGGATGCCTATCTCAGTGCGCGCTCGCTCGTGCGAAAGCGAGAATTGCGAGAGCATTTCGAGCCGTCGAATCCCCTGATGGCAGGCGGTGAAAACGTGCTGCCATTGCTTCTTGAACGCCCCTGAACGACGGGGCGACCTAGCCAATGCCGCGGCGCCGCCTATGCTTCATCCCCGATCGCCTCATTGCCAGTCCGGCACGCCATCCACGCGCATCGTTTCAAGTTCGGGGAGATCAAAGCCGAAGTGCTGCGTGATGAGCGAACGCAGGGCTTTTCGATCCGGCAACTGCATGGCTTCGGCGACACCGTTGCGAATGACATTGACGCCTTGGTTCATGATGTTGACGCGGCCTTCTTTGGTGGCCGCGCTGGCGAGGATGTTGTGCGTGAAGAAGGAGGCCGGGTGGGTAGCGATGTAATGGTTCATCATCTCGAAATCGACAGGATACTCCTCCTCCATCGTCGAGACCCAGCCTTGGATCTCCTTGCCCTCCTGAGTGACATACAGAAACCAATCGTTTCCCTCGCGGGCGAGGCGGTGAGTGGGCGCACTTGTCGGAACTGGAGTGCCGTCGATCGGGATCGGTTGTGGGCAGGCGAAGGGACCGAAGCCGGGGTCGATGACGAAGGTGGCGCCGCCGGTTGCGACCGTGAGAAACATGTGTTGGCGGGCGCTTTCGTTGCGCGATTCAAAAAGCAGGACACGCGAGGCGTGTCTGACGGGAGTAAAGCCGGTAGCTTCGAGCGCGGCATGCATCAGGCTTGCGTGTTCGAAGCAATAGCCGCCACGACGGGCAGCGACCATCTTGGCTTGCAGACCTTCAGGGTCAAGGCGGATTGGTCGACCGAGAAGAACATCGAAGCTTTCGAAGGGGATGTTGGCGGTGTGATCGCGCAGGATGGCAGCAAGGGTCTCGTAGGTCGGAGTACGGGGGCCGGAGTAGTTGATGCGCGCCAGGTAAGCATCGAGGTCGAGGCGCTGTGCCATCTTGGTCGGCTCCTTGCGTTGGCAGGGCGTCACTAAAGCAGATGACGATAGCGTTTTGGTGCGGGGGCGACAATCAGAAGACCACCACCAAATTGCTGGACGGCAGTTTTCGGCCAGACACAGGCGTGTCATTTATATCTAGTTGGCTCTTAATCGGACCACGCGAGCTCGGTCAAAAAGTTCTACGGCAACTTCCAGCAGCTGCGATTTGCTGAACGGCTTGGCAAGCAGCGTAGCCGTACGAAAGGCCTGCGGCAGGCTCTCGCGGCCGTAGCCGGTTACGAACGCAAACGGGATGCTGCGTCGCGTCAATGCGGCTGCGACATCATCGACAGGCCGCCCGCTTAAGTTTCCGTCAAGCAATGCCGCATCGAGCTGCTGGCCTTCAATGATTTCGACGGCCTTGCTCGCCGACCCCGTTGACGCAACTACCTCGGCGCCCGCCTCTTGCAGGCTGGCCGACAGATCGAGGGCGACGAGCGGTTCATCCTCGACGACGAGGAAGCGTTTTCCCGCAAGTTTACCTTGCAGTGGGTCAATGATCTGCAGCAGGTGACGTCCCGTTTGGCGAACCAGTTCAGGCGCAGACGGTGACCCGGTCTCGTTCGCTGCGAGCGGCCGCGGCAGTTGCAGCGTGATCTCCCAAACTACGCCATAGGCGGTGGCCAGCATGCGCGCACTCTCGCCCTCGCTCTTGGCGCTCTGCTCGATAAGCGTGGTGCCGAAGCCGCGTGTTGCAGGCGCTTTCGATGGCGGCCCACCGCGCTCTTCCCAGCGCAACTTGAGGGTCTGGTCTTCTACCGTCCAGCCGATCGTCACCCGGCCGGCGAGGACCGATAACGCTCCGTACTTTACCGCGTTCGTGCCGAGCTCATGCAGCATCAGCGCGACATGCAGGGTCATCTGCGGCTCCAGGTGGACCAGAGGCCCCGAGGCGGTGATCCTGGTCTCGTCGACCGCCCGATGCAGAAGTTGGTCGCGAATGAGTGCGCGCAGCTCGGCGCCTTTCCACGTAGTAGCGGTCAACAGCGAATGCACCCGCGACATCGACTGAATCCGGCCCAAGAAGCTTTCGGCGAATGCGGCCGGATCTTTCGTGCTGCGCAGCGTGTGCTGTGCGATCGCCTGTACGCTGGCGAGGATGTTCTTGACGCGATGATTGAGCTCGCCGATCAGAAGTTGCTGCGTTGCCTCGGCCTGCTTGCGTTCGGTGATATCGCGTGCAGCGCCGAACCATTCGACGATTTCCCCTCCTGTGCCGATCACCGGAACTGCGCGCGAATGGGTCCAGCCCATCGTGCCGTCAACGCGAAAGATCGGATGCTCGAGTTCGAAGGCGCTCTTGCTCGATATTGCTTCTCGAATGGCCGCCATCACTTGGGCATGGTCGTCGGGGTGAAAGTATTTCTGAAGCCAACTTTGGCTCGGGCTCTCGGTATCCGCGATAAAGCGCTTGCCTTGGAGATAGCGCATCTCGCCCCAGTCGTGGCTCATGCTATAAACTACATCCGAGCTCGCGGTGACGAAGGCGCGGTAACGCTCTTCGCTCGCACGCAAGGTTTCGGCGGTCTCGTTGCGCAATTGGGCCATTTTCAAGTTTGCCTCGACGCGCGCCAGCAGCTCGCGGCCGCTGAACGGCTTGATCAGATAATCGTCGGCACCAGACTGCATACCCTCCACGCGGCTCTCTTCGCCGGCACGAGCCGACAGCAGGATGATAGGCAACGTGGCCGTCTGCGGATCGGCGCGCAAGCGGGCGAGCAACTGCATTCCGTCCAGGCGCGGCATCATGATATCGGTCAAAAGAAGATCGGGTTTTCGGCGTGCAATCGCCGCCAGCGCCGCCTCGCCATCCGCTGCGACCTCGACCTCGTAGCTCGACGCGAGAAGCCGGTGCATGTAGTCGCGCATATCGGCATTGTCATCGGCAAGCAGAATATGCGGACGCTCACCAAATATCGGTTCGACTGGCTGCGAAATGGTGGCATCCGCGATGATCTCGTCATGCTGTGACCGCGGATCGGACAACCAGCGCAAAGCCTCCTCGACAAAAGGCGTTGCCCCCAGCGCGGTGGACGTGAGGGTACGCGCCGCACCGATTTGCCTGGCAGGCAAGTGGCCACGACCCCGCGGGATGGCTACCGTGAACGCACTGCCTTTGCCGGGCACGCTTTCGACCGAGACTGTGCCGCCGTGCAGCTTGACCAATTCCTGGACCAGAGCGAGGCCGATGCCCGAGCCTTCGTGTGTGCGGCCTTGGGCACCTGTCACACGATGGAAGCGCTCGAACAGCTTCGGCAACTCGTGCGATGGTATGCCGGTGCCGGTGTCGCGCACCGCCAAGACGAAATGCTCGTGGGTTTGTCGCAGCTCCACCGCGATTTCGCCTTCGAAGGTGAATTTGAAGGCGTTGGAGAGGAGATTGAGGACGATCTTCTCCCACATCTCGCGATCGACATAGGCCATCTCGGAAAGCGGCGTGCAATCGACAACCAGCCGCATGCCGGCCTTCTCAATCGCCGAACGAAACACGCTGGCGAGTTCTGCCGTGGTAGCCGCGAGATCGGTGGACTCATAAACGGCCTGCACGCGTCCCGCCTCGATGCGCGAGAAATCAAGGAGCGTGTTGACCAGCTTCAAAAGGCGCAGGCCATTCCGGTGGGCAAGGTCGATTTGTTGATATTGGCTGGTGGAGGCGCTCACGTGTCCAAGGTCGGTTTTCAACTCTTCAAGGGGGCCAAGCATCAGCGTCAGCGGCGTGCGGAATTCATGACTGACATTGGAGAAGAAAAGCGTCTTGGCGCGATCGATTTCGAAGAGCGCCTCAGCGCGTTTGCGCTCCTCTTCGTAGGCTCGCGCCGTGGCAATGGCGGCCGCTACCTGCGCCGCCGCCAGTTCGAGGAAGCTGCGGTACTGGTGATCGAACCGCAGGCGCGGACTGATGCCGGCAACCATCAGTCCCGCCAGTTCATGCGCCTTGTTCGAGCGAATGGGAACAATGACGGCGGTGTGTGGCGGATCCGACCAGGGGCCGGGCGGCACGTCGGCAAAGCGCGCAGCGAGATCGTCAATCGTGGTCATCGCCTCGTCGCGAACAGCCGCTGCCAGCGGCCAGGCAGAACTCTGCTCCTGGCCCTCACGGAAATCCACAAGAGCGGGACTTACGACTTCGCCCATGCCGACACCGCTCGTGCCCGCAAGCCGTGCACGCTCGTCATCGGAATCGATGAGATAGAAAAGGGCGAATGGAACATCGCGAGCATAATTCGTCAGCGTCTCGGCTGCGATGGCGCACGCCATCTCTGCTGTCTTGGCCTCGCCTGTTCGCGCGCCGAGATCGCGCAGCGCCTCGACGCGACGCTCGCCGATGATCTTTTCTGTGATCTCGTGCCCCATCGCCAGCACGCCGCCAATGCCGCGCGGTGCGGTATCGTCGGGCACAGGACTGTAAGCGATGGTGAAATGCGTCTCCTCGAAGAAGCCATGGCGATTAATCTCAAGCAGGATGTCATCCATCCATGTGGCCGGGCCCCCATTGAATGGGGCGTCGATCAGAGGCTCCAGGATATCGCGGATTTCTGACCAGCAATCGCGAAACGGCTTACCGAGCGCCCAGGGATGCTTCGTACCGAGCACCGGGCGGTACGCGTCATTATAGATCGAGATATAGTCCGGCCCCCACCAAAGTAGTAACGGAACGCGGTTCGCCACCAAAAGACCCACGATCATCCGCAATGCGGGGGACCACGATTTGGTTGGGCCAAGCGGCGTCTGCGCCCAGTCAAACGCGCGAATGAGCGAAGCCATCTCTCCGCTGCCAATTAGCCAATCGGTGGAGGAAACAATTTCGACCTCGTCAGGCGATGTGTCGTCGGTCACTTCCCTCGCCTCGCACTGTTTGCCAAACGAGCGTAACGTCATTTCAGGCGAGAAAGTTCCCGGCCGAGGCGGAGGATGCAGGAGGCGCGCGGGTCGAGGGGGCCGGAGCGCCAACTTCGTTGCGCTGAAGAGCCGATTTGGCGAGGCATTTCAGTCCGATGGCGCATTTCAGTCCCAAGCTGAATTCCGATTTTCGGAAAATCACTTGACACCCATGCCAAATCAAAGGCATCTTTATGCCCGTCCTGCTCCAAGTCAGAGGGGCGCTTCGGCCGATCGTCACGAAACGTGGGCGCAGGATGCGATGGACGCGACAGTGCCGAGCGCCTTTGGCGCTCCACGATCGGTGCATGTTGCGGACGGCAAAGGCGCGTGGTCCTGGCACCCCTGGGCTGGTGTTAAGCCTTGAGATGTGGCGATGTCGGCCCTAACGGGCCCGACACGCCGTGACCTCAAGGCGACGGTGACTAAGAGGTCATGGACACCGGGGAGAGCGCGCAGGAGCCTGTTAACACCATCGCGCAGGGAATGCCGGTGCAACGGCTAAACCTGTGGTGAATACGCTCATGTACTTCTTCCATTGGTACATGAGGCCATGGGTGTGGCTGAAACACCCGGCATTCCCTGCGCCCTCTCATTTTCCGAGGGTGGTGACATTCCAAACTCGGGCAAAACATGCCGCGAGATCGGTGACGCGTGGCTGCATTCGTGTCGCGGCCCATCCGTCGAGACGCGGCCCGCGGCCGCTCCTCAGGACGAGGGAGAGCAAGCGGCACGATCTTAAATCCTCGTGGTGAGGAGCCGCGCGCATCCCGCGCAGGCCAAGCATGGCGAGGTGCAAACTGAAGCGCGGCGTCGGACGATGCTTCGCATCGCCGGGAGAACCATGAGGCCCGAAATTGCGGTCCGCCCCAGGCGCTGCGGGAACGTCCAATTGGCTTTCGGCGGATACTCATTGCGTGTAACAAAACTGTCGCAAAGCAAAACTAGTGTCCCCGGCTCGGACATTCGCATCATGTTGCGGCAGGCTTCGTTTGCGAATGTCAGAGCCAAAGGGACACTAGTAAAATATGGTTTGAGTGCGGTTTTGGATTTGACATTCGCTTTGAGGGCTCGCGGAAATACTGAAGCGAATGTCAAATCCACCGCACTCACCAACGGCCGGCACCGAACCGCCGCAAAATCCCCATCACCGCTTTCAGGAGACCGTCATGCGCCGCGCAATGTTGCTGCTATCCGCCAGTCTATTCTCATTGGCCGCTGGCGCGGCATTCGCCGCGACGCCCACGCCTCATAATGTCATCCTGTTCGTGCCCGACGGTCTGCGCTCGCTGATCGTCAAGCCGGACACCGCGCCCGCCATGGCGGCGATCCGCGAGAAGGGCATCAACTTCAAGAACTCACACTCGCTGTTCCCGACCTTCACCACAGCCAATGCCTCGGCGATGGCGACCGGACACTATCTCGGCGACACCGGCGATTTCTCCAACACCATCTACACCGCCTTCCCTTCGGCGCCCGCCGGCGGCACCGAGGTCCCCTTCCTCGAAAACGACCTCGTCCTCGGCGACATCGACGCTCATTTTAACGGCGACTATCTGGACGAAGAGACCATCCTGAAGCTGGCGCGAGCCAAGGGTTTCTCGACGGTCGCGATCGGCAAGGTCGGCCCAACCTTCATCTTCGATCACACCGACCATCCCGATCAGGCGGGCCTGCACACCATCGTGATCGACGACGCCACCGGCGCCAAGGCCGGGGTGCCCTTGTCCGACGAGATGAAGGACGCACTGACCAAGGCGGGTCTGCCGCTGGCGACGCCGGGACGCGGTGACAACGGCAAGATCGGCGACGCCAAGACGCCCGGCACAACGGTGGCCAATGTCGTCCAGCAGGCCTATTTCGCCGATGTCGCGACCAAGGTCGTGCTGCCGATGCTGAAAGCGCGCAAGAAACCGTTCGTGCTGGTGTACTGGTCACGCGATCCTGACGGCAGCCAGCACAATAACGGCGACAGCCTCAACACGGTGACGCCCGGCATCAATGGGCCGACCTCGATGGCCGGCATCAAGAACGCCGACGACAATCTGGCGCAGTTGCGGAAAGCCGTTGACGATCTCGGCCTTGCGGCGACTACCGACATCATCGTCTCGGCCGACCATGGCTTCTCGACGATATCAAAGGAAAGCAAGAGCAGCCCCTCGGCAAAAGTCAGCTATGACGACACACCAAAGGACTTCCTGCCCATGGGCTTCCTCGCGCTCGACCTCGCGAAAGCCCTCGACCTGCCGCTGTTCGATCCCAATGACAAGAACAAGGCCGTCACCGACAACGCGCATCCGAAGGCCGGCAACGGCGTGCTCGGCAAGGATCCGGAAAAGCCCGACCTCGTCGTCGCCACCAACGGCGGCTCGGACCTGATCTATCTGCCGAACAAGGACAAGCAGCTTGCCGAGCGCACCGTCAAGGCGCTGCTCGAGCAGGACTATGTCTCTGGCATCTTTGTCGACGACAACCTCGGAAAATTCCCCGGCACCTTGCCGATGTCGGAGATCAACTTGGAGGGCAAGGCGGCGACGCCGACACCGTCGATCGTTGTCAATTTCCGCTCCTGGGTCGAAGGCTGCGACATTGCGAGCAACTGCTCGGTCGAGGTCGCCGACACCGTGTTGCGGCAGGGCCAGGGCATGCACGGCAGTTTCGGGCGCGGCGACACCATGAACTTCATGGCGGCGATCGGGCCGGACTTCAAGGCCGGCTATGTCGACACCCTGCCCGTCAGCAACGCCGATGTCGGCATCACCATTGCCCATATCATGGGACTGTCGCCCAAGCCGCACGGCAAGCTCATCGGCCGCGCCATGACGGAAGCAATGCCCAGGGGTGAGACGCCCAAGGCCGTTTCAGATTCGATGAGGTCGGAACCGTCGGCGAGCGGCTTGCGCACCGTGCTGAACTTCCAGCGCGTCGGCAGCCAGCGCTATTTTGACGTCGCCGGTTTTCCCGGCCGCACCGTGGGCCTGCCGGCAGCGAGCGGCAACAAGAAAACGGCGGGAAAATAACCCCGCCGTTTCTTAAACGGATCGATCGGTGATTTGCGTCTTACATTCCAATATCGAACACGAAAGGAATCTTGGTCAGCGGCAACGCGGCGACGCCAACCAGCGTCACCACCATTGCCATCAGCCGGCGGTTGGCGCGATGCTTGCCGCGCATCTGGCTTGCGATCCACTCCAGGATCTCGGTGTCGACGCCCTTGGCCTGCATCGGTGCCCAGCTCTCGATATCCGTGTCGGGCGACAACGCGACCGTGCGGGGCGGCACCGGCAAGCCCGATGCGGACGCCGCATGATGGGCAATCGCCTTGGCGAGCAGGTCGTCGAAGCGACCATCATCGCTGCGCTCGGTGGCAGCATCGTTGATCTCAAACAGCGCTTCGGCTTCGGCGCGGCTGACCGGCTGATGCTCCACCGCGGCTGCGGTCAGGATGCGCACGCACCAGGCGGCGTCATCGGCGTCAAGCTCGCGGGAAAAATGCACACGGCCCTTGGTGGTCGGACCTTCGCCGGTGATCACGCCGTCGCGGACGATGGTCAGTGCATGGGCGGCACTATCGCGGCAGGAGGGCTCGAGGATCGCCTCAACGCTCTCGTCAGCACTGTTGGCGGCACTCTGGGACTTCGAGGCAGACATAGTTTCACTTCTCAGTTTCTTGTTCTCAGCCAGCATGGTCGTG
>Ga0070734_10003536_pt1 | contig 16183 bp, 23 predicted proteins | sample Coa_R1_8_FD_66444 | JGI IMG/M metagenome (GOLD analysis project Ga0070734, IMG submission 66444) | Surface soil microbial communities from Centralia Pennsylvania, which are recovering from an underground coalmine fire - Coalmine... | ecosystem: Environmental > Terrestrial > Soil > Unclassified ...
AATGCTATTGTAACGCCTCATAATCTATCTCCATAAAATCTTCCACATCCCTTATCCAAAAATTTTCTATAAAAGCAAGATGTTCGGGATGATTGTTGTACTCATCGTAGGCCTTCTTCGTTTCGAATTTCATTGATAGCCCTAAAGTAAATGCATTTTTCTTGCTGATCTGCCGCAAGCATTCAAAATGATGCACGCCCTCAATTGATGACAATTTTAAAGCCGCCTCCATAAAATCTTTTTCTTCACGAGAGCCTTCTGCATGTTTCAATGTAAAAACCACAGTATGTCGAATCATTGTTTTTTTTATTTTTCAGTTAACGACCGGCAATCTGCTTTTGCTTTCAGGAACGAGAGGCTTTAAAAAAATCTTTATAATAAATGTACACATTTTATTGTTTCCGAATAATTAGTGTTACTGGCAATAGCAATCTGTGATAGTTGGGCTAAACAAGACCTTTTATGCAATTAAACAAGCTTATATTAAATTTTACTTGAAGCGGATAGCTATTGGCAGAATAATTGTACCTTTTCTTATCAAAACAACTTAGCTATGCAAACGAATGAACAATCCCGCTTGCAGAACATCATTTTCGAATTAGAAAAATTATATCCTGATTTTAAGAAAATGGATATTTATGCTATCGTGAATAATGCATACAAAAAGGTGCATTCTTTTTTCAAAAGCATGAGCGATCAGGAATTGGAAGAAATAAGAAACATGGCAGACCAGGAGCTGAGGCTTTCTATGTAATTATTTTTTCATCCATTCTTCAAGCGACAACACTTCTGCCTGACGAGGAAAGATTTTTGTTATGAGCACAAGGTGCACCTCTTCGTCTGCGTCTTTGCAACAGTCAGAAAGCACGGTTATTTCATAATCTTTATCTGCAGCTTCACGCACAGTAGATAATACAACTCCGCTGGTTGAAATACCTGCGAGGAGAATATGTTGAATGTTTTTTGATCTCAAAACCACTTCAAGATCGCTTTCGGGGAACGCACTAATCCTTCGTTTGGTGACAACGATTTCATGATCTGCTGGTGCAACACAAGGATCAATAGCCATAAACTCCTCCATATTTGCATTCGCAAATCTCTCTTTGCTTGCGGAAAAAATTTATTTTTCGCACATATTTCTGGCACGCCTTGCCTGAAGCCAACTCTTACATTGATGACAGAAATATTATTGCTGCGAGCATGAGCGATTCCATAAGCAACATCGCTTGGGAATGTTGAGGCATCGTTAGCTATTTTAAGAATTCCAACTTGCATATCCATAACCAGAAGTGCTGTATTCGCAACATCTTTTTTCATATTGGTAATTTTATTTGAAAGCCTTTGAAAAATAAAAAATAAAGATATTTACAAAAACAGCAAAAATGTTTGAGCAATACCGCAACAAATTTCCGATCGATGATAATAAATGGACTGAGTATATCAGCTGTTTCAGGCGCATCGAAGTTGATGCAAAAACCGCGTTGTTGAATGAAGGCGAAATTTCAAAAAAAGTTTTTTTTATTGAAAAAGGCTGCGTTCGTGCATGGTTTAATAATTACGGCAAAGACATCACTTTTCAATTTTTTTTTGAGAACAGCACTGTAGCATCTATTGAAAGTTTCAGAAAAAAAATTCCAAGCCCGGTTACCATTGAAACGATCGAAAAAAGCGTGATATGGTACGCTCATAAAAAAGATATTGACAGAATAGTTTCTGAAATTACTAAGATCGGTTTGCTACGAGATAAATTCATCGACTCCATATTTGAAAGAACATTTGAGTATATGAAGCATTTTTTCTCCTTCATAAAAGATACGCCTGAGCAACGCTATCTTGATCTGATTAAAGAGAAGCCGCAGCTTGTAAAACGCATTCCCCAGCACTATATCGCTTCATATTTAGGCATTACTACAGTTCATCTTAGCCGCATAAAAAGCAAACTTGCAAAACGAAAAAGAGAAAGCTGAATTTGATAACAAATGTTATCGTGTAGGGCACCCGTGCTGCATAGCTTTGTGATATTAAAATGTAATCAAATGAAAGCAGCAGTAATTTTTCGAAAAGGAGAGATGCCTCAATACATAGATTTTCCTGAACCAATAGCGCAAAATGAGGATGAGCTTTTAATCACGATGAAAGCCGCCGCCATCAAACATTTTGACAAGGGGAGAGCCAGTGGAAGACATTATTCTGCAGATGCCGATAAACATAATGCGACTGTGATTGGCGGTGATGGCGTTGGTTTGCTTGCTGACGGCACAAGAGTTTTTGCATTTGGCATCAGCGGGACGATTGCTGAAAAAGCATTAACAGAAAAGAACAGGATAGTAAAACTGCCAATAGGAATTGATGACGCCACTGCTGCGGCATTGCCCAATGCAGTTGCCGGTTCTGCGATGGCACTTCTTTTCAGGGCAGGAATGAAACCGGGCGAAACTGTTTTGATAAATGGTGCTACAGGTTTCACCGGTAAAATAGCAATGCAGATTGCAAAACATTATGGAGCAAAGAAAATTATTGTTACCGGAAGGAATGAACAATCGTTGCAATCATTATTATCATTAGGTGCGGATGAAATAATTTCTGTAAAGCAAAGTGATGAAAAATTTATTGAACAGCTTAAAGAAATACATTCCCATTCACCAATTGATATTGTCATCGATTATCTGTGGGGGCATACTGCAGAACTAATTCTTGCTTCATTAAAGGGCAACGGTTCATTTACGCATCGCACACGTTTTGTTTCTATTGGTGCTGTGACAGGTGACACAATTCAATTATCTGCAGAAAATTTAAGGAGCGCTGATTTGCAATTATCCGGTTCAGGTTTGGGTAGCTGGACAAAAGAACAAGTGAAATTATTATTCACAGACATACTTCCGGAAATGTTCCAACTTGCTGCCGAGGGTAAATTAAAAGTGGACACTATAAATGTTGCGCTAAAAGATATTGGCAAACTTTGGGAAATGGAAGTGACTGATGGAAAAAGGCTGGTTGTAATAATATAATAATCTTCTTTACATTTTAATTTAAACAAAAAGAAAAATTTGCGTAGTTAAATAGCTACGCATATATTTGTAGTCAAATAGCTACATAATGAATTTAAGGAGAGATGTTTTTCAGGCAATTGCAGACCCGACAAGAAGAGCGATACTGCTATTGCTTGCTTCTCAATCCATGACAGCAGGCGCCATAGCTGCCAACTTCGACACAGCAAGGCCAACTGTTTCAAAGCACCTGCAAATCCTCACAGAATGCGAATTGCTCAAGCAAGAGCAAAACGGGAGAGAAGTTTCTTATCATATCAATGCAAAAAAAATGAAAGCAATAGCAGACTTTATTGAGCCATTCCGCAATATGTGGGATGACAGATTTAATAAATTAGAAAGCATCATGAAAAAATACAAGGCGAAAAAATGATTTGATAGATCATACATATTAGTGGAGCAGCAACCACAACAAAAAACGGGAGGCACCGAAAATCCAAAAGAGTAGGATAAAAAAATAAGCTATATGAATAAGGGAGTGAAAACAATTCTTTATCCGGTAAAGGACATGACTCAGGCAAAAACAATGTTCAGTAAATTCTTAGGAGTTGAACCGTATGCAGATCAGCCTTATTATGTTGGTTATAAAGTGAACGATCAGGATGTGGGGTTGATCCCTCAAAATCCGGAAGGAGCAATGACTGCATTTTATCATGTTGATGACATTAAAAATAGCTTGCAGATTCTTGCTGATGCCGGAACTGTAATTATTCAGGATATAAAAAATGTAGGCGGGGGAAGATTGATTGCAAGTGCGAAAGACAAAGATGGCAACATTATTGGCCTTGTTCAGGGCTAATGAAATATTAAACACCACCGTCAATATTAATTATGGAAAGAAAAACGAAAGTCAACGCAGAAGATGGAAGGCAGGATCTTGTGATAACAAGGGAATTCGATTTGCCTGTAGAATTATTATTCAAAGCTTATGAAGACCCCGAAATTGTTGAGCAATGGATGGGAACAAAAGTGTTGAAGCTTGAAAGCAAAAAACATGGCAGTTATCAAATTGAAACAAGCGGTCCAAAAGGAAATGTGGCATTTCGCGCCAATGGAGCAATTCATGAATTTATTCCGGACAAGAAAATTATCCGAACATTTGAAATGGAGAACTCGCCATTCGGTGTTCAATTGGAAGTTTATGAGTTTGAGCAAATGACTGATGACACAAGCAAGCTCACCATGCATGTTATATACGAATCAGTTGCCCAACGCGATGAGCTGCTGAAGTTGCCTTTTGCACAAGGTATCAATTTTGCCCACAATCGTTTACAGAGTATCCTAAGCAAAATGAAATAAAATATATGAGCACCAAAAAGAAATTATCATCTGAGCAAACCAAAGAACTGATCAAAATACTGAAAGCCCGTTTTGAAAAAAACATAAGCCGTCATAAAGGGCTTGACTGGTCTCAGATAGAAGCAAAGTTGAATACAAGCGAAGAAAAACTTTGGTCGTTAAATGCAATGGAAACAACCGGAGGCGAGCCTGATGTTGTTGGCTTTGATAAAAAAAACAGCGAATATATTTTTTTTGATTGTTCTGAGGAAAGCCCTTCACAGCGCAGAAGTCTTTGTTACGATCATGAAGCACTCGAGAAAAGAAAACAAAACAAACCGGCAGACAGTGCAGTGAATATGGCTGCTGAAATGGGGATTGAAATATTGACAGAAGAACAATATCGTGATTTGCAAAAATTAGGGAACTTCGATATGAAAACTTCGAGCTGGGTGAAAACTCCCATTGATATCAGGAAACTTGGCGGCGCTGTGTTTTGCGACCGTCGCTACAACACAATATTCCTGTATCATAACGGCGCGGAATCTTATTATGCAGCGCGGGGTTTTCGTGGTTTGTTAAGAGTATAAAGCTAAAATACTATGTCAAAAAACAGCACAGGTTCCAAAGCAGATTTCTTTTTTGAAAAAGATTCTATATGGCAGAAAGAATATGAGCAATTGAGAAAAATTATTCTCGACTGTGATTTGATGGAGGAAGTAAAGTGGGGACAGCCTTGTTACACTTTTCAGAAAAAAAATATTGTATTGATACATGGGTTTAAAGAATACTGTGCATTACTTTTTTTCAAAGGCGCTTTAATGACCGACCCAAAAAAAATTCTGATCCAGCAAACAGAAAATGTGCAGTCAGCGCGACAAATCCGGTTCACTAACGTAAAGGAGATAACGAAACTGGAAAAAATTTTAAAGACTTATATATATGAAGCAGTTGAAGTAGAGGAATCCGGTTTGAAAGTTGAATTGAAAAAAACTGCTGATTTTAAAATGCCAGAAGAACTTCAAAAAAAATTAAATAAAGACAAAACCTTTAAGGCTGCATTCAATGCGCTTACTCCCGGGCGACAAAGAGGATATATTTTTTATTTTTCACAGCCAAAGCAATCCAAAACCCGTGAATCAAGAATTGAAAAATCAATCCCAAAAATTCTTGATGGAAAAGGATTTAACGATTAGGTTTTGTTTACTACAAAGCAATAAGCGTTTTAAGTGCCGTTAAAATCTCCGAGTTATAATTAACGCTTGCAAAAGTCAAGCGCAAAGCCACATTGTCCAAATCAACCCGCTACAAAGTCTATTTTGCACCTCCTCAAATTGATATTTAGCGAATAGCTTTGCTATATCAATCACTCAATAAAACTTTTCAAATGAAAACGATGACAAAAAATTTCACCTACAGTTTTACAACGTCAAAAACACCGGAAGAAGTTTATGAACTCCTCTTGCATATCGAACAATGGTGGTCTGGTTTGTACGACGAAACAATCAAAGGCAAAAGCCAAAGAATAAATGATGAGTTTTCTTTCAAAGCCGGAGGCGGTGCTCATTACACAAAACAAAAATTGATAGACCTAATCCCCAACAAAAAAATTGTATGGCTGGTAACTGAAGCCAATCTCGCTTTTGTTAAAGAAACAAGCGAATGGGAAGGGACAAAAATTGCTTTTGATATCTCAGTTGAAGGAAATAAAACAAAAGTTATGTTCACGCATGAAGGTTTAGTTCCTGAATTTGAATGTTACGCAGATTGCTCAATGGGATGGACAGGCTATTTGGATAAATTAAAAAAGAAACTGAACTAATAAAACTAAAAATATTATGACAACACAGGAAGTTGTAGCTCGTTTTACCGAGCTTGCCAAACAGGAAAAGTGGTTTGAAATACAGGATGAATTGTTTTCAGAAAATGTAAAAAGTATTGACCCGGCAAATTCTCCCTATTTTGGTTATGCAGAAGGCAAAGCTGCAGTCCGTAAAAAAGGAGAGGAGTTCGTGAGCAAGATTGAAGCATTTCACGGAGCTTCAACCACTGAGCCGATTGTGGCAGGGAATCATTTTGCAGTGGGAAGGCATGTTGATATCACCTTGCCGAAATTTGGAAGAATTCAAATGAATGAGATTATGCTATATGAAGTAAAAGATGGCAAAATCATTTCAGAACAATTCTTTTATTGATATTACTAAAATGGTCAGCAATCAGGCTGACCATTTTATATTATCGGTTATACATTGGGGTTAATTCTACATTCCCGGCAATAACATTGTCTCATGAATTTCAATAGTCGCTTCAGGATGCCAGCCTGAAAGATGAGGATGGCTCTCCAGCAAATTCATCACTTCATCAAGATTTTCTGCAATGATTAATGAATAACCTGAAACTTCCTTCTCGCTCGGCGATGAAGAACCACTTGCACGAAGGCTTTTGCCATTGATCAAAGGAGCACCAACATCAACGAGGCTATCTCCAATTCTATCTATCCATGCCTGCCACAAAGCCATGCCAGCGGCTTGCTGTTCAGGCGGGATGCTTGCCATTTGTGCCATTGCTTCAAATGGTGCATGGTAAATGATTAAAAATTTTTTCCCTCTTTTTTTAGCAGGTGCTTTAGGTGCAGATTTTTTAGCCGCTTTTTTTACTGTCTTTTTTGCAACTTTCTTAGGTGCTTTCTTCGCTACTTTTTTGGCTGTTTTTTTTGCAGTTTTCTTCACAGCCTTTTTTGCTGACTTTGCCATAGCATTCAATTTAATAGTTGGATAAATAAAATGATTAGATGATAAATGTAAAATGTTTTTTGATTCCCGAATGTTAAATGGACATTACGAGCTTCATTTTTTGGCTACAACAAAAATAGATTCGGTTACTTCTGCTCTTTTATTATGATGGAGCTTTGCATCACAAAAAACAATAGTATGAGAATTATCGTAACAGGCTCGTTAGGCAATATCAGCAAACCACTCACAGAAAAGTTAGTTGAAAAAGGGCATGATGTAACAGTCATCAGCAGCAACGCAGACAGGCAAAAAGACATTGAAGCCATTGGTGCCAAAGCAGCAATAGGAACAATGCAAGACGCAGATTTTCTAACAAAAACTTTTACCGGTGCCGACATCGTGTACTGCATGGAAACGCTGGGTCATGGTTTTTTCTTCAACCAGCAACTTGATTATATGAGCGCCATTCTCCATATCGGCAATAATTATAAACAGGCAATTGAACAATCAGGCGTGAAAAAAGTAGTTCATCTCAGGAGTATCGGTGCACATACAGGTCAAGGAAATGGCATGCTTGCTTTTCATTACAGGGTTGAAAAAATTTTAGAAGAACTTCCAAAAAGTGTTTCTATCAAGTTTATGCGACCGGTTGGATTTTATTATAATATGCTTGCATTCATTCCGGTCATAAAATCTGCTGGATCGATCATTCAGAATTATGGTGGCGATGAAAAAGAACCATGGGTTGCGCCAGTTGACATCGCAGCCGTCATCGCCGAAGAAATGGAAAAACCATTCGAAGGCAGAACGATCCATTATATTGCCAGCGATGAAGCTTCTCCCAATGAAATTGCAAAACTTTTAGGTGAAGCGATCGGCAAACCAGATTTGAAATGGATTGTTATTCCCGACGAACAAATGCTGAGCAACCTGGTCGCAGCAGGAATGAATCCCGGCGTGGCAAAAGGTTTTGTTGAAATGAATGCAGGCAGGCGCGGCAATTCATTGTATGAAGATTATTTGCGCAACCGTCCTGTATTGAGCAATACAAAGCTTACAGATTTCGCAAAGGAATTTGCTGCTGCATTTAATAAAAGCTGATGATGTCGTAAATTGAAAGCCATGCAACCGCTAAGAATAAAAACAATCACTCAATATCATCAGGTAATGGGGCTTCCAAAACCGGAGCACCCATTAATCAGCGTAATAAACATGGACGCCATTGAGCGTGCACAGAAGCATGAATCAATTAGCCTTGTGTTTGATTTTTATTCCATTTCATTGAAGCGGAATTTCAATGCCAAAATAAAATACGGGCAGCAGCAATATGATTTTGACGAAGGCATTATGTTTTTTATGTCGCCCGGACAGGTTTTCGGTATTGAACATGAAAAAGGCAAGCCGATAAAACGTTCAGGGTGGATGTTGCTTATTCATCCTGACTTCTTATGGAACTCTGCTTTAGCAAAAAACATCAGGCAATACGAATATTTCGATTACTCCGTGCATGAAGCATTATTTCTCTCAGACAAAGAGGAGACGACGATCATCAGCATCATGCAGAATATCCAACAGGAATATCATTCCAACATTGATAAGTTCAGTCAGGATATTATCATTGCGCAAATAGAATTGTTGCTGAATTATTCAGAAAGATTTTATCATCGGCAGTTTATTACCAGAAAAATCACGAACCATAAAATATTGAACCGGCTGGAAGATATACTGAATGAATATTTCAACAGTGATGACTTAATAAAGAAAGGATTGCCCACAGTTCAACATATTTCTGAAGCGTTGAATGTATCTCCCAATTATTTAAGCGGGTTGCTGAAAACATTGACCGGGCAAAGCACGCAACAACATATCCACGACAAGTTGATAGAGAAAGCAAAAGAAAAATTATCAACTACTGATTTATCTATCAGCGAGATTGCCTATGAATTGGGCTTTGAACATCCGCAGTCGTTCAGCAAACTATTTAAAACGAAAACCAATTTCTCTCCATTAGAATTCAGGCAGTCGTTTAACTAATGAATTCTACATCATTTTGATGAGGTATAAAATGGACTTTCTGACGGGTTGATTTGGACAAACCGAAATTCTATCTTTGCTAAAAATCAAACCGATGAAACATCTTACCATTATTGTTCCCGACGGACAAGGAACGATCAGTACCGTGAGCTGCATCACAGGGGCGTACGACATATTTACTACTGCGAATGCCCAGTGGCGCAAAGCCGGTAAAAAAGATTTGTTCAAAGTTGAACTGGCAGGTGTTTCAAAAAATATAAAATTCGGTGAAGGGATCATGACAGTGACGCCGCATAAAAATATTGCTGCCATCACAAAAACGCACCTTGTTATTATTCCTGCGCTGAACTACAGTTTTGAAAAAGCATCGAAGGGAAACAAGCAGTTGATTGACTGGTTTGAAAAACAATATCAGAACGGTGCTGAGATTGCCACGATGTGCTCTGGTGCATCAATGCTCGCTGCATCTGGTTTGCTCGATGGTAAAAGCTGTTCCGTACATTGGGCTGGCGCAGATGTTTTCAGAAATATATTCCCACAGGTGAATTTGCAGATAGACAGATTGATTACAGATGAACATGGCATTTATACTAACGGTGGCGCCTACTCTTTTTTGAACCTGATGATTTATCTCGTGGAAAAATATTACGACAGGAGAACTGCCATTATATGCGCCAAACTGTTTCAGATTGAAATGGACAGGCAGAGCCAGTCGGCATTTGCTATTTTTACCGGACAGAAAATGCATGGTGATGATATGGTGAAAAAAGCACAGGATTATATTGAAAAAAAGCTGAAGGAGAAAATATCCATGGAGCATTTGTCTTCCAAATTTGCTGTCGGCAGGCGCAACTTCGACAGGAGGTTTATCAAAGCAACCGGCAACACACCTGTTGAATACTTGCAGCGGGTGAAAATTGAATCAGCAAAAAAAGCATTGGAGACCAGCAACAAAACAATCAATGAAGTGATGTATGATGTTGGCTATTCTGACGTGAAAGCTTTTCGCGAAGTGTTTAGGAAAATAACCGGCATGTCGCCATTGGAATATAAAGGAAGGTATAATAAAGAATCAATTTTGGTTAGCATGTCTTAATCAGAGATAATTATTTACAACTTTTATATATCTTCAGCCAAACATCGCTAACTGATTAATTTGCTTTTATGAGAAACACTTCTTTTATTATCACATTATTATTCATTGGTTTTTTTATTTTTTCATGCAGCTCAGAAAAGAAAGAAAAGCCTGCCGGCACAATTGCAGTGTCTACGCCAACTTTCAATGCACAATGGGCTAAATCATATATCGACAGCCTCAACGCGCAATTCAGTGCGCAATTCAGCACTACAGATTCGGATGCTTTGGCAAAGCATTATTGGCCTGATGCACAAATACTGCTTTCAAACATGGATCCGATCAAAGGCGAAAAGATTGTTTCTGCATGGGGAGCTGTAACAAGGGCAGGCATTAAAGACTTTAATTTTTATACAAACGATATCATAGGGGATGCAGAGCTGATGATTGAAACCGGCGTTTATGAAATGAAGAATGTGAAAGGTGGCATGATTGACCAGGGCAAATATATTGCGGTATGGCAACTCAGAAAGGACGAATGGAAATTGTATCGTTTTATCGCAAACACCAGTTTGCGTGGTTTTAGAAGGTAAGCCTTATTTTGTTAGATACTAAACCTGATATTTATTGCTCATATTTTCAACTAATAAAACTCCCCGACAATGAAAAAGCTTTTTTTATTTTTTTCAACGATCGTTATCTGCATTTTATTAGTCAGCAGTTGCAGTAGCGATACTTCTAAACCTGTTATAGAAAAAGACACAAAGGCAGCGAATGCAGATACCCCTGAATATTTCAACCTTCGCCCGAAACTGGAAAAGGATTATGGCTACACACATGCTGTAAGAATTGGTGATGACCTGAAAATTTCAGGTGCGGTAAGCATGACTGATTCCGGCGTTATCATAGGCGCAGGCAACATGGAACTGCAAATGAAAAATTGCTATAGTGATCTGGAAAAAATCCTGAAGCATTATGGTTATACGTTCGATGATGTGTATGCAGAAAATGTGTACACAACAAATATGGCTGAGTTCATCAAAGTGTCAGGATATAGAAATTCCATTTATAAAAAACAATTTCCTACCGGAACCTGGCTTGAAGTAAAAGGCCTTGCATTGGTTGGGCAATTGATCGAGATAGATATGGAAGCTCATAAACTGAAGCAATAAAATTTTGTGTGATGCTTGTAGGTTTTGATATTGGCGGAACAAAATGCGCTGCCATACTTGGAAAAAAAACAAGTGATGATGATATTCAGTTGATCGATAAAACAACCATCCCAACTGACAAGCCTGCGCTGGAAATGATCTCATCTTTATTTCTCGCAGCAGAATCTTTACTACAAAAAAATAATATCGGAAAAGAAAGCATTACCGGCATTGGCATTTCATGCGGAGGGCCGCTCAGCAGCAAAACAGGAACGATATTGTCGCCACCGAATTTGCCCGGCTGGGATCACATACCCATTGTTGAAATGACAGAAAGAAGATTTGGTAAAAAAACTTTTTTGCAAAATGATGCCAATGCATGCGCTGTTGCAGAATGGAAATATGGCGCAGGCCGTGGTTACAACCATCTCATTTTTCTCACTTTCGGCACTGGAATGGGAGCGGGGCTTATTCTTAATGGAAAATTATATTCAGGGCCTGATGATCTCGCAGGTGAAGTAGGCCATTTGAGATTATCAAACAACGGCCCCGTTGGTTTCGGAAAATCAGGATCATTTGAAGGTTTCTGTAGTGGCGGCGGCATTGCGCAACTTGGGCAAATCAAAGCAAGAGAAAAGATTCAACTGGGAGAAAAAGTTTCTTTTTGTAAAAGTATTGATCAGCTTCATCTCATCACCGCAAAAATGGTTGCAGAGGCCGCTTATGCAGGAGATGAGCTTGCAAAAGAAATTTATAAAATCTGTGCGGAATATCTTGGCAGAGGACTTTCATTGTTGATTGATATTTTAAATCCTGAGCGCATTATCCTCGGGAGCATTTATGAAAGAGCGCAATCGCTTATTGAACCTTATATGAATGAAATAATTCTTCAGGAGACAATTCCTACGTCAAATAAAACATGCAGGATCGTTAAGGCAATGCTGGGGGAACATATCGGCGATATGGCCGCTCTTGCACTTGCTGATGAAATCAGTAAATAAAATTTTCTTCAAAGGTTGTTTTATTACGCATTCAATTTGTAGATAGCAATATTCAATACTGTGGCAAAACTTACCCACGAAATATACGGCACTAAAAGCCACGAAGCGGTTTTATTGAAAGAAGAAAAAAGCAGGATAGTTATTAAAATCGCCACCCATAACAAAACAATATCAACCATTGCGAATGCAATCTGATGGAAATAAAAAAAGATAAAGCTCCAGCAGAAGTTCAGAAATAATTGAATGAAAAAAAACATGAGTGCCCGCCTTCTGTCGGCAAGTGCAGGCTGCTTCCAGACGAGATATAGCGAAATGCCCATTAAAATATATAATACAGTCCATACCGGCGCGAAAATATAATTGGGCGGATTATAAGATGGTTTTTGCAAATGAACATACCATGTATCAATATTACTTGCGGTAGCATAACCTGCAATTGCGCCAATTGACAATGTTATAATAAGAGAAAATAAAAGTTTCATAAAAACATAGTTCTTTATCTTACTAATTTTCAAAAACAATACCAGATATCATCGTTTGCATTTTGCAGCTATTTTAAGATTCATTACTGAACCCGGATATGGTTCATCCCCACAAAAAAATTACATTTGAATGAAAGTTAACTGAAGTATTATAAACACCAATTAATTGTTTAAGATGATCAGAAATTTTTTTGCTCTCTTATTTTCCTGCTTTTTTTATTTTTCTCATGCACAAAAAACAGTCATCATCTGCAAAACACTGATTGATGGAACAGGAAAAATAATTTCAAACCCCGCAGTAATAATTGAAGGAAATAAAATCATCGCGATCGATAAAAAAGAGAACATTCCGCAAGGCGCGACCATCATCGACCTTGGAGAATATACACTCTTGCCGGGATTGATTGATGCGCATGTTCATCCCGATATGAGCACAGATGATTATCAGGTGGATCATCTCAAAAAATCATCTGCTGCCAAAGCATTGACCGGATTGAAAACTGTGCAGGACTTATTAGCGGCAGGATGGACTACATTGAGAGTAGCCGGTGATGCAGATGTTGGATATGCCAATATGGAAATCCGAAATGCCATCAACAAAGGACAATTTGTTGGCCCGCATATGTATGGAGCTGCACACTATCTTTCTGTCACAGGCGGTGGTGGCGACATCAATTTCTTCTCTTACGAACAGAAAATAATCCCTGACGGATTGGTGGTTGATGGACCTGATGAAATCAGAAAGGCTATTCGCACAGAAATAAAATATGGAAGCGACTGGATAAAAATTTTAGAGACGGGTGCATTTATGACGACAGGAGATAATCCGCAGAACGTTCATTTCAGTCCGGAAGAATTGAGAGTTGCTGTGGAAGAAGCTGCGCGCAGAGATGTGCCGGTGATGGCGCATGCGCATGCAACGGATGGCATTAAACAAGCAGTAAAAGCCGGTGTTCGTTCTATTGAGCACGGAACTTTTATGGACGATGAAGCCATAGATCTGATGATACAGCATGGAACATATTTAATTCCTACACTAACGATTGGTTTATATTTTGAAGAAACGATCCCTGACAGCAAAGCATTGACAAAAGCGGTCGAGCTGAACAGAAAAGTGAGAGAAGGATTTTACAGGAACCTGCGAACGGCTATTAAGAAAGGTGTGAAAATAGGAGTGGGCACTGACTATGTTGGATGGCCTGCAACATTTTCGGCACGTGAATTTCCTGAGCTCGTCAGTCTTGGAATGACACCGATGCAGGCGATTCAAGCCGGAACAAAAGTGAATGCGGAGCTTCTGAAAAAAGACAAGGAAATAGGTACTGTTGAAGCAGGCAAACTTGCAGACATGATTGCTGTTAAAGGCGACCCGCTTAAAGACATCACTGAATTGCAGCGTGTGAAATTTGTAATGATAAGGGGCAAAGTGGTGAAGAATGATAAATAGAAAGAATCTATTAGATTTTTATATTTGAAGAATATTATAATTTTTGACAAGTACATTTATGAAGCACCTCATCATTTTTATTTTCATCATCAGATCTACAATTTGTATGGCGCAGAATAAAAATATTGCAGGAACATTCACTACTAAATTTGGCTATCCTTCATTTTCCGTCACATTCAACAGTGATTCAACATTTGAATATATATCAAATGAGCCACCGACGTTTTACAGATGGGAACATTTTTCAGAAAAAGGCAAGTGGACAGTCTCAGGCGATACGGCCATTCTTAATCCCCATCTTTCCAGAAAAACATTCGTTGAATCAGATTTAAAGGAAGAAGAAAATGGTGATGATAAAAACCTGCTATTGACATTTAATCATGTCAAAAGATATTTTGATGCAAATGGTAACCTTGTGAAAACAGATACTTTGCAAATAGACCGGCTTGATTATGCTTTAAATGAATGGAAGAGAAAAAATATAACAAGAGTAGCACTGCAAAAAACAACAAGGTGCGCTTTCGCAGGATATATTCCCAAAGAAATAATTACTAACAAGCGTTCTGTTTCTGTTCCGAGAAAAGATTTACCAAAAAGTATTTTTGTCGGTTGTTATGAGCTGCAGGGAACAAAAGAATTTGCGATCAAAAATCCCAAGGCATCTCATTTCACCGTAAATGTATATTCAAATTATTATCAGGATGGCCAGATCAGACAGGTAAAATTTTTAATCAGAAATGATCACATGATTTACACAAAACAGAAGACCAACGGAGAATTTGAGAAAGACAATATCTGGAAAGGACCTGCTGCAAAATTGATACAAACAGATCCTGGCAGCTTATAACCTCCGCTGCGAATTCTTTTATTCTTTCAAAGCAAATAAAAGTTTATATCTGTAGCCTCCCATATAATAATCTTCTTCTTTCACAATTTGCTGGTTTGATTTAGCAATCCAAAAACGCTGATAAGCGCCGGGCTGTGATGTAAAATCAAGATTCAATATCCAGCAATCGGTTGGTTTGCCGTCATGCTCAGTCAGGACTTCATTGCCAATCACTGAATATATTTCAGTGGCAGGTTCTCCAAAACCCGGATCATAAAATGGCATCCTGAAACTTCTTCCGGCTTTGTATGGCAACATGGTGAACACAATGAGATCAGAATGCCAGTTCAACCTGAAATCTGCAAACGATCTTTTAAAATCAGATTCATTTTTTTGAACCACAGAATCAGGAAGCGTTTTGTCGTAAGAAATCTTTCTGTTGATGAAATCGTAGGTTGCAGAATACCCCAACCGTTTCCAAAAGCTAGTGTGCAATAATGTGGATGCGTCATCAGCATTCAAAACAGTGTGTGCTGAATGAACAATCGTATCAGCTTCCCAAATCTGATCGACAATAAAACTGTTTTTATTTTGATAGATATCTTTACGAACATTGATATTCACCTTCACTAATTTCTCTGCTGCATGATCTTTTGGCTTTCTGTTAAATACTAAATATGAAATATGGCCTGAAGGAACGAAAGACATATTCAGATCTTTGGCAGTAACATTAATGGTATCTCTTGTCTGACTAAAAATGTTTGATGAAAGCAATATCAGAAAAGCAGTGAGAATTGGTTTCATAATTTCCTTTTTTCGAAAATAAATACAATTCGATCAAATCATCGACCACTTATCCATTTTTATGTATCGTTCTTTTTAATCAATTAATTCAGCACGCTGGAGTCAAAAAAATGCAAAAAACACATTTGCATTCCTAACTGTTATGTATATCTGATTTTGAGACCTGAAGGCTTGCCTGATAATATTTCCCGAGTTGCCAGAAACCAAAGGAAGTAATGATGCAAATGGTGAGCAATGTCCATATCAACGCTTCATAGCCTTTGTGTGCAATAATCTGGCTTCCAAAAGTAGGTGCTGCAATCTGTG
>Ga0070734_10003538_pt1 | contig 16181 bp, 9 predicted proteins | sample Coa_R1_8_FD_66444 | JGI IMG/M metagenome (GOLD analysis project Ga0070734, IMG submission 66444) | Surface soil microbial communities from Centralia Pennsylvania, which are recovering from an underground coalmine fire - Coalmine... | ecosystem: Environmental > Terrestrial > Soil > Unclassified ...
AATGGCTGACCTGGACATTGGCGCAGGCGCCGGCGCTGGCGGAGCCATCGGCCGAAAGCGTGACCGTGCAAGGCGCGCCATTGCGGAGGGTGAGGTTGTATTCACCCGCGGTCACAGGAGCGGCCGCGGCGACGCTGATTCCGCCGAGCGAAAGCAGGGCAGCAAGGGTGAGGTAGCGCTTCAGATTGTTCATGTGAACAATTCCTTTAAGATTTCTTGTTCAGAACAATAATCTCCCCGATGGGAACTGCAATGACTTTTTTGCTGGTGCAACAAAGGGTTCATACCGGAGAGACAGGACGTTTGGCGTTTCTTTACAGTGGCTTGGCGATAGGCCGCACCGGCGCGCTGTCATCCATGCCGCAGCCGCAGCAGGCGTATGCAAACCTTGAATCTTGCCGCCGGCTCCCTAGGACAAGCTCCTCGGCAAACGTAGCCGGGCCTATCCGACCACGTTTCGTGTGGGATACCCCCGCAATCCTGCGTGAGCAGAAGCGAATCGCGCTTTCACTCCTGCCCGCGGACGGCGATGGTGCGCCTCGCTATCGAAGGTCCCCCTCATCTCATGACGAAAATTGCGCGCGCGCTCTGCGCAACCATTCTGGCAATCGGTTTTTTCGGGTCCGCCGCCGCGGATGACGCAAAGCCGCAATATGGACATTGGGGTTTCGACAGCGCCGGAATGGACAGGAGCGTCAGACCCGGTGACGACTTTTTCCGCTACGCGAACGGGACCTGGCTTGCGCACACGCAGATACCCGCCGACAAGCCTGGCGTGAGTTTGCGTCTCGCGATGACCGATCGCACGACCGCGCGTCTCAACCAGATGATGCAGGACGCAGCAAGCGCGCGCGGAGCATCGCTCGAGGCCAAGGTGGGCGCCTTCTACAAGGCTTTCATGGACGAGGCGCGCGTGAACGCGCAAGGCGCCTCACCGCTGAAACCCGAACTGGATGCCATTCGTGCGGCAAAGACCCCGGCTTCTATCGCCGCCCTGATGGGCCGCAGCAATAGTGATTTTTTCCCGACGCTCTTTTTCGTCTTCACCGACACCGATCTCAAGGATCCGGACCATTACGCGCTCTATCTGACGCAAGGCGGGATTGGCCTTCCCGACCGCGACTACTACCTGAAACCCGACTTCGCCAGCGTGAAAGCGAAATACCAGACCTATGTGGCGACGCTCCTTCGCCTCGTCGGCTGGCCCGGTCCCGATGGAAACGCAAAGGCGATCGTCGATCTCGAAACCAGGATCGCCCAAGCGAGCTGGAGCAAGGCCGAGCAGCGCGATCCGGTCGCGACCTACAATCCGATCGCCACGGCCGATCTCGTCAAATTCGCGCCGGGTTTCGATTGGAATGTCTTTTTCTCGGCCGCCGGCCTCGGCAACCTGAAGCGGCCTGTGATCGCGGAGAAGACAGCATTCCCGAAACTTGCGGCGATCTTTGCGTCGACGCCGATTCCAACCCTGCAGGCGTGGCTTGCCTTCGGGACCGCCGACAATGCTGCGCCTTATCTCGCCAAGCCGTTCGTGGATGCTTATTTCGATTTGCACGGCCGCACGCTTTCCGGCCAGCAGCAGATGGAAGCGCGATGGAAACGCGCGGTGACGGCCGTCGGCGGCGGCGACTTTGGCGTGGGCGACCGCTTCGGCACGTTCGGGACGCTCGGCTGGGGCGTCGGTCAACTTTACACCGCGAAGTATTTTCCAGCGTCGGCGAAAGCGAAAATCGAAGCGCTCGTGGCCGATCTGAAAGCCGCTTATCGCGCGCGGCTGATGGCCAATGACTGGATGAGCCCGTCAACAAAACAACAAGCGCTCGAGAAGCTCGCCACCTACACGATCAAGGTGGGCTATCCGGAGCACAATCGGGACTATTCGAAGGTTTCGATCAGCGCCGACGATCTCACCGGCGACGTCAAAGCCGCCGCGACGGCGGACTGGGCCTTCTATACCGGAAGGCTTTTCGGACCTGTCGATCGCAGCGACTGGACGATGACCCCACAGACCAACGACGCCTACAATGGCAGCCTGCGCGACATCGTGTTTCCCGCCGGGATCCTGCAGGCGCCGATCTTCGACCCCGCGGCCGATCCCGCCATCAATTACGGCGCGATCGGAGGAATCATCGGTCACGAGATGACCCATGGCTTCGACGACCAGGGCCGCAAGATCGATGCGAAGGGCGCGCTGCGTGACTGGTGGGCAAAGGAGGACGCAAAGACCTTCGAAGCCCGCGCCGCGCGCCTCGGCGCACAATATTCCGCTTTCGAGCCCGTGCCCGGCGCGCACATCAATGGTGCGCTGACCATGGGCGAGAACATCGCCGATCTCGGCGGCCTCACCCTGGCACTCGATGCCTACCATCTCTCGCTTCATGGCAAACCCGCACCGGTCCTCGACGGCTTCACCGGAGACCAGCGCGTCTTCCTCGGCTGGGCGCAGGCCTGGCGCGGGAAGTTCAACGAAGCCTTCGTGCGCAAGCAGGTGGTGAGCGATCCCCATTCGCCGCGGCAGTTCCGCGTCAATGGCGTCGTGCGGAATGTAGAGGGCTGGTATCCGGCCTTCGCGGTTCAACCCGGCGACAAGCTTTACCTCGCGCCCAAGGATCGCGTGCGGATCTGGTAGAACCGACCGTCGTGCAATCGCGCGCGTATTTCTTGCCACCGCTTTGCGGTCGGACGCGCGTGAATAACTCTCGCGGGCGTTAGTCGGAGAGGCGGATTCCTCGCGAAGTCTCGCCCCCTCCGGCTCGCCGCTTCGCGGCGACAGCCCCCTCCGTCAGAGCACGTGAACACGCGCGCTGCCACCTCCCACCATTGCTTCGCAATGTGGGAGGAAACTGCTGGCGAGCTTCGCGATTTATTTTCCTCCCCCGTGAGCGGAGCGAACGGCGGGAGGTGCCGAGCGCGATGTTCATCGCGCGAGGCGGAGGAGGCTATCACCGCGACGCGCCGAGCAGTCAGGAACGGTCAAACGCAGGCCGAGGTATGTCGCTACGCCTTCCAGCACCTGCGCGGAGGCGCGCCGGCTGGGTGACCGCCCCAAGGGCGGCCATGGTTGATTTTTTCCCGAAGCCTTTGCGCCATTATTGCGGCGGCGGAGCCTGCTGGTCCTCGGCCTTGTGACGGTGCCGCTCGTGCTCGCCCTTCCCGTCCACATCGCCCGAGCCTGAGGCGGACGCTGCATCCGGGCCCTCGCTTTTGTCCTTCTCGCCGGCGTAAGGCGAAGGCGAGCCGGACGGCAGACCGCTCGGAACGACGCCCCCTTCGTGGCGGCGCGAAGCCTCATGCGCTGCATGCTCCCCGGCCGAAGCCGCGCCCTGCGCCGTCGTCGACGGCGCCTGCGGCCCAGCGTTCGGAGCATTCTCTTCGGCGTGCTTGTGCTTCGGCGTTTCGGTCAGAGCTTCGTGTGCGCCTGCTCCGTTGTCTGGAAGTGCAGCCGTCGAACCCGCAGCGGGCTCCTGGTGATGGCGCTTCTCCGGCGTGGGCGCCTCGTTTGTCAGTGCCTCTTTCGGGGAACCGGTGGCTGGCGTCGCCGCTGCTGGCGCAGTGCCGGCGGCCTCCCGCTCCTTCTTCTTCGACTCTTCGCTTGGCGTGGTGTTCGCCGTCGCATTCGACGGAGCACTCCCGGCCGGCGCCGTCTCATTGTGCGCAGCTTTTTCCGAAGGCTTGCTTTCGGTCTTCGCTTGCGCCGGCGTTTCGGACTTGTTCAGCGCGGACTTTTCATTGCCGCCATTCGTCTTGGCCTCCTGTGCCTGCGCGCTCTCCTTCGCCGCGCCCTGATGTTCGCTCGGCGCCGACGCCGCGTGCTCTTCGGGTTTCGCCGACGTCTTCTCGCTCACCGAAGGTTTCGCTTCCGGCGGGACCGCTGCCGTTTTCGAAGTTGCAGAGGGCGGAGCCGCGTTCGGGCCCGAAGCCGCATTCTCGGCGGCCTTCGAGCCTGGATTGGCCGGCGCGGCCTGCGTATTGCCTGTAGCCGCCGCAGCATTCTTCTCGCTCGCAGGCGCCGGAGCATTCGCATTTGCGGCCGGGGCCGCCGGCGCGCCGGCGCTCGTATTCTGTGCCGTCACCTGTTTGGCAGCCTTGAGCGCGTCCGGTGAAACCGCGGGCGCACTGTTCGGTTTTCCGGTCCCGGCCGGAATGATTTTCGCCGTCTCCGCCGCAACCGTCTTGCCGGTCGCGACCGGCTGCACCAGCTCCGGCTGCGCGATCACCGCAGCGGCCGGTTTCTGCTCCACCCGATGACCGGAACGCTGTTCGACTTCACGCGGGTCGATGCTGAAATCGACCATGAAGCCGTGGTCAACGCGGTAATCGGTAACATCGCGGGTGTCGCGATCATATTCGCGGATGCGATCGGGATCGGTCACCGCATAGCGCTGGTAATCCGGATCGTCCATGTGACCGGTATCGACGTAAACCCAGCGCGATGCCGCGCGGCGTTCGTCGTCGCGGTCGCCGTACCAGTCGCGATAGCCATAGTCGTTCGAGGCTCGCGTGAAGGCGCGCAGATCACCTTCCTCGCCGCGCAGGAAGGCGCGGTCTGGCGGCATCGGCGCCCAGCCCGTGTGCCCGCCGCCGGAGCGCCAGACGACCCACGCCGGTCCCCACACATAACCCGGCACCCAAAGCCATCCGCGATCCGGATCGTCGACCCAGCGGCCGTAGTGCGATGTCAGCTGTCCCCAGCGGTTATCGGAAACCCAGGTCCAGCCATATTCGCGCGTGTCGACCCAATGTCCGCGCGTGTAGGGATGATAATCGGGGCCAGCATCCGGCTGCCACACTTCGCCCCAGCGATCGCTGTGCGCCCAGTGGCCGTAATGCGAAAGCTCGTCGTGGAAATCGCCGAAGCCGATCCGGTGATGGCCGCGCGAAGAATAAGACGACGGATAGTATCCGGAAGGCATGGAACTCGGCGCGGGCGAAGGCTCCGACGAAGCGGTCTGCGAAGTTCCCGGTTGCGATGCGTCAGGGCTGCTCGCGGGCGCCTGCTGCGCAGGAGCGCTTGTTTGCGGCTGCGCTGCAACTTGCGTCTGCTGGCCGCCCTTATGGCCGACGAGATAGCCGCCGGCAACGGCTGCGCCGACCAAAACGATTCCGCCCGCGGCCAATGCCCAGGTCCGATCTGCCATGTCGCAATTCTCCGGAAGCGATCTGGCCGATTAATTGATCAAGCCCCCAAAGAGTTCCATGAGCGTCGGCTGAAAACGAGAGTTCCCTCTGGCTGATGGCACCAGCTGGCTCAGAAAAAAGCACATCACGGCATGATGTTAAATGCTCGGACGCTACGGCCGCGCCTTTGTCCAAAAAGGCAGCTGCCACGGAGGCCGCACTCACTGGGCCAGACGCGAAGGCGGGCGTTCGCAGAAATTCCTAGCCACCTTCCGATTGCTTCGTCGTCGAATTCAAGATTTGATTCGCACAAGGCTGGCAGCAGGGGGCGTGGCAATGGGGTTGGCATGGCGCTTGGTGGGAGCGGTTCTCCTCGGGGCTTTCTTTGCGTGCGGGGCGGATGCCGAGAGCTGTAAACCGCTGACGCGCGTCGCCTCCCTCGACACGACCGATCTCAAGGACGGGCGAATAACCGTGCCGGCCAGCATGAACGGTACCGATTTCCCGATGATGGTCGATACGGGGAGCCCGATCAGCATGATCGACGATGCGTTTTCCGAGAAGATCGGCCTGGGCCGCTACCGGATGTTCGAGAACGCATTTGTCATCGGGGGCCAGCCGGTCCGCTACACCGCGATGGTGAAGAATATGAGCCTCGGCGGTATCCATGTCGAGGCGCGCCAACTTCTCGTCAGCCCTTCGCCGCTCTCCGAGGACGGAAGCGTTCTGGGGCTGCTCGGAGACGACGTTCTCGAAAATTACGACCTTGAGATCGATTTCGCCAACCACAAGCTCAATCTCCTGCGCAGCGACCATTGTCCAGGCGTGATCTATTGGCCTGCGTCGGTGGTGGGCGTCGTTCCGTTTCGCGTGGCGCGCGGAGAGTACCTGATCGTTGATGTCGTGCTTGACGGCAAGCCCATCCAGGCCCTCGTCGATACAGGCGCGCGAAACACCCTGATGCCAGATGTTGCGGCCGACACGCTGTTCGGCCTGACGCCCTCCTCACCCGATATGAGGAAGGAGGGCGACGACTACGTGCACCGCTTCGACGCGCTCGACATGGGCGGACTGGGAATCGCACATATTCCGGTTGTCATCTACCGCGATCTGAGCAGCGAGCGCGTGAAAAGTGCGGCGGGCACGGGTTCGCGGATTTCGTCTGCCAATGCCGAGAACGGTCTCGTCCAGCTCACGATCGGCATGCGCGAGCTCAGAAACCTGCATCTGTATTTCGCATTCGGCGAAGGCAAGCTCTATGTGACCCCGGCGTCGCCCTCGGTGTCCACTTCGGCAAGACCTGCCCTGAATTAGGCAAGAGCGAAGCGGCCTCCGCGGAAGCCAACCTTCAGCGCCGCCAGCGTTTCGCCCACCGATTGGCCGCTCGTCTCGAGAACATTGGCTTCGTAAGGACCGAGATTCGCAAACTGCCGCGCCATCGTCCGCGCAACGGAGGCATCGCGCAGAGCGCCGGAGTCCGGAGCGCGGGCTTCGACCCGCGCGGCAACGACGTCTTCGGCCGGACGCAGTACCGCGTAGCGGACATCGAACCCTTCGGAAACCAGCGCGCGCCACGGCGCAATCAGCCAGGGCCCGACGATCCCGTCCACGAAGACATCGTAGCCGCCGCGCGCGAACGCGGCGGCGGAAGCGGCGAGCGCGCCGGCGATCACCGTGTTCTGGTCCTTCGCCGCCGGAAGCCAGGGCTCGACCGACCCTTTGCGGATGTAGGCGTAAGCATCGTCCGTGTGCATGTGCACGGCGCGCGGGGCTTCGCTTTGTTCGGCTAGAAGCCGCGCCAGCGTGGTTTTGCCTGCGCCCGGCGGCCCCGAAAGAATGACGATCATGGCGCGCCCGCTATCCCCTTCATCCACAAGCGAAGTCTGCTTCAGCGCACGCGCGGAAACCATCTGTTAACCAGCAGCGCGTGTTAGGGTCCCCGCGCGATGAGGCGATTCTGCCAGCGAGCGATCGAAAAGGCTTGCACGCCATGATCGGGGCCGCACGCGCCATGGCCGAGACCAGGCTCGGAATCGAAGTGGGCCGCTGGCGCTTCCTCGCGCTCGGATGCGTGCTTGTGGCCATGCTTGCCGGCGCGCTCGCCGTCCTGCGGCCTCTCGAATCCGGCCTAGCTGGTGCTGCACTTCTCCTGGGTCTCGCGGGTCTCGGCGCCATTCTCTTCTTCGCGGTCCGCCCACAGCAGAATCTGGCTCTCGCCCGTGCGCGCCGGATCGCCGAAGCCGCCGCACGCGCCAACATCGCCTGGGTAATCACCGCCCGCGAAGGTCACGTGGTCGATTGCAACGAGGCCTACCGGCGCATGGCCGGCATGGATGAAAGCGGCCTGCCTGCGCCGCCGGAGCTTTCCTTCGCGCGTGAAGAGTCGGCCGCGGTGCTCTACCGGCTCGCCCGCGCCGCGGCTTCGGGCGAAACACGCGAGGAGACGATCCGGATCGCGCCCGGCGTCGAGCTCAGCGCCTCGGTTCGCCCGCTGGCTAGTCGCCAGGCGGCGTGGTGGTTCACGCCGAAACTTGCCGCGCCGAAATCCGCTTCAGCTGAAATCCGCTCGCCGGCGGCCGCTCTCTCCGAGATCTGGCGCGACGCGCCGATCGGCGTCGCCATCGCCGATGCCGACGGAACCCTCGTCGAAGCCAACAAGGCGTTCGAGACCTTCTTTGCGAAAGCGGTGAAGGGCAGGAAGCTTGGCGCCGTACTGGATGCGGCCGATCTCCCGCGTGTGAACGCGCTTCTGGCGAACGAAGGCGGACGAGCCGAGGTGCAGGCGCCGGGCGGCGCGCAGCGCATGGCCGAGCTGATCGTGCGCCGCACGCCGCAATCGGATTCTGCCGTGCTTTACCTGCTCGACATTTCCGAGCAGCGCGCCCTCGAAACCAAGTTCGCGCAATCCCAGAAGATGCAGGCGGTCGGCCAGCTTGCTGGCGGCGTCGCGCACGACTTCAACAATCTGCTGACCGTCATCATCGGTAATTGCGAATTCCTTTTGATGCGGCACCAGGCGAGCGATCCCTCCTTCAAGGAGATCCACGAAATCCATCAGAACGCGCTCAGGGCAGCGACGCTCGTTGGCCAGCTCCTCGCCTTTTCGCGCAAGCAGACGCTGCAGCCGCGAAACCTCAATCTTCGCGACATGCTCGGCGAACTCGCGATCATGCTGCGCCGGCTGATCCGCGAAGGCATGGAGTTGAAACTCGAGCAGGCGCCGGGCCTGTGGCCGGTTCATGCCGACGAGGCGCAGATTTCGAACGCGATCATCAATCTCGTGGTGAACGCGCGCGATGCCATGGCCGAGGGCGGCGGTACGGTCACGATCCGCACCACGAACGAGAGTGTTACGAGCGCCATTCCCCTCGGCTCGGCGATCATGCCGGCGGGCGACTATGTGCGGATCGATGTCGCCGATACGGGACATGGAATCCCGAGCGAGCATCTTGGCAAGATTTTCGATCCGTTCTTCACCACGAAGCCGGTCGGCCAGGGCACCGGCCTCGGGCTTGCGACCGTCTATGGCATCGTCAAGCAGTCCGGCGGCTTCATCAGTGTGGACTCGACCGAAGGGCGCGGAACCACGTTCACGATCTACCTGCCGCGCCACGAGATCGATCCCAATGCGGCGCAGGCCGAGCCCGAACGCGCCAGCCCGCGCGACGTCACCGGGCAGGATACGATCCTTCTCGTCGAAGACGAGGAAGCGGTCCGGAGCTTTGCGGCGCGCGCGCTCAAGCTGCGCGGCTATCACGTAATCGAGGCGGCCGGCGGCGAAGAGGCGCTCGATATCGTCAAGACGAGCGTATCGCCGATCCGGCTTCTCATAACTGACGTGGTGATGCCGTCGATGGATGGCCCGACGCTGGTGAAGAAGGTGCGCGCGCTCAAGCCCGAAATCCGGATCATCTTCATGTCGGGCTATGCCGAAGAAACCTTCCGCCGCAATGACGAGAAAGTGGAAGACCTCTACTTTCTGCCGAAACCCTTCGGGCTCAAGCAGCTCGCGGCCAAGGTGAAGGACGTCCTCTCCGCGCCCAACGCGCCGAATTAGGCGACTGCCCCCTCCGCCTTGCTCGCTACGCCCGCTCGGCACCTCCCACCGTTCGCTTCGCTCACGGCGGAAAGTTGCTTGCGAGAGCGCTCAGTGTGTTTCCTTCCCGCGAAGCCGGGGGAGAGCTTTCCTCGCACTTGTTTTGGGGTGACGAGCGCGATGCTCATCGCGCGAGTCGGAGCGGGCGCCAGCACGTGCCCTAATCCAACCGCCGCCTGCGATCACGAGACGGCACGTGCATCTCTCGGCTCCGCTTGTGACGCTGACAGACACCTATCCCGCCACCAGCACCCGAATCAGCGACACCAGCCAGACCGTCCGTGTGCGGCTGAACTACCGTTTCGACTGACAATCAGCTTCGGGTCAGATCAGGTCGCGTCGTTTGCGCTGCTGCATTGCGATGAGGCCCACGAGTCCTGCGCCGAGAAGCGATAGCGTCAGCGGTTCGGGGACAGCATCCGCAAGCGACGTGACGGAAATGGAAATGCCCCCCACGTCGGCCTCGAGGAAGCTGCTATCGTCGGGATCCTCGAAGTAATTCGTGAAGCTGGTGGCAATACCGGTCTCGGATCCCTGATTGTCCACCGCGCCCGTGAACGTCGGTTGCGGATCTCCCGGCTCGAGCGAATGAAACCCGATCTTGATGGTCGACGCTTCGGTGCAACTCGAAACGACCGAAGCCTCGACCGTGAGCCAATCGCTAATGAGATTCGCGTTGGACGGATCGGTCCAATAGAGGGTTCTCGACACGTACGGCACGCCACCGATCGTCTCCGGCGTGCCGCCAAAGATGTCCGTATTGCTGTCGAGATAGGCCGGACAGTTTGAGTATGTTCCGATCGCGTGCGCTTCCTCCGCGGATGGCGGCGCGAATGCCGGGTCGGCCGAGAAGCCAAAACCACCGATCGTGATCGGACCGCCTTGCGGATCCTCGACGAAGCTCACGGTCGCGGTCGCCGCGGCCGGGAAGAACAAAAAAACGATCGCGGCAAAAACGCCGGTAACTGCGATCCTTAGATCGACCCGTCTCATGGCAGCCCCACCCCTTACCGAAGGTAGCAAAGCTCCCGCTGGGCTATCAAAGCAAATGACGGCCTGGAGGTGCCGGCGCTTCCAGTCCGAACGCTGAGAATTTTGACAGGGCGCCGGCTCGAATCACGACAGTTTCACAAGCCCGCTCATGCGCTTGTTCCGGCAGGAGAAATGCCACCCTTCCAACTGGAATTCTTCTTTAATTGTAAAGGTTTGTGTCTTTCGCCTGGCCGGCCTTGCGACTGAGAACAAAACGTGCACATTAGCTTGATTGCGACCGCGGGCGTCGCGTGAAATAAGGAGCGAGCGATCATGTCACAGGCAGCCTTAAAAGTGGTGGGCAAGGAGGAGACGAGCGAGCGGCGGCGCGCGCTGGAGGCGGCGCTTTCGCAGATCGATCGCGCCTTCGGCAAGGGCAGCGTGATGAAGCTCGGCCAGCGCGAAGCCACCGTCGAGACCGATACCATTTCCTCAGGCTCCCTCGGGCTCGATATCGCGCTCGGCATCGGCGGCTTCCCGCGCGGGCGCGTCATCGAAATCTACGGACCGGAGTCTTCCGGCAAGACCACGCTCGCTCTCCATGCGGTGGCCGAAGCGCAGAAGAAGGGCGGAATCGTCGCCTATATCGATGCGGAGCATGCGCTCGATCCGATCTATGCGCGCAAACTCGGCGTCGATGTCGATGAGCTTCTGATCTCGCAGCCCGACACGGGCGAGCAAGCGCTCGAGATCACCGACACGCTCGTACGCTCCGGGGGCATCGATGTGGTGGTGATCGACTCGGTTGCCGCTCTGACGCCGAAGGCCGAGCTCGAAGGCGAGATGGGCGACCAGCTTCCAGGCCTGCAGGCGCGTCTGATGAGCCAGGCCTTGCGCAAGCTTACGGGCTCGATCTCGCGCTCGAACAGCCTTGTCATCTTCATCAACCAGATCCGGATGAAGATCGGCATCATGTTCGGCAACCCGGAGACGACGACGGGCGGCAATGCGCTCAAATTCTATTCCTCGATCCGCCTCGACATCCGTCGTATCGGCGCGATCAAGGACCGCGACGAGGTGATCGGCAACCAGACGCGCGTGAAGGTGGTCAAGAACAAGGTCGCCCCGCCGTTCAAGCAAGTCGAATTCGACATCATGTACGGCCACGGCATTTCCAAGACCGGCGAGCTGCTCGACCTCGGCGTGAAGGCCAATGTGGTCGAGAAGTCGGGATCGTGGTTCTCCTTCGGCGGCGAGCGAATCGGCCAGGGCCGCGAGGCCGCGCGCAAGTTCCTCGCAGACAACAAGGACATTGCCGAGAAAATCGAGACCGCGATCCGCCAGAACGCAGGCCTGATCGCCGAGAATCTGAGCCATGGGGACGAGGAGACCACCACCGCGGAGGAATGAGCGGACGAGTTCACCCGTTCCCTTATTGGCATGAGGGAACGACTCCGGAAGGGGCGCTGGACTCACCGGCGCCCCTTCTTTTTCCGGCGCGACAGAAGATGCGCGCCGTTTGATTTCTTTGATTGTTTTTCGAAAGGTGCGAAACGCGTTCGAGCCGCTTGCCATAAGGGTTTTCGAGACGCCATGCGGTGATGTTTCGGGCCTTTGATATTTATTGATATTTTTTCAAACGGTACCCGCCTTGCCGTCGGCGCAAGTCCGGCTTTCCGCCGCCGATTGTGGACAGCAATTCTTGAGGCAAGCTACAAGCCTTCGATGACGAGCCTCAGCGACATCCGCGCGAGCTTCCTCGAATTTTTCCGCGACCGGCAGCATGCGGTCGTGCCCTCCTCGCCGCTCGTGCCGCGCAACGATCCGACGCTGCTCTTCACCAATGCCGGCATGGTGCAGTTCAAGAACGTGTTCACCGGCACCGAGAAGCGCGCCTACACCCGCGCGACCAGCGTGCAGAAATGCGTGCGCGCGGGAGGCAAGCACAACGATCTCGACAATGTCGGCTATACCACGCGCCACCACACCTTCTTCGAAATGCTCGGTAACTTCTCCTTCGGCGACTACTTCAAGGAGAAGGCGATCGAATATGCGTGGGATTACGTCGTCAAAGTCTCCGCGCTGAAGAAGGAACGCCTTTTGGTCACGGTCTATCCGACAGACGACGAAGCGCGCCGGCTCTGGAAAAAGATCTCGGGCCTTCCCGACGAACGCATCATCGGACACGAGTCCAATACCTGGGCGATGGGGCCCTTGGGCCCTTGTGGTTACTGCTCGGAAATCTTCTACGACCAGGGCGACAGCGTCGCGGGCGGACCGCCCGGAACGCCGGACGAAGATGGCGACCGCTTTCTCGAATTCTGGAATCTCGTCTTCATGCAGTTCGAGCAGGTCGACGAGAAGACGCGAATCGACCTGCCCAAGCCTTCGATCGATACCGGCATGGGGCTCGAGCGCCTGAGCGCGCTCCTGCAAGGCGTCACCGATCAATACGAGATCGATCTCTTCCGCCACCTGATCGCAGCGAGCGTGGATGTCTCGGGCGCAAAAGCGGAAGGCGAAGCGCGCTTTCACCACCGCGTGATCGCCGATCATCTGCGCTCGACCTCGTTCCTGATTGCTGATGGCGTGATGCCGTCGAACGAAGGTCGCGGCTATGTGCTTCGCCGGATCATGCGTCGCGCCATGCGCCACGCGCATCTGATCGGCACCAAAGATCCGCTGATGCACCGGCTTGTTCCGGCGCTGGTGGCGGAAATGGGAATCGCCTATCCGGAATTGAAGCGCGCCGAAGCGCTGATCTCCGAAACCCTGAAACTCGAAGAGACCCGATTTCGCGAGATGCTCGGCCGCGGCCTCAAGCTGCTCGAAGAAGCGAGCGGGACTCTGCGCCCGGGCGACAGGCTCGGCGGCGACGTCGCGTTCCGTCTATACGACACCTACGGCTTTCCTCTTGACCTCACGCAGGATGCGCTGCGCGAGCGCGGCATTGGCGTAGACAGCGACGGCTTCGATGCACTCATGGCCAAGCAACGCGCCGACGCACGCAAGGCGTGGGCCGGTTCCGGCGAAGCGGCCCAGGACGCGCAGTGGTTCGCGATCCACGAGGAGGTCGGCAATACCGAATTCCTCGGTTACGACGCCGAGAAGGCCGAGGGCCAGATCGTCGCGATGCTCGATGACAAGGGTACGCGCGCGACATCAGCACAAGCGGGCACCACTGTCCGCATTCTCACCAACCAGACGCCGTTCTATGCCGAGTCCGGCGGCCAGGTGGGTGATACTGGCGCGATCACTTCCGCGAATTCCGAAGGACGCGTCATCGATACAGAAAAGCGCCTCGGGCTTCTGCATGTGCATGTCGTCGAGGTGACGAAGGGCGCGTTCAAGGTCGGAGACGCCGTCGATCTCGCGGTCGACCACGAGAAGCGCCGCGCGACGCGCGCAAACCATTCGGCCACACACCTTCTGCATGCTGCTCTGAAGCGCGTGCTCGGGCCGCATGTCGCGCAGAAGGGCTCGCTGGTCGCGCCGGACCGGCTGCGCTTCGACTTTAGCCATCCTAAGCCGGTGACCGCCGAGCAACTGGCCGCAGTCGAAACGCAGGTGAACGCTGTCATCCGCCAGAACTCGGACGTCTCGACGCGACTGATGGAGACCGATGCCGCGATCAAGGCGGGCGCAGAAGCGCTCTTCGGGGAAAAGTACGGAGAAGAGGTTCGCGTCCTCACCATGGGCGACGACGAGCAAGAGCCAAAACCCTATTCGGTCGAACTCTGCGGTGGCACCCATGTGCACCGGCTCGGCGACATCGGGCTTTTCACCATTCTATCGGAGTCCGCGGTTGCTGCCGGCGTTCGCCGCATCGAGGCGCTGACGAGCGAAGGTGCGCGCCAGTATCTCTCGCGACAGGCGGCCCTGGCACGCGAAGCCGCCTCCGCCATCAAGGCGAGCACAAGCGACCTCGCCCAGCGCGTGACGCAACTTGCCGAGGAGCGCAGGCGCCTCGAGCGCGAGCTCGCAGACACACGCAAGGCGCTGGCGCTCGCCGGCCCGGCAAAGAGCGGCAGCAGCGATGGCATGCGCGTCATAGCCGGCGTGAAGACGGTCCTGCGTCTCGTCGAAGGCGTGAGCGCCAAAGACCTCAAGAGCCTGGCCGACGAAGCTAAGGCCAAGCTTGGCTCGGGCGTCGTTGCCTTTGCTGCCGTCGATGGCGGAAAGGCCTCGCTGGTCGTCGGTGTGACCGACGATTTGAAAGATCGCGTGAGCGCCGTTGATCTTGTTCGCCTCGGTGCGGAAGCGCTGGGCGGAAAAGGCGGCGGCGGGCGACCCGACATGGCGCAGGCCGGCGGACCAGACGGCGCGAAAGCCCCGGCGGCGTTGTCGGCGATCGAGCAGCGTCTTTCTTCGCTCGCGCTTTCCTAGGAGCGAGACGGCGCGAGCGGCCAAGCCGCTCGCGCATCTCCGATGAACCTCAGGCCTTGTGGAACACGGCGAGCTTATTCCCGGTCGGGTCGCGCAAGTACGCGCCGTACCAGGACTGCTTGTCCGGCGGACGATAACCCGGCGCGCCTTCGTCGCTGCCTCCGTTGGCAAGGCCTGCTGCGTGAGCGGCCGTGACCTCGTCCTGCGATTTGGCAGCAAAGGCGATCATGATGCCATTGCCTGCGCGAGCGGGATTGCCATCGAATGGCGGACAGACGAACACGTTGTGGTCGTCGCTCCCTCGAGGTCCATACCCGATCCAGCCGCCGTCCGCGAAGGCGCGCTTGTAACCGATGGCGCCGAGTACCGCGTCGTAGAACTTGCCTGACGCCTCGCTGTCGAGAGCGCCGATGGTGACGTATCCGATCATCTTTCCCTCCACGGTTGGTCCGGCAGTCTACGGCTTGAAAGGAACAAATCAAGAACATACTGCCGTCGGACGCGTGTTTTCGCACAAGGAGGCGTCCTTTCCTGTCAGCAGCAGACGAGGCCGCATCAGCCCATGGCTCGTTTCAGGTTTTCGTCGACCTTGTCGAGGAAGGCTTCGGTCGTCAGCCATTTCTGGTCGGGCCCGACGAGAAGCGCGAGATCCTTAGTCATGAAGCCGGACTCGACTGTCTCAACGCAAACACGTTCGAGCGTATGCGCGAATTTCGAGAGCTTCTCGTTCTCATCCAGCTTGGCGCGGTGGGAAAGCCCTCGCGTCCACGCGAAGATCGACGCGATCGAATTGGTTGACGTCGCTTTGCCTTTCTGGTGCTCGCGGTAATGACGAGTCACTGTTCCATGCGCTGCTTCCGACTCGACGATTCTTCCGTCTGGCGTCATCAGCACCGAAGTCATCAGACCAAGCGAGCCGAAGCCTTGGGCGACCGTGTCCGACTGAACATCCCCGTCATAGTTCTTGCAGGCCCAGACATAGCCGCCGCTCCACTTGAGCGCCGAGGCGACCATGTCATCGATCAGGCGGTGTTCGTAAGTCAGCCCGGCGGATTTGAACCTGTCGGCAAACTCGCGCTCGAACACCTCCTGGAAAAGATCCTTGAAGCGTCCATCATAGGCCTTGAGGATCGTGTTCTTGGTCGAAAGATAGACCGGGAAGTTCCGCGCAAGCCCGTAATTCATCGATGCGCGCGCAAAATCACGGATCGAGTCGTCGAGATTGTACATGGCAAGCGCCACGCCGCTTCCCGGAAAAGCGAAGACCTCGTGTTCGATGATCTTTCCATCCTCTCCGGCAAAACGGATCGTCAGTTTTCCCTTGCCGGGCACGCGGAAATCGGTGGCGCGGTACTGATCGCCGAAGGCATGACGGCCGATGACAATAGGCTGGGTCCAGCCCGGGACCAGGCGCGGCACGTTCTTGCAGATGATGGGTTGCCGGAAGACAGTGCCGTCGAGGATGTTGCGGATCGTCCCGTTGGGCGATTTCCACATCCTCTTCAGGTTGAATTCCTTCACCCGCGCCTCATCGGGCGTGATCGTGGCGCATTTGACGCCCACGCCATGCTTCTTGATGGCGTTGGCGGCATCGATGGTGATCTGGTCG
>Ga0070734_10003541_pt1 | contig 16169 bp, 17 predicted proteins | sample Coa_R1_8_FD_66444 | JGI IMG/M metagenome (GOLD analysis project Ga0070734, IMG submission 66444) | Surface soil microbial communities from Centralia Pennsylvania, which are recovering from an underground coalmine fire - Coalmine... | ecosystem: Environmental > Terrestrial > Soil > Unclassified ...
GGAGTGCGCACGACACTACAGTATCTGCAGAAGTTGATGCCATGCTTGCAAGTCGTTGAGGTGCCTTCGGGAACCAAGGTGCTGGATTGGACGGTTCCGGACGAGTGGAATATACGAGATGCATTCGTCGCGGATGAGAGTGGAGCGCGGATCATCGATTTTAAGCAAAACAACCTGCATGTGATGGGCTACTCAGAGGCTGTTTCCACCGAGATGACTCTTGAGGAGCTACAGCCAAATCTGTATTCGTTGCCGTCGATGCCCAATGCAATCCCATATGTCACTTCTTATTACCAGCGACGTTGGGGGTTTTGTCTGAGTCAGCGTGCACGGGATGCAATGCGTCCGGGAATGTATCGCGTCGTGATCGACAGCAGTTTGGCCCCTGGATCGCTGACCTATGGCGAGATCATTCTGGCTGGTCAAGAAGAGAGCGAGGTCCTGCTCTCGACATACGTGTGTCATCCTTCGATGGGTAACAACGAATTGTCCGGACCGGTGGTGACGACTGCTTTGACTCACTGGCTGATGTCACTACCAAAAAGGCGCTACACCTATCGCATTGTGTTCATACCGGAGACGATTGGGTCGATCACCTATCTCAGCACCCACATGGAAGCCATGAAGCGCAATACTGTGGCTGGGTATGTAATCACGTGCGTTGGAGATGACCGCACCTATTCTTACCTGGAATCTCGCAAGGCCAATACGCTGCCAGATCGCGTGACACGACACGTAATCAAACATCACTATCCGAAGTGCGACACGTACTCTTTCTTGAAGCGTGGAAGTGATGAGCGGCAGTACTGTAGCCCGAGTATTGATCTCCCGGTGGTGTCGTTGATGCGTTCGAAGTATGGAACGTACCCTGAATACCACACGTCGCTGGATGATCTGAATCTGATTTCTGCAAGCGGTTTGGCAGGGGCCTATGGAGCGCTCAAAAGATGCATTTCATTGATCGAGGCGAATGCTACATATCGCGCCACATGCTTCGGCGAGCCACAACTAGGGAAACGAGGTTTGTATCCGACACTGAGTCAGACGGGTAGTGGCGCATCAGTCCAGACCATGATGAACATTCTCGCGTACGCCGATGGAGAGCAGGATTTGATTTCACTGGCCGAACATATCCAAGTACCTGCCGAAGACTGCCTGGCCATCATCGAGCGACTTGAGCAGGAACGCCTGCTCGAAAGAATCGCATAATACCGACACAGGATTCACAGGGATGGCCTCAAATAGACCAACGAAGAAAATTGCGACGATCCAGCGGTCGGAGAGGGAGCACGGTTATGCCGAGCGCATGGAGCGATGTATTGGTGGCAGTCCTTATTCCAATCTTGACCGACTGCGGAATTTCAGCCTCTACTCCCCGAGGCAGGATGTCACGAATTTCCTGATCAGGTATGAGGTCTTCAAGCGGGTGCTCGGTACTCAGGGTTCAGTGATTGAATGTGGCGTGCTGCGCGGCGGTGGATTGATGGCGTGGGCACAGTTCAGCGCAATCCTGGAACCGACGAACCACCAACGGCGCATCGTCGGCTTCGACACGTTCAAAGGGTTTCCACGGGTTTCGGAGGCCGATCATCGCAGCGAATCACGCGAAGCACGGTCAGGTGGGCTCGCGGTTGACTCGTACGATCATCTCAACGAATGCATCGAACTGTTCGACATGAACCGATTTGTGGGCCACGTGCCGAAGGTGGAGTTGGTGCGCGGGGACGCAACGAAGACGATTGTGCAATACGTGGAGGAAAACCCTCAGCTGGTCGTCAGCCTTTTGTATCTGGATTTCGACATTTATGAACCGACGTTGGCGGCTCTCAAGAATTTCGTCCCCAGAATGCCGAAGGGCGCGATTATCGCATTTGACGAATTGAATTCAAAGGACTGGCGCGGCGAATCGGTTGCAGTACTTGAAAGCCTGAATCTGCACAGCTATAGAATTGAGCGCTTTCCGTTTGGCTCACTCATATCGTTTACTGAGATTGGATGACCGAAGGACAATCTGAATCCTTGTCAAGATGAATCCTAAAGACAATATTGCGGACATACGTCTGGAAATCGATCGTTCGCTTTCTGAAGGTTTCGTCCAAGCCGCCGCCGTAAGAATGGGAGACCTGTGGCAGCTAGAACAGGGCTCTTCGACGGCTGCGTTTCTTGTGTCTCGCATCGAGAAACTCCGGGGATTGCTGAATCTGACACGATTACGCGTTGCCATACTGCGCTCTTACACACTAGAGCCAGTGATTCCACTGCTACGAGCAGCTGCATTCCGTTTCCGGATAGATACAGAGGTTCAGGTGGGCGACTACAACACCTACATGCAGGAGGTTCTCGATCCCAACAGTTCACTTTATCGTTTTGCGCCGGACGTTGTTATCGTCGCCGTTCGGCTTGCCGACCTGGCTCTGGAGTTGTGGCAGGGCTACTCGGGTCTGGAGCCTGCGGCGGTTCAGGATGCAGTGCAGCGCGTTTGTCGCACCCTTGAAGAGCTAATAAGGTCATTTCGTGAGCGCAGCCACGCAGCGCTCATTGTCCACACTATGGAGCAGCCAACTCAGACTGCTTTCGGAGTGCTGGACTTACAGGTCGGGAATAGTCAATCAGAGGCGATTCAGGCTATCAATCGTGAGCTTCGACGTATCGCCCAACAGCACCGCGGAGTATACGTCCTTGATTATGAGAATCTCATAGCGCGGCATGGCCGTTTGCTCTGGCAGGATGAACGAAAGCTGCTAACAGTGGGATTGCCGATTGCCGCGCATGGCCTGATCCACCTCGCGAACGAGTGGTTGCGCTTTCTGGTTCCGCTCAGCGGACGGATAGCGAAAGCCCTGGTGGTTGATCTCGACAACACGGTTTGGGGTGGCGTGATTGGTGAAGATGGAATGACAGGTATCAAGCTGGGGCCCGACCATCCGGAGGCGGCTTACCAAAACCTCCAGCGTGCGTTGCTGGACGTTTCTCGTCGAGGAATCCTCCTCGCGATTTGCAGTAAGAACAATCGTGAGGACGCAATGGAGGTTCTGGAAAAACATCGGGGAATGTTGCTGCGCCCTGCCGATTTTGCCGCGATGCGCATCAATTGGAATGACAAAGTGCAAGGGATTCGAGAGATTGCTGCGGAACTGAATATCGGATTCGATAGCGTCGCTTTTCTCGATGACAATCCCTTTGAACGCGAACAAGTACGCCGAGAGCTGCCGGATGTCATGCTTATTGATCTTCCCAAGGAGCCGATGCAATATGCGTTCGCGGTTCGGGACTTTCAGGCGTTTGAGCGGTTAAGCTTGTCCTCAGAAGATCGGGAGCGCAACTTGCTATATTCCAAGCAGCGCGACAGGGATCGGGCCGAAGAGGAATTCCAATCAAAAGAGGATTTTTACCGCTATCTGCAGCAAGAGGCTGACATTGAGCAGGTGACCTCATCCACTATCGCACGAATCGCCCAATTAACGCAGAAGACAAACCAGTTCAATCTCACGACTCATCGTTACAACGAGCAGCAGATTGCGGAGATGGTGAGCAATCCAGTTTGGGAAGTGCTGTCCGTCCGGGTAAAGGACAGGTTCGGCGATCATGGACTGGTGGGTGTGGCTATCACGCACGATGAGAGAGACACATGCGAGATCGATACCTTTCTACTGAGTTGTCGTGTGATTGGCCGCTCCCTCGAAACTGCATTGTTATCTCACATTGCGCAATGCGCAGCAGCGCGGGGCCGGAAGCACCTTGCCGGATGGTTCCTACCAACGAAAAAGAATACTCCGGCTGCCGAGTTTTATGCACGATCAGGCTTTCAGTGTCAGCCTTCGGACAATACAGGACAACGATGGATCTTCAACTTGGAGGATGGGCAGATTCGCTGTCCAGAATGGATTCGGCTCAACATATTCGAAGGAGGGCGGGTTTGAACGGCGTGCGAAACGAACACGAGCGAGCTTCCAGAAACAATGTGCTGGAGCGGGTTCGGCAAATCGTGTCCGACGTATTCGCAGTTCCACTTGAGCGAGTAGATGCTACCTCATCCCCAGAGACAATCGAAGCATGGGACTCGATGCAACATCTAAACCTAGTTCTTGCGGTGGAAGACACATTCGACCTGCAGTTCACCCCTGAAGAGATGGAACTGATGCGGAATGTAAAGCAGATTGTGACAGTGGTTGAATTGAGAAAGTGAGCCAGTTTTCTCTCAATCCCTCGTCGTTTTGGGCCACGCGTAGTAATCGTTTTCAGGTGGTCACATTCGGTGTAGACTGGTGAATGAGGACATCTTTCCTTCTACACAAGGCTCCCGTCGAGGGAGCCTTTTACGTTCCTCCCGCCTCTACGCACGACGTTCTGTCCCAAGAACGCCACCTGATTCGCAAAATCAAATCCAAAGGAGGGAACAATGTGTGCATGCTTCGAGTACTTCGATGATCGCTGGAAAACCGAGGTTCTGGAATGTGAAAAATGCCATTGGCAAGGACGATTTGAAGAAGGAGCCGTGGGGTACTACGACGAATTGATGGATTCGAGTTGCCCGAATTGTCCCGGTTTGTACGGACCGATACTTGCTATGGTTAGCTATCCAACGCTGGAGCAACTTCGTGCAAACCAAGACAAGCCCGGCATCCGAGAATACGTCGAACGCATCGATGCTGGCTTGGACAAGTTCGTGAGAGAAAAACTCCAAGGGCCGGATCAACTTCCGGAGATTGACTCGCTCGCCATCGAGATCGAGTGGGATTTCGATGCCCGAGAGGAAGACAACCCGCGAACGTTACTCATCCATGCTGGCGAAGTTGTTTTTTCAGAGCCTGCGCGCTACGAAGCATACGAACGGTTTGGAGAGGTCGCGGAAATCCTGAAAACAAAATACGGGCATCGCCTTAACGACCTAATACCGACTCGCCGGAGCGAGAGCTGGTTGTACGGCGACAAACTGACGGCATCCAGCTATGTGGAGTCGGTCCGCGACAGCCTTCGCCGGCAGAGCCGGGGAACAGAAGCAGCCGAGCAGATTTCCTTGTTTTGATTTCGCAGTGCTCGGCCTCTGTCGCGTCTTATTTCCGGCACGTTGAATGGGGGTCGCGGTCCGAAAATCATAGTGCGCTCTTCGAAAAGATAGGAACCGTTTCGAAGCCGGGCCCGACTTGTTTGATGGTGAGGGTGACATCTCTCTGTTAAAGAGCACTTTGAACACTCATTACACCGAGCATCTTTTGCGATGCACCCGTAACGCAGTCTAGAACTAAACTGCAACTAAAGGAGAGACGCTCGCTGCAAAGGCCTTCATCAGTTTTGCGTGGTGACAGAACTCTGTTGTGAGGGTTCTATCGCTGCGTTTCGAAAGGAGCCTATTGTGAGTGGCGAGACGGGCGGGGTCTCACTTCCCGCACAAATTGCTGTCAAGTAGAGTGAATTCTTTAAAACCTGGCACCATGCCCGGACGAACAGCGGGAATTCCTCGCTAGATTCGAGCGCTTGAGAGGGGGAGGTCTCAAACCACTCCTGTCCTCTGAATGGTAGCAAGGCTAAGGATTGGCGGACCGGGGCTAAACTAGGCGCCATTGCGCAGGAGGAGGTCAAAAACGTTATGAAAGTACAGAGCCGGAAAAGAATCAGGAGAATGACTGCAGCCGCAGAAACTGTCACCGCTTACCATGAGGCAGGTCACGCGGTGGCCGCATGGCTCCTGCACTTGGGGCTGCGCCGAAAAGGAATAAGCATCATCCGTGACGAAGATTCTGACGGCAGGACTCACCTCGTGCATCCCATGCGCAACTCCAAGCCGGAGATCGACCGATCAGATCGGAACCGGATCAGGGCCGAGCGCTACGCAGTTGTTGTGCTTGCGGGTAGAGAAGCGCAACGTCGCCATCGTGGGTCAAACGTTCGTCCGTATCACCACCAGAATGATTACCAGAACGCAGCGGAGTTGATACAGTATTTCGTGGCGAGTCACGAAGAACTCGAGGCCCACCTGCGACTCCTACAAGTTCGCGCCAAAAATCTTTTCGAAAATGATGAAATTTGGCGCTGCACGCAAGCAGTGGCTATCGCAGTGTTAGACAAGAAGCAGCTCTCCGGCAGTGAGGTCGCGGAGATTTGTCGGACGAGTCTCGGCGAATCGCGCTCACTTACCTAGCCCTTTGTGTTGACGGGAGTCTCTCTTCCGTAGACCGATGAGCCTCTTCTGTTCTACAGCAGGAACAATAAAATATTCGGCAGCGTAAACTTGAGGCCCGAATCGTGCCAGCCAAAACTGCTCAAAGACATGAGTTCGATCAGTGGTTTTTCTGGTTCGCTGACAATTTGCAGCGCGAGCCGCTTGGAAATCCGGTCACGCGGCTGCTCGATCTCGACCGTGAAATCAATCCATATTTCATCACTCTTGCGGTGTATTGGTATTGCGTGCCGAGTTTCACGGTTGCAGATCGAGGCAAGCGAATGGCTGAGGCCGCCCTATCCCGACTTCGTACAATTCCGGATCAGCTCTTATCAGTTGCCAAGGACATGCGATGGGTTTTGGGGTGCAAGCTTCCGCCCCCTTTGGGAAATCAAGTTCGCGAACTGATCGCGAAGGATGCTGACCTCATTTCAAAAGCTGGCGAGTTGCAGTTGCTCCCAGCCCTATGTGAGAGTGCTGCTCCGCAGTTTGCCCGTTGGCACCAGATACTGAAATCGCAGACGAGCGGCAAACGAAACTTGCGCGCTGCCTACAGAATGATCCTTTGGCTACATCTCGCACCGAAAATCCCGAGTGCGACCGCTGGTGGCATCCTGGAAAGCCTAGTCGGTTGTGCAGATCGAGCATTCGGTAAACCTGACAGAATGCTTCATTGGCACGCCGTAGAGAAAAGCGCGGACCGCTATCGGCAACATTTTCCTCAAGATTACGAGCGGCGACTCGGAGAAGCCTCTCACAGTCGAGGATTGCTCTCGGAGGAAGAAACTGCGATCTGGAACAGATTAGACTCCATTGATCGCCAGTCGATCATCGAAAGCCTGCGAACCCGTGTATCTCGCGAAGTTCAGCGCGCACAGGGCACCAAAATCTAACCACGGCGTTGATCTCCGGACATGAAACCGGGAAAAATTTCGGTTTTCATGTCGTTCCATCCTGCACTCCTGTGCAGCATACTTCCCGCATGTCGGACCCGCACAAGCTCCTGTTTTCGCGGCGAGAGGCGGCAGACCTGTTGTCCATCTCGCTGCGTTCGTTAGATGAACTGGTCTCCACAAACAAAATTGAGGTTTCTAGGATCGGAAAGCGCGTGCTTGTTACGCGTCGCGCTCTCCTGTGGTTCGTTCAGCGTATTTCTGCAGCCGACGTGCCATCCATCGAGCACGGACGCGACTCCATGATGGAAGGAGGTCAACGATTGCCGTAATCGACGCAGGCAGGTCGTTGATGGGCAAGCGCTTGCAAATGGGTTTGATCGAAGAGAGACAAAACCCCCGGTTGCAGCCGGGGGAGAAAGGAAACTTTTAACGTGCGCTACGAACATCCTGCACCAGTATCCCGCCATTTTGCAAGGCGACATGAGAACTGTTTCAACTGTGGACTACCCTCTGACAGCGTGGCTGGGGAGGGCCGAACCTTAGTTCTTCTCGTGAAAGCCGCGAATCGCTTTTGTCGTCAGACCAAGCAGACCGTTTGGCTATGTTCCGACGCTTGTGCAATTCAGACCCTTGCCATCGCCAAGTACGGGCCTGCAACTCATAAATGGCCCACTAGTCTCGCTCAGTTCAGGGCCATGAACCCACTACCGCCTTCAGACGGTTGCCACCGTCCGGAAACCATAGCGGGAAGCCGCATGAATGGCGGGTCGGCAGAGCTGGAAAAAGGGTTCTTGGACCTACCCTACGTTGACTTAGTTTCCGGACGCAAATCGGCACGCAAAACGCGATTAGGCGGTAGACCAAGAAAATGGAAGTCCGAGGCGGAGCGGAAGAGAACCTTCCGGAGAAGGTGTGATGAGCCACAAACCTCATAAACAGATCGGCCCGACGCTTGTGACTCGGGCTGAACCCGCGAATCGTTTGTCGCCACGAGTCTTCATCGGCAGGATAGCAAGGGTTGAGGTCGGTGACACAAGCGGCGACGCTCCGTACTCCGTCGTGCGGAAGATTCTTTCATGGGAAACGGGAGCGCCGCGCCGGGTCACTCAGTCAGCAAGTCACACATCAAGGAAGGCACCCGGAAGTGACGCATGTTGAAAAGACTTGCGAGCAATGGATGTCTACGTCAGTGTAGCCAGCGTCCGTGTAGACCAAGGCTGAGGTCCCCGCATCCCCATAGAAAGGAAATGCTGCGATGAGAATCGGCCCGAGCCGGGGTCGAGGGTCGTCACTCCAGCACACACCCAAGGGGCGGACGTACTTCACGGTGCGCCCGCCAAAGGCAATGCGATGTTGCCGCGAACAGTATAGGCGGTCACGGATCGCGAACCATTGGCGACGACGGGGGCGAAGACTTGACGGAGCTTTTCAGTGACGACGACTAATTCGAACGGCATGGAGCAACACGGAACAGAACGCACATGGAGGATAGATATGTGTGACGAAGACATGGACCTGACCACAGACCCTTTCGCGCGGCGCGCATCAATGACTGACGAGGAACTTGCACACCTTTACCACTTGATGGACACCGGGCGGGACACGACGCTCGATGGAAAGGCCCGGTGTGAATCCCACTACAAAGGCGTCGACGACTTTGGCGACGTGGTATGGATGCGCTGTCCCGAGGCAGCCAAGTTGAGGGTATGGATAACAAGGGAAGGCGAACCGCATTGGGGATTGAGGTGCTACGGCTGCTGGCCTCACTCGGATCAGATATAAGAACTCTGAAGCCAGCATGGGAATGTTCGGCTGGGCAGGCGTCAAAAGACAGCACCAAGGAAAACCCGGTCGCCGATTTTTAGGGGTGGCAGCGGGGTCAGCGTGTAGACGAGGGCCTCATGTCGAGAACCCAAAGGGGCGTAGCCGGCGAAAGCTACAAGCCTTCCGGTGTCCGGCGCGGCTCAGTTCTGAAGTCCGAGGCTCCGGTAAGCGGCGAACTCGTTGCATTGCTCAGACAATTTGCAACTCGACTCGTAAAAGAGAACGGCGGCTCCGATTCTGCTCGCGTACGAGAGCAACTTCGGATCGTCAATGGTACGGCGAAGGCGATCTTGGTGGAAGAGTTCCAAAAGCTACGGCCAGAGCCAACACCCGCGACGGATAGCGGTGAGCGCAGCCACAACGCTGACGGTTCGGCGAACGCCTGACACGTAAATGGTTATTAGGCTTTTTGAACAACGCCAAAGAGAGTCCCGGGGAGGGGCGAAATGAAGAGAGATCGCCGACAGCGACCGTCGCGTCCGAAACGAACACGGAAAATCTGCGCGATTGCAGAATGCGGCGAACGAGCGCAGCGTTCTATGCCGTCTTGTGAAAAGCATCAGCCATTGTTTCCCTTTGGGGGCGACAAGAAGAGTTCGGTGAACATCGCGGCGGCCGAGTACCGCGAACCAGAGATCGAGCCGCACGCGGAAGGAGGGCAATAGTGGCGGTCATCGATCCGGCAGGCTTGTTCAATGGCAGGCGTCTACGTCGGTGTTCGCCCATGGCGCGCCTCTACTGGCCTTACCTGTTCCTTCTCTCAAACGGTTATGCCCGAATTGAGCTGGACTTCGACGCGCTTGCGTATCATTTTGCATCATTCAGGGATTCCGCACCGACCACCGGGCAGATCAAGGGGTATTTCGAGGAGTATGAAGCCAGTCATCTTGTCCTCTGTTACGGTCCTGACGGTCAGCGCTGGGCGCAATGGGACACGCGACGCAGTTTTCTGAAGGATTTCAAGACCGCCAGCGATCAAAAGAGTCCGCATCCTCCAGAGCCGGAATACTCCCAGTGGCTGCAGGAGCAGCACGGGCAGGGTTGGGAGGCGTATCACTGGAACAAAGACACATGCGATGCCATCGAGGTTCCTGCAGCCGATGCACCAAGGGGTCCTGAATCGAAACCAGATGATTCGGCCAAGTGCTGGCAAAAGTCTGGAAACATTTCGGCAGAAGTTGGGGGACACTCGCCAGAGTTTTCGACAAGAGTGACCCAAGAATTTGCTCTAGGGGTTGGGGGTGGGGTTGGTATTGGGATTGGAGTTGGTTCAGGAAATGGTAAAGGGGGTGGAGTCTCCCCGCATGAGGTTCGTGTTGATGAAAAGGATGAAACACCTGACGATCTTCCCCCGCTCTCTCTGGCGATGCACATCATCGAAATCCTCTGTTTGCCTAACTCTCGGCAACTCCTAAACGCCGTCACCGAGAGTATCCGTACCAAAGCGAAGGCCGGGGGCATTACTCCAGCGGCTGCCCACGATTTCATTTTGCTAAAGGCAGCTCTGGCTCAGAAGGAAGGAACTAAAAAGCCATGGCCTTTCTGGTTTTCAGACCAAGAATATGACCGACAGGCAGAAGCGACGCTTCAGGGACAGACGCTATCGCCAGTGGCGGCACCCGAACCCGCCAGCGGGCGGATCAGGCAGCAACTCGAGGCCGAACGGGAGGCCGCGCAGAAGGGAACCGGAGGAGTCAAGCCATGAACACGATGACTCTGCGCGAAGCTTTGCTGAAATATCGACCACATCGCGGGCTGGCTGCGGCTTCGCTGATCGACAAATTGCCAAGTGTGGCGCCCGGCGCAGACCCGTGGCGTCTCGTTCTGACCGGAGAAGAACAGCAAATGCTAGGGCGCATTCTTGCCGAAGACGATCAAGTTCCTTCGATGGCAGTAGTGGAGCGTGCCTCGGCGGCTCTTGTCGCCAAGCGTCTCAGGGCACACGAACAAAGGATCACCAAAGAAATTGCTCGCGCTGAGGCCTCTGGAAAAAGTGAAGCGGTATCGGACTGGCTGTTTCTCAAGCGTTTGATCCGGCGAGCATTGGATGGACTGGAGAAGTGATGAATTTGTTGCTGGATCGACCGCTGCCGAGTGCGCTGGATGCAGAGCGGGCGCTGCTCGGCGGGGTCATCAAGAACAACGTGTGCATGGCCGAGGTGGTCGATTTGGTGAGGCCGTCGGATTTTTCCGTGTCGACGCATCGAATCATCTTCACACGCATGGCCGAATTGTGGGAGTCGGGAAGGCCAATCGAGGAAGTAACGCTGACCCATGCAATGAGCGCGCCCGGCGAAATCCAGCAGGTGGGCGGCGTCGCCTACTTGACTTCGCTCACCGATAACGTCATGAAGCGCGACAGCATTGCACATTACGCGGAGATCATTCGCGAGAAGGCGCGCCTGCGCGAGTTGATTCATGCGTGCGATTTGGGCGTAAGCCTCGGTGTCGCCAACGATCAAACAGCGGCAAGCTGCTTGGACCAAGTTCAGAATGCGCTGCTGCAGATCGAAGCCGACATACAAAAGCAACCTGTGGCGCACATTGCGCAAGTCAGCGACGAGGTTTTCCTCGGTATCGAGAAGCTGAGAGCCAAGAGCACGGACTGTCCCGGCCTCTCCACGGGCATCGCGACGGTGGACTTGGTTACGACGGGCATTCGGCATGGAGAGTTCTGGGTGGTCGGAGGGCGGCCCGGAGAAGGCAAGAGTGCCATCGCGCTAAGAGCCGCATTGGAGAATGTTCGCCGAAATGTCCCAGTTGCCCTTTTTAGCCCGGAGATGGACCGCCACCAAATTCTGACGAGGTTGTGGGCGCAGCACGGGGAGGTCCCCTTCGACAAACTCAGAAACCCGAGGCGCTTGACTGATGTGGAAATGAAACGGCTGCAGCAGATCATGTTCGAGGTTGGCAAGCTGCCGATCTTCATTGACGACTCCAGTTCCCTTTCGATTCGGGAGATCGTGGCGCGCGCCAGACTTTTGGTGAGCAGGCATCAGATCGGGCTGATCATTGTCGATTACCTGCAGCTGATTACTGCCGAGGGCCGAGATGAACGCCAGCGAGTCTCGCTGATCTCCAACTCGCTACGCGCTCTGGCTAAGGAAGGCGCGCCAGTTTTGGCCCTGTCACAAATGACCCGCCCACATGACCGGAATCTCAACCGTCGCCCGACAAAGTTCGACCTAAAGGAATCCGGCTCGTTGGAGGCGGACGCTCACACCGTTCTTCTGATTTTCCAGCCCGTGGATGACACGAATCTCCCACAGGCAGATCAGGCCGAGATCATCATCGCCAAGCAGAGGAACGGCCCCCTCAGCATCGAGCCTGTTTGGTTCGACGGGCGGTACTTGCTCTTTCGCGATAGACAAACCGTGTCGTTCTAGTGAACGTTCCAGAGGAGTGGCCGTGAATTTCAAATGCGCAGCCAGCGAGAGTAGGGACCACGAAAATCACCCACCCCCAGTGTTTCGGGGGTGACGGGGGCGAAGCATATAGGGCATCGCCTTTCGCGGACGGAACCAAGTCACAAAGACAGATGCGAAGTGATGTGCAAACCCGCTATCGCGGACTGACCAACTGAATTGTTGTTTTCGGGTACACAAGGATATGAGGACACCGCTTTTATCGGACGACTCGAATCAGACAACGCAGCAAGCTTGGAATGCGATGACCCCACAGCAAGCGGCGAAGTACGTGGGCGTTAGCGAAGCAGCGCTTAGACTCTGGCGTTCCCGAGGCGAAGGTCCACGCCATTATAGGGCTGGCGCGAAACTGATCCGTTACCGGAGGAGTGATTTGGATAATTGGATCGAATCCCGTCTCAGTGACTAACACCAGCTCGCAATCGCCCAAACACCCCGTAGCACAAGGCGTTTCTAAGCTATCGCGTTCTCCATTCTTGGTTTATCAATTATAATCTAACATGTTAGGTTATACATGCGATGAAGTGTCCAATCCATCAAATCGACCTCATTTGCTACTGCCCCGCATGTCGCGGGAGTGTGACCAGTAGGGCGAAGACGAACGCATCACGCGAGAACGGGAAATTGGGCGGACGCCCAAAGGGCAGCAAGGACAAACACAGGCGTCGAAGGACCAAAAAGAGGGGAGGTGTTGTTTGATCTACAAACGAAGCAAGGGGGGGAATTACGAATACAACTTCAGGTTTTCCATTCGCAAGGCTGATGGCACTACCGAGAGCTACAGGGTCAGGCAGTCGGCAAGAACCAAGAATAGGCAGGACGCGCTAGACGTTGAGGGCGAGCACCGCAGAGCGCTACGGCTTGGCATGATCCATCCACTCGACCCGTGGCCCAAGCCGGAAGCGCCTAAACCAGTCGCTATCGTGATGCGTGAATTCGCAAAACGTTTCTCGCGCCACGTAGCCGTCGCGACAAAAAAAGGCACAAGCAGATTCTATTTGGGTTGCATCGAGAGGTTGCTGTGCTTCAAGCGAATCGCGGATGCACCGTTGGACGCGATCACTACCGAACTTGCGAGCGAGTACGCTGACCACCGAATGGACGTTGCAGAGAATGAGATCGCAACAGTGAACGGTGATCTTCGTACCTTGCGTCGATTGTTGAACCTAGCCGTGGAGTGGAAGGAATTGACCTACGCGCCGCCGATCCACGAAGTTCCCGGCTCAAATGGTCGCGACTATGTATTGAACTGGGTTACGGAGGCGAAGTATCTCGGGGCGGCCTCACAGAATCTACGCGATGCTGCCGTAATCCTGCTGGACACTGGCCTGCGACCCCAAAGCGAGCTTTTCGTCTTGGAATGGCAGAATGTGGAACTAACGGCGCGACCTGAGACTCCGAATGGCGTGATCCACATTCGCGGTGGCAAGAGTGAGGCTGCGAAGCGCAGTGTTCCTCTTACGATACGGGCGGCAGACTTGCTTCGGCGACGGAAGATGGAAGCTGACGCACTCGCGGAAGATGAGCGCTCCGTTTACGTCTTTCCCGGTGACGGCAACACAGGGCACCTAGTTAGCTTGCAGCATCCACACAAGGACGCCATCGAGAATGCGAAAGTGGACTGGTTTGCGGTGTATAGCCTGAGGCATACGTTTGGAACGCGTTGTGCCGAAAGTGGAATGGACAAGTACACCCTAGCGCGGTTGATGGGGCACTCCTCTCCAAACATCACGGCGCGCTATTACGTACATGTGACCGAACCGCATGTAACTGCTGGCTTCGAGAAGTTCGCGGCGTATCAGGAACGCGGCGTTGCTGCCGGAATTGCGAAGGCATTTCCTGAGGCCAGCGCTGCCGTGCAGTAGACTGACTTTGCTATTGGTACACGCGGCGGTACACGGCGTGTGCCAGTTTTCCCCTAAAGGATTGAAAGCAAAGAGCGCCATGCAAGATTCTCAATCTTCAAACCCGGGTTCGATTCCCGGTAGCGCTACCAGCTTTCTTTGACATCCACTGCTACTTCTTGTACTTCCGGGGGGCCTCGAACTGAAGGTGATCCGTTACGCCGACAAGAGAGTGTCCGAGTGATCTGACCACTCTTCCGGAATCAGGTACCGGGGGGGCCATTAATCAATAGATCGTTAGCGGGGAGTGCCTTTTACGGTGTCCCCAACCTTGAAATCGCTCCCTGATACTGGGACGCCGGCGGCGGAGGTGTCATCTACGCTCGTCACCTTGATCACGCCGATGGGAACAGAGGTTTGTTTTATGACGGATCCCGTCGCAGGATCTCTGACTACTTGGGTGACACGTTCCACTTTCAATTCATCTCCAACCTTCAGTCCAGCTCTCGCACCCAGATTCAGGATGACCTGCTTGGGATCGACAGCCGCAATCAACCCCTGCACCGGGATAGGCGCATGGCGAATCTGTGCGTTGTCCGCCGCTACTTTTGAGCTCAGTTCGTCGGTCGCTGACTTGACCGCCTCGCCAAGCACGGTACTCTGAAAATCACTGCTGCCAAAATTTACGCCGTCTCCTGACCAGGTTCCGCCACTGCCCATTAGGGAACTGCTGCTTCGAAGGGACTCACCCTTAAGTGCGAACGCTGATTTTAAGAACGCACGAGCTTAGATACCATTACCAATTGCCGTAGTTTCGCGTGTGGCGAGTCGTCGCCGCTGGCCCTTGTACCTGGACGGGCGAGAAAGTCGGGGCAATGAACGGATCGTGAGGGCAGTGATCGTTATTTGAAAGTTGGAACCCGGACTGTCGTCGCGGACGCAGATCGCGGCGGCCCACTCTTACGGTTCGGTGTAGGTTCCCTTATTCTGCACGGACTCGAAGGAGCCGGAAGTTAGAGTGCTGATGGCGAAGGGCAGAGCTGACCCGCCAGCGACTGTTGCCTGCCAAGATACGGGCGTACCGGACGCTGCCGCTTGCGAAAATCCTGCGATCGACGTCAAGTCCGGGATGGTGACGGTCGTTGACCCGTTCTGGAAGTTTGCGCTTGAGGTGACGCTGATGCCGGTGAAAGTGGTGGAGCCAGTTTGCCACCCGATGTACGCCTCAAAGGCTGTGGTCGTAGCTCCGGAAAAGGCTGGATAGCTGAACGTAAAGCTGGGGAACTGCGCTGCTGACGGTGCGCTGGGTGACCATACCGCGGGAAGAGACAAGGCGACGGTGCTGGGAAGATTGCCGGCTGCGATGTTCTGGCCGATTGAGGTCATGGAATTCTGTGTGGCGGTGTCGATCGTATCGCTGATGAACTCGTAGAAATCTCCAGAGGCCACGGCGCCCGCAGGCAAGATTGGGGACTGCGTGGGCGAGTTGTTGTTATTGAGTAAGAAGATTGTTCCGTTCGAAGTGAAGTAATACACCGTCATAAAAGGCGGATTGTAAAAGCCGGAGGGAACGTTGCTGACGGTGATGGGTTGAAGAGAAACCTCATCGCTCGTCTGGAATACGACAGGTGCGCCGCCATTCAAAGCGCCGGGTATCGTTTGGCTGCGCAAGATTTTCACGGCCAGGACGTTGGCTGGGATAGAGCTGTCGACGGCCACAGCAGCAATGTCTACATTCCCGCTTGGCAGATTGAAGTTAAAGGTTCCGTCTGTGGATCCCACGGAGCCGGAATATACGCTGCCGCCATAGATCAATATATTGGCCGCTCCCGGGATCGCGGTCGCGTCGGCCGTGCCGCTGATGCTCCCCATGGTCTGGCCATAGCAACTCAAGGAGAACGCGGAACCATCTTTCGTGCTCGCCTGGATCACAAACTCGCTTGTACTACCGTTAGAAACAGGGCAGACATAGGCGATGGAATAGTTCGTCGTATCGCTGGGGACGGAGACGTTCAACGCG
>Ga0070734_10003543_pt1 | contig 16141 bp, 17 predicted proteins | sample Coa_R1_8_FD_66444 | JGI IMG/M metagenome (GOLD analysis project Ga0070734, IMG submission 66444) | Surface soil microbial communities from Centralia Pennsylvania, which are recovering from an underground coalmine fire - Coalmine... | ecosystem: Environmental > Terrestrial > Soil > Unclassified ...
GCGCGCACGTGGACGTTCTGGTCGCCGGACAACCACCCGGAGGGGCAGGCAGTGGACTCGGCACTGTCACCAAAACACTCCTGCAGAACATGCAGGTACTTTCCGCCGGACAGGACATGCAGAAGGACGCGGAAGGCAAACCTGTCAGTGTTCCCGTGGTGAATTTGCTGGTGACGCCTGACCAGGCGGAAACGCTGAGCCTGGCCAGCAACGAAATGCATATCCAACTGGTGCTGCGCAATCCGCTGGACACGCAAAAGGTCACCACGCCCGGTACAGCGGTTTCGAATTTGTTTACCGGCGACACTGGCGTGGCTCTGCAGCCCAGACCGGCGCCCAAGCCAGCCGTCAAAACAGCGGCCAAAGCGCCGCTGGCCAAACCTGTTGTTCCGCAAGTGGATCCCCCGAAGCCGGTTGTACCGCTCACGGTCGAAGTGATCACCGGCACCACGCGGGCTGAAACCAAGTTCAAGCCGGACGAAGGGAAACAATAGTGTCCCAAACGCTCACCAGGTCGATTTCATTCTTCGCGGCGCTGCTATTGCTGCACGCGCAAAACCCAGCGGATCAGCCGGCTACGCCTGCTCCCCCCACGGCTGCGCGCGAGCTTTATGTCACGGTCGGAAAGTCGCTGTTGGTGGACAGCCCAACCATTATTCAACGCGTGTCGGTGGCCAACGGCGCCGTCGCCGAAGCCATCGCGACCACCCCACGCGAAGTTCTAGTGAATGGAAAAGGGGCCGGCGAAACCAGCTTGATCGTGTGGCAGCAAAACGGGAACCGCCTGATCTTCGATCTCATCGTGACCGCCAGTTCCACCCGTTTGGACAACGTGAATCGCGAGCTCCGTTCCGAAATGGGCGACCAGAAAGTTTCCGTTTCCATGGAGGACGGCGTTCCGTTCCTGCGCGGGACGGTGAACGATCTGCTGAACGCGGACCGCGCTGTGATGATCGCAAGCGCTCTCGGCAAGCCGGTGAATCTGCTCCGCGTCAAAGTTCCACCAGTGGAAGCGCAGATCCTGATCAAGGTCCGTTTCGCCGACGTGGACCGTACTTACTCCCAGCAACTGGGGTTGAATTTCTTCTCGAATGGCGCCGCACGAACCATCGGATCGGTGACCACTGGACAGTTCACTCCACCGCAAGTGCAATCGAACAGTCTCGGCGGCACCAACAGCAATGGGACAACCACCACGGCGGGACAATCCACTTTCAGCCTGACGAACGCGCTCAACATTTTCTTCTTCCGCCCCGATCTGGATTTGGGTGCGACCATTGAAGCGTTGCAGGCGCAAAGCTGGCTGCAAATCCTGGCTGAGCCGAACGTGCTCACGCTGAATAATCACAGCGCGAGCTTCCTGGCCGGCGGCGAATTCCCATTTCCAACACTGCAAGGCGGAGGCGCGGGCTTAGGCGCGGTGACGATCCAATTCCGCGAGTTTGGCGTGCGCATCAATTTCACCCCGACCGTTACGCCGCGCGGGACCATCCGGCTGAACGTGACGCCCGAAGTCAGCTCGCTCGATTTTACGAACGGCTTGACCTTCCAGGGCACCACCATCCCGGGACTCTCCACGCGCCGCGTGCAAACCGAAATTGAGCTGGAATCCGGGCAGAGTTTCGCCATCGGCGGATTACTGGACAACCGAGTGACCGAACAGCTCAGCAAAATTCCTGGACTTGGCGACATCCCCTTTTTCGGCCGGCTCTTCCGCTCGCGCAATCTGCAAAAATCGAACTCGGAGCTGCTCGTGATCGTGACGCCGGAAATCGTGCGGCCACTTCCGGCCGGCCAGCCGATGCCGAGTCTCAACTTCCCCAAGAAATTCATGGATGCGACCACTCCGGGAACTCCGACGCGTACGCCCGGATTGGAAGTGACCGGTCCGGTGCCCGTGCATCCGCCGCAGGATACGATTCCGGTGGAGCAGTTGATCCAACTGCAGCGGCCGCCGCAGCCATCGAACACGCAGTCGACGCCAGTGATTCAATTCGTGCCGATGCTCACGCCACCGGCGCCTCAGCCTGCCACGCAGCCTGCCACCACGCAGCCGTCGCAGCCCACGGTGCCCCCGGTGTCGTCATCGCAATCGCAGCAGGGGTCGAACCGGTGACAAAGCGCCGACAGCGCCGCCTGGCGTCGCCAAAAGTGGCGACGCGGCACGCAACAGTGCGTGCGCTACGCGTGGCGCGAACACTCGTGTTTGCCGCGTTCGCACTCATGCGAACGCCTTGGACTTTTGCAAGGAGTACGCAGTGTATCCGCTAACCGCCGGCATCGTCGTTCAAACCAAGGAACTGTGGGACGAACTGCATTCGCATCTGCAGGATCTACCGGTGCGCGTCGTGTTGGAGCAGTCTGAAGTCGGTCAATTAAGCGGATTGCTGGAAAAAATCGACCGGATGCGCCCGGAAGTGATGTTCGTCGATATCTCCGGCTTGCGCGAGCCGCTGGATCAGGTCATTCGCGGCATCCGTTCCACCGCGCCGTCGCCCTTCGTGCTGACGCTAAACACGGTGGCGGGGACCGACATCATTCTAAACGCCATGCGCGCCGGCGCGGCGGAATATCTGTACCCGCCTTTTGGCGAACCTTTGCGCGCAGCGCTGGAACGTATCGGAAATGAGCGACGGAACGCTACCCAATCGGTTCGTCGCGGGGGTCACACGCTCGGATTCATGTCCGCCAAAGGCGGCTGTGGCGCTACAACCATCGCTTGTCACATGGCAGTGGAACTGCCGGCGCAAAGCAAAGGCAAGGTGCTGCTCGCGGATCTCGACTTCGACGCCGGGATCGTCGGCTTCCTGTTTAAGACCAAGTCCCCATACTCCATCTCGGATGCCGTCCGCAACACGCAGCGCCTGGACGAAAGCTATTGGAAAGCGCTGGTCTCGAACGGCATCAGCGGTCTGGAAATTATCAACGCTCCGGCGCCGTCGTCGCGGCAGGCGCTCAAGCCCGAGCAGCTTCGTTTCGTCATCAGCTTCGTCCGTACGCAATACGACTGGATCGTACTCGATCTGGGCCGCGGTCTCAGCGCTTCCTCGCTGCCCGCCATCGATGAAGTGGACGATCTTTTTCTGGTTACCACGCTTGAAGTGCCTGCGTTGCATCAAGCCAAGCTGATTGTGCAAAAACTTTTGGACAGCGGATACGGCAGAAATCGCCTGCACCTTTTATTGAATCGTGCTCCCAAACGTTTCGACGTCACGCTGCAGGAACTCGAAAGTATGCTGGGCGCGCCCGTTTATACCTCCATCCCGAACGATTATCTCCCCCTGAACGAAAGTTACTCGGAAGGTAAGCTGCTCAATCGCGGCAGCGGTCTGGGCAAACATTTTACCCGCCTTGCGATGACCATCGCGGGCGTCAGCGATCCGAATAAGAAGAAATTTTCCATGTTTGGTTAGGGACTCATACTATTTATGGCAACTGCAAGAACCGTCCAATTAATGCGTCAGGAGACGGGCTGGGTAGGCCGTCTGTTTGACCCGCAATCCTATACTCCCGAATACCAGGAGCTGAAGTTCGCGCTTCATCGCAAGCTGCTGGATCGTATCAACCTGGAAGCGTTGTCCTCGGTAGCCAGTGAACGCGTCCGCAATGAAGTACGAACCGCGGTCGCGCGCCTGGTGGAAGAAGAACGCGCTCCGCTTAGCATCACCGAAAAAGATCGCGTCATCGAAGAAGTGCTGGATGAAGTTTTCGGTCTTGGACCATTGGAACCGCTGCTGGCCGACCCCACCATATCCGATATTCTGGTCACCACTCCGGCGCTGGTCTTCGTCGAACGCGCGGGCAAACTCTATCGCACACCAGTGGAGTTCAAGGATAACGCGCACCTGTTGCGCATCATCGAGAAAATCGTCTCGCGCGTGGGACGCCGCGTGGATGAATCTTCTCCTTTGGTGGACGCCCGGCTGCCCGACGGCTCGCGCGTCAACGCGGCCATTCCTCCCGTAGCCGTCGATGGGCCATTGCTTTCTATCCGCCGCTTCGGCCGCGATCCGTTGCGCGGCCAGGACCTGGTGGAGAACCTCACGCTCACTCCCGGAATCCTGCAATTGCTGGAAGCCTGCGTAAAAGCCCGGCTGAATATTTTGATCTCCGGTGGAACCGGCGCGGGCAAAACCACGCTGCTCAACGCGCTCTCGGCGTTCATTCCCGAAGACGAGCGTATCGTCACCATCGAAGACGCGGCGGAATTGAAGCTCGATCAGATCCACGTCGCTCGCATGGAAACTCGTCCGCCCAATATCGAAGGCGCGGGCGCCATTCGCATCCGCCAATTAGTGATTAACGCTTTGCGTATGCGTCCCGACCGCATCATCGTGGGCGAGGTTCGCGGCGAGGAAGCGCTGGATATGTTGCAGGCCATGAACACCGGTCACGATGGATCGCTCACCACGATCCACGCCAATTCACCGCGCGACGCGGTCAGCCGCCTGGAAGTGATGGTTGGCATGGCGAATTCCAACATGGGCGTGCGGTCCATTCGCCAGCAGGTGAGTTCCGCCATCGATGTCTTCGTTCAGATTGCCCGCTTCAGCGACGGCAGCCGCCGTATCAGCGCCTTTACCGAGTGCGTAGGCATGGAAGGCGAACAGATCACCATGCAGGATATTTTCGTCTTCGAAAAAACCGGCGTCAATGAGGCCGGTAAGGTCACCGGCCGATTCCGCGCTACCGGAATTCGTCCCAAGTTTTCCGACCGGCTGAAGGCAGCCGGCCTGCATGTGTCGCCCTCGGCCTTTCAAACCTTGGTGGACATCGTTTAGGAGTTCCCATGCCGCCCTTACTGTTTTTTCTGTTTTTCTGCATCCTGGCCATCGTGCTGGTCGCGACAGCCTTCGGCCTGCACGTCCTGGAGTCACAGCGGAAAAAGCAAGTCACGGGCATTCTGCGTACGCTCGAAGGCAAGGGACGCGATGAAGAGGAGACGAACATCCTGCTCGATCCTCCGAATCCTGACAATCCGCTGCAACGGCTGGCGGCCAATCTCAAGATCCGCGAAACGCTGGAAGACAGCTTGCTGCAATCCGGCTTGAGTTGGACTCTGAATGAGACGATCACCGGAATGGGAATCGCCGCGGCGGTGGGCGTGCTTCTCGGATTCTGGCTCAACATCTTTGTCTTCTGGCCGCTGAGCTGCCTGGTGTTCGGCCTGGCCCTCGGATCGCTTCCGTACGCCTATGTGCGATTCAAGCGGCAGCGCCGCATGACGGCCTTCGAGGAACAGTTTCCCGAGGCCCTGGATTTTCTGGCGCGTTCCATGCGCGCTGGACATGCGTTCTCGGTGAGCCTGGAGATGCTGGGCTCGGAATCGCCGGAGCCTCTTGGGCAGGAGTTCCGCACACTGTTCAACGAGCAGAATCTCGGCGCGCCGCTGGAGGTGGCTTTCGCGAACATGCAGCGCCGCTTTCCTTTGGTGGACGTGCGCTTCTTCATTTCTTCAGTAATGCTGCAGAAGCAGACCGGCGGAAACTTGAGTGAAATTTTGCTGCGGCTGGCGTACGTGATCCGCGAGCGCGTTCGATTGAAGGGCCAGGTCCGCGCCATCAGCGCTCACGGCCGGTTGACCGCGGGGATTCTCACTGTCATGCCGGTCGTGATGGTGATCGCGTTGTTGTTCGTCGCCCCCGGTTATCTGCAAGGCATGGTGCGCGACCCGGACGGCAAATACATGATTCTGGCCGCGATCGTTTCTCAGTTGCTCGGCTACTACTTCATCCGGAAAATTATTCGGATCAAGATCTAGGAGAATCGCATGGCCGCACTCATCTCTCTCGGGCTCTTTGTGGCGCTGATGATCGCGATCACCGTCTTTGGATATCGCCGCTACGCGAAACCGGGCAGGGTCTACGAACAGCTTGGGGGTCCCGTGGCCGGCGACCCGTTGTTAGGCGAGGCTGTGGAAGATGCCCCCGGCTTGGTGGTCAGCTTGATCCGGCAGATCGGCGATAAGATTCCAATTTCCCCCCAGGACGCGGGCGACGCCAAGCATGAGCTTGTGGCGGCAGGCTTTCGCGGCGATCGGGCAGTGAGCACGCTTTACGGCATCCGAATTTTGCTGTTCGTCGCTCTGGTGGTTTTGGCATTCTTGCTGCGCACCGAGCTTACATCGAATCCAGTCCTGCGCGTGGTGATTGTCATCGCGGCCGGCCTGGCTGGATTTTTTGGGCCGTTCCTTTATTTGGAACGCATGGTCGATAAACGCCGCGAGGAGTTGCGCTATTCTTTGCCCGACGCACTTGATCTGATGGTGGTCAGCGTAGAGGCGGGTCTTGGGCTCGATCAGGCTATCCAATACGTCGCGCGCGAACTCGCCGTCACGCACAAAGATCTGAGCGAAGAATTTGGATTGCTGCATCTCGAAATGCGCGCGGGAAAAAGGCGCAGTGACGCGCTCCGCAATCTGGCGGACCGCACCGGTGAACCCGAACTGCGAAAGTTGATTGCAATCTTGATCCAGACCGACAAGTTCGGAACCAGCATGGCCGAGTCGCTGCGCGTTCATTCGGATTTCCTGCGCGTGCGCCGCCGCCAACAAGCCGAAGAACGCGCGGGCAAAGTTGGTGTTAAACTTGTCTTCCCGATCTTTTTCTTTATTATGCCCGCCATGCTGCTGGTGGCTGCGGGACCCGGGCTGTTGCAGGTCTTCAAGTACCTGTTCCCGATGATGCGTCAATTTCGTGGTTAACAAAAGATGGTCGACAGAAAATGGTTGACCCAAGAGTGCAAGAGTGAGAGGAGACTTTGATGAGTAATACAACGATCTCGGCAATCCTGTGGATTGCGGCTTTTGTAATTCTGGTGCTGTATCTCATCCGGCGCCGGAAACGCAGGACGCTCCGCTAGATGCTGGATGCGCCGGGCGTATGGTCTTGTCTCGTTCCTGATCGGGATTCCCTGCGTCTGGCAGCTCCACATTCAAGCCGGCGACCTTTCGAGCCACCTGTATAACGCCTGGCTGGCAAATCAAGTGTCGGACGGCCGGTTGCCCGGCCTTTACATCGTTCCGCAGTTCACCAACGTCCTTTTCGATCACCTGCTCAGCTTTTTGATGCGGCTCGGCGGTCCGCTGATTGCCGAAAAGATCGCCGTGTTGCTGGCTGTCGAGATTTTCTTTTGGGGTTGCTTCGCGCTCGCTTCCGCGATGGCGGGCAGACCGGCCTGGAACGCTACGCCGTTCCTTGCGATCGCCGCGTATGGCGCGGTGTTCCGCATGGGATTCTTCAACTTCTACCTGGCCGTGGGACTCTGCTCCTGGGCTATCGCGCTGGTCTGGCGGAATCATCCGAGGTTTCGGTGGCTGGCGATTCCACTACTCGTGTTGGCTTACACGGCGCACTCCATTGCCTGCATTTGGGCGATCGGCGTAATCGGTTATTTGCTCATCGCCCGGCGGCTCCGGGCCACCGGCCGCTACGTGCTTCTGACAGCCAGCGCGCTCAGTATCGCAGGCGCCGCGCGAATTGTGGCTGTGTACATCCAATCGCGCTGGGCTCCGGGGCTGCATATCGGTGCGCTCTTGGGAGCAAATCAAGCGCTGATTTATGGGCCCAAGTATAAATTAATCGACGCGTCGCTGTTCTGCCTTTGCGTATTCCTGCTGATTCGGCGTCTGGAAGCGTCTTCGAACATTTGGCAGGATTCTTCATTTCAATTGTTGTTTTTGAACGCCGTCGCCGTCCTCTGCTTTCCCGATGGGATCTGGTTTCCTCAGTATCACGTTCGTCTCACTTACATCGCGATACGGCTGTCGTTGTTTTCGGCGATTCTTTTCTGCGGTGTCGTCGGGCGGCTCAAAATGTACCCGGCGGAGAAGGCGATTAGCGCGACGCTGCTGGTGTTCTTTTTCTCATTCCTTTACGCGGACGAGCGCGCGATCAATTTTGTGGAACAGGAGATGTCGCGGGCAATCGGGGGTTTACCGGTAGGCGCGCGCGTTGTCGCCCCGCTGACCGATGCAGGGATCGAAGTTCCGGCTCTGCAGCATCTGATCGACCGGGTTTGTATTGGACGCTGTTTCGATTTCGCGGACTACGAACCGCCCACAGCGCAATTTCGCTTGCGAGCGCGGCCGGGCAATTCGTATGTCATGACAAGCATCAGCGATGTTTTGAATTTGGAAAACGCGGAATACGTGTGGACGAACAACGATATTCAGCTATACCGGCTTGCGCCTTGCGACGCCGCAAAAGAATTTTGCGCCCATGTGGTTCAGCCTGGTGAAAGACTCACGAATCAACAGGTCGACGCAACGCCGCACTGGTGGACACCGCGTTAAGTCACCTCGGCGCCCAAACCCACGCGGCGGCCAAAAACAGCAACGAGCCAGCGGCGATGGACACTCCATGTGGCATTTTGAGGGATTTTGGACTTGCCAAATCCAACTCTTCGCGCGCGTAGGGCGCTTTGAAATGGAAGAGTCGCTGCAGCAAAAATCCCACGTTCCAGAGCGCGTTCCTCAGTTTGCCGCGCGCCACCAGGAACAGCACCGCGAACACTCCGCCCAGCAATCCGGAAAGGACGAAAATGCCGAACCAATTGGCCGGTCCCACCAGCGCACCGATCGCCGCCATCAATTTGACGTCGCCTGCGCCCATCCCGCGCAGCAGGTAGAGCGGGAAGTACACCAGGAACGCCAGGATAAAGCCCAATAGCGACGCCCGTGCGCCCTCCCAGCGGGCAAGAAAAGTGTTAATTCCCAGCCCCAAAACAAGACCGCTCAGCACCAGCCAGTTGGGGATCCGCCGGAAACGGATGTCGTAAACCGCAGCGATCGCCACCACAAGCACCAGAACAATTTGGATAATGACGGGCGGAAGACTCATTGCCAGAACAAAGTTACCGGCTTTGGGCTAAGGAAGCAACTAGCGGCCGTTGCGAGCAACCATCAGCGCGCGCAGAATCACGCAAAGGTTCCAGACGATCAGACCGGCATACCAATAGTTGATCCAGCCGATCACCCGGGCTTTTTTACGCCAGATGCAGAACGCGCCCAGCGCTAGCGCCACGCCTTTCGAAATCGCCACGCCCATGGCCGGTCCGAAGTACAGCAGAGTTCGTATGAACGGGCTGGCTTCGGACGCGCCCAGGCGGAAACCCAGCAGCGTGGTGAGAAAATCGAGCAGCTGCAGATAGACGAAAATCTGCACCGTCAGCATTTCCCCGCGCAGCGCCTGGAGCACTCTCACCTAATTTTGATCGGCAAGAATCGGCGATTCCTTTACTGGAACTTAAACGGTATTGTGAACCGCCCGAGAAACCGGACTGCGCGCGGAATCGCCCGTTTCCATGGCTTTCACCAACTCATACAAGATTGCATTCGACGGCAAATTCTTTTCGACGTGTTCCACGCCGCTGCCGCTGATCGCGAAGTCCGTGGATTCCACTTGGCGGATCAAATCCGCCTCTTTCAAACACCACAGCGTGAAGTGCAGATGCTCGCGTGGGTATCCCGTTTGATTCTCCAAATCCAGAATCGACAACCCGGCCGATTCCGGATTCACCCGCCTGCGGCTATACAGCAGGCATAGAATCCCGAGGCGCCGGTTTTGCTCGTTTTCCATCCCTGGAGCAAATTCCTTTCGCTCGAAAACCTGGAACGGCTTCGCCGAGTGCGCCTGATAGGCCGCGTCGTAAGCGGCGCGCGTTTCGCGCCTGCAGAGGATTTCGTTGGCTCGAAGGATTCGGGCGTAACGCGCCGCATCCCCGGTGTCTGGATTATCGGGATGATACCAGTTCGCCATGGCCCGGCAAACTCGCTGGATGGTCTCCGGCTCCGCGGATGCGCTGACCTGCAATAACTGATAATAGTCGACGAAGGGTTCATCCGGCATAGGAACCTCCCTCCAGTGTACGCCGCGTTTTGGCGCGAAACGCCTCAGGTAACCGTTTTCAGCTGGAATTCCGGGGTATCTGGTATCCTAAGGTGAGATGCAAAAACACCACCCTACCCTTTCCTCGTTCCACTTCAAGCGGGCAAAGACGGACGGTATTATTGAGGTGCTCAACGAAGGTTCTTACCTGATGGCTGAGTACAGCGAGCGTACCGGCGTGCTGCAGTGGCAGCGTGTTGTGCTAGCCGCCCAAAAAGAGAAGATTGAGAAGTGGCTGGGCGAGCATTACCCCGTCCAAAAGCGTACAACTACAACAACCGGCCGCCGATAGTTTATCGGCTGGGTTCAACCGCGCTGTCGCGTGAGCGTTTCTTTCGGTTGCGCTTGCGCGCCAGTGCGGCTTTGACACGCTTCTTTTCGCCCGGCTTCAAGTAGGATGAATGCCGCTTGATCTCACGAATAATCTCTTCCTGCAATACCTTGCGCTTAAAGCGGCGAAGCGCGCTTTCGAGCGTTTCACCGTCTTGAATATGGACTTCTGCCAAACGAGGTTCTCCTTTTGTCCCCGAGGGACTGTCGAGTCTCCAGAGTAACAGGTTCGGAACTGGGATGGCTACCGGCCCCCTTGTCCCTTCCAGGATAGTTCCCGCAATCGGTACGGAGTAAGATCATTTTCGCTTAAAGCCTTGTGGCTACGCGCCGATGGATGATCGACGAGGTACAAGTTTTATCGTGACGCCGAAAATTCTATGGATCGCCGCCGAGCCCGCTGAAGTCCTGAATCCGGAACTGTTTTCGTTAACCCATATGCCCTGCGCGCTGGATGGCGTGCGTTGTCTCCAGAACGAGGATTTCGACGTAGTACTGGCCAGCTTTCCGCTGCCGGACTGGAATTCGGCCGCCGGGCTTTTGGAGGAACTGCAGCAAGCGCAGCCCGCAACGCCAGTTGTAATTCACGCGCCGCAGGCCAGAGCGACCGAAGTGGTGAGCCTGGTGCGCTTGGGTGCCTTTCATGTTTTGCAGCATGGTGAGGCCAATAGCGTGCTCTACCTGGCCGCTAACTCCAAGTGGTCCGGGATTGCGCTTGCGAATGAACACGAACCGGATCTGGCCCCCTGGCGCAGGTCGCTGATCGGCGAGAGCCGGCTCATGCGTCAAGTGAGCGAAACCATTCAAATGGTGGCTAAGCGCCGCTCCACGGTTTTGATCACCGGCGAAACCGGTACGGGTAAAGAAATCGTCGCGCAATCCATTCATGCTTTGAGCGACCGCGCCCGGCTTCCTATGGTGTCGGTCAACTGCAGCGCGCTTCCGGATACGTTGCTCGAAGCCGAGCTGTTCGGCCACGTGAAAGGCGCGTTCACCGGGGCAACCAATCAGCGGGTCGGACGCTTTGAACAAGCGCATCACGGCACCATTTTTCTGGATGAAATCGGAGATCTTCCGTTAAGCTTGCAAGCCAAGCTGCTGCGCGTCCTGCAGGAGCGCGAGTTCCAGCGCCTGGGCAGCTCGGAAACGGTTCGCGTGGATCTGCGTGTGATCGCCGCCACTCACACCGATCTGACCGGGATGATCAAACAAGGCAAGTTCCGCGAGGACCTCTTCTATCGCCTTAATGTGGTGCCGATCCACGTTCCACCGCTGCGTGAGCGCGCCACGGATATTCGCTTTCTGGCGATGCACTTTATTGAAAAAATCTGCACCGAGGAAGACATACCTCTCAAACAGATTTCGCGCGAGACTTTAGACCGCCTGGCCGGACACGATTGGCCGGGCAACGTTCGCCAGCTCGAGAATGCCGTCGAAAAGGCAGTTGTGCTGAGCGGCGACCGTCCCACTTTGGTGGCCGGCGATTTCCCGCTGCCGCCGCGGAAGCATCCGATTGCCTCGACGGATGGCGGTTTTATTGCGGTCCCCGATCATGGGCTGGATTTCGAGAAAACGGTGGGCGGCATCGAGCGCCACATCCTGGAACAGGCCCTCCGGAAAACGCGTGGGAATAAAAAGCTCGCTGCCGAAATGCTGGGGCTCAAGCGAACCACTCTCACAGCCAAGCTGAAGAGCCTGGTTGCGTTGAGCGCTGCGGTGGGGGGCGGCAATTAGCTGGATGGCGGAGCCGTCCGGGCCGATGCCTGCTCGCGTCCGCCTGTGTTCACTTGTACGGCGCGAACGATGAAGCGCTTGGGCGCCGACCCGACATAGTAGAACGGATAACAAGTGACCAGGGTCAACGTCCGTCCATTCGATGCCGATAAAACGCTCACGTCCCGCGGACTTACGATCTTGGTGGATTCCACCTCATAGCGAAATGTTCCGGTATCCGTCTCAAAATCAATCGCGTCATCCTTTTCAATGTTGCGCAATGCCCGGAAGAACGTGTCCCGGTGTCCGGCCAGTGCCACATTACCCGTCTTCCCCGGCAGGGCCGTGCCGGGAATGTGTCCAATCGCCTTGCGCAATGTTCCTGAATCCGCGCCTTCGCGTACCATCGCGGCAACATTTAAACGCGGGATCCGCAGCCGTCCCAACAGCGCATCCGGCAGTGGTGCAGCCTCCTGTTGGACAGGTCCCGGAGGAAGCGGTTGGACCTTCCTCGGTATGCTCGAAGTCTCCACCTTCGGCCGTCCTTTGAACAGCCAAGAAAGTTCATCGGAAACAAACCCGCGCGGCGATGGCTTTAATCCAAGCATGGTTTGATCGAACGACCAATCGTCATAGGCCTGATGGATCACCGTGCTAGTGTTCACCCAAACGAAAACATCTAACGCAGCCAATCCGATCAGCAGAAAAAACCACTCCGCTGCGCCCCATCGATGAGGCCGCGGCCGCTCTTTGTCGTCTTTCCAAACCAAATGCACTTGCATTTCGGGATCGCTCATTTCCGGTTGGCCGCTTCTGTGGCGGCTTCAAAAAGGTAACTGCTTCGCGTCCTGGTGACCAGCTTCTTTTGATCGGCGAAGGCTTCCACCTTTACGTGCCGCACCGGTTTTCCCTCGGTGTTGGGGATGTAACCGATGGTGTATCGCTCGCGGATGTCTTTAGCTATCTGTTTGCACGTTGGGATCACTTCCGGCAGTGTTTTCGGGAAATAGACAGCGCCACCGCTGGCATGAGCCAGCCGTTCCAAAACCTTCGGATCCTTCTCGGTGTCGTCTTCGTCGAAAATTCCGATGGTATAAATTGTCACCAACGATTCAAGAACATCGCGATTCACTTCCGGCCACTTATGCGTGCTGACATTGTCGCCGCCGTCGCTGATCAAAACCATTGCCTTGCGATCGCGCCGGCCCATTTGCAATTGCCGCAAAGCCAACTCCACGGCGTCATAGAGAGCCGTGCGACCCTCCGGCAACCCTCGCCACAGTGCCTTGCCTAATTCCTTGATATCGTCGGTGAACGGAACAGCATCGGGCAATCCGCGTCGAGCTTTTTCATTGAAGTTGACGACGAACACCTCATCATGCGGATTGCTGGCCCTGATGAATTCGAGCGCGGCTCCGATCACCTCCGCGCGCTTCGGACCCATACTGCCGCTCTCATCCACAACGATTCCGACGGTGACCGGCTGATCGGCGCCGCCGAATTGGGTGATCTGCTGGGGTTTGCCTTCTTCGTAGACCTTGAAGTTGTCTTTCGTTAAACCGGAGACGAATCCTCCGGCTGAATCCTTTACGCTCACATCCAATAAAACAAGGCGCGAAGTCGTCCGGATGGTGAAGTCTTGGTCGTCTTTCGGCTTAGGATCTTGACCCATCAGGTCCCTCCCCAGCACGGAAGCGGCAACGACAAGCACTCCCCGGAATACTTCGCGCCTATTCGTCATAGCTCTTTACCAATCTGGCTTACGCCGTCTGGCCTGGAGCCAATTTTACGACGTACGGACAACTCGCAATACTAGGAAGATCGCGAGCGACAACATTCCCGCCAATCCAAACAGCGGATACGGGCTGGCAGTCTTAGGCAGTTCCTGAGGAGCAGGAGTTGGCGCGGGGGCCGGTGCCGGGGCAGGAGCCTGCGCTTCCGGTTGCGGCTCGGGAGCCGGGGCCGGAGCCGGAGCAGCCTGCGCGGTTTCTTCTTGCGGAGCCGGAGTGGTCGTCACTTCAGCAGTCGACATCTGCGCCGGCTCGGTCACTTCGGTGGTCGGGACCGGAGCATGAGCGGCGGCGGCTATCTGAACAGCGGCGGATTTCGGATAAGCGAATTCCTGCCCGAAGTTGTCACCGGGATAGAACCACGCGCGGAGAGCCTTGGGCTGTCCGGGAGGCGTTTCCCAAAATCCAAACACGGTTTTCCCCGTCGGCTGCAGCCGATAATTCGGAATGGCGAGGATGGTGGTCAACAGTTGGCTTTCGTCACCGTTGAAGATCTGCACGACGTGCCGATTTGAGGGCGAATCCAACAACTTAATTACGTACTTGCCCGGGGGCAGCACTTTGTTCGGAACTTGAATGGTTTCGTTTACGGTCAGAATGGTTTTCTTGTTCCACTGATCCGCTCGGGCACTCGGTGCGATCGCAACTCCCAGCAACCCTATGGATGCAACTGCGAGAACTAATTGCTTCATGGTTTGACTCCTTGGTTAAAAATTCCACGGCTGCATTTCGGACACCGTCGCAACCGGTTCACGGGTTGTGTGTTGGCAGCTTGCCTGCCAAACCTGGAAATTGCTCTAGTCTAAGGAGATTGCGCTTTGCCGCGCGTCTAGGAACAGGAAAAGTTTACTGGTTAGGGAATTCCGTGTCGCCCGGTTGTCACGTAGTGACGAATTCTAGCGCTGCAGGGGATCTTCCACCCAAGGCGGCGTGGCTTCCAGCAGATGTGCGAGTTCCGGCTCCAAAGCCACCATCTTCTGTTTCATTTCCCACGCCACTTTTCGATAGCTGAAATGCCCCTTCACGCCGGAGCGAAGTCGTGAAATGTATTCGGCTTCTGCGAAGTCCATTTTAAATAGGAATCGAGAGCGCGTTGCGAGCGGAAGGATGTAATGGGCTCCCGGCGCGGGCAAAGCAGTCGCCGTTTCGAAGGCTTGTGTGATAGAGGAGGCGTAGACGTCGCTTGCTCCCGCTTTTTCCACGGCGTCCGGGGTCTCAAAACCCAAGTGCGTGGAGTACTGCTGCCGGAACTGCTGGCAGCGGCGATGGCGGTGCAAATCGCGATAGGCGCCGATGTCCATCACGATATCGAAGACATAGGGCGCATTGCGGAAATTCCGTAGTAGATCGTCGCGCCGCGTTCTGGATTGGAGCGCGGTTTCGATGACTTCGGTGCGCTGCGCGGCGCTCCAGGAAGCTGCGAGTTGATACAGCTCGCGATACGGGCGATCCGTCACCGGATAGAGCAGCGTCGCAACTAAATCTGCAGCGACTTCGGTAGGCTTCAACAGATCCACGGCCTCGGGACACTTCCGATCCGCGGGTGGAAGATTCTGCCGTGCCCACAGACGTAGATTCTCGCTGCTGCGTGACAGGTGCTCGTCCGGATCCACGTGGCGCGCGAGTGTGGGAGCGAGCGGCTCCTGCGCCGTATTCTGATCCCAGGAACATTGCGGCGGCGCCGAACAGGCTTCCGCGATTTCGTCCGCCAACTCCCGAATCTCAGCATACTCGGAACTCTTGAGCCGCCGGATTTGGCGCTCCAATGTTCGAATGCTTGTGACTTGTCCTACCCCGGTCGGAATTCCGAAGCACAACAGATACCGGGCGACATCGAAAGCGCGCGCCGCGATATTGCGCTGGTAAGCTTCCGGTTTCATCGCGTCCGGACGCGGCAGCAGGTCCGTCAGGTAAGCCGTAACTTTCGCATGAAGCTGCTCGTATCCGGACAACAGCTGCGCGGCTGATTCCCGATATCGGGCCGCTTGCGCGGCGTCGAACTCTGGCGGAGTGATGAATCCGGATTTGGAAAAATCCTGATAGCGTGAAGAGCGCGCCTGCCCGTCCCACAACTGTTCGTCTTCGATTTCGGTCGCAGCCAGCTCCGAGACCCCCTCAAAGCACAACACCACGTGCCCAAGATCGGCGATGGACGCGTGCCCGTACTGAAAGTAGAAGCTCTCGAGAAACTTCTGCGAATCGTGCGTGCGCACCCATTCGATGGAATCGCGAATCGAATCGGGCGACCGGCTGTAGCGCGCGAGCGCGTACGCGCACTTCTCGGGCGGCATGGGCGAAACAGTGAGGACGCGCTGGGCCATGAAACGCTATGATAGCGAATTCATGAAAATTCGATTGAAGAAGCTCTCGCCCGACGCAGTGCTCCCCGAATACGCGCATGGTCCCGCTGAAGACGCCGGC
>Ga0070734_10003545_pt1 | contig 16139 bp, 16 predicted proteins | sample Coa_R1_8_FD_66444 | JGI IMG/M metagenome (GOLD analysis project Ga0070734, IMG submission 66444) | Surface soil microbial communities from Centralia Pennsylvania, which are recovering from an underground coalmine fire - Coalmine... | ecosystem: Environmental > Terrestrial > Soil > Unclassified ...
GCCGTCGAGGCGGCCGCAGCCATGACGGGCGAGAGGAACGGATGCCGTAAACGCCATAGACGGAGGGCAGGTGGGATTCCGCCAAAGTGGGTCCGGTGACTCACAGCCCTGAAGCGGCACGCTTTAGGTGACCGGGGATGCGTTGGCCGGGGGAGGTCGGTGGCCGGGGGAGCGACCCCCGGCCCCTCGGCCCAACAATGGGCAGGGGGAGCTTGATGGCACATTGGGGAGCGACCCCGTGCATCAAGGATTGAAGCCTGCCCCAAGGTCAGACCAACCGATTTTGACCACAGCATATCGGCCGACAAGGCAGACTTTCAAGTCGACCTGCCTCACGGGCTTGTCAAGGCTGGCCCTAGCTCGCCGCCGGATTTTTTCAACCGGGTGCGGCCCAGATACGGGGTTGCCGCGGTGCACTCTGCTCATTTTCACGGGTCGGCCAGCAAGGTGCGACGTGCGTCCAATGCTGACTGCCGGCGTCGCGTTTTCCAAGCGTCTGCCGATCGCGCTTGAGGCTTGACCGCCACCGTCGCTCTGCCACATTGCGGCGCGACAGGAGAGGATTTTGATGCCGCAGCACATTACCCTGCACGTGGCCGACATGGTGGCTGCCGCGGAGCGAGAGATCGAGACGTTAGCCGCAGCGGAAGCCATCCGGCTTCACGGCTCGGGCGCGGCCACGTTCGTGGATCTGCGCGACATCCGCGAACTCGACCGCGAAGGGCGCATCCCTGGCGCATTCCATTGCCCCCGCGGCATGCTGGAGTTCTGGCTCGACCCGGCCAGCAAATATCACAAGCCGGCATTCGCAGAGGACCGGAAATTCGTGTTCTTCTGCGCCGGCGGCGCACGCTCGGCGCTCGCTGCCCAGACCGCGCAGCGCATGGGGCTGAAGCCTGTTGCGCATATCGGCGGGGGCTTCGGCGCCTGGCGCGATGCCGGCGGACCGGTCGAGATGCGCAACCCGGCGCAGAGGCTACGCCAATGACCCTGCATCTCACCATCGGCAACAAGAACTATTCGTCGTGGTCGTTCCGCCCATGGATTGCCCTCAAGGTCGCTGGCATCCCGTTCGAGGAGACGGTGATCCCGATCTATTATCCTGGGAGCAGGGAGAAATTCCTGGCGCTCTCGCCGGCCGGCAAGGTTCCGATCCTTCGGGACGGCGGCGTGACGGTGTGGGAGTCGCTTGCGATCCTCGAATATCTCGCGGAGAAATTTCCGGACGCCGCGCTGTGGCCGCGCGATCCGGCGGCCCGCGCCCATGCCCGCGCGATTGCAAACGAGATGCACGCGGGCTTTCTGCCGCTACGCCGGCAGTGCCCGATGAACATGTGGCGCCCGGTCAAGAAGCTCGCGCTGAGCGCCGAGACCGCCGCAAATGTGACGCGTATTGACGCCATGTGGTCGGACTGCCGCGCCCGCTTCAACAGGGGCGGACTTTTCCTGTTCGGCCGCTTCAGCGCCGCCGACGCCATGTACGCGCCGGTGGTGTCGCGCTTCCACACCTACGGGATCGAGGTCGGGGAGGCCTCCGCGGCCTACATGCAGGCCATGATGGCGCTGCCGGCGTGGCACGAGTGGTACGCCGCCGCCCTCAAGGAGGAATGGGTGCTGGAGGAGGACGAGGTGGACTGGCCGACGGTGCTGCGGGTGGATCGGAGCACGGGCGTCTCGCCCGCCCTTTAAGCAATGAAGGACTGGAGCGCGCGCGTCTCGCCCGCCCTCCCAGGGTCAACTCACCGCCAGGGGCGCCAATGCATCGATATCCGTCACCACGTCGATGACGGCGGGCCGGTCGGCGGCGAGCGCCTGGGCAAGCGCCGCCGGGAACGCGGCGGCGTTCTCGACCCGGATGCCGAGCGCGCCCATGTCCTCGGCGATGCGGGCGAAGTTCACCTTGTTGAAAGTCCACAGCGAGCGGCCGCCGTCGGTCTGGGTGCCGCCATAGACGCGGTCGAAGCCGCGCTTGGACTGGTTGCCGCTGCCGTTGTTGTTGACGACCGTGACGGCGTTGATCCGCCAGCGCACCGCAGTCTCGACCTCGCCAATGTGATACCAGAACCCGGCATCACCTGTGAACGTCACGACCGGCCGGTCGGGGCACGCGCATTTGGCGCCGAGGCCGGCCGGGAATGCCCAGCCGAGATGGCCGGCGCTGCGCATGTAGCTCTGGCGCGGACTCGTCAGATCGTACATGCCGCCCATCCACATGCCGGCATGACCGGTGTCAACCACCACGATGGCATCATCCGGTATGTGCCGGGTCAGCTCGGCGCACAGCCGCTCGGGGCGAATTGGCACGGCGTCCGAGGTCAGCAGGGCGTGATATTTCTCACGCCACTCGGCGCAGATCCTTTGCGTCTCCGCAATCCACGCCTTGCGCTTGCCGACGCTCGCGCGGTCGGCGGCGGCGAGCATGCGGGCAAGCGTCACCTTGGCGTCGCCGTTGATGGCGGCGAGCAGCGGATAGTTGCGGCCGAGCGCTTCCGGGTTGATGTCGATCTGGACCGCCGGCGTGCCGATCGGCGGCACCGCCCAGAAATGCGTCGTCATGCCGCCCGCCTCGGTGCCGATGAAGCAGACGAGATCGGCGCGGTTGACGACGCGGTTCGCGCTTTCGCGCGAGTAGCTGCCGACCACGCCTACCGCGAGCGGATGTGTGCCCGCGATGGTGTCCTTGCCGTTGAGCGAGGTCGCGACCGGGATTTGCAACACCTCGGCGAGCGCCACCACGTCGGCCTGCGCGCCCGAGGCGCGCACGCCGCCGCCCGCCACGATCACGGGCCGCTCGGCACTCTGGAGTGCGCTGAGTGCGGCCAGCACGCTCGCCTGGTCCGGCTCCGGACGGAACGGCGGTACACGAGAGAACTGCGGCTCGCACAAGGGCTCCATCTCGGCCTCTTCGGCGTCGACCTGGCCTTCATTGCCGCGAAACTGCAGATGCACCGGCCCAGGCGTGCCGGAGACCGCGACCCGGAACGCCTGGCGCACCATGTCGGGAAACCGCGCCACGTCGTCCACGGTAGCGTTGAACTTGGTCACCGGCTCGAACGACGGCATGTCGTCGACCTCCTGGTAGACCTTGCGGAATTTTGTGCGCGGCTCGCGCCCGCCCGTCATGGCGATCACCGGAGAATGCGCAAGCCATGCGTCGCGCAATCCGGCCGCGAGGTTGAGCGCGCCGATCACCTGCGCCATGCAGACGCCGGGCCTGCCGGAAGCACGCGCATAGCCGTCCGCCATATAGGCCGCGGATTTCTCGCCATGCACGTGCAGGCGTTTGATGTCGGTGCGGCGCTCCATCTCGACGAAGCTGCGCCGCAGCACCGCCGGCACGTGGAACACGTGCGTGACGCCGTAGCCTTTGAGCATCTCCGCCATGCATTCGGCGCCGAGCATTTTTTTACGATTGTGTCCAAGCATCAGATGGATCTTTCAGGCGATGAGTTGTCGCAAGCGTCAAGGCGGGTCATGCCGTGGCGTCACCAGTTCGCGGTCGCGGTGCAGCCACGTTATCGAAATGAAGGCGCCGAACCACGAGCCTGCCGCCGCGAATGCCACATAGACCGGGTTCTCGGTGTAGCTGATCACCGCAAACGCCGACAGCAGGTACCAGAACGCGCTCCAGTTCGCCGCGGCGATGCGGCGGCGCGCCGTCACCGCCGCCGTGAAGAATACGAAAGCCGCGTCGGTTGTGGCCGTCGAGGCGAGGACGCCCATCGCGATGAGCGGGTTGATGGTGAGGTTCATTGGAGATTCCGCTGTGAAGATGTCGGAAAAAGAAAGACCTATCTCCTATCGCATATTGCGGGTTGCAACGCTAAATCTACCTTGGAAAGGAGCTATGCCCGTGAACGCACCCGCACAGCCGCTGTCCGGAAATATGGATGTCGACGAGTTCATGGCGTTCATGGAGACCCGGCCGAAGGGAGAGCACTGGGATTTAATCGAGGGGGTTGCCGTGATGATGGCGCCCGCGAGCTACGCGCATCGGCGGATTGGGTCCAATCTCTGCAATCTTCTCAACAGCGCTTTCGCGGCGCGGCATCTCGATTTGTACGCCTATTTCGATGTCGGCGTGCGGAACCCGGGAGTGCGGAATTTCCAACCGGAGCCGGACGTGGCGGTCGTGCCCGGTGTGGCTGGCTTTGATTACTATTCGGAACGCTTTCAGTTGGCAGCGGAGGTGCTGTCCCCGTCAAACACGCGCGTGGAGATCGACCTCAAACTGCGCCGCTACCGCGAGGCGCCTGACAATCTCTATGCTGTCGTGATCGATCCCCGGGAATTTATGGTGGAAATTCACGCCAAGAGCCGCAAATGGGAGCCGGTTATCTTCAAGCGTCCCGAAGACGCAATCGAGATGCCCGAATTCGGGTTGCGCTGCACGGTTGGTGACCTCTATCGCGGCACGCCGCTCAACCCGCTCCGGTAAACTAAATCTCGAACATCAAGGCGGTCCCGCGTTCGCTTCGCTCAATGCGGGCTACGAGGCCTTCCATGCCCTATTTGATCGCCAGTGGATTGACGGGCGACCCCACCGCGCCGGTGATCGGGATTGCAGGCGCGACGAACATGAACTCGTACACCCCGTCGGCGCGGCAGTCGGCGGCGAGTTCGGCGACCTGGAAGATTTCCCCCATGGTGATCCCCATGATCGGGATGGTGATCCAGTGCCAGGGCTGGTTGATGCCTTCCTCGGATTCGTTCGGACGCACTTCGCAGCCCCACGTGTCGCTCGCGATCGCGGCGATCTCGCTCTTGTGAATCCATTCCAGCGTTTCGAACGAGAAACCGGGCGCGTCGCCGCCCGGATAGCCGTCCCAGCTTCCAACGCGTTGGCAGCGCTCCATCTGGCCGGTGCGCACGATCACGAAGTCGCCGCGCCTGACCTGGACGCCTTGGGCGGCGGCGGTCTTTTCCAGGTCCTCCGACGTGATCGCATAGCCGTCCTCAAGCTCCTCCTTCCCGAGCGCGCGCGGCACATCGAGGAAGACGCCGCGGCCGACCATCCGGTTCTTGGTCTTCTCGATCCCGCACTTCGCGGCGCCGGCGCTCGACACCTCACGGCAGTCGTAGCCGTTCCACATGTAGTTCTCGTAGAAGATGTGGCCGAGGCCGTCCCACTGGGTGCCGGACTGCAGCGGCATCACCACGACATCATCGGAGGCGCGAATGCCGCGTTTGTCGAGCACGCCGGCGTAAGCGTCGGTACCGGTCCGCAACATCAGGTGCAGCGGGTTGATGCGGCCCATGGGCGGATATTTGGTCTTGCCGCCTTGCGGGCCGAACTGATCGAAGTTGAGCGCAAGCGAGATCACCTTGCCCTTGCGCACGAGTTGGGCCGCCGCGATGATGTCTTCCGGGCGCGTATAGTTGAGCGTGCCGATCTCGTCGTCCGGGCCCCACTTGCCCCAGTTCTTGTATTTCTCCGCGGCCTCGCGAAGGTCCTGGCGCGTGAATTTGCGTGACGGCATTGGGTATACCTTATTTGGATGGATGATCAGGGAGCCGGCAAACGGGAATGTGCGGCTGTGCACCTGCCTGCCTATAGCGTCTCAGGACCGATGCGTCAGCCCCGTCGGGCAAGGCGCGGCCAAAATGCCAGGATCAACCAGTGCTGAGAAGTGACACTGTATGCAACAAACACTAACATGCCATTCCCCGGGTAAGCGGGGAATCCAGTAACCTGCGGCATTGCGGAATGATCGCAAAGTCGGCGGTTACCGGCTCGCCTGGTCAAGCCCGGCGATGACATGAAATGGAAATTTGGCGCTACTTCGGCGCGAGAACCAACAAATGGGGAGGAATGCGATGCATTGGATCGTTCGCGGTCTTGCCCTCGCCGCCGCATTTACGACCGCAGCGACCGTGCACGCCCAGGACACGAACTATCCCGGCCGCCCGGTGCGCATCATCGTGCCGTTCGCAGCGGGCGGTCCGCCCGACGTGATCTCACGCCTCGTCGCTCAGAAGCTGTCAGAGCGCTGGCATCAGCAGGTCTACGTGGAGAATCTCCCGGGCGCCGGTGGCAACACCGGAACCGCAACGGCAGCGCGGGCGGCGCCCGACGGCTACACGCTCTATATGATGAGCACGGGATTCATGGTCAATCCGAGCCTCTACGCCAAGGTCCCGTATGATCCCATCAAGGACTTCGCGCCGGTGACGCTCGCGGCCGCGTCGCCGAATGTCCTGTTCGTCCATCCTTCGGTCCCGGCGCGCAGCGTCAAAGAGCTGATCGCCCTGATCAAGGGCAGCCCCGGCAAGTATAGCTACGCGCAGCCTTCGACCGGATCGACGCCGCATCTGTCGGGCGAGTTGTTCAAACTTCAATACGGACTCGATCTCGTGACGGTGCCGTTCAACGGCGCTTCACTGGCAGTGAATTCGACGCTCGCGGGGCACACACCGATCGCCTTCACGGCGCTGCCGCCGGCGATCGCCAACATCAAGGAGGGAAACCTGCGCGGGCTCGCTGTGACGGCCGCGAAGCGCTCTGCCGCGTTGCCCGACGTGCCGACCATGGCGGAGGCCGGTGTGCCGGACCAGGAGGCGGAAACCATCAACGGCCTGTTGGCGCCGGCCGGGACGCCCGGTGATGTCATCGCGCGCATCAACCGGGACACGGTCGCGGCGCTGTCGTTGCCCGACGTGAGGGAACGCCTCGCGGCGCTCGGATTCGAGCCTGCCACGACTGCTCCGGCCGAATTCGGCGTCCGCATCAGGAGCGAGATCGCCAAATGGGATAAGGTCGTACGCGCCGCAAATATCAGGATCGAATAAGCGGTTAAATGGGAGATTAGGTAATGCTGATCAGGGCAATTATCGCGGCGCTGGCGGTGCTGGTCGTCGTGCCAACCTCGCAGGCCCAGACCCCTCCCGGCAGTTATCCCGACAAGCCCGTGAGGATCATCGTGCCGTTCGCGCCCGCGGGACCAACCGACGTAGTCGCTCGCCTGATCGCCACCAAGCTATCGGAGCGCCTGGGCAAGCAGTTCTATATCGAGAACATCACCGGTGCGGGCGGCAACACCGGCATGGGGCAGGCTGCGCGCGCAGCGCCGGATGGCCACACGATCCTGTTCGTATCGTCGAGCTACGTGGTCAATCCAAGCCTCTATCCGAAGATCCCTTACGACCCCTACAAGGACTTCCTCCCCGTCACGGTCGCGGGCGACGCGCCCAATATTCTGCTCGTGCACCCATCGGTGCCGGCCAAGACGGTCGGCGAACTTGTGGACTACATCAGGGCCAATCCCGGCAAGGTGAGCTACGCTTCCGCCGGCACGGGCACGACGCCGCACCTCTCCGGCGAGTTGTTCCGCCTGAGTATGAAACTCGACATCGTCCACGTGCCGTTCAGCGGCGCCGGCCCCGCGATCCAGTCGATCGCCGGCGGGCACACGCCGATGGCGTTCACCTCGCTGCCGCCTGCGATTCCGTTGATTCAGGACGGCAAGATTCGCCCTCTCGCGGTCTCGGCCGAGAAGCGCGTCGCCGCGCTCCCGAACGTGCCGACGCTCGCGGAGGCCGGTCTCCCGGACCAGGAGGCGGACACCTTGCAGGGCGTGCTGGTGCCGGCTGGCACGCCGCGCCCAATCGTGGATTTCCTCTATCGCGAGATCAAGGCAGTCGTCGCGCTGCCGGACGTCAAGGAACGCTTCGCGGTGCTGGGCCTCGATCCGGTCACCAACACGCCCGAGGAATTCGCAGCACAGATAAGAAAAGAGATCGCGAAGTGGGGAAAGGTGATCCACGACGCGAAAATCAAGATGGAGTGAGTCAAGAGGAGGGAACGATGCCCAGAGACTTTTCAGGAGGAACATTTCTCGCAAGCAGTGTCCTGACCGGCTTCATCTGCGCGGCATTGGCTCCGGTAGCCCTTGCGCAACAGAAACCGTCCCCACCCGATTTCTCCTCGAACCAGGTCGGTTGGATCACGACCGGCGAGATAACGGAAGTACCGGGCGGGCCACCAATCCCGCGCCAGGACCCGGCCCACGCGTACGTTCCAAACAACGTCGGCAGGCAACCCACATACCGGATCGCCGATCTCAGCAATCCGAATCTGAAGCCCTGGGTAAGGGAGCGGATGAAGAAGGATAACGACGAGGTGATCGCCGGCAAGATCGCGTTTACGGCGCGCTCAAGCTGCATGCCGGCGGGCGTTCCCGCCTTCGTGACGTATCCGGTGCGGCCCGTTTACTTTATCCAGACGCCTCGCCAGATCGTGATGATCTATTCGGGCGATGCGCAAGTGCGCCGCATCTACCTCGACGTGCCTCACTCGGAGAATCCAAAACCATCCTGGTACGGCGAATCCATCGGCCACTATGAAGGCGATACGCTGGTGATCGACACCGTCGCGCAGAACGACAAGACATTTGTCGACTACTACCGTACGCCGCATACCACGAAACTCCACGTCGTGGAGCGCTGGAAGCTGATCGAAGGCGGCCAAAAGCTCGAAGTCACCTACACGGTCGACGATCCGGACGCGTTCTATCAGCCGTGGTCGGCCGTGCGACAATACCGGCGCGTCCAACAGCCCATGCTCGAAGAGGTGTGCGCCGAAAACAATCAGCATTTGTTCAATTACCACATACCCGTGGCGGACAAGCCGGATTTTTGATATCGGAGCGCCTTCCGATTTCGGGCATCCCGACCCTTCGGCTTCGCGTCTGCCAGCCAATGGAAAAAGGTAGGCGGAACAAGAAATGCTTTCACGAACGAGAGCAGAGGGTTTTCGCAACTCGTTTCATTTCACGCGACGTTCAAGCGAGCAACATTCCTGTAACCTGCTCTGCCGGCAGCAGGTAGGCGGTTCCCACAACGTGTACGTATACTTTGCCTGGAAAATGCTTGACCGCCTGATTGAGGGCCAACCGAAGTTGGCTGCTCTCAGGGACAATACATCCATCACTGCCATGTTCCCCTCGGCCATGTATGAAGAAATCGTTACCTCTGTGATGGGGAATGGGGTGCGCGGAGAACGGCGAGTTGATCGCGACGGCGTCGGTGCAGCGTTGAAGCCAGATGCATTCGTGGAATTTCGGGTGAAGCGCAATGTAATGGCAAAGATAGTGGCCGGAAGGAATTGTCCCGCCGCGTTGTGAAATCCGCTTTTCAGTATTGGCGAAATGGCTACTCAGCGAGCGCTCCCATTGCTCAGGGTGAATGCTTCCTCGTCCGCCGCCCGAATATGCCTTAATATGAAAGCTATAATTGCCGATTCTGCCGGACAGCATTCCTGAGGGGGCATCGTAAGTCAAAACTGCGGACGGGCCAGATGCGTTTGCAGCTCCGATCGGCATATGGCCATCTCCCAAGCCGAAGTCCACTGTCACTTGGTGTATTCGACGTCCCCCGGCATCACCATGGGCAACGATCTCGGGTCTTTGAACGGCGCCCAGCTCTGCGTATTGCCTTGCGCATCGGTGGCCACAACCCTGTAGCTCAGCGAGCCGGTCGGGTAGTCCGCCGGAATGAGCCAAGCCGCCGACCAGAAATAGTCGGTAGGCTCCGAGAGACCAAATCTTTCGCGCACGTTGGCGGGTGGGCGGCTGCGGTATGACGCCGCAAATTTCTGGCCGTCCGACAATTCGACCACGATGCCTTTCAAGCTCTTGTCGTCGAGCGGCTGCCCGGTGGCGTTGCGCACGCGGATGCGGAAGACGACGTTCTCCTTGCGTTTGAATTGGTTGGCAAGCACGCAGACCGGGCCTGTGATCCCGGCCGGCGTATTCCCGCGCACGATGTCGCCTTCGATGAAAAGCTTTTGGGTCTCTTGCGCGGTTGATAAATCGGCAAATCCGGCGCTTGCCAAGCACAAGGCGATAAGCCGCAATTTCCAGGTATCCATGGGCAGGTGCTCCTCGATTCGAATCGCCACTCCGTTGCGACGAGCTTAAGGCGTCGGCGCCGGGCGGGCGGCGCCCGCCGCGTTCTGCGCGACGTCGGGCAGCAGTGGCGGCTGCGGGCCGAGCACCTTGGTCATGGCGCGCCAGGCGCAGATCTCGTCACTCCACGCCGGTGGATTGGGCGCCGAGCCGCCGACCCCGATCGCACCGATCATCTGATTGCCGTTGATGATGATCGGCAGGCCGCCGGAGTTGGCGAAATTGCCGAACGAATACTGTCGCAGCTCCGACGAGCGGCCGGTCAGCACCTGGTTCATCACCGCCTTGCTGGGCTGACGGGTGTTGACGACGGTACGGGCTTTCATCATCGCCGTTTCGATCGCGACCTTCGCCTGGCCGTCCATGCGGTACATGTAAACCGGTTCGCCGAACTGATCGTAGATCACGATGCTGACCCTGACTCCTTGCTTGACGGCTTCCTCGACGCAAGCCTTGCTGATGGCTTCGGCGGTCGCGACATTGATTTGGTTCTGTTCCATGATGACCTTGGTGGCGTCGCCACGAACGACAAATTTGTCGCTGTCCTCTCCCCGAGCAGCGCTGACGAGCGCCGCGGCAGCCGTGGCCGCCAGAAGGCCGACATAGAGCTTCATGATTCCCTCCAAAGGTCTTCGGTTTTTGGTTTCGGTGCTTAATTTGCCTGATCGCGCCGACGGCGACAATGGTGGTCGGAAGGGGTAGGGGCAACAGCGTCAGCTTATTGCGCCGCCCGGGAGCGGCGGATTACGGCTTCGCCTAATCCGCCTTGCGAGGGCGTGGCGCCTTACGGCTTCGCCGCGTCCGGCCGGCGGGGCCTCTGTTCAATTTTCATCGCGATGCGCACGAGTTCGGCAAAGCTTTTCGCGCCGATGCGCTCCATCACCCAGGCGCGATGGTTCTCTACGGTCTTCGGGCTGATATCGAGTTGCAACCCGATTTCCTTGTTGGATAATCCGGCGACGGCAAGCTCCATCACCTGGCGCTGCCGGGCCGACAGAGTCGCAAAGCGCGATCGCAGCTCCTCGATTTCCGTGGCCTCACTTGCCTGCTGGCGCCCGAACGCCACGGCATTTCGAATGCTGCTGAGCAGGCGGCCCTCGTCGAACGGCTTTTCGATGAAATCGAACGCGCCGTCCTTCATGGCGGAAACGGCCATGTCGATGTCTCCGACGCCCGTCATGAGGATGATGGGTATCGGGGAGCGATAGTGCTTGAGGCGACGGACGAGGTCGAGGCCCGACATGCCGGGCATGCGGACGTCGGACACGATGCAATCGGGCTGCGCGCCGCTGTCGAGCGCCGCGAAAAGTGCTTCGGCTGTTCGAAAGCACGTCGCCATGACGTCACGGCGCGTGAAATAGAGCCGCAGCGAATCGAGCACGGCGGAATCGTCGTCAACCAGAGCGATGTGGATCGGCTCAGCCATGGGGCGATGGCTCGGCAAGGGAGGGGTGGGCGATCGGCAACGTGAAATGAACGGCGGCGCCCGGGGAATTGGCATCGAACCAGATGCGGCCGCCGTGAGCCTCGATGAGAGAGCGGCAAAGCGGCAGGCCGAAACCGAGGCCTTCCTTCTTGGTCGACAAGAACGGCAAGAAAGGATTGGCGACGAGGTCAGGCGGGAGTCCGGGGCCGGAGTCGCGCACCCGTATCTCGACGAAGTCGGCTCCCGCGGGCACCGCCTCGATCCGGATCGTCGGTTGCCCGCTCTCTCCGATCGCATCGACAGCGTTGCGCAAGACATTGAGCAACGCTTGTTCGATCTGAAGCACGTCGACCATCACGGGCGGCAGGTCGGCGGCGATCGCCCGGTCAACCCACACGCCCAGGCGATCGAGATCGTGTTGGCACAGCTTGACGGCTTCCTGCACGATCAGATCGACACGGCAAGCGACGCGGTTGCTGCGATCGAGCCGCACGAGCGCCCGCAGGCGGCGCACCACCTCGCCGGCGCGCTCGACTTGCTCGACCGCCTTCCTCGCGGTCTTGGCGATCATGCCGGCTTCCGCATTGCCGGTTTGAATGGCGTCGTTAACCAGCCGCGTGTAGGTGCCGGCTGCCATCAAGGGCTGGTTCAGCTCGTGCGCCAATGCGGCAGCAAGCTCCCCCATGCTGCCGAGCTGCGCGAGCCGCGCTAACGAGGCCTGATGCAAACGCAGCTGCGCCTCGGTGCGCCGGCGCTCCGTCACAAGCCCTCCGGCAAAAAGCCCCGTCAAGGCAAGAACCAGCATGAGCGCCTGGATTTTTGGCATTTCGGCGATTTCGTCCGGGAAAACATGAAAGCCTACGGCGAAACCGAGCTGGGTGGCGAGGATGCCGAGGCAGACGCCTTCAATTCCGCTTCGCACCGCGGTCCACACGATGGGCACAAAAAGTATGTAGAAGAGTTGAAGGTGCTGTGCAGTCCAATAGGCATTCACCAGCGCCAGCCCGGCCATGATGGCGACAAGTTGCAGTAAGGTCTCCGCCGACATCCAAACGGTATATCGGCGAGTCCACAAGGTCAGTGCGAACGGCATCAGAACCATCACGCCGATCGTATCGCCAACCCAGTAGCTCAGTGCCGCCGGGGCAAAATCCGCCGTCGGCAGTAGACCAGATGCGACCACGATCCCGACGTAGCCCGCCGCTACCACGGCGGCGCTGACCACAACCGTAAAAGTCAAAAGAATGAGGCTCGACATCGACTGCAGCGTGCGGTCGAAGCGCTGCTTAGGGTGAAGGAGAAAGAGCGCAGCCGCCCCATAGACACCGCCGATCAAAGTGACGGCGGCAAGCTCAAAGGGCAGCGACAACGGGAATTGCGGGATCACAAGGTCGCCAAGCAGCGGGGCAAGGAACATGAAAGGGAGCATCCGCTGTCCGAAGATGATGACAGCCGCGAAGCTCGCACCGGTGTTCGGATTCCACGCATAATTGGCGAAGGGGTTGTGCTCGACGAAGCTGATCCAATCCAGCAAGACATAGGCGGCAATATATCCGCCACCGAGCAGAATGGTTTGGATGAGGCGTGAACGGTCCGCAACGACTTCCGGCGGTCGCCGGCCGCCGACCGCATGGCCAGGTTCGCCCATATGTGTTCGGGACAGTAGCAAGTCCGGTTGCATTCTTGCCACGATCGGATGTCCGGTGAATTTCCCCTAAGGACTAATCAGGGTTGGGAAAGACAATGCCACGAACAATCCGTGCCGTGCAAACCCGGCGAGCCGGCGCGCGGAGCTATCAGTACCGAATGCCTGTGCGAATCGCCACCGGACGCGGCGCTTGCCATCGGCGATTGCTTAGACCGTATACCCTGGGGGCCGCCTCTGGGGGTTTTCCCCCGGGTTTTCCCCCAAGTGTCCGTCCTGAGTTGAGGTGCCGCCCGAACCCAATAGGGTGCAGGCACGAGGCGACAAAAAAAACGGGATGCCCTCACCGTGATGAGCCTCGGGGTCCAATCCCCCCACACTTCCGGCCCCACCGGAAGCGGATTGGCCCGCTGGAGATCCCCCAATTTGGCCCCGCCCCCGGCGGGGTTAATTTTTGCCGGGATGGCGCCGGCGTTGCGAGCGCTTCCTCAGTTCGCCGCCCCATCTTGCGCTCAATCCGCGCTAACTAAGGGGCTAAGCTTCCCGCAATTCACTTCGCTGTCTGTTTGAAATAGCGAAGGTCGGGCGGCGGTTGATCCTTGCGGGTCGGCATCAGCAGTCCATCGGCACTCAGGAAATAGGCTTCCTTGCCGATCTTCGTCCACAAATTGCCTTCCTCGCAGATGAATTCGTTCCAGTCTGGCCGCGGGTTGGGATTGCGGACATAGCTGCGGGTCACGGTCCAGGGGCGCGTCAGGGCGTGATCGTAAACGGTGATCTCGTTGCGCATGATGTTCTTGTCGTTCTTGTCGACATAGATGCGCTCCTTGAAGACCGACTGGTTGTCGCGATGGAGCGGCAGGCCGGCGGCATCATAATGGCGAGGACCTTTGAAGCCGCGGGTCTCGACCTCCAGCACGTCGTAGCGGCCGTCATTGTCCTCGTCGACCCACTTGCCGATCGAATAACCGACGAGCGTGGGTTCGATTTCTTTCGGCCAGTCGCGGCCGTCCGTGTAGATGCGGCGGGTGTGCTCGACCCAATCGATCAGCATATAGGTGGTTTCCGGCGTGACGATGAATTCGATGGGCTGGAAGCCGTAGGCGATGAGCGGCATCCCGAAGCCCATGCAATTGGCACCGCGCCAATCGAAGAAGCCGCCCTGCTCTTGCGACTTGAGGTTGGCCTCGAGAATCGCCTCGTATTCGGGCGTCAGCGGCGCCTGCTGGCCTTTGCCCCAGGGCTTGGTCGGATCGAACGAAGGCTGGCCCCCGAAATTGCCGATGCGGAGCACGCCTCGCCACTGTCCCTTCCATTCCGGATACTTCATCTCCTCGCCCGCGGCGGCGGTGACGATCGTCATCGCAAGCGCGGCGACAAGCGGTACGACCCTCAGGGCCAAAGCACCGATCGTGCGTTGGTCACGCATGTTTCCCTCCCATTTTGCGCGCACGGCTTGTTTTGCGCCAACCGCCGTTTCCGGATTTCGCTTGCGCTCAATCCGGGCTACGTCGCTACTTCCGCGTTTGCTTGAAATAGCGCAGGTCCGGCGGCGGCTGGTCCTTCTTGGTGGGCATCAGAAACCCGTCGCCGGAAATGAAATAATACTCCTCGCCGACAAACACGTGATGATTGGCCTCACTGCAATTGTAGTCCTGCCACAATTCGTTGCGGTCGCGCCGGTAGGTCTTCGTGACCGTCCACGGCCGCGTCAGCGCGTGGTCGATCGAGGTGATCTGATTGTGCAGGAGATCCGGATTGTCCTTGTCGAGATAAATCCGCTCCAGGATGACCGACTCGTTGTCCGGATGCAGCGGCAAGCCGCTGTTCTCGTAAGTGCGCGGCCCTTTGAAGTTGCGGGTTTCCACTTCGAGCGTGTCATAGCGGCCATCGCCGTCGGTATCGAGCCATTTGCCGATCGAGTAGCCCTGATAGCTCGGCTCCTCGTCTGGAAACTTGCGACCGTCCGTGTAGATGCGGCGCGGCATGAAGGCTTCAAAGAAGATGTAGGTGACTTTGGGCGTGATCTCGAAGGCAATCGGGAAAGTCGCGCTCATGATCCGCGGCACGTCGTTGTTGAGACAATGACTGTGGGGGTCGTTGCCCTGGCCGCCGGCCGCTTGGTCCTTGATGCTCGCTTCCAGGACGGCCTGGAATTCCGGCGTCAGCGGCGCCTGCTGGCCAAGACCCGGAGGCTTGGTCTGGTCCCACTGCGTGCCGACACCGCGCGGCCGCTTCCACTGGCCACCCCAATCGGGATATTTCGACTCGTCATGGGCTTGTGCGCCAGCAGCAGCCACACACAGCGCCGCCACCACGGTCGCGCCGATCGCCATCCGCAGGGACATGAAGTTCCTCCTTTGACGCACCGGGCTCACAGCGTGCAAATGCGGGAACGAGCCTGGTGCCCTTTGTGCCGAACAGCCCAGCTTTTTTGAGGCGACGAGAATACACCGACTGCGGGGCGAAGCGGAAGTGTGCGCCGTGCGTTCGGGCGCGACGCCTCCGGCCCTGCGTTGCTGTGTCCCTTCAGCCGCGCGGGTTGCGCGGGCGGGTGCCGAGCTGGTGAAGCCACTCTCGAAGAGAGAATGTCTGTTGCGGCTGCGGCTGCGGGCGGGCCGGTCTGTGGACCTGCACCTCGTTCCGCGCCTCTGCGCGTATCCCGCTGCGCCGCGCCAGGTTTGCCAGATAGGACGGACGCAGATGTTTGTGCGCCGGCGCCGGGGGACCTTCGGCGGAGGGATCTGGCGGGGGAGGCGTTTGAGCGGCCGGCATCTCGGTGGCCGACATGCGGGGCCGCGAGATCTGCGCTGGTACTTGAGCGGAGGGGGCCAGCATGCGCGGCAGAAGGGTCATTGACACCTCCGCCGGGACCGAGCCCAGCGGCTCGACGCCGCCGATCGAACCCGTTGGGGCGCCGTCCGCCTCCCCCGGCTGCGGCAGGCCAGTGCCCGCGAGGGGCATGGCCGTGGCTTGGCGCGGGACGGAGTCCGAAAGTCGCGCCGTATCTTTAACGGATTTGCTGGACGCCTGGCGGGCGTTGGTCTCCGACACCGCTGTGCGGGCCGCCCATGCTGATTTGCCGGCCGCTGGCGTCAGTTGGTCAGCCTGGCGTGCAGAACGCGCGTCCGCGCCCAGGGGCCAGGGACGCAACGCACCGACC
>Ga0070734_10003546_pt1 | contig 16138 bp, 14 predicted proteins | sample Coa_R1_8_FD_66444 | JGI IMG/M metagenome (GOLD analysis project Ga0070734, IMG submission 66444) | Surface soil microbial communities from Centralia Pennsylvania, which are recovering from an underground coalmine fire - Coalmine... | ecosystem: Environmental > Terrestrial > Soil > Unclassified ...
CGTGGTCACGGCCAACAAGGCGCTGCTCGCCGAGGACGGCATGACGCTGCACGACGCGGCGCGCGCCGCCGGGTCCGACCTGTACTACGAGGCGTCCGTGGCCGGGGCGATCCCGCTGCTGCGGCCGCTGCGCGAGTCGCTGGCCGGGGACGCGGTCCGCCGGGTGCTCGGCATCGTCAACGGCACCACCAACTACATCCTCGACCAGATGGACACCTCCGGCGCCGGGTTCGCCGACGCGCTCGAAGAGGCGCAGGCCCTTGGCTACGCCGAGGCGGACCCGACCGCCGACGTGGAGGGGTTCGACGCCGCCGCCAAGGCCGCGATCCTGGCCGGGCTCGCGTTCCACACCAGGGTCAACGCCGCCGACGTGCACCGGGAGGGGATCACCGGGGTCACCCCGGCCGACATCGTCAGCGCGCGGACCCTGGGCCACGTGGTCAAGCTGCTGGCGATCTGCGAGCGTGGCGACGGCGGTGTCTCGGTGCGGGTGCACCCGGCGATGATCCCGCGCGCGCACCCGCTGGCCGGGGTCCGCGAGGCCTACAACGCGGTGTTCGTCGAGGCGCAGTCCGCGGGCAGGCTGATGTTCTACGGGGCCGGCGCCGGTGGCGTGCCGACCGCCAGCGCCGTGCTCGGCGACATCGTCGCGGTCGCCCGCAACCGGCTGGCCGGCACCCGCGGCCCGGACGCGACGACCTACGCCGACCTGCCCGCGCTGCCCATGGGGCAGGCGCTGACCCGGTATCACATTTCGCTGGACGTGGCCGACAAGCCGGGCGTGCTCGCCCGGGTCGCGGAGGCGTTCGCCAGCCACGACGTGTCGATCAAGGCGGTGCGCCAGGAAGGCAGGGGCGACGACGCCCAGCTCGTCATCGTCACCCACGTGGCGCCCGACGCGGCGCTCGCCGCCTGCGTGGCCGACCTCGGCGCCATGGACGTGGTCCGCGCGGTCGCCAGCGTGATGCGGGTCGAGGGGGAGAACGACGAATGAACCACCGGCATGACGGGGGCGGCATCATCCACCGGTACCGGGACTGGCTGCCGGTACCGGACGGCGCGCCGGTGATCAGCCTCGGCGAGGGGTCCACCCCGCTGATCCCCGCGCCGGTGCTGTCGGACAAGACCGGGTGCGAGGTCTACCTCAAGGTCGAGGGCGCCAACCCGACCGCCTCGTTCAAAGACAGGGGCATGACGGTCGCGGTGAGCATGGCGGCCGCGCAGGGTGCCAAGGCCGTGATCTGCGCCTCCACCGGCAACACCAGCGCCAGCGCCGCCGCGTACGCCGCCCGGGCCGGGCTCACCTGCGCGGTGCTGGTGCCGCGCGGCAAGATCGCCCTCGGCAAGCTGGCCCAGGCGCTGGTGCACGGCGCCAAGCTGCTGCAGGTGGACGGCAACTTCGACGACTGCCTGGAACTGGCGCGCAAGCTGGCGGTCGACCACCCGGTCGCCCTGGTCAACTCGGTGAACCCGGACCGCCTGGAAGGCCAGAAGACGGCCGCGTTCGAGATCATCGAGGCGCTCGGGGACGCCCCCGACGTGCACTGCCTGCCGGTCGGCAACGCCGGGAACATCACCGCCTACTGGATGGGCTACCGCGAGTACGCCAAGGCGGGGAAGGCGGCGCGCACGCCGCGGATGTTCGGCTTCCAGGCCAGCGGGGCCTCGCCCATCGTCCGCGGCGAGCCGGTGCTCGCGCCGGTCACCATCGCGACCGCGATCAGGATCGGCAACCCGGCCTCCTGGCACCTCGCCGAGGAGGCCAGGGACGCCTCGGGCGGGCTCATCGACTCGGTGACCGATCGCCAGATCCTGGCCGCCTACCGGCTGCTGGCCGCCAAGGAGGCGGTGTTCGGCGAGCTTGCGTCCGCCGCCGGTGTGGCCGGCCTGCTCCAGGCTCACCAGAACGGGCAGCTTGCCCCCGGTTCCGTGGTGGTGTGCACGATCACGGGCAACGGGCTGAAGGACCCGGGCTGGGCGGTGTCCGCCGCCCCGGCGCCGGTGACGATCCCCGTGGACGCGGGCACCGCGGCGGCCGAGCTAGGGCTGGCCTGATGGGACCGGTGGCCCGGTGAACTGGGCACGCTCGCCCGCCGTGGTGCGGGCTCCCGCGACGAGCGCCAACCTGGGACCGGGCTTTGACGCGTTCGGGCTGGCGCTCGGACTGTACGACCAGGTGGAGGCCCGGGTGACCGGCGGCGGGCTGGCCGTGCAGGTCCTTGGCGAGGGTGACGAGACCGCCGGCGCGGGGGAGCGGCACCTGGTGGTCCGGGCGATGCGGGCCGCGTTCGACGCGATGGGCGGCCAGCCCGCCGGTCTCGCGCTGCGCTGTACCAACGGGATCCCGCACGGGCGGGGGCTCGGCTCGTCGGCGGCCGCCGTGGTGTCCGGGATCCTTGCAGCCCGCGCCCTGGTGGCCGACGGCACGGACCAGCTGCCCGATGCCGGCGTGCTCCGACTCGCCGTGGACCTCGAAGGGCACCCGGATAACGTGGCCGCCTGCCTGGCGGGCGGGCTCACCGTCGCCTGGCATCCCGCCGTCCCGGGTGGGTGCACGGGTTCCGTGGCCGAGGTGGCCACCGGCAGCACGGCGGAGCCCGGCGCGGGTTCCGGTGCCGATGTGGTCCCCGGCGCTGATGTGATCCGGGGCGACGGGCCGCGCGGCCGGGCCGTGCGCCTGCTCCGGTTCGACGTGCTCGCCGCGATCACCGCCGTGGCCTGTGTGGCACCCGGCGCCATGGCGACGCACGAGGCGCGGGCGGCGCTGCCCGCGTCCGTACCGCACGCGGACGCGGCGGCCAACGCGGCCCGCAGCGCGCTGCTGCTGGCCGCGCTAACCAGCGACCCGTCGGTGCTCTTCGACGCCACCGAGGACTACCTGCACCAGCGGTACCGGGTGGCGGCCATGCCCGCCACCGCCGACCTGCTGGCCAGGCTGCGCCGGGCCGGAGTGGCGGCGGTGATGTCGGGGGCGGGCCCGAGCGTGCTGGCCCTCGGCCGGGCGGACGGCGGGCCTGGCCAGGCGGATGGCGAGCCTGGTTCGGTGGCTGCCCGGCTTGGCCCGGCGGATGGCCGGCCTGGCCTGGCCATTGTGGATTCAATCGCCCGGGAAACGGGTATCGCTTGGCGTGTAACCCCCCTCAAGGTCGACCGGCAGGGTGCCACCGTCGAGGCACGCAGGACGGGTGAGGCTCCGCCGGAGGCCGCGCGGCAAGGGCGATCCACGAACCAGGACCCTGAGCCTGGCGTGCACCCTGCGGGAGGGTCCACGCAGGGCCGGGCTACAAATCCGGCGACACACGGACCACAGTCGAGGGAATGCCGTGGGCTCTTATGGTGTTAAGCTGGGTGCTGCACCAGGTGCCCCGCCGTCGGGGCAAGTGCTCGCCAGTCATCTGCCGCATTACCGGCTGTATGGTCGGCTGTGGCCGGTGATTCCTGTTAAATCTTCGGACCGCCTCTTCCCCTCCGCCACTGCTGGCGCGGGATAAGGCCTTGAAGAAATGCGACAGGACCCGAGGGTCAGGCGAGAAAGGTGTGCTTTGCGGGCCGGTCTGGGCTCTCGTCTCCGGGGGCACCAACGTGGTCTGGACTCCGCGGGCACACAACACTTCGAGACGGCGCCAGGCCGCGTCTGGTGCACAACTTGGCCCGGTCAACTCACCGGGCTGTAAAACCGGGTCGACCGGCTCGCGAAGCCGGCGCCTGAGTTCTGGGAAGGACCCCTCGTGAGCGAACCCAACGAGTTCTTCGCCGGTACCCGGGATCTGCCCGGGGATACCCCGCACCGGTCTGATCCGGCCGCGCCACGGTCCGGCACCGCTGCCGCGACCGCTCCGGCCGCGCAGGCGCCCGGTGACGGGGCACGTCCCCCAGGCCGTGCGCTGGGCAGCATGCTGCTGCCTGAACTGCAGCGAGTGGCGCAGTCCATGGGTATCACCGGGGTAGGCCGGATGCGGAAGAGCCAGCTCATTGAGGCGATCCAGAGCCGGCAGGGCGGCACCGCCGCCGGCTCCGCGCGCTCGGCGACCGCGAGCGCCGCACGTGACCATTCCGCCACGCGGAGCGCGCCTGCGGGAGCCGACGCGCCCCGCCGCCGTGAGCAGGAAGCCATGGAATCTGACAGACCTATTCAGCCAGCCTCGGGGGGGCGCAGCCAGGCCGTCACGTCCGGCCAGGACATGCGGGGCGGCTCGGCGCCGGGCGCCGGTGGCGCCCCCGGCCAGTTGACGTTCGCCCCGGCGGCCGAGACAGTCCGCGCCGCGGCTCCGGCGGGCGAGGCCCCGTCCGGCGGCGGTGCGCGCGAGGCCGCGGGCGATGGCCAGGCGGCCGGCGACGGCCAGCCAGCAGGTGACGGCCCGCGCGAGCGCCGCCGCCGCAACAACAACAGCAACAACGTGCGCCGCGACGACGCCCCGCGCGGGGCCGAGTCCCGCGACTCGCGCGACTCCCGTGACCAGGGGGAGCAGCGGTCCGACCAGGGCCGGGACAACGGCCCGCGCGGCGGTGGCCAGTCCGATCAGGGTGGCCGCGACGACGACGACCGCGGCGGCCGGCGCAACCGGGACCGGTTCCGCAACCGCAACCGGCGCCGTGGCGAGCGCAGCGGCGAGGCCGAGCCGGTGATCACCGAGGATGACGTGCTCATCCCGATCGCGGGCATCCTCGACGTGCTCGACAACTACGCGTTCATCCGCACCACCGGCTACCTGCCCGGGCCCAACGACGTGTACGTGTCGCTGTCCCAGGTGCGCAGGCACGGCCTGCGCAAGGGCGACGTCATCGAGGGCGCGGTGCGCCAGCCGCGCGAGGGCGAGCGGCGGGAGAAGTTCAACGCCCTGGTCCGGCTGGACAAGGTGAACGGCCTCGACCCCGAGGCCTCCCGCGCCCGGCCGGAGTTCTCCAAGCTGGTGCCGCTCTACCCGCAGGACCGGCTGCGCCTTGAGACCGACCCCGGCGTCATGACCACGCGGATCATCGACCTGGTCAGCCCGATCGGCAAGGGCCAGCGCGGGCTGATCGTGTCGCCGCCCAAGGCGGGCAAGACGATGATCCTGCAGGCGATCGCGAACGCGATCACCAAGAACAACCCGGAATGCCACCTCATGGTCGTGCTCGTGGACGAGCGGCCTGAAGAGGTCACCGACATGCAGCGGACGGTCAAGGGCGAAGTGATCCACTCCACCTTCGACCGCCCCGCCGAGGACCACACCACGGTCGCGGAACTGTCCATCGAGCGGGCCAAGCGGCTCGTGGAAATGGGCCACGACGTGGTCGTGCTGCTCGACTCGATCACCCGGCTCGGGCGGGCCTACAACCTGGCCGCCCCAGCGAGCGGCCGGATCATGTCCGGTGGTGTGGACTCCACCGCGCTGTACCCGCCGAAGAAGTTCTTCGGCGCGGCGCGCAACATCGAGCACGGCGGCTCGCTGACCATCCTGGCCACCGCCCTCATCGAGACCGGGTCCCGTGCGGACGAGGTCATCTTCGAGGAGTTCAAGGGCACCGGCAACATGGAACTGCGGCTGCGCAGGGAACTCGCCGACAAGCGGATCTTCCCGGCCATCGACATCGACGCGTCCAGCACCCGTAAGGAGGAGATCCTCCTGACGCCGGAGGAGCTGAAGATCGTCTGGCAGCTCCGCCGCGTGCTCCACGCGCTGGAGCCGCAGCAGGCGCTCGAGGTGCTCCTTGACCGGATGAAGGCCTCCAAGAGCAACGCCGAGTTCCTGCTCCAGGTGCAGAAGACCACGCTCAGCAACTAGCGCTCCACCCGGCCGGAGCTGGGAATCTTCGCGGCCTGCCGCATGTTGTCAGCTCTGGCACACTACGTAAGGCATAAGCGGTACCGGTTCACGCCCGCCGGATCCTCCGGCGCGGCGACCCGGCGACCAGGCAGGAGTATTTACGTGAAGCCCAACATTCACCCGGACTACGTGGAGACCACGGTGACCTGCTCGTGCGGGAACACCTTCACCACGCGGTCGACGGCGCGCAGCGGCAATATCCACGCCGATGTCTGCTCGAACTGTCACCCGTTCTACACCGGCAAGCAGAAGATCCTCGACACCGGTGGCCGGGTCGCCCGCTTCGAGCGGCAGTTCGGCAAGAAGACGCCCAGCAAGTAGCCTGACTCAGATCACCGTGCCGGGAGGCCCGCGACGCCTCCCGGCACGGTGATCTTGGTCGTCTACGGGGTTCATTAGAAGGGAAATACGGTGTTCGAGCGGCTCAGCGGCTTGGCTGAGGAGTACGCCAAGCTGGAGCATGATCTGGCTGACGCTGCCGTGCACTCGGATCCGGAGCGGGCCAGGACGCTCGGCCGCCGCTACGGGGAGCTGACCCCCGTGGTCCAGGCCTATCAGGAGTGGCAGCAGACCTCCGCCGACGAGCAAACCGCGCGGGAACTGGCCACCGAGGACCACTCGTTCGCGGCCGAGGCCGACGAGCTTGCCCGCCACCGGGCGGAGCTTGAAGGCCAGATCGCCGACCTGCTGGCGCCGCGCGACCCCAACGACAGCAAGGACGTCCTGCTTGAGGTCAAGGCCGGGGAGGGCGGCGAAGAGTCGGCGCTGTTCGCGGGCGACCTGCTGCGCATGTACCTGCGCTACGCCGAGCGCCAGGGCTGGAAGACCGAGGTGCTCGACGCCACCGTCACCGGCCTGGGCGGGTACAAGGACGCCACGGTCGCGGTCAAGTCCTCGCGCCGCAGTGGCGGCGACGGGGTGTGGTCGCGGCTGAAGTACGAAGGTGGTGTGCACCGGGTGCAGCGGGTGCCGGTCACCGAGTCCCAGGGCCGGATCCACACCTCGGCGGCCGGGGTGCTCGTGCTCCCCGAGGCGGACCCGGTCGAGGTGCGGATCGACCCGGCGGACCTGCGCGTGGACGTGTTCCGCTCGTCGGGCCCCGGCGGCCAGAGCGTGAACACCACCGACTCCGCCGTGCGGATCACCCACCTGCCCACCGGGATCGTCGTGTCCTGCCAGAACGAGAAGAGCCAGCTGCAGAACAAGGAGCAGGCGCTGCGCATCCTGCGCGCCCGGCTGCTGGCCCAGGCGGAGGCCGACGCCGAGGCGCAGGCGCAGGCCGAGCGGCGCAGCCAGGTCAGGACCGTGGACCGGTCGCAGCGGGTGCGCACCTACAACTTCCCGGAGAACCGGATCTCCGATCACCGGGTCGGCTACAAGGCGTACAACCTGGACCAGGTGCTAGACGGGGACCTGGACGCGGTGATCGGTGCCCTCGTCGAGGCGGACAGGTCCGGCCTGGCAGCCGGCGATGAGGCCTAATCCCGGCGGCCGGTGGCCGCCAGTTCGGCAGGCCCGCGGTGACACTGCTGCTGGATGAGGTCGCGATCGCAGCGGCCCGGCTGGCCGAGGCCGGCGTGGAGTCCCCCCGCGCCGACGCGGAGGTGATCGCCGCACACGTGCACGGGGTGCGCCGCGGCGAACTGCACCTGGTGCCGGACGCCGGGTTCGACCCGAGGTTCTGGGACGAGATAGCCCGCCGGGAGGCCCGCGAGCCCCTCCAGCACATTACCGGCCTCACCCACTTCAGGTACACCGAGCTTGAGGTGGGCCCCGGGGTCTTCGTGCCCCGCCCGGAGACCGAGGTGATGACCGGCTGGGCCATCGACAAGCTCACCGCCATGGACGTGGCGGAACCGGTGGTGGTGGACCTGGGCACGGGTTCCGGGGCGATCGCACTGGCTATCGCGCAGGAGGTGCCGCGCGCCCAGGTGCACGCGGTGGAGGCCGACCCGGTCGCGCGCGGCTGGGCGAAGAGCAACATCGTCCGCTGTGCCGAATACGCACCGCACACCGCTGGCCGGGTGATCCTTCACGCCGCTGACTTCGCCAGCGCCGCGCCGATGCTTGACGGCGCTGTGGACCTGGTCATCAGCAACCCCCCGTACATTCCGGTCGGGGCGGTCGTGCCGCCCGAGGTCGCCGAGTACGACCCCGCGGGCGCGTTGTGGGGCGGCGCCGACGGCCTGGACGCGATCCGGGTGATCGAGCAGACGGCTGCGCGGCTTCTCCGCCCGGACGGGCTGGTGGCGGTGGAGCACGGCGCGCCGCAGGGCGCGGCGGTCTACTGGGTCTTCGTCGAGGAACGGGGCTGGGCGGACACCCGCAACCACAAGGACCTGGCGAACCGGGACCGGTTCGTGACCGCCCGGTGGCCCGGCCGCTAACCAGCGCTCAGCATCCATGATCACGGACGAAATCCCCCGCGTTTCGCGTTTCGCCGGGGGTAATCGTCCGTGATCATGGACGTACGCGGCGTGTGGGGGATGCGCGGTTGTTGGGCGCGGGCAGGGTCCGGGGGGTGGAAGGATTGGGTGCCATGAGCGCACGGTACGACTGCAAGGACGCGGCGCAGCGCGCGGCAGGCATTACCGAGGCCACGGCGGCGCTGCGCAAGGGCGAACTGGCCGTGATACCCACCGACACGGTGTATGGCATAGCGGCCGACGCCTTTTCGCCCGAAGCGGTCTCCGCCCTGCTCGCGGCCAAGGGACGGGGCAGGCAGATGCCGCCGCCGGTGCTGGTCGGCAGCAGGCGCGCCGCGCTCGCGCTTGTCGAGGACGTGAACGCGTCCGGCAACGACCTGATCGACGAGTTCTGGCCTGGCGGCCTCACCATGGTTTTCCGGTCGGCCAGGAGCCTGGTGTGGGATCTCGGCGACACCAAGGGCACCGTGGCGGTCCGGATGCCCTTGCAGCCGGTCGCTCTTGACCTGCTCCGGGAGACCGGCCCGCTCGCGGTGAGCAGCGCCAACCTGACCGGCTCACCCGCCGCGGCGACCGCCGACGACGCCGAATTGCAACTTGGCGAGGCGGTGAGCGTCTATCTAGATGACGGACCGTGCGTCGCGGACGTACCCTCCACGATCGTGGACATGACCGGGCCAGTGCCCCGGTTGCTGCGCAGGGGGGTGATCCCAGTCCGGCGCCTGCGCGCGGTCGTTGCCCTGATCGTGGACGACGGCGAGGAGGACGAGTGATCGGCCGATGGCCGTGTGTCGTGCCCAGGTGGCCTAAAGTGGGCGTAATGCGCGCGAGCACACGGCTGTGGGGCGCCCATGACTGAGTATGTGATCACGCTGCTGGCTGCAGCCGCGGTGACCTACATACTGACACCGGCGGTGCGCCGTTTCGCGATCGCTGTGGGCGCCATGCACGCGGCCAGGGAACGCGACGTCCACGAACTGCCCACCCCCCTGCTCGGCGGGTTCGCCATCTACGGCGGGCTGGTCGTGGCCCTGCTCCTGGCGAGCCGCCTGAGTGGCCTGAACGCTGTCTTCACCGAAACCAACATGGCGAAGGGCCTGCTGCTGGCCGGTGCCCTCGTCGTGATCATGGGATTCGTGGACGACCGGTGGGGGATGGGGGCGCTCAGCAAGCTGGCCGGGCAGGTCGCCGCCGGCGTCATCCTGGTGTGGAGCGGCGCCGAGATCCCGTGGCTGCCGGCGCCCGGCGGGGTGACCCTCATCCTGACCAGCGACCAGCAGGTGGCGGTGACCATCCTGGTCGTGGTCGTCACCATGAACGCGGTCAACTTCATTGACGGCCTGGACGGCCTGGCCGCCGGGATCGTGGGCATCGGCGCCATCGCGTTCTTCGCCTATTACTTCACCCTCGTGCACCGGCTGGGGCTGCTGGACCAGAGCGCGCCCGCCCTGGTCTCGGTGTTGCTCGCCGGGGTGTGCCTCGGGTTCCTGCCGCACAACTTCTACCCGGCGCGCATCTTCATGGGGGACACCGGCTCGATGCTGATCGGGCTGATGCTGGCCTACGCGCCGATATCCAGCCTTGCGCTGCTAGACCCGGCCTCGCTGACCGACACCCAGGCCTACGCGGCGGGCACCGTCAACCGGTACGGCGCCTTCATCCCGCTGCTCGTGCCGGCGGCCATCCTGCTCATCCCGTACGCCGACCTGCTGATGGCCGTGGTGCGGCGGACCCGGGCCGGCAAGTCCGTGTTCGCCCCGGACAAGAAGCACCTGCAGCACCGCCTGCTCGCCATCGGTCATTCGCACCGGACCAGCGTGCTGATCATGTACCTGTGGGCGGCGCTGTTCTCCGGCACGGTCATCCTGCTCTCGATCGTCAGGACCCCGCTGTTCGTCATGGCCATCGTCACCGTGGTCGCGGTACTGGTCCTGCTGCTGGTAACGATGCCGCGGCTGCGGCCATGGTCGTGGGCGACCGCCGGGTTCGGTGCGGCAGGCGGCCAGGCCCCACGGCCCGCGAGCCCGGCCCCAGCGAGCCCGGCCCCCGCGAAGCCGGCTCCAGCGAGCCCGGCCCCAGCGAAGCCGGCTCCAGCGAGCACAGCCCCAGCGAGCACAGCCCCGGCGAAGACAACCCCGGTGAGCGCGGCCCCGGTGAGCGCGGCCCGGCCGCGCCCGGCCGCAGTGAGCCCGGCCGCAGTGAGCCCGGCCGCAGTGAGCCCGGCCCCAGCGGAGACGGCCCCGCCGGGCACGGCCCCAGCAGGCGCACGGGCAGGTGCGGCCAGCGCGGGTGCGGTCCCCACCGGACCGGCAGCGGCTGGCCCCGAACCGGGGGCCGGCCAGGAACACCCGCAGCCCGCCGGGACAGGCGGGGGGCAGGTCCCGGAGACCGCCCGGGGGAACGCGGCACGAGCGGCCATCCGCGCCAGGCTGGCCGAGAGCCTTGCGGCCAATGGCGCCACGGCCAACGGCGCCACGGGAAACGGTGGTGCGCCGGGCAAGGGCAGGGCCGGCAACGGAGCCAGAGGTAACGGCGCCGCGCCCGCCCAGGGCCGCGGGCGCAACGGCGATGCGACTGGCCCGGATGCCCCCGCAGCGACCCCGGAAGATGAGACCGGCTCGCCGGTCACCCATGCGGCCGGTCCTGGCGGACGGTCCTGGGGCTCCGCGGACGACACGCTGCCGCCGCGCGGCGGCAGCCAGGCGGTGCCGCCGTGGGGGGCGGATGACGCCAGGCCGCCTGGCAACGCCGCCCGGTCTGCCCCGATCCGGGAACGTGACCGCCGCGAGACGGCGTCCCCGGATGATGCCCGCGCGGTGCCGCCGTGGGCCGCCGACGGCCCCGTGGCATCACCGGAGCCGGCGACTTCCACTCCCTCCTGGGTGGCCGACAGCGGCGCACCGGCCTCGGGCACCGGATCCCTGCCGTCCGCGGCGGCTGGCCGGTCCCTGCCGCCATGGGAACTGCCCCCGGAGGTCCGCTCCGCGGTGCCGCCGTGGGCCGACCAGCACGCCCCGCCCTCTGCGGCGGGCCGGTCCGTGCCGCCGTGGGAACTGCCCGCACCTGACGCAACCGGCCCGGTTCCGGTGCCGCCGTGGCCGGGCCAGAGCGGCTTCCCGGCCGTGGCCCCGGATGGGCCGGGGAACGGGCACAATGCCCCGCCCTGGCCGCCTGCCGCTCCGCCGCGGCCGCCGGCCTCACCCCCGTGGCCGTAGCGGGGCCGCGAGAGGGACCGTGCGCACGGCGAGTGGACGCCAGGCGAGCACGGTCGGATGACGATCCGAAATCTATTACTTAAGGTGCTGAAGTAATTACTAATAGTCACGAGGATCACTAAGGGTGACCCAGTAAAGTCTGGGTCAAGGAGCTTGTGATATCTTTCACGAGCAACCCAGGTAAGGGCTAGCGATGGGGCTCGTGATACGTTTTCGCTCACCCGGCGGCGCACCTCGCCGCCTGTGCGGCGCGGCGGTCCCCGCGGCCGGCGCCAGGGCAGGAATGGCCACGCTCGCCCGCTGGCCGTCCGTCCGACAGTCGACCCCTCGGAGTTTGGCAGATGGCAAGTTACGCAGTGATCCTCCGGCGTTCCGCCGCGGTCACTGCTGTCGCGGCGCTGGCCATGGTCGTGCTGAGCGCCATTGCCGGTGGCGTCAAGGGCTTGGTGGGCGCCCTGCTCGGGGTCGGGCTTGTCATCGTCTTCTTCGGCATCAGCGCCGTCGCGATGACCTGGGCCTCCCGGAAAAGCCCGCAGGTCATGATGGTGACCGCGGTATCCACCTACTTGATCAAGATTCTTGCGCTGCTCTTCCTGGTCGTCAGGTACAGCGGCGCCACCGCGTTCAACGGCAAGTTCTTCGGCTTCACGGTGGTTGTCTGCGTCGTCGTCTACACGTCGGCACAGGCGCTGGTCTCGGCCCGGCTCAAGGTTCCGTACGTCGAACCGGACGGGAAACGGTGACCAGTGGTGGCGACCCGGCGTCCGGACGGCGTAGCGCGGCCCGTAGGCCGGCCTGCCCGCGCTCCGGTGGCGCGCTGGGGGCCGGCGGACGGGCATGACCGGCGAGCCCCCACCGTCGGGCGACGGCGGGCAGAACCTCGGAATGACCGTGTTCAGCTACCTGCTCGCAGGCATGCTTGCCTACGGGGGGATCGGCTGGCTGATCGCGCATTTCACGGGGATCTCACTGTTCTTTCCGCTCGGCATGCTGTTCGGCCTTGCCCTAGCCGTCTGGCTGGTGATCTACCGATACGGCCGGTCCTGATTGGGGCTGCCTGTAGCCGCGACCCCGCATATGTGGCGGCCGGCCAGGGTAGCGCTGGCCGGCCGAGGACACGCGCACGCTTAAGGAGTTAAAGGGTGACTTTGATGTCCCGGGTGCCGGTGGCAGAGGGATGCCACCTCGGCTCCGGCTGCGGATACCCCGCCCCCGGGTACCCGGCGAGCTTCACGTTCCAGCCGATCTTCAGCATCGGCAAGTTCCACTTCATCATGCCGGAGCTGCAGGCCATCCTCTGCACTGTGCTGGTGATCGGGTTCTTCTGGGCAGCGTTCGCCAAGCCGAAGATCGTGCCAAGGGGCGTGCAGAACGTCGCTGAGCTGGGCATACTGTTCGTCCGGGACCAGATCCTGCGGCCGATGATGGGCAAGCGGGGCGACGGCTACCTGCCGTTCCTGGTGGCCCTGTTCTTCTTCATCTGGTTCGCGAACCTGATGGAGATCATCCCGGTGCTTCAGTTCCCGGTGATGTCGCACATCGCGTTCCCGGTCTCGCTGATGATCATGGTGTACCTCACCTACAACTTCGTGAGCATCAAAAATCTGGGCGTCGGCGGCTATTTCAAGAGCATGATCCCGGGGGGCGTGCCCGTCGGGATCCTGCTCATCGTTGCGCCGCTTGAGGTCCTGCAGTACATCGTCGTCCGGCCGTTCACGCTGGCGATCCGGCTCTTCGGGAACATGTTTGCCGGGCACATCCTGGTGGCGGTGTTCACGATCGCGACCTGGTACCTGTTCAGCGCCAGCATCGGCCTGGTGTTCGCCGGGGCGTCGTTCGTGATGACCGTCGTGCTCACCGGGTTCGAGATGCTGATCCAGGCGCTGCAGGCGTACATCTTCACGATCCTGACCGCCCAGTACATCGGGGGTGCCTACGAGGCGGCGCACTGAGATGACCAGCGACCGGTACCGTGGCGAGCCGCCAATGCGGAGCGCACCTCCGGTCGTCCCTTCCGATCGCCGGGGAGAACACCGCCGGCCTAATCGCAAAGGAAAGCAAGGATGCTTCACCTAGTTCACTTCCTGGCCGCCGGGGTCACCAACCACACGATCCTGAGCATCAACATCGGTGCGGTGGCGTACGGCCTCGCGGCCATCGGCCCCGGCGTGGGCATCGGCCTTATCTTCGGTCACGGCGTGGAGGCGATGGCCAGGCAGCCGGAGGCCGCCGGCATGATCCGCGCCAACATGTACATCGGGTTCGCGCTGACCGAGGCACTGGCGCTGATCGGTTTCGTGGTGCCTTTCGTCTTCCATTACTCCTGATCGCACGCAGATCATGAGATGCGAGTAAGGCAGAAAGGCTGACGGTCATGTACCTTGCCGAATCGTCGCTCGGGCCGCTATCCCCGAGCATCGCCGAACTGATCATCGGCACGATCTCGTTCCTCATCGTGTTCGCGGTCCTGTGGCGGGTGCTGATGCCACGGATCCAGCAGACCCTGACGGAGCGGACCGACCAGATCGAAGGCGGCCTGCAGCGCGCGGAAGAGGCCCAGCGGGAAGCAGCGCAGACGCTTGAGCAGTACCAGGCGCAGCTCGCCGAGGCCAGGCACGAGGCATCCCGGCTGCGCCAGGACGCACAGGAAGAGGGCGCCCGGATCCTCGCCGAACTGCGCGAGCGGGGCGAGGCCGAGCGGCAGCGCCTGGTCGCGGCGGCACACGACCAGATCGAGGCGGACCGCGCCCAGGCGATCCAGGCACTGCGCACCGAGATGGGCGCGCTCGCGGTCGAGCTGGCCAGCCGGGTCGTCGGTGAGTCGCTGGACTCCGACGCGCGCCAGCGCCGCGTCGTGGACCGATTCCTCGAAGAGCTGGAATCCGAGCAGGTGGCCACGGAGTCACCCTCATGAGCGCAGCGCCTACGGTCACCGGCCGGGCCGACGCGGGCCAGGCGGCCACGGTGACATCCGGGTGCGCCGGGGCGGGAGGCAGGCATGCGCGGCGCTAGCCGGGTCGCGTTCGCCGATGCGCGCGACCGGCTGACCGAGGTCGTGGCCGACGCGGATGTCGCCGCGACGGTCGGGGACGAGCTGTTCGCGGTCGTGCACGTGCTCGACCAGGAGCCGGGACTGCGGCGTGCGCTCGCCGACTACACCAGCGCGCGGGAGGCCCGCACCGGGCTGGTGCGCGACCTGTTCGGCGACCGGGTGTCCGCGGCCACGCTAGACGTGGTCTCGGGGCTGGCCGGCGCGCGCTGGTCGGTGCCCAGGGACCTGGCCGACGCGGCCGAGGAGCTTGGCGTCCTTGCCACGGCGGCCGCCGCGGGCGGCGCGGGCAACCTGGACGACGTCGAGGACGAGCTGTTCCGGTTCGGCCGGATCGCCAGCGGCGAGCCCGAACTGCTCGCCGCCCTGGCCGACCAGCGGATGCCGGACGACCAGAAGCGGACGCTGCTCGACCGGTTGCTTTCGGGCAAGGTGGCGGCGGCCTCGCTGCGGCTCATCACCCAGGCGGTGACTAACCCCCGGGGGCGTAGCCTGGAGGGGAACCTGGCGGACTACGGCAGGCTGGTCGCGGACTGGCGGCAGCGCCTGATCGCTGTCGTCCGGGTCGCCACCGAACTCAGCCAGCGCCAGCGCCAGCAGCTCACCCGGGCGCTCTCGGCCATCTACGGCCACGGCATTCAACTGAATGTCATCATCGATCCCCGGGTAGTGGGCGGAATGTCTGTCCAAATCGGGGATGAGCTCATCGACGGAACGCTGAGCAGCCGGCTCGCCGAGCTCAGACGGCACTGGGCAGCATGAAGCCGGCGTTCCGCGAGCGGAAGCAGACGAGAAAGAGAGAACCATGGCGGAGCTGACAATCCGGCCCGACGAGATCCGCGACGCTCTGACGAAATTCGTCCAGGCGTACGAGCCGGACGAGGCCTCCCGGCAGGAGGTGGGCACGGTCGCCGACTGCGGCGACGGGATCGCGCACGTGGAAGGGCTGCCCTCCGCGATGGCGAGTGAGCTGCTGGAGTTCCCCGGCGGGATCCGTGGCCTCGCGCTCAACCTGGACCTGCGCGAGATCGGCGTGGTCATCCTGGGCGACTTCAGCAAGGTCGAGGAGGGCCAGCAGGTGCGGCGCACCGGCGAGGTGCTGTCGGTGCCGGTGGGCGACGGGTTCCTCGGCCGGGTGGTGGACCCGCTCGGGGTTCCGCTGGACGGCAAGGGCGAGATCGAGGGCACCGAGCTGCGCGAGCTGGAACTGCAGGCGCCGTCGGTGGTGCAGCGCCAGAAGGTCAGGGAGCCGCTGCAGACCGGGATCAAGGCCATCGACGCCATGACCCCGATTGGGCGTGGCCAGCGCGAGCTGATCATCGGCGACCGGCAGACCGGCAAGACCGCCATCGCCATCGACACGATCATCAACCAGCGCGCGAACTGGGAGTCCGGCGACCCGGCGCGCCAGGTCAAGTGCATCTACGTGGCGGTCGGCCAGAAGGGCTCCACCACCGCCCAGGTCCGCCAGTCCCTGGAGGACGCCGGCGCGATGGACTATACGGTGATCGTCGCGGCGCCCGCCTCCGACCCCGCCGGGTACAAGTACCTCGCCCCCTACACCGGGTCGGCCATCGGCCAGCACTGGATGTATCAGGGCCAGCACGTGCTGATCATCTTCGACGACCTGTCCAAGCAGGC
>Ga0070734_10003547_pt1 | contig 16134 bp, 9 predicted proteins | sample Coa_R1_8_FD_66444 | JGI IMG/M metagenome (GOLD analysis project Ga0070734, IMG submission 66444) | Surface soil microbial communities from Centralia Pennsylvania, which are recovering from an underground coalmine fire - Coalmine... | ecosystem: Environmental > Terrestrial > Soil > Unclassified ...
TACGGCGTTGTAGTAGCGCCGCGCGTTCTGGATGTTGTCCTCAATTGAGTTGAGCGAATTCTGCAGCCCCGTGAACTGCTCTGATGCCTTCAGTTCCGGATAATTTTCCGCCACGGCAAACAGGCTTTTAAGCGCGCCGGAAAGCTGGCCTTCCGCCTGGGCCTTGTCGGCAGGGGTTGTGGCTTGCATGGCCTGGGAGCGGAACTTGGCAATGTTCTCAAACGTCCCTTTTTCATGCGCGGCGTAGCCTTTTACGGTTTCCACCAGGTTGGGGATCAGGTCATGGCGGCGTTTTAGTTGCACGTCGATATCAGACCATGCTGAATCCGCGCGAACGCGTAACTGGACCAGACTGTTGTACATTCCGGCCAGAATGAAGATTGCGCCCACGACCAGTATCCCGATCACAATCAGTGGCATCATTGTTTGCTCCTGGTATTAGATCCTCTGTAAAGAATTGTTGAAGCGGAAGTTATCACACCGAATCACCGGGGCGCAAATCGCTGGCCTGTAATAACGGGCCGACACTCTGATTATGAGATTCGGTAGTTTCGAGAATCTCTGGATATGGAATTCGATATCTTGATAAGATGTTTTCCGTCCCAGAAGCGGCTTTCGTCTCTTGTTTCTTTGCGGTTACGAGTTTTTGAATATGGCATCGCTCATGCTTTGCAGAAACGCGTACATGATTGGAAGACCATCATCCCTTTGATCGTTTTGTTCGTTTTGTTCGTTTCGGATGTCGCTCCCTGCGCTTCGTTATCCCCAGGCCCGTCACAGTTTGAGCCATAACAGTGAGGAGGAAAAGAATGAGAAGTCCAAGGTTCTGGTTTGTTTTTATCCTATGTATTAGTTTGACAACTTTTGCGCTGCTCCCTGCAGGCGCACAATCCACCGTATCCACCGGAAGCATCCAGGGCACGGTCACAGATCCAAACGGCGCTGTCGTTCCCGGCGCATCTGTAACCATCACCAGCAAATCGACGGGACAAGTAAACAAAGTCACCACTTCCGGCAGCGGAACGTACGCGTCCGGCGCGTTGATACCAGGTGAATACGAGATACGCGTTGAAGCCAAAGGATTCAAGACACAGGTCATCAACTCTACCGTGCAAGTGGGCGTGATCAACAGCGGAAACGCAAAACTGTCGCTGGGGCAGTCCAGTGAGATTGTCGAGGTGACTGGAGCGGCAGTGGCGGTCAACACCGAGCAGGCCACAGTGCAAGGCGTGCTCACGACGCAGCAAATTGAAAATCTCCCGATCAATGGACGCAATTTCCTGGACCTCGCGCAACTCGAGCCCGGCGTGCAGATTCAGGACGGCGGCAACTTTGATCCCACCAAGAATGGTTTCTCCTCGGTCTCTTTCGGGGGACGTTTCGGCCGCACGGCGCGCATCGAGGTGGATGGCGTGGACATCAGCGATGAAACCGTAGGCACGACCACACAAAACTTGCCGGCCAGTACCATTCAGGAATTCCAGGTCAGCCAGTCTTCGCTCGATCTCTCGACCGAACTCACCTCTTCGGGCGCGGTGAACGTCGTCACCCGCTCCGGCTCCAATAAATGGCATGGTGAGGCTTTTTATCTGTTCCGTGACCATACTGCGGGAGCAGCAGACATCGCCAACACGAATGTTCCATTCCAGCGCAACAATTTTGGCGGCAATCTGGGTGGCCCTATTTTCAAAGATAAATTGTTCTTCTTTATTGACGGTGAGCGTGCAAAGCAGGACTTCATTGAAGAGGTAGCCAATAAAGGCCCCTTTGCCGTCTTGAACAGCGGCTTCAACTCGCCTTTCCGCGATACCTCAGTGTTTGGCAAGCTCGATTGGCGCATTGCCGAAAACGTACACATGTTTTATCGCTTCTCCTATGAGCAGAACAGTAACGTAAAAGGGCTTATTGCAAACAGCTTCCAGCCCTTCCGCAACGCGAACAATACGCCCGTCCATGTTGTTGGGTTGGATTTCAATACCGGAAGCTTTACCCACGCCATACGCTTTGGCTACATGAAATTCCGCAACGGAATCGGAGACGCTACCCAGAGCGGCGTATTCAATCCGGCCCCGGCGCTAAGCATTTCGATAGGTCCAGATCCCTTCTGTCTGACCGGGGGACTAGACGCCTTCTGTTCCGGTCCCAACCTGCTGGCTCCGCAGAAGACCTTCCAGCAGAATATCCAGGCGAAGTATGACGGCAGCAAGACGATCCACGCGCACATTCTTCGCTACGGATTTGGCTTTAATCATATTCAGGGTGGTGGCTTCGCCAAGTTCTTTGCTCTGGCTCCCACGGTGAATGCTGACGTGACGGACTTCAATCCTGCCATGCAGCCCTTTGCCGGAGGCGCCGGTAATCCCCTTAACTATCCCGTAGGCCTGGTGGTGATGGGCAATGGCCAGGGCTTCTCATCGGAAAAGCCCGCCTTCGGCCTGCCCGGCGGCGGCTTGGGACCTGATAACCGGTTCCAGTTTTATGTCGGCGACGCCTGGAAGGTGCGCCCGAACCTGACCCTGAACTATGGTGTTCGCTACGTCCACGACACTGGACGCGTTGACAATGATCTTTCCGGACAACCCTGCAGCACCATCGACCAGACCGGTACGTTCCTGGATCCGGCGATTGCAGCAGCGGCGTTGGCCCAGTGCGGCAGCCCCAACAGCAATATCCTTGATCTCTGGGGCCCTGGTCTGGGTAAGCGCGTACGCAATCCGGGACATAATTTTGGCCCCAGCGTTGGATTTGCGTGGGACCCCACTAGCAGCGCCAAGACCGTCATTCGCGGCGGCGTAGGCCTCTTTTATGAGAACTCAATTTTTAACAACAATCTGTTCAACCGCCCAGGCCGGCTCGCCCAGGGACTGTTCCTGAATGAAGCTGTGCCTTGTGCGGGCGGAGCCCCCAATCCGGGCTTTGTGATGCCGGGTGGAGCGCCCATTCCGGTGAATCTGGCAGTGGTTTGCGGAGCCCCTATGGGCAGCGTATCTAGTCAGCTTGCCCAATTGCAGGCCGCCTATCAAGCGGCGACGCTGGCTGCCGGTCCGGCTGCAAACGGAGCCTATATCGGAAACACACTTGCCGCAGGCGGCGGTGTCGATGGCATCAACATGTTTGCTCCCAACTACCAGACGCCGCGCTCGGTGCAGATGAACATCGGCTTTGAACGGCAGCTCGGCAAGGGAGTGGTTTGGAGCGCCGACTACATCAGGAACATCGGTACGCATACCCTGCTGGCGATCGACGTAAACCACGTAGGCGACGCACGCTTCTTCAACAAAACAAACGCGCAGGCCGCCATTGCAGCCACGAACGCTGCGTTCGGTTGCGCGGACATCAGCTGTTCCATCGCTGCTGGAGCCACCATCGCGGATTTTGCCGGCAATGGTCTCGATTCTGGGACAAACGTATGTGGCGGCTTCTCCTGTCCTGCGGCGGCGTTTCCGGGACAAAATCCGATCTTGGGCGTCAATCAGATGCTCTTTCCCGCCGGCAGGTCCACATACAACGCTTTTGAAACCTCGCTTCGGGCCAACGTACGCAGTCCGTTCGCGGGTGTGAAGAGCATGAACTGGGTCGTCTCCTACTCGCTCTCCAGGTATCTGGGATCGGCGCAGGATTCTGACTTCATCAATACAGCTCCGGACAATAACAGGCCTACGGCATTCCTCGGTCCCAATGGCCTGGATCGAACGCATCAGTTCTCCTTCGGCGGCACGGTTGATCTGCCCTGGTATTTCCGTTTCGGTGCCGTAGGACACGTTTATAGCCCACTGGCCCTCAGCCTTACGTTGCCGGCCCCCGGCCCCGGCGGCATCTTTATCAGTGATGTCACAGGTGACGGCTCGGGCGACGGCAGCGGGGTGTATTCACTCGGTGACCTGGTACCTGGCACCAAGATCGGCGCCTACGGGCGCAAGATCAAAGCCAAAGACCTGGCCGCTTTCATCAATAACTACAATGCCACACAAGCCGGCCATCCAACTCCGGCAGGGCAGGCACTGATCAATAACGGCCTGTTTACCCTGGCTCAATTGCAGGCGCTGGGTGGCGTGCTTCCCGCTCTAGCTCCTCCTCCGCCCGGAGAAGTCAGCATGGGCTGGCTGAAGACGATCGATCTGAAGTTCAGCTATCCACGCAAGATCGGCGAGCATTTCACGATTGAACCCAGCATTTCAGTCTTCAATGCGTTCAACAATGGAAACTTTGATCTGCCGGGAAATACGATGAGCGGAATCCTGAATCTCGCCTCGGCTCCATGCAACACGGCCGATCCTTTACATCCGAACTGCAATGGTTCGGTGAATAGCACCACATCTGTGGAACATCAGGCCAACCGCGTGACCCCTGGTTCAGGCGTGTTTGACTTGGGTTCCCCGCGCATCACCGAGTTCGGACTGAAGATTTCCTTCTAGTTCCACATCTGAAACTGCTAAATCCGCCGCTGTGTTCGCAAGAACACAGCGGTTTTTCGTTCTATCCTCAGAAAGACCCGGCACATGGAATCTGGAACCACGATGCACATACAATCGTAAGCAATGCAGAACACACGTTTATTGGCTCTCATTCTCCTGTTGGCGATTTCATCGGTCTTCCTGTGTGCCCAGCAAAGCTCCAGCACCGCCCCTCGCTCGACTGCGCCCGCTCAAGCCGCACAACCCACTCCCACCCCTGCCCCTGAGGCCCACAAGCGGCGCTCCATCCCTGAAGTCGAAGATGCCATGGCCAAAGGCGAAGAACTGCTTTTTAAAAAGCATGACGCCCGCGCCAGCCTCGACGAATTTAAGCGCGCCGCCAAACTCGATCCCTGGTATGGACAGGCTTACATGCTGCAGGGGCTGGCGCAAATGCAGCTTCAGCAGTGGAGTGACGCGCAGTGGGCCTTTGAAGAAGCCACAAAAGTCGAGCCCGGCAATGCCAAGGCGTACCTGGGCGCGGGCTCCGCATTAAATGAGCAGAAAAATTATCTGGAAGCTCAGAAGGCGTTGCAGCACAGCCTGGAGATCCGTCCGGACTCAGCGGAAGCGCATTATGAACTTGCCCGCAGCTTTTGGGGACTGGGCAAATGGCAGGCCGCTGAGCCGCATGTGCGTCAGGCCATTGCACTCAACAAAGATTATGCCGGGCCGCACTCTCTGATGGGCAACATCTATCTCCAGCAAGAGGATGCGGAAGCGGCTCTGGCGGAATTTCAGGAATGTCTGCGGCTTGATCCTGAAGGAAGCCTTGCACCTTCAGTCAAAGAAATTATTGCTCGAATTAAAAAAGCTCTGGGCAAAGAATAAAAGCTGGCTCCTTGCCAATGGCCGCTTTTGCCGGAAGGCTTTTTGCCATCGGTGCACAGTAGAAATTGCTTTCAGGACCAGCAGCGGTAGGGTGTTTCGCTGAAAATCGGTCGCAATCAACACCCAAAAGGACGATTACTTGCGTACCGCGTCTTCCCGTCTGTTCCAAACCGTAACTATTTGGTAATATCTCTCCACAATTCACTGATTTTGGGCCTGTTTTCCCGCGGCCTCGCCACTCAAATGAGCTCCGCCGTTTTTCCAAAGCGACGCGAAACACCCGGCAACAGGGCTTTGCCCATCATTACGTATTTTGAGTCTGACGCGCTTGCCGCAAAATATTTTGTTGGCGTACAGCGCTTTCGCCGCCTGCCGTTCCACAAGCTTTCACCCGAGCACGCTGACGCGGAAAAGATTGTCCTGGTTTCCAATGAAGATCTGGTGGAGCAGCACTATAACGAACTGCGCATTCCCAATACCCGCGTGCTGGCGCTTACAAATTCACGCTTCCGCGACCCGCGAAATGACGGCGTGGTTTACGCCTATCTTCCTCACGGCATTCCTGAGCCGCTGCTGGAACGCATGGCCGACAACGCGCTCGACCATATCCACCTTGTTCATACCCGCCATGAAGTAAACCAGAAGCTCGCGGGCGCCAGCCGTGAAATCCACGAGCTCAACCAGATTGGGATGGCGCTTTCCGCGGAGCACGATCCGGCAAAACTTCTGGAGCTAATTCTTACCAAGTCGCGCGAATTCACCAGCAGCGACGCCGGCTCGGTCTATCTGGTGGAGAGCACGGGCGAAGGCGGGCAGCGTCAATCGCTGCTGTATCCACCCGGAGAGCCTGGAACTCCCGCACCGCCGCAAGCGCCTCATGAGCGGTTGCGCTTCAAGCTGGCGCAAAACGATACCGTCGCTGTGCCGTTCCGCGAAGTCGCGATAAACATTGATGAAAAATCCATCGCAGGCTATGTCGCGCTGACGGGTGAGATCGTCAATATTGAAGATGCTTACCATCTTCCGCCGGACGTTCCTTACTCCATCAACCGCAAGTTCGACGAAGACTCCGGCTATCGCACCAAGTCGATTCTGGCTGTGCCCATCCGCAACCAGAAAGATAAGATCATTGCGGTGCTTCAGCTCATCAATCCCAAACGTGATTTCTCCGCGCGGCTCGATTCGCATGATGCTGTGGAACACCAGGTCCTTCCTTACACGCCGCACCAGCAGGAAATTGTGCAATCGCTGGCCGGGCAGGCCGCCGTGGCCCTGGAAAACAGCCAGTTGTATGACTCCATCCAGCGCTTGTTTGAAGGTTTTGTCCGCGCCGCAGTAACTGCCATTGAAACGCGCGACCCTGCGACTTCCGGCCATTCTTTCCGTGTAGCGAACCTGACGGTTGCTCTGGCGGAAGCCGTGGACCGCGCGGATAGCGGCCCTTATTCCAGCGTCCGCTTCACCCGTGACCAGATGCGAGAGCTGCGCTATGCCAGCCTGCTTCACGACTTCGGCAAAGTAGGCGTTCGTGAAGAAGTACTGGTCAAGGCCAAGAAACTCTATCCAGCCCAGCTTGAGGTGATCCAGCAGCGCTTTGGACTCGTACGTCGCACGCTGGAAAATGAGAATCTCAAAGCGCGCATGGATTTCCTGGCAAAGCACGGTAATGAAAAGTTCCTGGCGGCGCAAAAAGATTTTGAGGCCCGGTTGGCCGAACGCCTAAGCGAATTGAACGAATACGAAGAAGCCATTATCTGGGCCAATGAGCCGACTGTGCTGCCTGAAGGCAATTTCGAGCGGCTGCTGGACATCGCCAATCTTCATTATCAGGACACGGACGGTAACAAGCGGCCCATACTGACCATGGATGAAGTGCAGATGCTTTCCATCCGCAAGGGCTCGCTGGACGAAGAGGAGCGCCTTCAGATTGAGTCGCACGTGGTCCATACCGTCAGCTTTTTGCAGCAGATTCCCTGGACCAGCGAACTGCGCAATGTCCCGGAGATCGCCCGCGGCCATCATGAGAAACTGAACGGCACCGGCTATCCATACAAACTGTCTGCCCCGGAAATCCCCGTGCAGACCCGCATGATGACAATCTCAGATATTTTTGACGCGCTTGCGGCCGCTGACCGCCCTTATAAGAAAGCCGTGTCTGTGGAGCGTGCGCTGGAAATCCTGGATCTTTCCGTTCATGACGGAGAACTGGACCCCGGCCTCTTTGAAATTTTCGTCTCTGCCAAAATCTTTAACCGCTGGAAAGTTGAGCCCCGCGCCTATTGAGTTTCACTCACCTTCCGCGACGAAATTGAAGTAAACTCACCAATACCCATGAAAGAGTTTTACATTTCTGATTGCGTTCGTTTTGAAAACCAGGTGGTCACCACCTCGTTTCTTGTAGTCTCAAAACAAGCCAAGCCAAAAAAGAGCGGCGAGCTTTACCTGGCGCTCACGCTGGCGGACCGCAGCGGCCATCTTGACGCCAAGATGTGGGACAACGTTGCTGACCATATCAACTGCTTTGAGCAGGATGATTTCGTAAAAGTTCGCGGGCTGCTCAACAAGTTCAACGGACGTTTCCAGCTTACGGTCCATAAAGTCCGTTCGATGCAGGAATCAGAAGTTGATTACTCTGACTACCTGCCTCGCACCACCAAAGACATCGGCGAATTGTGGCAGACGGTGAAGGATTTTGTGGATGGCTTCCGCGATCCGCATTTGCAGGCGCTGGTGCGCGCGTTCATCGCCGATCCTGAAATAGAACACGCGTATAAGAATGCCCCGGCAGCCAAGACGCTCCATCACGCTTTCATCGGCGGCCTGCTCGATCACGTTGTCTCGCTCTTCAAGCTGTGCGACCTGGCGTGCCGCAATTACCCTGAAACGATCAACCGCGACCTGCTCCTGACCGGCGCATTTCTGCATGACATCGGCAAGATACACGAACTGACTTTTGCGCGGTCGTTTACGTACACCACGCGCGGGCAGCTCCTGGGCCACATGATCATTGAATTGGAAATGCTGCAGCAGAAGATTGCCCAGGTGCCCGGATTTCCGCCGGAATACAAAACGCTGATTGAGCACCTGATCATCAGCCATCACGGGAAGTATGAATTCGGCAGCCCCAAGATGCCTATGTTTCCTGAAGCGCTCATGCTGCATTACCTCGATGACCTCGACTCAAAGATGGAAAGCATGCGCGCACATTTCCAGCGCGAACCGGGGGCGGAATGGACGACCTATAACGCCAGCCTGGCTCGCCCGCTGCTCAACTCAAAGAATTTTCTGGAAAAGATACAGACCGGGAACGGCGCTGCTCCAGCAGTTTTACATCCTGATGCGGTCAAGCCTGATGTGGCGCAGCCTGAGGCCGTTCACCCAGACAATGTACTAGAGAGCTCAAAGGCTGCCGCTGCAAAAGAAAAATAGGTCTCATTCAGCGGCTATAATTCAGCAGACACACGCAAGTGTCAATCAAGGGGGTACTTTGAAAGCTACGCGCATATTGTATGTTGTGGCGCTACTCGCGCTGTGTTTAGTCATCGGCTGTTCCAGCAAACCGTCCACTCCAGCATCTTCCACTGACAATCCTAACGCCGCTGGCGACAACGCTGCGGGCGGAGCTGCCGGCAGCAAATCGGCGTCGGGCAAGTCTGCCGCGAGCAAACCGGTTCCACAGATCGTCACCATTCCGGTCGGCACGGTGATCACCGTGCGCCTGGGTGAAACGCTCAGTTCCAAGGACAGCAGCGCCGGACAAAGCTTCTCCGCAACCGTTGCGGAGCCCGTAGATGTTGACGGAAAGACCGTGATTGAAAAAGGCGCGGCCGCGCGCGGTACCGTGGTCGATGCCAAAAGCATGGGCCACTTCAAGGGCGGAGCGCTACTGGAAGTTCGGCTCAGCTCTGTATCGATCAACGGCAGAGAGACTTCCGTCGATACTGGCATGGTAGCCCGTTCAGTCAAAGGCAAGGGAAAGCGCTCAGCGACGTTCATCGGCGGTGGCGCCGGCGCGGGCGCGCTGATAGGAGCATTGGCCGGTGGTGGTAAAGGCGCAGCCATCGGCGCATTGGCTGGCGGCGGTGCTGGAACAGCCGGAGCCGCTTTCACCGGCAACAAAGATATCGTGCTCCCGGCAGAACAGCCCTTAACCTTCAAGCTTAAGCAAGCCATAGAGGTCCGCGAGTAGAACTCTGTATCGCCAAAAAGATAAACAAAGGGGATGCCGCGCGGCATCCCCCTTTTTTACTTCGCGAGTTGTTCCTTCATTTGATCAGCGATACTGATTTCACCTCCGCAATCTGTGCCAGCTTCTTCAGCCGATAGGTAAGAATGCTCCCGGTCAACTCCACGGTCCCTTTTCCAGTCTCAACGCTGAATCCCGCGAGCGCCAGCTTTTTGGCGACAGCCGAACCAGCCTGCGTCAAATCAACTTTCACCTTCACCACCTTGGACGATGGAGGATCGCACGTCTTGCCATCTGGCGTAGAGCCCATGCTCGCGCACTGGTAGTACGAAAGCAGGTCTGCGCTGAATTTGGGCTGGACCAGTTTGAGCGTGCTGTCCCACTCGGCTTTCTGTTTCGCGTCGTGACGGTCTTTCATCCCAGTGAAGATTCCCGGCCCATTGTCAGCCGAGGCCCCCGGATGCAGCTCTTTATCGTCAAATGTGTGCGTTACCTGTGACGAGGACATATCAATCACCGGAGCGTCAGCAGTGACTTCCACCGTTTCATTGGCCGAACCCGGTGATGGAGGTGGTGGCGCGACACTGAGTGCGTATGCACTTCCACCCGCGCCGCCCCCGAAGCCTGGAGCTGCCTTCGCAGCGTATTGTGGTTGCAAACTTCCGCCCGGCACCGCCAGTGGTGAAACGCCCTCCGGCAATTCAACCGGGACCTCAACCTTCACCGGCTTGCCGTCTGACACCACAGTCCGCTCTTCCACGGCGACGAACGACGTAAACTGCGTGGCCAAACTGTGTTCCAGCCCGACCTTGATAATGTCAGCCTTGTACTTGGAATTACCGGACTGTATGCCGTTCCAGTCCTGAGACATCAGGTCTTCCACTTTATGCCGCGCCCAAATTTTTTCCAGCGCCGCATTGCTCGCGTCGGCAGAAGAAAAATCTATTGGGATCGTGCGGCTGTAGTCGCCGGTTCCCTGATATCCCTTGATGGTGATCTTGCCCGCCGGACTTCCGCTGTACTTGCCGGTGATGATGATCGGCTTGGCGGAAAACAGATCGCGTACGTCCTTGGGGTAGATATCGGTCACGGGCAGTCCATGCCAGTCAATGGCAATGTTTGTCAGCACCGGTGAATGAACGCGCTCATAGAAGCGGTCCGCGGCGGCCTGCGCTTCGCCCGGCGCGGTAACAAACTCGACGTCGCCGTGGCCTTCTTCCGCCATCTTGGTCAGCAGGAACCGATTCACCGCCGTGCCAATGCCGAAAGAGAACACTCTTGCGTCAGAATGCTTCTTGATTTCAGCGATGATGTCGGCATCATTGCCAACGTAACCATCTGTCATGAAGCAGACCACACGAATGGGATCGGCTTCCATTGGCTTGTCCGCGCCCGCATCGTCGCCCAGCGCCGTGCGTATGGCCTTCATCATCTCAGTGCCGCCGCTGCCATAAGCTCCCGCCAGGACCTCTTTTGCTTTTGCCACGTTTTCCGGCGTTGCAGGCACAGGTTCAGGAAAAAGAATCCTTGTATCGCCGGAGAAAGTGATCAAGTTAAACGTTTCGTCTTTGCGCAGATTGTCGAGCGCACGTTGAACGGTCTTCTTGGCCATCTCCAGCGGAAATCCCCACATGGAGCCTGACGTATCCACCACAAAGATCAGCTGCCGCGGCACCAGTGCTTTTTCCTGCGGCCGGTCAGGTGGCTGCAGGATCAGCGTGAAGTATCCTCCGGTCTTGTCGGCGTGCGTCAGGATGGCGTCACTGATCCCGCTGCCCGCAACTTTGTATTTGAGAATGAAATCCTTGTTTGGCGGCACAGCCTGGTCCGCCAGCGTCACATGGTAGGAGTCAGCGCCGGTTCTGTCGGCAAAGATTTTGTGCGAGGTGGACGCGACATCACCCACCGGAACGCCCGCCGCCAGATTGACCTCCATCGATACATCATGCCCCGCCGTTGCGTCATCTGTGTGCACGCCCGCCACCGGAGGGCTGATGCGCGAAGCGTCAGGCACCTGGTCACTGTTGGGCATGGTGCCATGGTCGCCCGCGGAAGTGGGAGTACCGGGTATATAGCGCGGCCCCACCACAAGTGGAAATGCAAACTCATACGTACCCGCTTCATACTTGAGCAATTCAAGCACTGACAGCTTGATCTGCACCGTGCCGTTGGGCGGAATGTTTGTGACTGACTGCGTAAAGATATTAGGCCGCTCCTGATCGAGCAGCGCAGCCGTATGGCCGGTGTTGCGCGCCTGCTCGTAGATTTTGCGCGCCTCATCGCGCTCTTTAATCACCGCGCGAATCTCGCGTTCACCCACTGTCATGGTCATGCCGTCGACGGCACTGTCATGTGGCAGGGGAAAGACATAAACCGCTTCCACCGCGTCCGGCAACACGTTTTCAAATTCCTGTGTGACCTCAATCCGCGCGACAAAGCCGCTGATCTCTGTCTTGATGCCAGTATGTTTGAGCGGAACAAAGCCTGTGACTTTGCCGTCTTTGCCGATGATTTGTAATTGGCTGTTTCCCTGGGGCTGGCCCGCAGAAGCGTTCTGCGGATTGACGATGATGAGGACATAAAGCAAACACAAGGCCGCAATGGCGGCCGTAGTTAAACGGGCTTTCATATTTACTCCTGCATTCTTGCAGGAGAACGGCAGGATCCAGAGTTCTTGCGACAAATTTTGCGGTTCGAAGGTTACGATGCGCTATGGAACTTTGAAGGTGATGTCGGTGTCAAACCGATCAGGCTTGCCATCATGGATATAGGGACGGAAGCGCCACTTGTGCAGAGCTACGTTGGCTGGTCCTAGCAATGCCATGTCTAGATTATTGATATTCTTCAAGCCGATTACTTGCCCTTCCTCATTCACTGCCACGCGCACCGTGAATTGAGTACCGGTGGCCGGTTTTTTCGCCAGTACGAAAGACGGCTCTGCCGTTTCGATCGCCAGTTTGCGACCATCCGCGTCTGACAGCACAGGAATGGGATCGCCGATCCTGGTCTGGAAGGCGAAGGTCAGAACACTTTCCATCTGCACCGGAACGCCTTCCATCATGAGAGGTTTGAATCTCCACTCGGATACAGCTTTGCGTGCCTGGTCTTGGGGAAAAGGATTGTCCGAATTCAGAGGCCAGGTTTCACGGACGTGACCTTCCTTATCGACGGAAACCACCAAACTGAACGTTCCGTTCGTCTTGCCGTCCCGTACCGGAAGCCACGCGATCTCGGGCGCCGTCAGCAGCAGGCCGCGCGCCACACCTTCGCTCACGCGCATCATGACAGCACGCTCATGCATCGCTGAAGGCGCTTGAACTGAGAACATGGCCGGATCAGATTCCTTGACATCAGTTAACTCGGTGACGCGGGCTTCGATCTTTGTGCCCGGCTCTGGTTCCTGGGAAATCCTCCGTGCCACGTTTTTGCCATGAAACTCTTTGAAGTCCCTGAACTCGGCCTGAAAGCCCGGGCTGCTCACCGATTCCAGTAAGCCTGGCGGGTTTCTAAAACACACTGTTGTAAAAATGTTGTTTTGTATCGGCGGGATTCCTGCAGGCTCCTGATTGCGCACACACTGCGTTCCCGTGTCGAGCCGCAGTCCCCTTAGCGCGGGTGGCAGGTTTTTTGCAGCTTTCTTTTGGACTGCAGTCATGTCCGGCATGAGTGCCTTTGACTGTTTGATCTGGGCCGGCGCAAGGTCAAACATAGCGATGACAAACTCATTCAACCACAGAGGAAAATAGTCGCCCTGGTTTTGTTCGGCAATCTTGCCGCCGTTCACGATAATCGTTTGCGAAAAGTCGGGAGACTTAAGTGTCCGCCGCCACTGGTCGCGCGCAACCCAGTACATTTCAACTTCAGCCTTGTAGTCGGAATCTGGGCTATCCAACTCGGCAATGGTCGCTTTCAAATGGAAGGGCGTGCTTCCCGGCGCGGTCAACTGAGAGAGTTGGGCAGCGCGCTCCATGGCCTCGCTTACCGATTTTGGATTAGGGTTATCCTTAGCGATAGACGAGACAGCCAAACTACAAATCATGAAGGCACACTGAAGATGACGCATAGATAAGCTCCAAATAGATAAGCTCCAAAGAAGCAGTAGACTACCATGCTTCATGGGAAGATTTTAAATAGCGTGTTCTACCTATTGCGGCGATATCTGGCTATTGTGTCTGTGATCCGAGTTTGAGCATGGCGCTGCGTAGACGATTGTGCTTCAACAGCAGGTGCTGGTAACGCTGCTCTGTCTGGCCAGCCCTGGCGGAAATAATCTGCCGCAACGCCGCCTTCTGATCCGGCAACCATCGCGATAGATTAGGCACAAGGCTAAGGACCGTGGCAAAGTCCGCAAACGTCGACTGCTCATGCGCCTTGAGTGTTTGTGGACTCACGCCGAGCAGACGGCCGAGGTGGATGCCAGCGACTCTCCGCATCGCCTCTGCATCGCCATCAAAATCCTTCGCTATGCATCTCTGCACAGCGAGCCCGATGTTGCGCATGGAGAACGTGTCCCATGCGCCAGCTTGCGCTTCAGGCAGTTCATACACGACATTCGCCTTGCTTAGCCGTCGAAGTGTCGCCGCCGACGTTCGATATTTGGCGTTGGAATGCACCTTCTTCTCTTCGGTCTGGGCCAGCTTCTCCAAAGCCGGGTCCATCGACCGAAAGCCCATCTTGCGATAAAACCAGAACGCACCTGAGGCGATCGCTTCTTCATTGCCGTCGCCAATCTGGTATGGATAGACCGAGATGGCGTTCGTGCCGTGCAGTTGGCGCAAAAGCCGCAGCGTCTGCGCGTAAATCCAGGCTGTCTCGCCGTCGCGATAAGCGGGAAAAGTGTTGAAGCCAATCTCCGTCCAGTCAAAGAGTGAAATGCATTCCACATAATTGATCGGCACACCGTTCTTCACAGTAAATCCGGCAAGATAGGCGCGCAGCGGCAGGCGCTTTTCCGGCGGCAGTCCCCAGAAATAAATTTCCACGCCGCGCCCTGGATTGGCCTGCACCACCCATGCCGGATCAGCATTGGCGGTTCCGTAGAGTTCCCGATAGCGAACGCCTGTGGCTTCTTTCACCAGATCAAGAGCCTTCTCCGCATCCTGCGACGACAGGACCTTTATCGGCAACCGTGGCTTGGCAAACTCTTCCGCCAGTGAAACCTGCCGGCGCTGAATCAGCGGTTCACGGTAGAAATAAAAATCCTTCACCGGCTTGCGCGACAACGTGCGCGAAGCACGCGAACTGCTCATGTCCCAGCGCACCATAATTTCCAGCGAATCGTAAAGCGCACCCTTTTCTTTTGCCGCCGTTTCTTTGGGAAAGCCGGGCAGCCGTTGGAATTGCCGGACCAGCCACGGCAACTCATCGTGCCGACCGCGCGCCGCCTTGAGCCAGTCGAGATAAGGCACATTGGCTTCCGTCAGCGAATCTTCTTCCATCAGCGGAAAGAAGCGCGGCCAGATCACCGCGCGCTGCGTCTCTCGCTCATAGTCGTCCCATTGGATCGAGATGGATTTAGCATGGCGCTGCACCAGCCAGCAGACCATTGGGTAGCTAAACATCGCCTCGACTACCGTCCCAGCTATCCCTACGACCTCTTCAGGCGCGAAGTCGTCAGCATCACCACCTGCCGCCAGCACGGCTTTGACCCTGGGTTCAAAAGTTTTCAGCAGTTTCTCCGCCAGTCGCAGAACGTTCATCCCGGGCGGAAAGGCGCGGAAGAACAACAGCAGATCATGAAATCGAATAAGAGATTGCGAGTCTTTGCCGAACGTGATGCGTCCAGCAGCGCTGAGCAGGCGGACAATTTCCTGCTCTTTGATCACGCCGATCTGCGTTCGTGCTTGTTCCAGTTGGTTGATCAGCCGGGCTGCGGTTTTGTTTGGCATTTAGCAAAACCCTTTTACCGCAAAGGACACGAAGGACGCAAAGGAAATCGGGTCATCGCACTATCCGGTCATCCAAAGAAACGCAATACAACACCCTTGAAACACGGAGGAAAGGAGGAAGCGGAGGACAAACCGTGCTGTCTTGATTTTGTCCGCCTCTCCGCGTCTCCGTGCTGGGCTTTATTTTTTCGAGGACCCAATGACCCGACCTCGTGATCACAGCAGATAGTCTCCGCGATACACCAACCGTCCGTCGACCATGCGCGCTTCTTTGGTCAGAGCGTGCGCTTTGGGAGGCTTTAGGTCCATGATGTGTAACACCGTGTGTCCCTGCGCCACCAGATAGTCTGAAACCAGCATGCGATGGCAGCGAAAATAAAGCTGCTCTGCGCACATAATGGCGGTATTGGATTTCCCCGCGCGCTCAACCAGACGCTGAATGGCCTGCGCAAATTTCTCTGAGAGCATGTAATCTGCGTAGTTGCGGAACGAGGGGTTTCTTAGCGCTATGTTTGGAGACTCGTCCGGCGGCATCTGCTTGCCGCGCCGTCCGCCCAGGTCTTTTTCCCAGACGTACTCGCAGCCGATCTCCGGAAGCCACAACTCCAGGTGCTCACGATTGAAATGCGGGTGGCGTCGCGACATGGGAAAGGCGCGAATATCTTCCAGTACCCGGATATCATGCGCCTGCAGAACGGAAGAAAAATCGGCAAGGTCACGCGTGGAATGCCCAATGGTAAAGATGGTGGCCACGATTCGATTTTATTGGATGCCA
>Ga0070734_10003549_pt1 | contig 16121 bp, 11 predicted proteins | sample Coa_R1_8_FD_66444 | JGI IMG/M metagenome (GOLD analysis project Ga0070734, IMG submission 66444) | Surface soil microbial communities from Centralia Pennsylvania, which are recovering from an underground coalmine fire - Coalmine... | ecosystem: Environmental > Terrestrial > Soil > Unclassified ...
CAAGCCGTTAGATGTGGGACGTCTTAGGCGAGATTGCGACCCCACGCAATTTGACTTTAATACCACCAACGATCTCCCAGAGCTCGCGGGGTTTATTGGGCAAAATCGGGCACTTACCGCAGCCAATTTTGGTATAAAGATTAACCGAGAAGGCTTCAATATCTTTGCGCTTGGGCCTTTGGGGATCGGCAAGCGGTCGGTCATATATTCGATCTTGGAAAAGGAAACGACGAGCAAGGGTATACCTAAGGATCTTTGCTATACTCATAATTTTCAAAATCCCAGACATCCGATTGCGCTGTTTCTTACCGCTGGTGTGGGCAAAAAGCTCAGTGCTGATATGCAGCAGCTCATCGAAATCCTACGTGTTTCCATACCCGCCATCTTTGAAAGCAAGGATTATACAGCTCGGATTAAAGAGATTCAGGAGGAGACCCGAAAGAGCGAAGATGAGGCTCTAAAAAATCTCGAGCAGTTGGCGCTGCAGCATCATTTGGCGATCTTGCGAACCCCGCAGGGCCTTATGCTGGCTGCCACCAAAGAAAATGGTGAAATATACTCGGAAGAAGAGTTCAACGCTTTGTCAGCAGAAGAAAAAGAAAAGAAAGAAGTGTTGATGCGCAATCTTCATACGCAATTGCAGGAATACCTAGAAAAGATTCAGGTGTGGCATAAGCTTCAGCGCGAGCGAATTAAGGAAGCGTTCCAGTATTTCACCATGTTGCAAGTCGGCAGTGCCATTGATGAAGTGAAGAATAAATATAAAGAATTCCCTGAAATCACCGAGTATTTGAATAATGTGCAGCAGGCGATCTTAGATAATCCGAGTGATTTTCGCAAAAAGCCAGAAGGGATTCCTGAAGTGCTGGGTTTAGCGAGCGATGAAAACTCGCTTAATCGGTATCGGGTTAACGTTGTCGTTGATCACGGCGCATCAACGAGAGCTCCGATAATTTACGAGGATAACCCCACCTTTGCTAATCTCGTGGGCCGGATTGATCAGATATCTCGCTTCGGTGCGTTAGTGACCGACTTTACCATGATTAGGGCAGGGGCGCTTCATAAGGGAAATGGCGGCTATCTTTTGCTCGATGCAAGCAAGCTTCTGACCCAGCCTTACGCCTGGGAAGGCTTAAAGCGCGCTTTACGTGCCAAAGAAATTCGTGTGGAAAATATTTATCAGATGATGGGGTTTTTGGGTACCGCGTCGCTTGAGCCGGCTGCTGTACCTCTTGATATAAAAGTGGTGCTCTTTGGTGAACGCTCGATTTATTATCTACTCTGCGCGCTCGATCCAGATTTCCTGCAACTTTTTAAGGTGGCCGCCGATTTTGACGAAGACATCGATAGAAATCCACAAAATGACTATCTATTTGCGCGCCTACTCAAAAGCTTAACTAAGAAGGATGGCTTAATGCCGCTCAGTAAAGAAGCGGTCGCCGCCGTCATAAGTCATGCATCGCGCATGATCGGAGATTCGCAAAAGATCTCCACCCACATTAGAAAATTGACCGATTTGCTACACGAGGCCGACTACTACGCGCAGGTAGAAAAAAGACACGCAGTGGAGGCAACTGATGTTGAGCAGGCTATTGTTCAGCAACGATTTCGCGCTTCTCGCGCACAAGAGCAATATTATAAGAACATCGAAAGGGGCACCATTTTAATTGATACAGCCAGTAGCCAAATAGGGCAAATCAATGGTTTGTCGGTGGCGGAACTGGGTGGCTACGCTTTTGGCCTGCCCACTCGAATTACCGCACGAGTGAGCACTGGCAAGGGTGAACTCATTGACATTGAACGTGAAGTTAAACTGGGCGGTCCGCTTCATTCCAAAGGAGTACTAATTTTGGCGGGCTATCTTCGGGGACATTTCGCCAAGGTTGCTCCATGGTCATTGACAGCAAGCCTAGTGTTTGAGCAGTCATATGGCGGTGTCGAGGGCGACAGTGCATCGGCTGGTGAGGCCTGTGCCTTGCTCTCAGCCATTGCCCAAGTTCCCATCAAACAGGCGCTAGCCATCACCGGCTCGATTAACCAGCATGGTCAGGTGCAGGCGATAGGCGGCGTCAACGAGAAGATCGAAGGCTTTTTTGACGTGTGCAAGGAACGAGGATTTAGTAGTGAGCAAGGTGTTATCATTCCCCGAGCGAATGTCGATAGATTGATGCTCAAAAGCGATGTCGTTGCGGCCGCCAAGAACGGCAAATTTCAAATATATGCAGTGAGCACCATCGATGAAGCTATTTCCATTCTAACCGGCATGGAGGCAGGGGTTCGTGGGGACGATGGCAATTTCCCCAAAGACTCCATCAACGGCAAAGTTGAAAGCGTTCTTTTGCGGCTAGCCAAAAAAGCCAAAAGTCAAAAATAATTCTCCATACGCGCGAATATAGTTGTTGGGCCAAACGTTGCACACATTTGTGACGATGCGGATGACCCATTATGGATAGAATTGGATCGTGGATATTCACAGCTTTGCTTGTGATAGTTCTTTCCGTGAGTTTCTCACCGTTTGCCAATGGCCAAGATCTGAATTTAAGTAGGGATAGGGCCACAATGGCGGATTGCTGTTGGCAAACGCTGTTTAAAATAACGAGTGCAGTTAGCCATTCGTGCCTCGTGAGCAAACAAAGAACTATATTGGTTTTGCTACTAAGCCTGTCGACATTGGCCGTGGCTGACAATGTTACCAACTGCTCAGAGAGCGTCAATGTGCTCAGCCAATGTCAAGTTGAACTTGAGCTGTGTTTGGCCAACAATACGAATCTGCTCAGTGAAATAGTGGAGTATACTCGACCTGTTCCCGGCATCGATCCATTCTCTGTCTACGTTTACACCTTGGCTGGGGCGTGGGTTTCACTTGCAGGTGTCATAATTACGTTGATTTGTGATCCATATTCTAGCTGGTATTTCACTAAAAAATCGCAAGATCACTCCGACGCCAAGCTCATCGAAACCGAACAACGTCTAAAGGAAAAGATGACCATTCTAGAGGATGCCATCGTCGATGAAATTCGGCGAAATAGAGATGATAATAAGCAAGACATTCTCGCCAGATATCGTACCCTGCTTGCCACCATGCTAACGACTGTCGACAACACTCTTGAAGAAGATGAAGCCCAGCAAATGATAGATAATTGTTTGGCCGCTGACGACGACGAACATGCCCGCCGTTTATTGCTAAGGCTCACCACAAATTTGCCGGCTACCAAGACGCGTCGCAGCAAAAAGAGCAGGAACCGCAGGCGCGCCTCTCTATCTTCCATATCCTGGTCAGATCAAGATAGCGCTCAGTATTGATTTATGCCATTCGCTGGCCACACGTTCGAATTAGCCTTTATTTCAACCATTCCTCTATGGCCGTTCTGGTTTTGAGTTTGGCAAGATCTTCCGGTGAATTTTGGTCGGTTAGCTTCCTAAGCACAGCTATGCGTAGATCAAAGAAATCCAAAATTTCTTTGACGAAGAAATCTCGATAGGTCTTACTTATGTAGTCTTTGAAATCTTGGACCCACTTAGCAGTTAAGTGCTCGTTAAAATATTTAAGCACAGCCATGCTGAATTTCGGTTTAGCGACGCCATAGTCGCTCCATAGATACATATTATGTCCGTTTACCGTGTTGGGACCATACTTAATAAAGGCATTGGCGTCATCAATACATTTAAGAGTGGTTAGATCGCCACCCACAAAAACAAATAAATTATCCTTATGTCGGTCAAGATTAGCGATCACGAAATCGAAAATTGCCATCAATTGAAATCGGTCAATTTCTGTTTGGGAAAATTGGTCTTGGTTTTTGGCGATGATCACATCATCAAGCGTCTGCATGTTCTCAAACAGCTCGATGAATGCGCCCTCAATTTCGCCACCGGCAACCCTAAGCTTTGTCATGATGGAGATCGGAGCCAAATCAAGCTCAAGGTCCAAAGACAATTTATACGCGGCACACTCGCTAATAGGTTGCGCCATCTCATGAGGCGATAACAGTGAAGCCTGACCAAAAAATTGCTTGATTAACGCGTTCTGACCTTTGGGCTTAAAAATGCCAATCTTTTTGCCGCGAAGATCCAATACAAACTTTGTGCCCGTCTGTCCGCCCGCCTCTTTAAAGTGCCCACCCACCAATAGGTTCAGTTTTCCTAAGGCCATGGCTTTAAGATATTTGTCTAGCCGTTGCGGATTTTCCTGCTTGATCCCATCGAGCTGCTTTTGGTTAGCTATTTTTTCCGTCTCCACCAAAAATGTGACCAAGGCTTCAATTAGTTTGGTGTCTGAAATCATTTGATCATATTTCAAAAGCATTTCAGGGCTCTGACCTACCCGAGCAATAATCTTTTTAAACGCGTCTTCGCCTGTACTAAAATTCTTCAGTTCGCTAAGTAGGCCGCGAATTTCTCCTACTACACCCATTTCGTCACTGGCAATATTATCATTAAGGCTATTTCGTTTGGCAAGGATCTCTTTATTTCTGATCATTTCCGATATTGATTCTAATACCTTTGATGAATCATTATTTTCCGCAATCAAATCAGCTAGGGAATCGCAGGCAATTTTCAATGTGGCTATTAGGTTTATCCTATCCTTGTCAGTCGCCCTTTGATCAAAATAATAGGATAGAATACTTGCCTTTAAATTATTAAGTTGAGATAGATAACGCCCAATTTCTTCTTTGTCTTTGCTTTTAGCCAACAGCGACAGTGTTTCATGTTCTACTTTAAGCAATTTATAGAGCAGTAGATACCTTTTAAAACTTTTAGTAATATTAACATTTACAAGATTGGCTTGCAAATATCGCCAATTATGGTAATCAAACGCGCTATAAGGATCGAATTTGGCCGAGTCCTTTACTTCGAAAATATTATTTAAATTCTCCACGCTGGCATAGTTTGTGATCGTATCTTTGGCAAATCTAAATCTCAAAATGTTTGGTCCAATAACTCTGTCAAACTCGTCTTTGCTAGAACTATGAAGATAACTATATGGGGCGAAAGTAATCGCCTGAATTTGATTTTGATCGCTGCCGATATCATTGTTCTTATTGGCCTTGAAATAATCTGACTTCAATTGGTAAGCAATAACTTCTGCCACTAGGCCATAAAATCCATATCCAATAAGACGAACCTTCTTTCCTCGCGCTAAATAGGACGCAATTGATGTCGCTGGGTTTTGCCCACTGCTCTTACCTGAAAAATAGCCTTCCAAATTGCTATAGCAATCCGCGGCATAGTTCATCACTGAATGAGCACCATTTAGTCGAAATGAGCTACTAATGTCGATTTGTCCGCGGAAATCGAATCGGTCCCAATTTCCCCAGTTCGCGACAACGCTAATAATTAGATTCCCACGTGCATCCTGTCGCAAGACCGATTTACTGGTAACTCCATTTTTAAGTTCAGCTATAGTTTGGTATTTTGAGGTCTCTAGATTAGAGTTATCGCCCACGCTAATACTTAGAAAATGGGAAATAATATTCATATCGAGGTCATCGAAATAGTCAAATGCAAAAGGTGAAACCTTATTGTACCCAATTAATAGCTCTAACGAATCTGTGATTGTTTTTATAGCTGGAAGCAACTGGGATAAATTTTCGTTTTTTGGATCATATCGTTGAAAGTCACCGATCATGCGGGCGATTTCGATAAAGTTATTAATGTCCTTTTCGCCCGATGCGGCCCCTGCCTCTATTTGGGCTCGGCTAGCGAGTTTTTTGGCCAGAAATGCTAGCTGCTCTAGAATTTTAAGGTATTGTTGATGGTTCAACAACTGCCCATCGGCCAATTTATATAGAGTTTTAATAGACGCAACCAGTGCAGATGAAGCGGCGTCCGCAGAGCTGTCCGAGGCTACCGCAGTATACCCATCGAATCCCTCAAGCTCCTTGCGAGAGTTAGAACCGAGGCTATCGGCTGAGAAATGGTGATCATTAACATATCCACCGTTAAGCATGGTTAACTCACTAATAATCTTTTCGATTGCCCTATTAAATTTGTCGGCGCTAGTTAACCGCGATGACTTGCCAAATGCACTGGTTTGCGACGAACTGCTATCCATCGCGGATAATGTTAAAGAAATAAAGCACAATGCAAATAATATATTTTTCATATTAATACCAAAACACTGCCGAGTGGCAGTGTTCATTCAAATCGACTGCATACCTTGCAGCTTTACCTCGAAAACCAACTTAACGGGTTCCATTCGGGAAGAAACGCTTTCGCTGTCTTAATGACGCCAACGTGATCTTCCACAAATTCGACATTGTCTTGCGCGAAGGCATTATCCAAAATGCTGTCCAGCTTATGATTTACCATACTTGGTACATAAGACTTGGCGTCAAGTCGTATGGATTTTCCCACGTGCACGAATCCCAATAATCCTGACGCTACTGCGGGAACGGGGTCCAAATGTCGCCATATTCGTAGAATCCTTTCCTTATTAATGAGCTCTTCTATTTCCTGCGCGCCTTCGCTATCCACCACTCGCGGCATGGAAAAAGTCACCAGATATAGTTTGGTATTTTGACCAAACAGTCTTTTTAGGTCCACAGCGCCCAAGGTTGCCAACGCTCCACCCAAACTATGGCCAGTCAGCAGAAAGTCCACATCATGTGGTTGAAGTTTCTTTTCTGTCAGCACGTTGCTTACAGCGACGAGCATGGAGTCTCGTTTAGACATGTAATCCTGATTAAAGCCGCCGTGGATTGAACCAGACTGCAGGAGCTCCTTATTGTTCTCCTTGAGGAAATAGAGGTCTACCCATCCATCGGCAAGCGATTCAGTGCCGTGGAAAGCGACAATTATCCGCGGACGAGATGACCCTTCCGGTCTTTCATTAAAAGACACCAAGCCGGCTGGGACTTCACCGCCAAACAACCGAACTTTTTCGCCCAGACCTTTCATAATAGTGCGAGCATTGTCGTCAGCCTGGAAGCGTATGGGCCTCGAGATCTTGGCGACCTCGCTTGACTTGTTATAAGCCGCCTTCGACGCGAGGGCAGCATCCCGGATCATTTTGCTACGGTTCTTCATGACCGTAGTTGTTTTAATGCAAGCTTCGTCCTCAGCTTTACAGTCAGATCGCATCTGAGTCACGATGATAGATTTAGTCAAAACGGGAAGATCTGCTCTGGCACCTAAAATGATACCAAGAAAGCCGCACAAGAAAACGCTGATTATTTGTAATTTAGGTACTAACATTATGATCTCACTTTCTTACTTTGAAAACAAGGAGAATGTATTTACAGCCCATTTTGAGGCCACAGAATTAAGCTGTCAAGAGGCCGTAGACTCCATGCGAGCACGCTTTGGTTGGTGACGTAACTACTTGAGTTTATATAGTTAATTTCGTTTAATGCGTGATTTTAATTTGTCGGACCTCGATTTTCCACTAAGGGAAAAGGCGCTAGGCAAGAGGCATGAGCCATAAGCTTTCAAAGAGATTGACCGACCAAGAGGTGGTGGAAAGAGTTATCTATCGAGATGCTCTTATGATTGCCCTTAATAAGCCATCGGGTATACCGGTCCATCCTGCTAATGGCAGCAAGCACAATCTGGAGCAATATTTTCACTTACTGCAGTTTGGCCTTAAAAATCCCCCGGCGCTTGCTCATCGCTTGGACTTAGGCACCAGTGGTTGCCTCTTACTGGCGCGCCATAAAGAAGCGGCCCGGCGGCTACAGATACTATTTACCGAGGGCAAGGTCAAAAAGGCTTATGTCGCGCACGTACATGGTTCAGTTTTGCAGGATGAGGGGACCATCGATATTCCGCTAAGCAAACTTTCACCGCTAAAGAAGCATTGGTGGATGAAGGCCGATCCGAACGGTTTATTGACGGCCGTCACACAATACCGGGTAATCGCTCGCCAAGATGACCGCACCGTTCTCTCTCTATTTCCGATTACCGGCCGCACCCACCAGTTACGCGTTCATTGTGCAGCCTTAGGTCACCCCATCATTGGCGATTATATTTACGGCGTTGATCAGGACCAAATGAAGCCGTTATATCTTCACGCCCACCAAATCACCGTTCCTCTCTATCCCAAAAAACCAGCCATCGAAATAAAAGCGCCGCTTCCACCACACATGAACGCTTCGCCATGATGATGGAGTTGTATTCTCAATGGGGAATTTCGAGGTTGGCGCAGTCTGGGAACCGGCTCCATTCGATATAGGTCTGTATAAAGTCCATGGTCACTGCTTTAAGGTTAATATCGCTAAAACATTGTGGGTTATTGACGCGCATAGGCTTTGACTTTTGCTGGTGGATGCCTTTGTAAATGAGATTCAAGGCCAAACCTTCTATTTGAAGATCGTGTAGAAGTTTGATGTTATTCGATTGCGCAAAGAACTCGTCGAGCTCATTCATTTTTTGCTCGAATTCCTCTCTCGTAAAATTATGCGCAATCAGGTTATGTCTCTCGGCAGAAACTTTGTGGTCGGACTTTAGTTGGAAAGTCTGGGCAAAATGTTCATCTAAAGTCCAGGGCCTCCATATGGGATAGTCGAGAATGCCAATAGAAGAAAAAGATTTACTGAGCCAATCTTTATCCTTGAACCATGAGATCATGGTGGATACATAGCGCCAATTGTCGATTATCCGTGACCTAAGAGATTCGTAAGCTATGGTAGATCTGTGATACTTCTTGGCGGCTGTTATCAATATTTCGCTCTTAAGAATTTCTTGCGCCCTTTCACGCACTGCACCTTCGTCGATTCTGCTATACGAAAATTCATCCGACACATTGTCCTTGGTAATGCCCGGATCTATGGCCAAACCCGCAAAGCTAAAAGTTAGAGTGCAGAAATATACGAAAAATGTATTATTGTCGATTTCTCTAAACATCGAGTTCCTCGTCGATAGATTGGTTTAAGCGGCAAATACGGGATAGTGGTATACCCTTCAATACCGTCGACGAGGGAACTTTCCTAATGGCGAGTTAGGTATTCCACGTAGCTTATCTGATGATCCATTAATCGCGCTTGTTCTAGCTTTAGCACTCTCGTGCTAGTAGTTTCGGCAAAGTATTTGTCGTGAGTGGCCAATAGAACGGTGCCCAAAAATGCAGTCACAGCGTTGTTAAGAGCAGTAATGGCTTCTAGATCCAAGTGGTTGGTGGGGCCATCAAACAAAAGAACATTGCCGCCCAACAGCATCATCCGAGCGAGCATGCATCTCACACGCTCGCCTCCCGACAATACGCTTACACTCTTTAATGTTTCTTCGCCGGAAAAAAGCATGCGGCCAAGAAAGCCTCTGATAAAGTTCTCTGATTTGTCTTCTGAGTATTCCCGCAGCCAATCGATGAGATTCACGGTCTTGCCATCGAAATAGCTATTGTGGTCTTTAGGAAGATAGCTTTGGATGGTGGTGACACCAAAGCGAAAGCTGCCCGCATCTGGCTTAATAGCGCCCGTTAGAATTTGAAAAAGAGTGGTTTTGGCAATTTCGTCTTGTCCAATCAATAGTGCTTTGTCGCCCTTTTTTAAGGAAAACGATATATTGTCGAGCACCAGTCGGCCATCAACCGATTTAGATAGATCCTTAACCTCCAGGATAATATCGCCTGCTTCACGCTTTTGTTGGAAGAGAATGTTTGGTGGTTTTCTCGACGATATTGGAAGTTCTTCAATAGTTAGCTTTTCAAGTAGCTTCTTGCGCGACGTTGCCTGGCGTGATTTCGAGGCATTGGCGCTAAAGCGTGCGATGAAGGATTCAAGATCCTTGGCTCGCTCCTCCTTCTTGCGATTCTCATTGCTGCGCAGCTCTTGGGCTAGCTCCTTTGACTGGTGCCAAAAATCGTAATTGCCGACATAGAGTTTGGCTTTCTTGTAATCGATATCCACCATATGGGTGCAGATCTTGTTCAGAAAATGGCGATCGTGAGAGATAACGATGACGGTGTTTTCGTAATCCAAAAGATAATCTTCAAGCCAGCGGATGGAACGGTCGTCTAGGTGGTTGGTCGGCTCATCGAGCAGCAAATTATCGGGTTTGCCAAATAAGGCTTGGGCCAAGAGCACGCGAATTTTTTCGGCATCCTTTAGCTCCTTAACCTTTTTAGCTAGCTGGTTTTCGCTGATGCCAAGTCCGCTTAAGAGGGTCGCCGCATCGGTTTCGGCTGACCAGCCTCCAAGAGTTGCATATTCGGCTTCAAGTTCAGCCGCCCTGTGCCCATCAGCCTCCGAAAAATCCCCTTTACTATAAATGGCATCCTTCTCCATGCTGATGGCATGCAGTTTTTCATGACCCATCAATACAGTCTTAAGCACCGTTTCTTCTTGATAGCGAAAATGATCCTGCTTTAGCACCGAAAGAGCTTGGCCAGGAAGCTTTTCTACCGTTCCCGATGAGGGCTCAACTTCGCCCGAAAGCACCTTCATGAAGGTGGACTTACCAGCGCCGTTGGCACCAATAACGCCATAGCAATTGCCTTCGACAAACTTAATATTTACGTCTTCAAACAGTTTTCGTGCGCCAAACGCCAGAGAAAGACGATTAACAATAATCATATACGACTACTTACCCTCAAATATTCACCGCAAATTATACACAATAAATCAAATTAAAAAAGACCGCAGCCGGCCAATTTGCCTCTCCCTGAGGGAGAGGGATTAAGGGCAAGGGCACTATTTTGCATTCAGAAACGGAAACGCTCGGCCGTTGCCGTTGCCAAAGCCTGCTGCTTTATAGTTGTCTACGACGTATTCTCTCAGTTCTTCCAGGTTTAAGTAGTCGCATGACGATAGGCGAAAGCCATTAAAGTGCAGTAGGACTTCGTTGTGTCTGATCCGTCCTAATTTGGTACCATTTATGGTTTCGATCAGCGTAGAAAATATCTCGCAAAAAATAGGTTCGTCGGTCTTGACAACATAGAAGTCTATGGCCTGTACCATCTGCAATCGTTGAAAGATCGACAATAGATAGTCTCCAACTGGGGTTTGGTCTTTGCGCAATTTATGTAAATATTTTTCAGCAACTTGGATAATATCATCGCCTTTATAAGACGCGCTAAAATCCTTCAGGTATTTGCAGACTTCCGCGAGATTCCGGAAAAATTTGAGCGCTTCATTCAGACTTCCTTCAGCAACGGTGATATTTGTGCCTGCCTGTTTGAAACTGTGATAAATCGCAATAGCGCCCATTAGCAGCGAGCATGGCGTGAAATTGTAATATATCGACTGCTTAAGCCCGATAGCCTCAGGGAAATAGTTGTCAATTGTCCACAAAAGCGAATATGGTAACACAAAGAAAACTGCTCCGAGGCCAAATCCATAGACTATTACGCGGTATTTCCTATTGTTAAAATCTTGCGATAGTCTTTCGCTCTCTTTGGTTAGCTCCAAGACATTCTTTGAAATGGCCTCAAGATAGTCGCTCCCGGTCTCATTCTTTTCGCCGGCCACCGAAGGAATAGCGAAAAGCAACCAAACATAAGCATAGAAGGTTATCCTCTTTGGCATTACATCCTCCGCCGATCGTGTTAATGTACTAGCAAAAATGCGCCTCCTTGCCGACAAAGAGATGATCATGTTGACGTCTGGGTCCGTCTTTTACAATCGCCTTGGCGCATTTTTTGGCCGGGTCGATTAAGTCAGCAAAGTCACTGTGATTAAAGATGACGAAGTTAAAGAGCCCTGATTGCTTGACCCCCAAAAGCTCTCCCGGTCCGCGAATCTCGAGGTCAATTTCAGCAAGCTTAAAACCGTTCTCGGTGTTGCACATGGCGTTTAGGCGTCTAAATCCCGGTGCAAATCTATTGGGCAAGTCGGTGACCAAAAAACAAAAGCTCTTTTGATCTCTGCGCCCGACACGCCCTCGCAACTGGTGAAGCTGGGCTAAACCAAAACGTTCCGGGTGCATAATGATCATGCATGTGGCGTCGGGAACATCCACGCCCACTTCCACCACGGTGGTTGCCACCAAGAAAGAAATGCTATTGTCACGAAAGCTGGCCATGGCCATAGCCTTTTCTTCAGCCTTCATTTTGCCGTGTAAGAGCATGGCCATGCCGCTGCCAAATTTTTCTTCTAAAAATGCGGCCGCTTTAGTCGCATTTTCCAGATCCAAATGCTCAGACTCTTCCACCAAGGGAAAAACTATAAAGGCCTTTTGCTTGGTTAATAGTATGCGCTCGCATAGCTTCTCTAATGTTTTTAATACTGGGCCCGTCAGAACCTGTGTGTGGATAGGCAGTCGTCCTTTCGGCCTTTCATCGATAACCGATAGCTCCAGATCGCCATAGAGCGTCAATGCCAGCGAGCGAGGAATGGGTGTCGCTGACATCACCAATAAATGGGGACAAAACCCTTGGTAATTGGCACTGGAATTAACGAGTTCTGCTCGTTGCCTTACACCAAATCGATGCTGCTCATCGACAATAATTAGACCCAGACGGTCAAATTTAATATTGTCGCTCAAGAGGGCATGCGTTCCAATTACGATGTTGAGTTCACGCGCCGCGAGCTCTTCAAGTAAGAGCTTGCGCTCTTTTTGTTTGGTGCTGGCCGTTAGCAACGCAAGTCGTATTGGCTTGGTGCTAAAAAAGCCGCTGTAAACTTGATACAACTGCTCAGCCAGAATTTCCGTCGGTGCCATCACCGCCACTTGTAGTCCTGCACTTGCGGCATGAAGGGCCGCAAGGGCGCTGACCGCCGTCTTGCCCGAGCCAACATCGCCTTGCAATAGACGCGTCATGGCGTAAGGCGAGCTTAGATCGTCGATGATTTCATTCACCACTCTTCGTTGGGCATTAGTGAGAGTAAAGGGCAAAAAATTCTGTACTAGGTCTTCGCACTTCACCTTGGCAATCGATTGTGCTGATTTTTGTCTATCGTCGTTCCGCTCGAGCATGAGGCGCAAATAGAACGACAAGATTTCTTCGAAGGCTAGTCGGCGAAAGAAAGGATTGACTCCACGCGAATCCCAAGCTTTCACAGTATCGGGGTTTTCATGTATGGCGAACAAACTCGGCATGAGGGGAGCCAATTTGAGGGAAGAAAGCAAGTTATCCGATAGATGCTCGGCTTGTTCATATTGGCCTAAATATCTAAGCGCCTTACCGATGATCCTTTTAAAGCTTGCCGAATTAAGACCGCCAATTTGGGAGTAGGTCGCGAGTGGTTCTAATACCGTTTGCCCTGTTCTGGTGATAATTTTGGGATGAACCATCTGCGGGCGGCCCAAAAAATTCTTGACTTCGCCACTAAGCTTAACAAGCGCCTGATCTTTCAGATGGATTTGTGCGTAATTTACCGCCGGGCCAAAAAACACCACTGACATTCTACCGGTATCGTCCTGTAAGACGGCCTCCAATCGCTTTTTCTGCAGAGAGCCCGTGATCTTGCTCGCCACAACTTTGCCCGTCACCACATAATGGCGGCCGAACTCCATATGAAGGAGGCCAGGATTATCGATGTGCTCCACCATTGATTTGGGTGCATGGATCAATAGATCAAAAATGGTGGCTATCTGATTTTTGGCTAAGGCGCTGACAACCGCATCCGTAATGCCTGGCATCGCTGAAATCATCTGAGCCAAGAGATTTTCTCTTTCGATTTTAGCGCTGCCTATATCCACCAACGTGAGCTCCTAATGCCCATTTGAGGGAACGTTACGAGAATCTTAATCTGGTGATCTCACACGCGCGCATACCCTTTGGCGTTCTAATTTCGACCGCATCGCCCACTTCCTTACCGATGAGGGCACGTCCGATGGGCGAACTTATACTAATGCGCTTATCTTTTAAATCCGCCTCATCTTCGCCGACGATTTGCCAGGTCTCTTCCTTTTCAGTCTCGCAATCAATGATGGAGACCGTGGCACCAAAAGTAACCCGATTACCTTGGAGGGATTGTGGATTGACGATCTCATATTGCTGAAGCCGTGATTTTAAGTAACGGATGCGCGCTTCAACCATACCTTGTCTTTCTTTGGCGGCATCATATTCGGCATTTTCTGATAGATCGCCGTGAGCTCTTGCTTCCGCTAAATCGGCAATGACCTGAGGGCGAATGACCGACGTTAACTGCTCTAATTCCTTACTCAATTTGTCAAAACCCTGCGGCGTAATGGGCAATTTATTCATGGCTGCTCTCTACTTCGTAATTCCCAGTCAAAATCTCAACACGACGGCGTGAGCATACGGCTGCTTTTAGGCTTTTTCAAGGTGCTTTTTTGAGCGCCATCTAGTAAGCATAATGAACTAAGCTAAACTCCGATTTGCCGCCTATATTTCCCTCATTCTCTGGTAGAGGGCTATAGTTTAGCTTTCCCTCATTCTCTGGGAGAGGGATTAAGGGTGAGGGAGCTTCTAGCTTATCTTGCAGGATATGATTATGCGATACGGTCTATCATTTTCATCACCGACGCCCAATGTTACGCGGTTTTTAATCGCCATCATTGCCCCATATTTGGCCTTTGCTCTTTTTGGCAAGAGCCGGTTGGGACACGCAATATACGAGAGCCTTGTGCTCGATCCCTATGATGTTGTTTACTCCTTCGAACTTTGGCGCCTAGTCACTTATGCATTTTTACATGACATGAATTCCCCCCTTCATGTGATATTCAATGCTCTCATGCTGTATATTGTGGGCACTCCGCTGGAAGAGCGCTACGGCGAAAAGAAGTTTTTTATATTTGTCATGGCAGCGATCATTTTGGGGGGAATTTTCGTCTGCGCTTCTTACCTGCTCAGTTTGTCGACCGCACCGGTAGTGGGTTTTTCGGCGGCAACCGTAGGCCTGATCATTGTTTGGGGCCTTACATTTAAGGAGCAGCCCATCTATTTTCTCGGTATTTTGCCGCTTACTGGTAAACAACTGGTATTTCTGACCATTGGGCTCGAGATTATCTATGCAGTGTCAGGAAATTCCATCTCCAGCGCTGCTCATTTCGGCGGTATTGCTACCGGCTTTATCTTCTTTTATGAGCTTTATCGTCCTCGACGTTTTAGGCAGATATTACACCGGCATCGCATCAAGCGAAATTCCCGTCGTTAGAGGATGTCATGAAGGTTTCGTCTAGGCTCGCTTACATCTCCCACAATCTTCTTAACGTGAGACAAGAAATCCGCGCGGCTTGCGATGAAGCGCAGCGGACCTATGACGACGTCAGCTTGATTGCCGTGTCCAAGGGACAGGATATCCATAAAATTAAGCAAGCCTACGACAGTGGTCAGCGTGATTTCGGCGAAAGCTACGCCAAAGAAATGGCCGAAAAAATGGCAAAGGCCTCCCAGTTAGGTCTCAACCAAATTCGCTGGCATTTTATCGGCGCCATTCAAAGCAATAAGATCAATATTATTAAGGACGCTCATGTTGTTCATAGTGTCTGCTCTGTTCGACATGGAGAATTATTGAACAAAGCTGCCATCAAGAATATCGAAATATTTTTGCAGGTAAATCTCAATGGTGATGCCAATCGACATGGTGCGCTACCGTCGGATGCGCCCGCCATCATCAACCGATTAAAGTCATATTCTATGCTTGACGTTAAAGGCCTCATGGCGATTTTGCCGCTTGATTCGCCCCACTCCAATGAATATTGGTTTCATCACATGATGAAGCTTAAGCAAGATATCTTAGCGGCCGGTCTGCTAACCTGTGTTTCATTGTCCATGGGTATGAGTGACGATTTTCGCGAGGCTATCGCCCAGGGGTCCAATTTCCTGCGCATTGGCACAAGAATTTTTGGACCAAGAGGCCAATAATCGGTCTATGGACGTCGCGAAAAGTTTGGGCGTCTTCGCGGCGCTGGCCTGCGATGGGGGCGTGGGGAAGATGCGCGGGCTCTTTCACAGATAACAGGGCTAGATTGCTCACCGTTAGTTGCCATCGCAGATTTCGGACGGGGGCTTTCATGTAACGCCGCAATCACTGTTTCGGCCACATCTTCGTCGACTTCGACGTGAGCGCTGTGATCTCTCACCATACCGCTGCCGGAAAAATGTCCCAGATCGACGTTTGACTTCTCGCTCAGGTATTGAGCCAACGAAGCCAGATCATCAAAACCATCGCGTTTGCCCAGGGTGACATAGAGCCGACAAATACCATGAGAAGTTCCTAGGCCGGAAGTCTCCTGCTCATCTTTAGGTTCGCCAACTTGCTCGGTGGCGGGCATTG
>Ga0070734_10003551_pt1 | contig 16120 bp, 15 predicted proteins | sample Coa_R1_8_FD_66444 | JGI IMG/M metagenome (GOLD analysis project Ga0070734, IMG submission 66444) | Surface soil microbial communities from Centralia Pennsylvania, which are recovering from an underground coalmine fire - Coalmine... | ecosystem: Environmental > Terrestrial > Soil > Unclassified ...
GAACAATGCATAAGCTTCCACCACCCACTGGACATCTGTCAGTGAGCCGTTCAAAGCCTTCTGCAAGGCAGGCAGCGCAACGTTAACGACGGTTCCGTCGATAAACGCCATGCTCGACCCAAGAATGGTTGCTTGCCAGAATCCACGAGCCGTTGTTAGCCGGCGAGAGGCGGTACACACCTTTATTGTGACTGCGATCTGGCGGGACGCTGACTCGGCTCGCCGATAAACTAGAAATCGTCGCAATCAGCTTCGTGTGAGGCGAACCATCCGACGGGTCCAAGAGCTTTGCTTATATGAGTTTGCTTGGGGCGGCTGGAGGGATTCGAACCCTCGACATCCAGAACCACAATCTGGCGCTACTACCAGCTGAGCTACAGCCGCCGCACAGTCTATATTCTAGCTCAGCGCCCTGGCTCGGTGAGGGCATAAAGCTATTGCGATTCCGCACGATACGTTCTTCGGGGTGATTTCTTTAAAGAAATTCTGGTCGGCGGAGGAACCGCCAACGCTGACGAGCAACCAGGATCCGCTGCGCGTGATCCGGTTGTTATTGCAGGGAATCGCTCTGCATGCGGTGGAAGGGGACCGGCTGGAGTACGAAAAGTTTCGAAGGGACATGCAAGAGCTCTTGGACGCGGTGGAAGGCAATCCATCGAACAGCGAACTGCTGGTGAGTACGGGCTCGGTTCTCAAAGCGCTGGAAAGTTATAACCAGAACACCAGTAAGTACCTGCGCATGCAGGGAGCCGAACTCCAGCACGTGATCGCGATGCTGACGCGGACGGTGGCGTCGCTCGGGGCCGGAAGCGACCGCTCCGTGACGCGGCTTCAGGAAATCGAAGGTCAGCTGGTCAAGGCGTCGCAAATAGAAGATGTGCGCATGCTGAAGATCCGGATGGAGCAGTGTCTCGAGAGTATCCGCGATGAGACGCAAAAGCAGAGGGCCGAATCCTCACGATTGATGGAGGGACTGCAACAAGACATTCTTCAGACGCAGGAACGCATGCGCACGGTGACGGTCGCGCCGGTCGACGCGGTGACGGGCCTGGCTCTGCGCCCGGACGCGGAAGCCGCCTTAGCGGAAGCTGCGGCCGGCCTGAAGCCCGTGTTCGTGCTGATGCTGGCGGTGGACCGCGTCGCGCTGATTAACAGCAGGTTCGGCTACGCCGCGGGCGACCAGGCGCTGAAGCTGTATGTGGAGAGTCTCCGGCCCCGGCTCGCGGGCGGGGATCGGATCTTTCGTTGGAGCGGGCCAGCATTTGTTGTTCTCGCGGAACGGACGGAGCGGCTGGAGCGAGTTCGCGATCAATTCAGGTCCGTGGTGCCGCCCAAGACCGAGAGAAACCTGCAAGTTGCCAATCGGACCGCGCTGGTTTCGCTGTCCGCGACCTGGACCGTGTTCCCCGTGGCCGCTCCGGTGGCCGATTTGATCGAGCAACTCGATCGATTCCTGGCGAGCCAATGGCAACAGCCGGCGGCGAAATAACTACTTCAGTCCGGCTTTTTTCCACAGAACATCCACGCGCTGACGGACGTCGTCGGACATCTTGATCACGTCCGGCCAAGGGCGCGTGAAGCCTTCGCCGGGCCATTTCTTGGTGGCGTCGATGCCCATCTTGGAGCCGTAGTTCGGCAAGCGGCTGGAATGATCGAGCGAATCCACCGGACCGAGGACGAATTGAATGTCGCGTTCGGGATCGATATTGTTGAGGGCCTTCCACGCCACTTCGCTCACGTTTTGCACGTCCACGTCTTCATCCACCACCACGATGCATTTCGAAAACATGGCCTGTCCCAGGCCCCAGATGGCGTGCATAACTTTGCGGGCGTGGCCAGGGTAGGATTTGCGGATCGCGACGAGGATCAGGTTGTGAAAAATGCCCTCGGCCGGCATGGAAACATCGCGAATTTCGGGTAATTGCAGACGCATGAGCGGGAGAAAGATACGCTCGATGGCTTTTCCCATATAGAAGTCTTCCATGGGCGGCGGACCGACAATGGTCGTTGCGTAGATAGGCTTGGCGCGATGCGTGATGCAAGTGATGTGGAAGACGGGATAGTCGTCTTCGAGCGAATAGAAGCCGGTGTGGTCTCCGAAAGGACCCTCGCGGCGGAGTTCGCCGAGTTCCACGTAGCCTTCGAGGACGATCTCGGCGTTGGCGGGCACTTCTAAATCGGAAGTTTCGCACTTGACCATTTCGACCGGCTTGCCTCGAACGAATCCGGCGATCATCATTTCGTCCAGATCGGGCGGCAGCGGCAGGATGGCGGAGTACATGGTGGCTGGATCGGCTCCGATGGCGACGGCGACATCCATGCGTTTGGTGGTTCCGGCGGCTTTCAAGCGGCGATAATGTTCGGCGCCTTGTTTGTGGGTCTGCCAGTGCATTCCGGTGGTGCGGCTGTCGAAGACTTGAAGGCGGTAGCAGCCGCAGTTGCGTTTTCCGGTGTCCGGGTTGCGGGAGAAGACCATGGGCAGCGTGATGAAGCGCCCTCCATCCTGCGGCCAGCAGTGCAGGATGGGAAATTCATCCAGCGAGAAGTCTTCGCGGCGGATCTTTTCTTTGCAGGGGCCGTCAGAGACCGATTTTGGGAAGACGGAGGCCAGGTCGGCCAGCTTCGGCAGCATTTTGAGTTTGCCCAGCAGGCCTTCCGGTTTGCGCATTTCGATCAGTTCCGCGATGCGGCCCGCGACGTCCTCGGGTGTGGCATCGAGCGCGATCTCCATCCGTTTCATGCTGGCGAAGGCGTTAATGAGCACCGGCACGGCTGATTTGGGTTTTTCAAATAACAGAGCAGGGCCGTTGTGTTTTACGCTGCGGTCGGCGAATTCGGTGATTTCGAGATGCGGATCGACTTCCAGGGAAATTCGCTTGAGCTCTCCGCTCTTTTCGAGCGCGCGAATGAAGTCGCGCAGATCATCGTGGGGCATTATCATTAAGATCATCGCATGACAAACAGAACAGCATTTGTTACCGGAGCCAGCCGGGGCATCGGACGCGCGTGCGCGCTTTCGCTGGCGCAGGGGGGAGCTCGCGTGGTCGTCGCGGCTCGCGACCGGGCCAAACTGGAAGAGGTCGCAACGGAGATTCGGGCCGCCGGACGGGAAGCGTTCGTGGTGGCAATCGATTTGGCTTCGGCCGATTCGATCAAAGCCGCGTTTGCGGAGGCGGCGAAGGAGTTTGGGCGCATCGACATTTTGGTGAATAACGCCGGCATCACCAAAGATGGCCTGGCGCTGCGCATGAAGAAGGACGATTGGGACGCAGTGCTGGCGACGAATCTGACGGGGGCTTTCGTGGCGATTCAGCAGGTTTTGCAAGGCATGATGAAGGAGCGCTGGGGACGAATCATCAACCTGTCTTCCGTGGTTGCCGAGTCGGGAAATCCGGGGCAGGCGAATTACGTCGCTTCGAAGGCGGGGTTGATCGGGTTGACGAAGTCGCTGGCGCAGGAGATTGCCAGCCGCAACATCACGGTCAATGCGGTCGCGCCTGGGTTCATCGATACGGATATGACGGCGGGGCTTTCGGCCGAGCTGAAAGAGAATCTGCTGGGACACATTCCGCTGAAGCGGTTGGGCCGCGCGGAAGATGTCGCAGCAGCCGTGCGGTTCTTGGCGAGTGAGGAAGCAGGTTACATCACCGGGCACGTCTTGGACGTGAACGGGGGCATGTACATGTAGGTTAGTGGCGAGTGGCCACTGGCCAGTGGCCAGTCTCGAGCGCTTGTTTGATTTGGGTGAGGGCGTTTTCGTCGCCCGGAATGATTGTGCCGTTTGGTTTCCAGCGGGCTTGCATTCGATGGCTCGCGAATCCTTTGGCGATGCTGATCAACGGGATTCCGCTGGCGGAAGCTACGTGGCCTCCAGCGGAGTCGTAGCCCACATAGAGGCCGCTCTGCGCGATTTGCGCGGCGAAGGGAGCGAAGGCTCCGTCGTGAGTTTGCATGCCGGGCTGTATGACGGCTTCCACGCGGCGGCGTTCGGTTTCGTCTCCGCCTTTGTCTACCAGTATTCGGGCTCCCGTTTGCGAGAGGAGCTTCATTAGTTCGCGCTCGAAACGTTCGTTCAGGCGTTTGTCTGGATTTTCTCCGACGCCCAGGCTTACGGTGATTTCTGCTTGTGGCTCATTGCTTGGGAGCGGCGCGATGTATGGGACCGCTTGGTCGATGCCGAAAACGTCTCGCGCCCAGCGGGCTGCGAGCGCTGGCAGGGGATCGTCGTTTTCGCCTCCGTAAGAGCGGCTTTCGAAGAAGAAGTAGTTTTCTTCGGGGCATATCGAGAGAAGCCCGAGTTGGGTGAGCCTCGAGTCCGGATCGACTACAATGCCGTCCTCGAACCACAGGCTCGCTGAGGCCTGCAGGCGGTCGATCAACGTTCCGCTGCGGGCATAGGGGGCGGGGAAGTGGCGGATTCTCGGATCGGCTTCGAACAACTCGTAGGATTTTCTGGGGCCCACAAACAGGATTTCAGCTTCGGGGTAGCGGCGTTTGGCGGCATCGAGCAGCACGCTCGTCACCGCAACGTCGGCTCCCAGCGTCACTCGAGACAAAACATAAACTCGGCGTGCTGTTTGGGGTGGCTGGGGCGGTTGCGTCTTGCTCCGGATACGGGGTTTGAGTTCGGGACAGGCTCGCTCGATGACTTGTGTGAAGAGTCGCGCGTAGGTTTCGCACAGCCGCGGCTCGAAAAGATCTCCCAGACGCTCGACGACGATGGACAGCAGCGCGCGGCCTTCGTCCACGGCTATCGCGCGCAGCAGCAGATCTTCGCTCCACTCCTCACCGCGCAGGCAGCGTTCGAGGAGCTGGTTACAGGTACTTTCCAACCAGCAGCTCCAGCTTTTTTCGCGTGGCGTCCGGGACGGTCTTGCGGTCGGTGATCAAGGCGTGGGATAGTGCGGATCCGCATTTGCAGGATCGCTCCGGAGGCATTTCCTTCACGGCGCGGGCAATCAGCTTAGCGGCATTCTCCGCGTTCTTGGTGAGATTGCCGATGATGTCCTGGACCGTGACCGCATCGTGATCGGGGTGCCAGCAGTCGTAGTCAGTCACCATGGCGATGGTGACATAGCAGATCTCGGCTTCGCGCGCGAGCTTGGCTTCCTGGAGATTGGTCATGCCGATCACGTCCATGCCCCAGCTTCGATATAGATTCGATTCGGCGAGCGTCGAGAACGCCGGACCTTCCATGCACAGATACGTGCCGCCTTGCTTTACGGAAACCTCGGTCTCCCGGCCCGCGCTGTAGGCCACTTTAGCGAGTTGCGGGCAGATGGGATGCGCGAAACTAATGTGCGCGACGAGGCCCTCGCCGAAGAACGTCGAGATGCGTCCTCGCGTGCGATCGACGAATTGATCGGGCAGGACGAAGTCGAGGGGGCGGTGTTCTTCCTTGAGTGAACCGACGGCGCTGAGCGAGAGAATTCTTTCCACTCCGAGGGATTTCATGCCCCAGATGTTGGCCCGGAAATTCAGCTCCGAGGGGGAGATGCGGTGGCCTCGGCCGTGGCGGGCCAGGAAGGCGACTTCTTTTCCCGCCAAGCGCCCGACGATGTAGTTATCTGACGGTTCGCCCCACGGAGTGTCGATGTGACGCTCTTCGTGGGCTTCAAATCCGGGCATCGAATATAATCCACTGCCGCCTATGATTCCTATAGTTGGTTTCATGCTTGTATGAGTTCGAGGAGTACGCCCCCGGTGGAACTGGGGTGCACGAAGACGTAGGTATGTCCTCCTGCTCCGGCTCTTGGCTCGTTTAGCAGGCGCGCGCCCGAGGCTCGCAGGCGCTCGACTGCGGCGGCGAGATCGGGGACTTTTAGGGCCACGTGGTGCAGGCCTTCGCCGCGCCTGCTGAGAAATTTACCTACGGGCGAATCGGGCTCGGTGGGTTCCAGAAGTTCGATTCGCGAGCCGTCCAGCGGGAGCATGGCTACGTTGACTTTTTCTTGAGTTACCGTTTCGCGGGCGGCAGTGGCGAGGCCGAGCTGATCTTGGTAGAAGCGGAGAGCTTCGTCGATGGAGCGGACGGCGATGCCTAGATGATCGATAGTCATGACATGTCCACAGGTGGGTTGGCAACTGGCCGCACCACTCTAATATCGATCGAGCCAGTCATGGATCACCGAATAGGGGTCTTGGCGGCGTTCCGCCACGGCTTTTCCTCCCGCCACAAATTCCTCAGCGGGAATTCGATCAAGCAGGCGGTCTCGCAGCATTTCCCGCAAACGGCCGGTCCAGATTTGCGCGGCTCGGGCGGGGTCTTTCGCTTTGGCTTGGGCTTCCTGGATCGCCGCCAGCGTTTCGTCGATCCCAATTCCGTCCGTGGCGATCGTCTTTACCACCTTGGCGCGATGCCAAGCCTTCAGATCGTTTTCCAGTTTGTCGGCCCCAGGCTGGTCGGCTTTGTTGATGACGAACACGTCGGCGATTTCCATGATACCCGCTTTGATCGCCTGCACATCGTCGCCCATGCCCGGCACCAGCACCACCGCGGTGACGCCGGCAAGGCGAGCCACCTCGACTTCGTCCTGGCCCACGCCGACGGTCTCGATCATCACGACGTCGAAGCCCGCGGCATCGAGTAGGAGGGTTGTTTCAGTTGCCGCGCGCGCCAAGCCTCCGAGCCATCCGCGGGTTGCCATGGAGCGGATGAAGACTCCTGGATCGGCGTGGTGCTGGAGCATGCGAATGCGATCGCCCAGAATCGCTCCTCCGGAGTAGGGACTGGTGGGATCGACGGCTAGGATGGCGACGGTCTTTTTCTGCTCGCGCAACTTCGCCGTAAGTTGATTGACCAGAGTGCTTTTTCCAGCGCCTGGGGGGCCGGTAATTCCCAGAATCAGTGCGTGGCCGGTTTTCGGGAAGAGCTCCTTGAGGAGGGTTTCCGCCTCCGGCCGTCGAGCTTCAATCCAGGTTGCGGCTCTCGCCAGCGTGCGAGCGTCACTCAGATCCACCATCAGTTGGTTTTGAGGAGCTGCCTGGCGATCACGAGCTTTTGGATTTCGCTGGTACCTTCGCCGATGGTACAGAGCTTGGCGTCGCGGAAGAATTTTTCGACAGGGTAATCCTTGATGAACCCGTACCCGCCGTGGATCTGGACGGCTTCGTTGGTGACTTTCACCGCCGTCTCCGATGCGAACAGCTTGGCCATGGCCGATTCCTTGTTGACCGAGCGGCCGGAGTCCTTCAGCCATGCAGCGCGTTGGGTGAGGAGCCGCGATGCCTCGATGTCCGTCGCCATGTCAGCCAGTTTATGTTGGATGGCCTGGAATTCGGAGATAAAGCGGCTGAATTGCTTGCGCTGCTTGGAGTATTTCAGCGCCGCTTCATAGGCGCCCTGAGCGATGCCCACCGAAAGCGCGGCGATGGAGATGCGGCCTCCATCCAGAATGCGCAGACTGTCGATGAAACCTTCGCCGGGTTTGCCGCAGAGCTGAGAATTAGGCAAGCGGCAGTTGGTGCAGATCACTTCACCGGTGGGCGAGCATCGCATCCCGAGCTTGTTTTCCTTTTTGCCCGTTCGGAAGCCGGGTGTGCCTTTTTCGATGATGAACGCCGAAATTCCGTGGGAAGACGCAGCCCGGTCGGTCACGGCCATCACCACGTCGACGTCGGCGACGTGCGCGTTAGTGGTGAAGGTCTTGCTTCCATTGAGAACCCAGCAGTCGCCTTCGCGGACGGCTGAGGTTCGCGTCTGGCCCGCGTCCGAACCGGACTCGGGCTCGGTGAGGGACCAGGCTCCGATCCATTCGCCCGAAGCGAGCTTGGGAATATAGCGGCGTTTTTGTTCCTCGTCCGCCGCGATGTAAATGTGATTGGTGCAGAGCGAGACATGCGCAGCCACGCTCAGGGCAATCGACGCATCCACACGCGCCAGCTCTTCCATGATGATGGCGTAGTCGACGTAGTTGTATCCGGAGCCGCCCAGCTCTTCGGGAAACACCGCGCCCAGAACGCCAAGATCGCCCAGTTTGCGGAAAACGTCGACCGGGAAATGCTGCGATTCGTCCCACTCCATCACGTGGGGCTTAATCTCGCCCTCCGTGAATTCGCGGATGGTTTTACGGAGCCGATGCTGATCCTCGGTGAATCCGAAGTCCATACTGTGCCGCCCGGTTTAAACGATCTCTTCCCGGGTCGGATCCCAGCGCAGCGCTCGGCCGGTGCGATAACTGTCCACAGCCATGCGGCAGGCGATGGAGACGCGGTAGCCGAGGTCGAAAGGACAGTTGGGCTCCTTGCCGGAGCGAATGCAATCGAAGAAATTCTGCATGTGTGCCTGCGGCGTGTGCGCGGCGCGGCCTGTCATCTCCCCCGCGGAGGGCCGGTTGACCTTCTGCGGGACGTAGCGAACCTGGCTGGCTCGCGAAATGCTTCCGTGGGTTCCCAGCACGTCTTCGCTGACGCCGAGCTGATTGTTTCCCGCGCCCGAAACCCAACTGATCATGATTTCTTCCGGCTGCTGGAGCGTCACGCTCATCGTGTCGGGGACTTCGCGGCCGTCCTTCCACAAATAAATGCCGCCATCCATAGCCGCTGCGCGGGGAATCTGGAGATCGAGGGCTTTGTACCAGAAACTCAACTGCTGGCTCATTCCTTCGAACACGTTGCCGCCGGAGGTTTCCCAAAAATAGCGCCAGTGGATGAAGTGATGCGGGTCGAAAGGGCGAGCTTCGCCGAGAAAGTTCTCCCATGCGACGTTTTGCTCGGTCAGGTCCGGAGTGAACAGCGCCGTTCGCGACCATTGCGGCTTATTGCCGGGAGTGTTGCGATGCATCTGCATCGAGATGGCCGTGATTTTTCCCATGCGGTCCGGGTCGGCGAGGAATTGCCGCACGTCGCTCGCGTGGCCGAAGGAGCAGGACTGGTGACCGATTTGCACGGTGCGTTTCGATCCGTATTTCTGATACGTCGCGCGCATGCGCTTGGCATGATCGACGGTGAACGCTGCGAGTCTTTCGAGATAAACGTGCTTGCCGGCATCCAGCGCATCTGTAAATTGAGCTGCATGCAGATGCGGCGGCGTGGCGATGACAACGGCGTCGAGGGATTTGTCTTCGAGGAGATGCCGATAATCGGTGTGGCCGGCCGAGTTGGGAACAGCGCCCTGCGCGCGTTCGAGACGCGACGAGTAGATGTCCGCGAAAGCGGCAATCTCTGTATTCGGACAAGCCCGAATCTGGCTAACCAGTTCCATGCCGCGGTCGCCAGCGCCGATGATCCCAACGCGGATGCGATCAGCTGCGCCCAGGACTTCGGCGGGTCCGGCCGCCAGCGTCCCAGCGATGCCCGTTGCGACTTTGCCGATGAAATTCCGGCGGGAGTCCATATATTTTGAGTGTAGCAGGCGGGCCGCTGTATGATGGGTTAAGTCCCTGCAAGCTCAGGGGCTCGATTGATGGAGCAGGAATTCGTTTCCTCGCATGGCGGCACCATCGCCGTCACACACCTGGGCGATAAAAATAGCGCTTTGCCGCATGTGATTTGGGGACATGGGTGGGACCAATCGGGCGCTGCGCTGCTTCCAATGGCGGAGTCGCTGGGACGTTTTGCTTTCTCTTCGCTTGTGGATTTTCCGGGGTTTGGCCGGTCTCCGCAGCCTCCCGAGGTTTGGGGAACGGCCGAATATGCCGACGCCATCGCAGATTGGTTGCGTTCGCTGCCACCCCGCCAACTCATCTGGGTTGGGCATAGTTTTGGGTGCCGGGTCGGTCTTCAGGTGGCGGCTCGTCATCCGGGATTGCTGGCCGGGATGGTTCTGATCGCCGCGGCTGGGCTTCCACGGCGGCGCTCGGTTCGCGAGCGGTTGCGTTTGAGCTTGCGGCGGCGCGCCTTTAAGGTTGCTAAAGCTTTTGTGCCGGAGGGGCCTGGGCGGGACCGGCTGCGTTCGCGATTCGGCAGCGCGGACTATCAGGCGGCTTCGGCGATGCGGCCGATTTTGGTTCGCGTGGTGAATGAGGATTTGGGAGATATCGCAACGAAGGTGAATTGTCCTGTGCTGCTGGTTTACGGTTCCGCTGACGTCGATACGCCACCTGAATTGGGCGCCCGTTTCCAGGCTTTGATTCCCAAGGCGGAGCTGGTGGTGTTGGACGGGTTCGATCACTTGGGATTGCTGCATCGGGGCCGTCATCAGGTGGTGCATAACGTTCAACGGTTTCTGAAGAGCCTCGACCGACAAGGCGCCCGATGAGGTTTTTGGTCCTCGCGGGGTTTGCGGTTTTCGCGATTCGGCGGATGCTCACCTACCTGCACATCTTTCAGCAGGAAGAGTACGACGGTGCGCGGTTCGTGCGCTGGATTTTTCGCGGCGCGGTGGTCGATCGCCGGGCGACCATTGTGCTGGTAACGCTTTATCTCGCGTTATTCGCGGGCTTTCTGCCCAGTACCGCCGCTTACGCTCTGGCGTGCGCCGCGCTGCTTCTGATCGCGTATTTCGAAAAAGACCCTCGCGTTACGGGGAAGAAGCGTTTGGTGCTGACGCCGCGGGCGAAGCGAACTTTGGTCAGTGCGTTTTGCGTTACGGCGATTGTGGCCGTAAGTTTGGTTTGGGCGCCGCTGTGGTCTTGGATTGTCGCCGTCCAGTTCATTCCTTTTGCGCTGGTCACCGGAAACCTGCTCCTTCAGCCTTACGAAAACGCCGTGCAGCGGCGTTTCTGGCAGGAAGCGCACGAGAAGCTGACCGCGATCAAGCCGACCACTATCGGAATCACCGGCTCCTACGGAAAAACTTCGGTGAAGCATATCCTGGCGCATATTCTCGAAACGCAAGCGCCCACGTTGATGACTCCGGGGAGCATCAACACTTCCATGGGTATCGCGAGGGTGGTTCGGGAACAATTGCGCCAGCAGCACCGCTTCTTTGTATGCGAAATGGGCGCGTACGGTCCCGGCTCGATCACCAAGTTGACGCAACTGGCTCCGCCGGACATGGCGATTATCACGGCCATTGGCGCGGCGCACTATGAACGGTTCAAGACGCTGGAAACGGTTGCGAAGGCAAAATTCGAACTCGCGGAGGCGACTCTTCCCAGGCACGGAAAAATCATTATCGCTGAGGATGTTCTGCAACATTCGGCGCCTCAAACCTTCGCTCGGGACCACCCGGAAAGCTTGGTCGTGGTCCGGCTCGAGGCCGTGAGGCAGGGTTCTAACGGTGTGGGGGCGGATGTTCGGTGGAACGGCAACTTATATCAGCTGCGCGCGCCACTTTTCGGCGAGCACCAGGCGCTCAATATCGCCCTAGCTTTTGTCGCGGCCTGCGAACTCGGCATTTCGCCGGAGCAGGCGGCTATCGCGCTCGCTTCGGTACCGCAAGTGAGCCATCGCCTCGAAGTGAAGCGGCAACCAGGCGGATGGGTGACTATTGACGATGCCTACAATTCCAATCCAGTCGGATTTGCGAGCGGGCTTCGGACTTTAGACCTGTTTCGAGAGAACGGGGGCCGGCGCATTCTCGTGACTCCGGGAATGGTAGAGCTTGGCTCCGCGCACGATGAGGAACACTCCAAGATCGGCGCGCTGGCGGCGTCGCATGTCGACGTGCTGGTGCCGGTTCTTCCGAACCGTATCCCCACGCTTCTCGCGGCTTACCATTCGGGGAATCCGCGAGGCACCGTCGTTCCCTGTTTGAATCATGCGGACGCGCAGGCTTGGCTAACCGCGAATTTACGCGCGAAAGATGCGGTTCTGGTGGAGAACGATTTACCAGATCTTTATGAAAACAGGCTCAGTCTATAGTTCCGGCCCGTTCAGACGATATAGAAGTATGCCACGCCCCATGCCCGAGGACCTGTCGACGTGTAGCTTGGAGGAGGTTATCACGACGCAGGCTGAGAACCGGGCCTGGAGTAAGGAACTTCGCCTCAAGAGCAATGCTCTGGTCAACAGCAGGTTGGCCAAAACGATCAGCCAGGACGAATATACCGCCACGCGCAAAGTCACGCACGAGGAGACCACCGAATGCAGGCGTCGTGCGGCGATCCTGGTGAACGAGATTCTTGGCCGGACTCGCGCTTCGCGGTGATAGAATTGCCGTGGCTTGCCCACCGTACTGCGAGTCCGCGGCTACCGGTTTTTTTTCGTCTCACTGGACGGTACCGAACCTGCGCATGTGCATGTCAGACGTGAGAACATGGTTTGTAAGTTCTGGCTTGAGCCTGTCGCACTGGAACGTGCCGGCGGGTTCGGCAGGCACGAGTTAAACATCATCGCCAATATCGTGCGCGATCATCGGCGAGAGTTAATCGAGAGCTGGCATGAGTTCTTCGGCGATTGAGCTACAGGAAGCACGGGCGCAGTCGGTACAAGTCTCCAGCGAGGCGCTGACCGTCGATCTCACAGACGGACGGACGATTATCGTTCCGCTACTGTGGTATCCGCGTCTCTGGCACGGCTCAGTGCGAGAGAGGAAGCATCTCGAAGTTCTCGGCGATGGTGCTTACATTCACTGGCCCGACCTGGACGAGGATCTGACGGTTGCCGGTTTGCTCGCCGGGCGGCGTTCGCAAGAAAGCGCGAAATCGCTTGAAAAGTGGCTTCAAGGACGGAGACCACGGGCCAAGAAGCACAGCCGCTAGCTCCTCAAGGCTAGCCGCGGACGGCCCAACGGAGAATTTCTCCGATTCTTGGGGGCTTGCCTTGCAGCAGAATTCCTACGCGGAAGATTCTCGCGGCTGCCCATGTGATCAAGAATGCGCAGGCCACGACTCCGATCAGACCCACCCAAGGCTGCCAGGCCGGGACTCCGCCAGGCATGGCTTGGCGCATGATCATCACCAAGGGTGTGAATGGCGGAATCAGCGATAGAACCGTTGCAAAGGCTCCATTCGGCTGCTGGGCCAAAGGGACCAGCAGGAACACCGGCAGCATTACCGGGAGGATCAGCATGGGCGCGAGTTGTTGGGCATCCCTCGGTGCGCTGCAGGCGGCGCCTAAAGCCGCGCCTAGCGCGCTAAGCATCGTGACTTCCGCGATCAGGTAGACGAAGAACCAGGGCAGCAGGTCGAATCGAATGAAGCCGGCCAGAGCCATTCCTTCCAGCGCGAGGACTCCGCCGATGACGTAGAAGATCGAACTGGTGAGCGACCGGCCCACCGATGCGAGGACTTTGCCCATGATGAGCTCGAAGGGCGTCGACGAAGCGAGCAGCATTTCGAAAACGCGCTGCATTTTATCTTCGGCCACGGCTGCCAGCATGGGCGCTGCGCCGATCATCACGATCATCATCATCAGAAACAGAAGCACGAACGGCACGGTGATGCCCTCAACCAGGTTGCCTTTGCGGGATTCCTGAATTACGCCCGTACTCTCGTTGCGTGAAATGAGGCTCATTCGCGTCATCGGCACCGTCGCGATCACGTCGGTGGAATTCATGGCGTCGATTCCAAGCTGGGAGAGGCGGATGCGCCGGAGCGCATCGTTAATCGGCCCCACCAGCCAGGCCTGGGTTGGATCGATCCCTCCTGCGTTGCTATAAAGCGCTATCGAAGTTTCGGCGTTTTTCGCGGGGTGAAGGGCCTCTGGACTGATCTCGACGAAAGCGAAGAGGTCCCCTCGGCGCACGCGGTTCGAAAGAGCCAGCTTCTGATCGATGGGATTGCCGTCTTCGACCGGGACATTTTCGAAGACGTAATGGCCCTGGATATTAGGGCCGTCGCCGAAAGAGGCCAGTACTGTGCTTTTCGCGTCGGCCTCTTTGATGATCGCCGGCGCGGCGACGCCGGTTCTATCCAGGATCGCGATGCGTTTGTCCTTATTCCCGTCGGTGACTCGCAGCAGGGCGACTCCGAACAAGCCGCCGCCGAATAGGAGAGGCGCGATGACCAGACCTACCAGGAACGCCTTCCGCATGACACTCGCCACATAGTCCCGCTTGGCGATGAGCAGAATTCTATGCAGCATTCTCTTCCTCCGAACCTTCTTCCGAGGTGGGACCCGCGATTCGCACGAAGATGTCGTGAAGCGATGGCTTCACGAGGGAGAAGCTGGTGACGGAAGTGCGGGCTACCAACGCGTGCAGGACTTGCTGTGGGTCGCAGCCCTGGGCCATGCGCAGTTCCTGCGACTGGCCCAGATCGTTGATTCGTTCCACGCCCGGCAGACCCTGCACCGCGCTCAGCCCGGCTTCGGTCGAAACGCGGATGGTGTCATTTCCATATTGATCCTGAATGGTGGCGAGCGTGCCGTCCAGCACCTTGTTTCCTTTGAAGATCATGAAAATGTAGTCGCACATGTTTTCGGCGACGCTCATGTCGTGGGTGCTGAGGATCACTGTGGATCCGCGGCGGCGCAGATCGAGCACCGCGTTTCGAATGGCGTCGGCGCTGACCGGATCGAGGCCGGTGAAGGGCTCGTCCAGGATGAGCAGCTTCGGCTCGGGCACGACGGTGGCGATGAACTGCACTTTCTGGCTCATGCCTTTGCTAAGGGTTTCGACTTTACGCTTCGCGCAGTGAGCCAGGTCGAGTTTTCGCAGCCATTCGGTAACTTCCGCGGTCACCTTCTTTCCGCCGCGCAGCTCACCGTAGAACTCCAGGAGCTGCTGGACGTTCATTTGCCGGTATAATCCGCGCTCTTCGGGTAAATAGCCGATGGATTCCGCGCGTGATCCGGATTGCTCTTTCCCGAATACGCGGATGGAGCCACGGTCGGGATAAAAGATATTGACGATCATGCGCATCGTGGTGGTTTTGCCGGAGCCGTTAGGGCCGATAAAACCGTACACGGAGCCTTCGGGAATGGTGAGCGAGAGATCGTTCACGGCGGTTACGGCCCCGAACGTTTTTGTCACATTTGAGATTTGGACGGCGTCCATTCAGTTGTGAATGGTATCAAAACGAGCTGTGGGACAGACGATCGGGTTTGGTCGTCTGTCATTTGTGTTGAATGACAGGCCACAAACACCGAGGCCTGCCCTACGCGGCCTGCGTGAGAACGCGAGCTACGCGCGTTCGAGCAGCATGGCCATGCCTTGGCCCACTCCGATGCACATGGAGGCGAGAGCGTAGCGTTGCTTCGTGCGCCGGAGCTGAAGGGCTGCCGTGAGCACTAATCGCGCTCCGCTCATTCCCAGGGGATGACCCAGAGCGATGGCGCCTCCGTTAGGATTGACCTTTTCGCTGTCGTCGGGCAGACCAAAGGCTCGGGTGACGGCGAGGGATTGAGCGGCGAAGGCTTCGTTCAGTTCCACAATACCGATGTCGCCAATGGACATGTTCAGGCGCGTCAGGAGCTTCTTGATGGCCGGAATGGGGCCGATTCCCATAACCCTCGGTTCTACTCCCGCCGATGCCGAACCGACGACTCGTGCAATCGGAGTGAGGTCGAGTTTCTTCACGCCCTCTTCTGATGCAACGAACAGCGCGCAGGCTCCGTCGTTGATGCCGGAGGCGTTGCCCGCCGTGACAGTTCCGCCCGCCCGGAAGGGTGCCGGCAATTTCGCCAACCCTTCAATGGTGGTGTCCGGACGGATGTGCTCATCTTCAGCGACCGACTTCACGCTTCCCTTGGGGCCGGGAATGTGTACCGGGACGATCTCCTCGGCGAAGATTCCGGCCTTCTGCGCGGCTGCGGCTTTTTGCTGCGATCTAAGAGCGAAGCAGTCCTGAGAAGCCCGGTCGATGGCGTATTCGGCAGCGACGTTTTCGGCGGTTTCGGCCATGGAATCAGTGCCGTACTTCTTTTCCATGACAGGATTGATGAAGCGCCAGCCGAGCGTGGTGTCATAGATCTCGGCGGTTCGTGCGAAAGCCGAGGTCGCTTTGGGCATCACGAAAGGCGAGCGGCTCATGCTCTCCACTCCACCCGCGATGGCGAGAGAAATCTCTCCGTTGCCGATGGCTCTCGCTGCCACGGAGACAGCTTCCATACCCGATGCGCACAGGCGATTGACCGTTACCGCTGGGACGCTGGGAGGCATTCCCGAGAGCAGGGAAGCCATGCGCGCGACGTTTCGATTGTCTTCGCCGGCTTGATTGACGCAGCCAAGAATGATTTCATCGATTCGTTCCCAGTCGGCTTGCGGGAAGGCCTGGCGGAGAGCGATGAGCGGGTACGCCGCAAGATCGTCGGTGCGAACCATGGCGAGCGCGCCTCCGTAGCGGCCGATGGGCGT
>Ga0070734_10003553_pt1 | contig 16115 bp, 16 predicted proteins | sample Coa_R1_8_FD_66444 | JGI IMG/M metagenome (GOLD analysis project Ga0070734, IMG submission 66444) | Surface soil microbial communities from Centralia Pennsylvania, which are recovering from an underground coalmine fire - Coalmine... | ecosystem: Environmental > Terrestrial > Soil > Unclassified ...
GCCGTGGTTGCTGGGCGTCGCTCGCCGGGTGCTCTCGACACAAAGGCGATCCGGGACCGACTCCACCGTCGCCTGTTGGAGTCTCCGCTGCTGTCGGCTCTCCCAGACGATGCGGGCCGCGTGGCGGAGGCGTTGAGTCGCCTCTCGGAGAGGGATCGCGAGGCGATCCTGCTGATCGCCTGGGAAGGACTCGCGCCACGCCAGGCAGCCGCGGTGCTCGGCGTAACCCCGGCGGTCTTCTCAGTTCGGCTCCATCGAGCCCGTCGGCGCGTGCGCGCGGTGCTCGAGCCTGATGACCCTGCCACGCTTGAACTCCGGAAAGGAGAAGCACAGTGACCCTCAGATCCGATCCGATGCAGGTCGTCCGTGATCTGAACCCGGTGCCGACGGGCTCGCTCCGCGAGCTCGCGGCCGAGAGGGCAGACGAGCTGCTCACGCGGCTCCACGTAGGCACGGTCTCGCCGCCATCGATCCACCCGGACCGCCGGCGGCGGCGCTATCTCGCCGTCGCGGTGGCGGCCATGATCCTGGCAGCTGCGGTCTCGGTGCTCGCAACGAAGTCGAGTACGACACAACAGGTGTTTCCGCCCGCGACGAGCGCTCCGTTCGGCGGTCCGGCACCAGCCGGCACGCCCGTGGCGAACGCAGCGCAGGCGGACGCGCTGCTCTCCTTCAATGTCGTGCTTCCCTCGGACGTAACGCCGCAATACATGAACGTCTACAAGTGGGACGGGCGCGAGCTGCTCCAGGCCTACTACGACACCGCCTCCAACGGCCTATACGACCTCAGCGAAGAGCCTACGACTTGGAGCGTCAGCGATCTCCAGCAGCGGGCCGACGACTGGAGCACCGGGTCGGCGCAGATCGTCACGGTGCACGGCGTACACGTGCTCGTCGGGTTCGACAACGTCACCCCGGGAGGCGAGACGGACGTCGCCTGGATCCGCGGAGACGGTGCAAGCCCGGTCGTCACTTGGCTCACCGGACCGTGGGTCGAGGGGCAATCCTTCACTACCCGGCAGGCGCTCTCTGTAGCAGCCGACATCATCGGCCAGGGCGGTTGACCCGAGCTGCAGTCGGTAGCGGGTTGGGGGCTCGTGCCTGTCAGCGCCTCGACGGTTTGAGTGCTGTCCGCTCTCCTCGCGAGCGATCGGTAGGTCCGACTATGCCCGTGTGCAAAGGAGGACGTTGTAATACGCGCAACGGGCCAATGGACCTAACCGGACAGCTCTTGAACCCTCCGGACCCCTTGAGGCGCCTACTCAGACTCACGGACTCTCGCAAGACTGCTTGACCCACGAGCGCTGGAAGGCGCCTCTTCCAGCGTACGGCATCGTCCGATTTCTGACAACGACCTCATCTAATGAGCTGGTCGAACTCACCTGTCGTCATCGGGACTACGTTGCGGAACATGGGCGGAAGCTTCTCGAGCTGCGCTAGGACGGCGATGTATTGACCGATGCGTCTGATCTTCGCCATCTCCGACTCGGCGCCGACCACGATCCCGTATAGACCAAGGGCACCGGCGTTCAACATGTCTCCCATGATGTGCTTTGACGATCCGTTGAACACGATCTCGATCGCCAGAAGGCATCGCGGATTCGGGTTCGGATCCATACCGTTGAAGAGTTCGCAAAAGCCGCGAGGCAGGAGACCTTCGTTAATTGCACCATCGCGCCCCGGGGCCGTGTTGAAGGGGCCTATGCCAATGTCGATCCGTGGCGCGTAGCGACGAACGTCACGCTGGAGAGCATCCGTCGCGCCGCTAACGACCGACCACTCCAGCTCCACTACAGGGAAATGTCGAGCTAGAGCGAGCGCTGAAGTTCGTTGATAGACACTTGCAGACATGTTCGCTTAGGCCACTATGAACCGTCGAGCCACCGTGCAAGGATGCGATGCGGGTCGGCAGGTGTGCAGCGCAATGGCGTTCGGCTAGCCGCCGGCCCTGTTCGCTTACTCAGCAGCGAGCCACTTCGTGCGCAGATCCTGGAGCGCCTTCCAGTCGGTTTCGAGTTCACTGAGGCTCGGCCGTATGTTGAGCTGTTCTAGCGGTTGAGAGTGTCCGCCCATGAAACGACAAGCCTTCTCGAAGATCGGATCAATGACCGCCTGGGCTTCGGGGATGAAGTCCGCCTTGATGTTCGACAGGCGGGTCATCATCACGTTCGGCTGGTAGCGCTGCGTGACCTTCTCGAGCAACTCCTGCTCAACAAAGGCCTCACACCAAGACCGGATGTACTCATAGCCTTTCTCCGCAAGGGCCTCCTGAACAGTCGGCTCGGCCTTCTTTCCGGTGTTCAGCAACTCATTGATGCGCTTTCCAAGCTGTGCCGGACTGTCTTGCCGCGGGCCGGCCTCATGTGACACAAGACCCTTCACGTCATCTTGGTCACGAACCGTGTAGTACGTGCACTCGGTCTTCTTGTCCTCATACCGCGAAAGAAGCTCCGTTGTGAGCCAGATGTTGTGCGTGAACACAATGACCTGGTGCGTCTCCGCAAGGAGGACAAGCCGGTTGGCTACCTCCTTGAGACGACGGTAATCCAAGCTCGTCACGGGGTCGTCGAAGATCATTGGCGCGCACGCGCCGCGCAGCCGACACTCAGCCAAGAAGTCCGCGATTGCCAGGCACTTGACCTCGCCCTCGGACAAGATTGCGGACGGTCGGTGCCGAGCGACCGCCTTCCGCCGTTCGGCGCGTCCGCCACGTCCCTGGAACTCCAGTTGCACGGATGGCGCACGTAGAAGTCGGCACTCCTCTTCGAAGAAGTTCTCGAAGTTGTGGTTGACGAGCTCTTCACTTGCCACCTTCGATGCCTCGGTCAGAGACCTGAGTGTGGTGTTGGAGATCCTCTTTCCGACCGTGTCGAGCTTCGCCGCAAACTTCGCGTCCTCAATACTGCTGAGAATCGCGGGAAGTTGCTTGTGCAACTCCAATCGCGCCTCCAGCTCGGCCAGCTCTTTCTGCCGGGTTTCAAGCGCTTTGGCGCGATCCTTCGTTTGCTGCTCGATGTCTTCGATCGTCTTCGCCTCGGCCGCGCGGGCTTCTTCCAGCTGAGGCGACAACTCCCCAGCACCACCCTGTAAGTCAGCCTCAGCCAAAGCGCTTCGTTTCCCGCAGGTCTTCGCAATGAGTTCTGCGTTCTCGATCACCTTGCGCGCCTCGTCGAGCCACGACGGAGGCGGATCGATCAGGCCCAAGCGTTCGACCAGTGCCTTCGGTTCAATGACGCTCGCCTCGTCGAAGGAAGGGAGCTGACTTGTTAGCCGTTCCTGCGCCTGGGTTACTTGACGCGCGAGAGAGTCGTCGAGAAATGAGCGATAGCGCTGGATGACGCTAACGCCGCTCTTGTCGAGCACCTGGCGGCAGTACAGGCACCGATCAGCCTCGTGCGGGTAGTCGTCCTCGCCGAGATGCTTTCGGTACTCCTCCGCCGCTGCGATGAACGTCTGCCATTCGTCGTCGGCCTCTCCATGAAGATCACCTTCCTTGAAGAGCTCCGTCCTCGCTCGGCGATACTCGGACTGGGCTGATTCGAGCGCCGAAAGAGCGGTGTTGTACGCCCCAGCGTTGAACTCGCTCACCTGTGCTACAAGCCCGATGAGGTCACGGAGAGAGCTCTGGCGGGTTCGCGCAGCGAATAACTTCTCTTCCAGCGTGTTGCCGCCGAGAGCGGCAATCTCAGACCGCAGCTGATCAAGACGCTTGGCGGCGTTGCCGTTCGGCTTCCCGGCTGCGGCTTTCAGATCGTCGACAGACGTCGCCGCGCTCAGGCTTTCGATCAGGGGGTAGATGCTCGTTCCTCGGCTGAAGCGAGGCAGGAAGGGGTTGACCGTTAGGCGGTGCCTTCCGACCTCAGCCGCCGCTAAGTCCGCGATACCTCGTATCGCGTCTGAGCAGTGCTTGAAGAGAGCCAGGTCTGCAGGCGTGTAGACGTAACCGAGTTCGTTATCGACATGGAGGAGAACGGCAGGGGCATCGAAGACGCTGATGCGGGTGAACGGACTCAACCCGCGCTCGTTCTGCCACCCGACTTCCTCGGGATCCTCGTCCCCCAGCTTGTAGCTAATCGTCGCCGACGGTTCCGGCGCTGCCGTAGTCGCATGCGCGTTCGGCAGGATGTCCTCGGCTGTCCTGACACCAGCGGCGCACTTCAAGACTCTTGCGTAGCCGGTCTTGCCCGCGCCGTTTTCGCCGAAGAGCACGGTCATGTGCGGGTTGAAGTCGATCTCGTGGCCCTCAGCGAGAGCGTTCACACCTTGGACGTCCTTGAGCTTGACCAGCAAGAGCGGTTCCTCCTCCTCCGCCCCTCCCTCGGGAGTGGCAAGTGGCGGAACTTCCTCGGCCTGTGCCGGCGAGAGACCCTTCTCAGTTTTGAAGAGTTCGTAGATCTCGTCGAGCTTGTCCTGCGCTACGGGGCGACCCGTCACGAGAACTTCGGCGACAAGAGTTCTGGCCCAACCGTCTTGGCCGTTCGCCCAGTCAACGAGAACCTTCCGCGGACCGAGAGGTTCAAGTGCCGGCGACTCGCTCTCCTGGACCTCGACGTCGCTCATGCCGCCGCAGCCTCTCTATAGAGGTACTTCTGAAAGCTCCTGAAGGCCCTGCGGATGTCCTCCACGCTCCCGAGATCGGAGACTGCGTCTGCAATCGAGTTGTGGTACTTGAGCCTGAGCAGAGGTGTGAGCTTCGCTTCGTCTAGTTCTGCCACGCCTTCGCGGACGTAGTGGCCTAGCACGAAGTCGAGAAAGGCACGCTGCTTCTCGTCGAACTCTGAGTCGATGTTGACTCTCGCGGACTCCGCTCGGTGTTGGCGGGTAAGAGGCGCCGACGCGTAAGCCACGAACGCAAGGACGTCGAAGAGGTCGCTCTTCTCAGCATCGATGATTCGCTGCATCTCGGCAAGCTGATCGCTGCCGAATCCCGCCTCGGCCAGCCCATCGAGCAGCTTCCGCCGTGTGTCCGGGTCGCTCCAGATCTCGCGAAGCTGAGCCTCGTCCTTGAAGAACTCGGGCAGCTTCCCGAAGAGCAGTTCCATGAACTGCTGCGCCGACATCGGCGTTCCGTCCGAGTGCCAGAAGGTCGTGCTCATCATGTGCTGGATGAGTCGCTCTTTTCCGTCGGCCAGCTTGACCTTCACGCGCTTCGCGCGCGGCTCGGGCTCTATCTCGCTCCTCGGCTCCGACGGTTCGATCGGCGGCTGCCCGCTACCGGTCTCTTCTCTTGGCTCGGGTTCGAGCGGCTCACCGTCCCATTCGGGGTCATTGAAGTGGTGGTGCGCCTTCACGAAGTCGTAGACCGTGAAGTACGACTTGCCGTCGTATAGGCGGGTACCGCGACCGATGATCTGCTTGAACTCGATCATCGAGTTGATCGGACGCAGCAGCACGATGTTCCGGATGTTCCGGGCGTCCACGCCGGTCGACAGCTTTTGCGATGTGGTGAGAATCGTTGGGATCGTCTTCTCGTTGTCTTGGAAGTCACGTAGGTACTGATCGCCAAGCGCTCCGTCGTTGGCGGTCACTCGCTCGCAGTAGTGCGGGTCCTTGCTGTCCTTCATCTGGTTGATGAAGTCCCGGATAAGAAGCGCGTGCTCCTGGGTCGCGCAGAAGACGAGCGTCTTCTCAGTCTGGTCGATCTGGTCTAGAAAGATCCTGACCCGCGCGGCCTCGCGCTCCCGGATCTCAAGAGTCCGGTTGAAGTCTTTCTCCTCGTAGCGCTTACCGGCCTCGATCTCGCCTTCTACAACATGGTCGTCGGGCGTATAGACGTACTCGTCGAGGGTTGTCGAGATCTGCTTGACCTTGAACGGTGTGAGGAAGCCGTCGTTGATGCCCTCCTTCAGCGAGTAGACATAGACGGGCTCACCGAAGTACGTATACGTGTCAGCGTTCTCAGTACGCTTGGGAGTCGCGGTCAAGCCCAGCTGCACAGCTGGCGAGAAGTACTCGAGGATCCCCCGCCAGTTGCTCTCGTCGTTTGCTCCGCCGCGATGGCACTCGTCGATGACAATGAAGTCGAAGAAGTCGGGCGGGTACTCACCGAAGTAAGGCGATGGTTGACCGTCCTCGGCGGAGCCGGTCATGAACGTCTGGAAGATCGTGAAGAAGATGCTGCCGTTCTTCGGGACTTTGCCCTTCTTGCGGATATCGGCAGGGTCGATGCGGACGAGTGCATCTTCTGGGAAGGCCGAGAAGGCGTTATAAGCCTGGTCGGCGAGGACGTTGCGGTCGGCCAGGAAGAGGATGCGCGGCCGACGCGTGGGTTCGCGACCGAGATTCCACCGACTATGGAACAACTTCCATGCGATCTGGAAGGCGATGAACGTCTTACCCGTGCCCGTTGCGAGCGTCAGCAGAATCCGGTCGCGCTCGTGGGCTACCGCTTCCAAGACGCGCTCGACGGCGATGTCTTGGTAGTAGCGGCTCGGGTGAGACCCACCCTTGTCTTCAAACGGAACCGCCGCGAAACGGTCACGCCAGGCATTCGCCTCGCCGAACGTTAGGTCCCAGAGTTCGTCGGGCGTTGGGTATTTGACGGCCTCTTCACCCTCTTTGGCCGTCTTCATGTCGATCGCGTACAGACCTTGGCCGTTGGTGGCGTAGGCGTAGCGAAGCGCCAACTTGTCGGCATAGACCTTCGCCATGCCAACGCCCTCAGTCAGCGGCTTATCCCATGCTTTCGCTTCGATTACGGCGAGCTTGTGGTTGCGGTAAACGAGGATGTAGTCAGCGATCAGTGGCTTCGCGCGACGCCCGTCGGCTTCGATGCGGCCCGGCGTGATGTGGTACTCGCGCAAGACCTTGCTTCCATCGACCGACCCCCAGCCAGCGGCCGCGAGTGCGGGATCGATGTGCTCAGCGCGGGTCTCAGCCTCGTTCATCACGCAACCTCCCCGAGACTGCCGCGAAAGGCGCTTCCGAGCAGAGCCTCGCGTAGAGAATCGAGCGCGCGGCGCTTCTTGGCATAGATGTCGACGAGCGTTGTTGTCTCGCCTTCGAGCTGGTCAAGCAAAGTGACGATACCCCGTTGTTCTGAAAGAGGCGGGACCGGAAGAACGCGGCCCTCCATCGAAGCTTTGCTCACGTGCATCATCGTGGCCCCCGTACCGTGCGCCTTCTTGATCTGATCTACATCCCACTGCAAGAGATAGAAGAGAAATCGCTTGTCGACCATCTCAGGGTTCGGGATGACTTTCCAGATGTGGTAGTGGTAGATGACCTTGCCTCCCTCCCAGATCCGCGGCCCAAACGACGCGGACCAGGCGTACAGGAGATCCCCTGTGTCGCAGTACTTATCTGGTTCGAGCTCAAGATCCGAGTAATACCATGCCTTGTTCGTGAAGAAGTTGCCGACTCGCAGTAGCGGGTATTTGCCTGATTTCAACATCTCGTGTTTCTTATAGGCACGGCCGTTTATCAGCGTGCAGAGATCTGCGAGGCGATGCTCGTGCCAGTCGGCGTTGCGATTCTCGAACACCTTCGCTAGAGCGACGTCGAAGACGCGTTGAGCTCGGTTCGAGCTTCCCTCGGTTGTGGAGGCAACAGCTATCCGGATGGTGAGCGCTTCGTCCAAACTTGCGACCACCTTGGCTTGAACGTCCAATGGTGGCACCGGCACCGGGTAGTTCTCGATGAAGTCCTTCGTCACTCGCTTGTGACCCACCGCGCCGGTCATGTGCGATGCACCTTCACGACGGAAGAGTTCACGGGACAGGAAGTAGTAGAGGTACTCGGCCATGACCGCTTCGCGCGGTCGGAGCACGATGAATTCACTGGACCCAAACCCAGCGCCGCCGGCTAGGTCTCGCGCGATCCCAAGCTTGCCGTTCTCGAAGCAAGGGGTGATCTTCGCCAGCAAGACGTCGCCATCCGCGAAGTAGGTGTAGCTCTTGACGACGTCGTCCAACTTTCGAGTCAGCGTCGGTGCGACGAACTTCTCGCCGATCCCAAGGCCCTCCATCGGGAGGAAAGAGACTTCTGCGGTCGGACTGAGCCGGTTACGCGCTTCGGCCTTGGGCGGGCCAATTAGGCAAACATCCTTCAGCGCCCTCGTCGGCCAGTCCGTCTTCACAGCAGTCCCTTGATCCTCTCGAGGACGGCCGCGCTCTCCTGATCAAGTAAAGCGATCTCGGCCAGGAGCTCTTGGGGATCGGCTGCCGCTTCGACATCGGGGTTGTTGGGGTTCTTGACTGAGAGATCGAAGAGGGTTGGGTCGACATCGCTGAGGGAGACAGTCCAACTCCGGGCGGTATCGGGGCGGTCGGGGTAGAGATCGTTGAAGTCCGCGAGGTCATCGTCGTTCAGGGGATTCGACTTCCCAAGGGTCCGGCCGGGGCTGAGCTGGTAGTACCACGTCTTCGTCGTAGGCCGGCCTTTCTCGAAGAACAGGACCACCGTCTTGACGCCTGCGCCCTGGAACGTTCCTGCTGGGCAGTCGAGTACTGCCTGAAGATCGCACGAATCCAGAAGCTGCTTCCTCAGACTCACCGAGGCGTTGTCGACGTTCGACAAGAACGTGTTCTTGATGACCACTCCGGCCCGGCCACCGGGCTTGAGCATCCGGATGAAGTGTTGAAGGAACAGCAGTGCCGTCTCACCAGTTCGGATCGGAAAGTTCTGCTGGACCTCTTTACGTTCTGATCCACCAAACGGCGGATTGGCGAGGATCACATCGAAGCGGTCCTTGTCCTGCACGTCAGCAAGGTTTTCTGTAAGCGTGTTCGTGTGAATGATGTTGGGTGCTTCGATCCCGTGCAGGATCATGTTCATAATCGCGATCACGTATGCGAGCGACTTCTTCTCTTTGCCGTAGAAAGTGCTCTCCTGTAAGCGCTTGTCTTGGGCAGTGGTGCGATTCGGATTCGCTTCTTTTATGTACTCATATGCTTCGCAGAGGAAGCCAGCAGACCCGACGGCACCGTCATAGACTGTCTGATCTATTTGGGGTGCGACTGCTCTGACAATTGCGCGAATGAGCGGTCGAGGCGTGTAGTACTCGCCCCCGTTGCGGCCAGCATTGCCCATCTTCTTGACCTTGTCTTCGTAGAGCTGCGACAGCTCATGACGCTCAGCCTGCGAGCGAAAGCGAAGGAGATCAACCTCGTCGATGATCTCACGCATGTTGTAGCCGCTCTGGATCTTGTTCTTGATCTCGCCAAAGATCTGGCCGATCTTGTACTCGACAGTCTTTGAACTCGACGCTTTCTGCTTGAAGCCATGTAGGTATGGGAAGAGCTTGTCGTTAACGAAGTCCCGCAGATCGTCGCCCGTGAGCGCCCTGTTGTGATCGAGCTTCCCGTCAGCTGTTTTCGGGGCAGCCCAGCTGGTCCATCGAAACGGCTCGTCCAGGATGTAGGAGTAGGCCTTGCCCTCAAGCGCAGCCTCAGAGGCGAGGTCCTCCTCAAGTCCATCCAGGTACTTCAAAAAAAGCAGCCACGAGGTCTGCTCGGTGTAGTCCAGCTCAGTCGTACACCCGGCTTCGTTTCGGAGTACGTCGTCGATTCGCTTGAAGGCTTGCTCAAACACTTGGTTCAGATCCTCCCGCTACGTGACATTTGTTACTTATTATATGACCCGGAGTCCGCTTTGGCCAAGATCGATTCTGTCTTGAACTGCCGGCAATGCCAACGGCTCTGTGCGGATCACGACGACCCGGCGAGAAGCTCCGGAAGATCGTGGAGAGTCTCCTCCGCCTGGAGCGCGACTTGCGGATCCGCGTCAGTTCTCAACTCATTGAGCAGGCGCAGTCCCTCCGTGGGATCGATCCTTACGACGTTGTACGCGCCCTGGGCGGCAATCCCCCTAAGTTGCGAGCTGTCGGCCTCCGCAAGCCCCCGATACAAAGCGATCACATCTTGGCGTCGGAGTTCGCGGATCGCTCCCTCGCAAACAAAGTCATCAAATTCAATCCCTATCGCTTCCGGCAACTCCTCGTTTGCCATTCGATACAATTCAATAAATCGCCCAACATCTAACCTGTGTAAAACTTCCTTCGAAATCTCTCGCTCCATACCCAAATCATTATACCGCTATTACTCAATCCATCACCAACGGTCATCTCATCCGCCTCTAGCTTGTCTCTGACGCGTGCCCAGAGTTCGTCGGCCCGCAGGATCGCATCGACCTTCCAACGCTCATCCGCAAACCCCATCAAAGGTCCGCGGACGTACGTCTCCCAGATCCAAGCAAGCACCTCTACTACCTCTCCGTCGAGCGTCTCGTCCTTTTCGTATGCACGCTGGGCAGCGACGATCAGAGAAATAACCTGACTCGGATTCAACAGACCCAGATCGGCATCCGCGAGAGCAGCTCCTTTGATCATGTCTAGCGTCCGCCGCTGGTCAGCAACTGCGACCGAGAGGAGCCGGGCTTGGAAGTACTGGGTCAAGCTGTTGTGATGACCGCCTGTTTCGTCAGCGGCCTTGAACTCCTCACGACAGCGAACTTCGTTTCCGCTGACGCCGAGCGCTAGGGCGTACGCAGCGTGTGATGGTCCCGCCAGAGCAGGATCGTCTACTCCGACGAGCCCCCCACTCAAGTCGGCACTCGCCTCAGGCATACGCCCCCAGTCGGCAAGGATCTGACCGCGTGTCAGCAGCCCTACTTGGCGATTGAAGCCGAGTGTCAGCGCAAGCGAGATCGCCGTGTAGGCATCAGCGAACCTATCCTCCCCCCAACGCACGCGTCCGAGTTGGAACCAGAGGTTGGCGTAACGGCGCCGAGTTCTGAGACGTCCTTGCAGCAGCTCCAGAGCTTCCGCGTACTTCCAGGCGCCGGCGAGACGGCGAACGCGTTGCTCTAGAAAGCGGCACAGATCCTCGTCCAGCTCTGCTTTCTCCGCGTCGTCGAGGATGGCCTCGTAGGTTGAAGTCTCGAGCCCGTCTGTCGAGACCAACGAGTCTCCGACGTACTCGGTGTAGAGGTCGAGGAGTCGCAGTCGGAGAAGCGGCTCGGGCTCGTCTTGGAGTGCTTGCATGATTGCGCGAACTGCGTCTGTGTACTGGCCGGCGTCAATGAGTTTCCTAATTGGCGACAGTCGATCGGCCCGTTGGGTCGACCGACTCGCGGTCTCAGCCTCGTCACTGAGGACCGCTTCGTATGCAACGCGAAGCTCGTCTCGCAATTCGGGGAAAGCCGCGTAGATCGCGTCGATCCAGTTTTGGGGTCTGCGGTTTCCACGTTCAATCTCGCCGATCAGCTGCGCCGAACAGCCGACGTCTCTCGCGGCCTGCCCTTGCGTCATGTGTCGAGCGGTTCTGCCACGACGGAGAACTGCACCGAAATCTGCGGTTGCCTTACTCAGGGGCGCCATCGTGCTGTCCCGGTAGCAGTCTGATCGATCGAGGCTTCCGCGGACTGTGGCGGGACCCTCGCCACAGTGTGGTCCCGGGCCAAACCTGTGGCAGGCAGCCTGATTGGAGAGTGGATGGGAGGCCTGCCGTGAAGAGCACGACAGTAACTATCGCAGGGGCTTCTGCCAGATTGGCTGGCGGGGATTTGAGTCACGCCGACCTGATGCCGTCGCCGGCTCTGGACGCGGTTCCTGCTCTGGATGAGCTGGCCCTGGATCGGTGGGCCGATGACGGGGGATTCGTCCCCGACCCGTACCGAGAAGGAGAGGACACCTATGTCTGAGATCGTGCCGCTGAATCGAGGTTTGTCGTTGCGCGAATCGCGCCAGGTGCGGCGCGACTTGAGTCGCCTTGGCGCTCGGGGTCGCGTCGAGATGGCGAGGATTGAGCAGGAGGCTGACCTCCAGGCTGAACGGCTCGCTGCTGTGGCGTACGTCGGAAAGCGGGCATTGCAGGAGGTCACGATGCTGACGCAGATGGAGGCTCAGCTTGCGCAGCTGGTGCCCACCGCTCTACCGCGCCTGCAGGGACTCGGCGACATGAGCGCGCTGGCGATGGCAGAGGTCGTCAGCCAGACAGTTAGGAAGGTGCGCTGATGCTTTGGTTCATCGTCGTCGTGCTCGCGATCGTCGTAGTCATGGCACTTGGAGCAGTCATTCTCGTCAGCGCTTCACATCACCAGGGTCTGCTTGACGAAGAGATCCGGATAGAGCTCGAGGTTCGCCGCGCCGAACGCCAGCTCCATGACATCGCGAGGACCGGGCTCAACGCGATGATCGATGAGGTCAGGTCGCATCACGCTCAGGCGTTGCCGAGAGAGTGACCCCGAGCAGCCCATGGGCTCGCTTCTTTCTCGTGATCGTTGGAACGGCGATCGCGATCCGAATCGCCTGGTGGTTGCTCGTACCTGTGCTGCCAGAGATCATGACCATCGTCGCCGTCGTCGCGATCTGGCAGCTCTTGCGGTGGTATCGCGACCGCTGGTAGCCGGCCGCCGTTCGGCCAGCCGGTCGCTGTTGACCGCTCTGCGGACCCAGTGTTGTACTGAATGCGACACGTGCCCGGGTTGTAATCGCGGGCACCCCGGTCGGCTCGAGCGGTTGCTCGTCGGCCACAAAGGGTGGGTGGAAGGAGTGAACACCTAGTGAGCAAGTCTGGTCGCCGCGAGCGGCGACTGCGGGTCCGTGCGATCCATCGCGAACAGCCTGATACGGCGAAATTGGCGCGAGCGCTAATCAAGCTCGCGGAAATTCAGCTTGAGGCGGAGGCGCGAGCGACGCACGAGACCCCAGAGAGGAAGGAGAAGCCGTGAGCGGCGGAGGACTCGTCTGGTTTCGCGTGCGCTGGCCTCGTGAGGTCGGCTCGGACCGTCTAAAGGCGGTCTCCTTGCTGTTGGCTTCTACGCGTGGGCCGGCCGTCGTCGAGGCGCTTGGGAGGGCTGGCTCGGTCGAGCATCGCCTCGCCGTCGGGCGAGCCCACGCCGATGCACTGGTCGAGCAGCTTCGCGTAGTTCTCCCCGGTATCGGCCTCACTCCCCTTGACGAGCGACCGCCACTGGGCGCGAGGCTGTCGGCCGAAGTCCGGCTGAGCTCGCCACACCGACCACTGCGCCTCGATCAACCTGAACTCGTGAGTCGCGCCCTGATAACCGCCCTCGCCGCAAGCACAGGACGGCGAAGAGACGATCGTGCAGTGGGAGTTGTGGCGGATGTTCGCCCCCGCGACCGTTGGCAAGACAGAGCACGCCGAAGCCACTAGTGACGTCCTCCAGACGCTCTTCGGACCACGCCGCAGCCATGACAGTGAGTCCCTCAGCGCCCTGCGGTCCAAGAGAGCGATGCCGACCTGGCGCTGCGTAGGCCGGCTTGGCGTCCGCGCGCAGAGTCAGGCCAGAGCCCGGCACCTGCTGTACCAGCTCGAACGCGCCCTCGCAGTCGCCGATGCTCCGGGAGTTCGAATCAGGTCACGACGAGCCAACCCCTCGCGAATTGACTCGATGATCCGGCCCTGGCTAGCACCGGTACGACTCAACAGCGACGAGCTGGCGTTGCTCTCGGGTTGGCCCGTTGGCGTCGTCGGCGGCCTTTCAGTCGAGCGGAGCCCGAGTGCGCTGCCACCGTCGAATGCGATCCCGCGAAGCGGACGGCTGCTCGGAATGGCGACCTTCCCCGGAAGGGAGCGGTCGCTCTGCCTCTCCCCGACCGACAGCCTGGGTCATCTTCACGCACTCGGACCGACAGGCAGCGGGAAGTCGACGCTACTCCTCAACCTGATAACACAAGACCTCGAGGCGGGCCGCGGCGTCGTCGTGCTCGAACCGAAAGGCGACCTGATCTCCTCGGTGCTCGAACGGATCCCCCACTGGCGGCTCGACGACGTCGTATTGCTCGATCCGACAGACGCCGAATGTCCAGTCGGTCTCAACCCACTCGCGAGCATCGGCCGGCCACCGGAACTGATCGCCGATGAGTTGCTGGGGATGTTCCGGGCCATGTACGAGTCGTGGGGGCCCCGTACGAATGACATCCTTGCTGCGGCGCTGCTGACGCTAGCGCGCTCACCCGGGATGACGCTCTGCGCGCTGCCACCGTTACTCGCAGACCCGACCTTCCGGCATCGGATCGTGTCGAAGATTCACGACCCGGTCGGGCTGGAACCTTTCTGGGCAGGATTCGAGGCTTGGAGCGAAGCCGAGCGAACCGCCGCGATCGCACCGAGCTTGAATCGCGTGCGTCCGTTTCTGTTGCGGCCACAGCTACGCCGCGTGCTCGGCCAGACAACTCCGCGCTTCGACCTCAGTCGCGTATTCAGCGAACGCAAAGTGCTGCTCGTCAACCTCGCTAAGGGACCGCTCGGCAGTGAGACGACAGGTCTACTGGGAGGCTTCGTACTTAGCCAGTTGTGGGCGGCGGCGCTCCGCCGATCCGCACTGCCACCGGAGAAGCGTCACCCCGTTTTCGTGTACGTCGACGAGGTTCAGGACTACCTGCGCCTCCCGACCGATCTGGGAGACGCACTTGTGCAAGCTCGGGCCCTCGGGGTCGGGTTCGTGCTCGCGCACCAACACCTCAGGCAGCTGGACCCGCAGACTCGGGCCGCGCTCGTTAACGCTCGCTCGCGCATCTGCTTTCAGCTTGCTGGAGAAGACGCGCGAACGCTCGCGAGCGGACCCGTCAGCTCCGACGATCTACGCGAGCTTGCTCCGTACGAGGCATACGCGGAGCTCTTCGCCGGCGGAGCCGTGCGCCAGTGGTGCAGCCTGCGCACTTTGCCCCGGGCGCCGACCACCAGCGACGCGGCGATCGTGAGGACTCGCTCGCGCGACCAGTTCGGTGTTGCTGCCGCGGAGGTCGATGCGGCCGTTGAGCAGCTCCTCGCAGGAGAACGATCGAGTGCTGATGACGTTGCACCTCGCCGGCACGTGAACAGGGGTGCAAAGTGAGCGCTGCTATACCGCTCGCCTACCCGGTCGCGTGGCTGAACGGTGCCGGGAACCCTTCAAGCAATGCGGATCAGGGGCGAACAAGGGCGAGGACTCTTCCGCGTACACGCGTCGATTCCTTCGCTCCGGGAGGAGCACGATGAGCGCTGCGCCGCGGCTGAGCCGAGCGAGCGTATTCGTTGTTCAACAGCGATTGAGCGAGCGAGATCGACAGGTGCTCGACTATGTAGGGAGACTGCGGTTGCTGGGCGCACGGCAGATCCAGACGCTTGTCTTTCCCGACGCGGCTCACGCGACGCCGGTGACAGCCGCACGCTCATGCCGACGAGTACTCGAGCGGTTGACAGAGGACGGTCTGCTCACCCGACTGCAGCGGCGGATCGGCGGTATCCGAGCAGGCTCAGCCTCCTACGTCTATGCACTGACCTCGCTCGGACAACGCGTCCTCGATTTCGACGGAGCACGGCGGCGGCTCTCCGAGCCTTCCGCCTTCTTCGTTGACCACACGCTCGCGATCGCCGACTTTCTAGTTCGGCTGGTCGTGGCCGCACGTGCAGGTGAGTTCGTGCTCAACGAGTGGCAAGCCGAGCCGGCCTGCTGGAGGGATGTCTCCACGCTCGGCGGGAGGATCGTGCTTCGACCGGACCTCTTCGTTGTCCTCTTGGTCGGCGGGTACGAGTTGCGCTGGTTTGTCGAGATCGACCGCAGCACTGAGCACCTGCCAACGCTGCTACGGAAGTGCCGCCTGTACCACACCTACTACTACAACGGCGCTGAGCAGCGTGAGCATGAAGTGTTCCCACGCGTCCTCTGGGTGGCGCTTGATCAGGGACGCTCAGACCGACTGCGCGACGCGATCGCTAACGACCGGCGTCTAAGTGCGGACATCTTCCGGTTCACTTCCGAGTCCAAGGCGATCCTCGCCGTAGAGGATCGCTCGTGACGCTGCCGCGGAACCGGGTTTTGGTCGGGGATGCGCGCCGCGTTCTTGGTCGTCTCCCCGCCGCCTCGGTGGACTGCGTCGTCACGAGCCCCCCGTACTTCCAGCTGCGCGACTACGGCGTTGCTGGTCAGATCGGCCTTGAGGCGACCGTCGATGATTGGGTCGACGAGCTACGACTGGTGGCCCGAGGGCTTGCGCGTGTGCTGCGACCGACCGGGTCGTTCTGGCTCAATCTCGGCGATACCTACGCAAGGAGGGAGAGCTTCGGCGGTCCGCGCAAGAGCCTCCTGCTGGCACCAGAGCGCTTACTGCTTGGACTGGCTACAGACGGATGGATCGTGCGCAACAAGGTCGTCTGGGCGAAGACCAACCC
>Ga0070734_10003554_pt1 | contig 16113 bp, 13 predicted proteins | sample Coa_R1_8_FD_66444 | JGI IMG/M metagenome (GOLD analysis project Ga0070734, IMG submission 66444) | Surface soil microbial communities from Centralia Pennsylvania, which are recovering from an underground coalmine fire - Coalmine... | ecosystem: Environmental > Terrestrial > Soil > Unclassified ...
GATCGAAACGCGCGAGCCCTCGTGAATCAGCTCGGTCCTCACCGAGTCGGTGAAGCCGCGGATGGCGTGCTTGGCGCCGCAGTAGGCCGATTGCAGGGGGATGCCGCGGTAGGCGAGCGCCGAGCCCATTTGCACGATGCGGCCGCGGTCGCGCGGGCGCATCGACTTCAGCGCCGCCATCGTCCCGTACACGAAGCCGAGGTAGGTCACCTCGGTCACGCGCCGGAACTCATCGGGCGTCATCTTGGCCAGCGGCGAGAAGACCGTCTCCATCGCATCGTTGATCCAGACGTCGACGGGCCCCAGCGCCTGCTCAAGCCGGTCGGCGGCCGCGAAGACGGCGCTGGCGTCGGCCACATCGGCCGGCTCGAACGCCGCCTCGGCGGCGCCGGACGCCCGCGCTTCCTCGGCGGCGGATTGAAGCGCGGTCGCGTCGCGCGCGATGACGCCGATGCGATCGCCGTTGCGGGCGAACCGCTGCGCAATGGCGCGGCCGATTCCGGCGGAGCCGCCGGTGATCACGATGGTTCGGGGGGACACAGCGGAAGGCATGACCAAGACGCTGGGCTAACCCGCCACGGCGCGCCGCGGTTCCGAGCCGGCTCACGGCAGCGCCGTCGCAAAGGCATGCGCGTCGGCCGCGTCGGCGTCTCCTGGCCCGATCACCCGCAGGCCGCTGTCGTTGTGCGACACATCGAAGCCGCAGCGCCCGCCTTGGTCGCGGAAGACCCTCAAGGTCAGGCGGCCGGCGCCGACCGCCACGTTCTCGAGCAAGAGTTCCGGCAGCCACTCCGGAAGCAGCGGATCGACGATCACCGCGCCCAGCGGGGCCGCCGGCCGCACGCCGGCCAGGGTGGCGACCAGGAGGATGATGGCGCCCGCCGACCACGCCTGCGGGCTGCAGGCGTCAGGAAAGAGGCCCGGAGGGGGTGCGCTTCATCGCGAGCGTGGCCGCCGAAGAGCTCGGGCAGTCGGTGGTCCTCGAACAACTGCGTGGCCTGCAGCGTCGCCGCCGCCAGCTTGTGCAGCGGCCCAATCATTCCGTATCGGGCGAAGCCGCGCGCGGCGAGCGCGTTGGCGAACGGCCAGACGGAGCCGATGTGGTAGCCGAGCGGATTGTACGACGGGTGCCGGCGGCTGAGCGTCCGGATGCCCCAGCCGGTGAACATCTCCTCGCTCATCAGCCGCTCGGCCACCTCCTTCGCCCGCTCCGGCTCGAGGATGCCGTAGGCAAGGCAGCCGCCGGGATCGGAGGCTATGGTTCTGATCTGTCGCTTGTCCGGATCCAGCCCAAGCGCGACGAAGGACTCGTCCTGCATCCAGAAGCGTTCATGAAAGGCTTGCCGCAGCGCATCCGCCTGCGCCTCGAGGTCGACGGCCAGCGCGTCTTCGCCGAGCGCTCGGAACACCAGCGCCATGCCTCGCTTCGCCGCGTAGAACAGCCCTTGGATGTCGCAGAGCGCGATCGGGTCCGGCACGATTCGGCCGTCCGGGTAGAGGATGGCGTCGCTGGCGTCCTTCCAACCCTGGTTCTTCAGCCCACGGCGGCCGGCGAAGGTCTGGTACTCGTAGAGGCCATCGCCATCCAGGTCGCCATCGCGGTCCATCCACGCCAGCGTGCGAAGCGCCAGATCGCGAAAGCGCCGGACGAGGCCAAGATCGCCGCTCCAGGCAAAAGCCGACGCCAGGCCGGTGAGAAAGAGGCCGGACGCGGAGTGGTCGCCGTAGTAGCGGAGGAACGGCGTCTTGCCCAAGAGTGCGCTCGGGCCGAGCTCTCGCTGGTGCAGCACGCGGCCGGGCTGCGCATCGTGGGTCGGATCGTAGGCGGTTGCCGTCCAGCGTCCGACAAGGCCGAGCGCGCCCTTAAGGATCGCCGGGTCGAGCAGCAGGCTTTGCCATCCGGCCATCAGCGAGTCGCGGCCGAACAGCGCTATGTAGCGGGGCGCGCCGGCGGTCGGGGTGAGACGTTCGTCGCCCTCGCCATCGCCGAGGCGCAGCGCGGCCAGATCGTGCGCCGCCCGTCGCCAGGCGTGCGTGACCAGTTCCGAGCGGGTGGAGAGCCGGCAAAGGGCCGCACGGGAGAGGTCCCGACTGGAGGACGACCGGTCCGGAAGTTCCGCTGCGAAGGCCGGGTCGAACAGCGGCTCGATCGCGACCCGGACGCTGGCCTCCTGCTGCGACGGCAGCTCCAGGGTCAGGCGCAACTCGCCCGCATGCCAACTGGAGGGCGCGGGGCCTTCGACGCGCACTCGCGTCGCGTGGTGCAGGGCCGGATGGCGACAACGCAGCACCAGCTCGCCGCCGCCGGCCCAGCTGAACGCCACCGGCGCGAACCCGGGGCGCCGGCCGGCCTTGGCGGCAGCCTGGTCGGCGTAGTCGGCGCGCGGCCGCCAGCTCAGCCGCAGCCTCGCCGTGGCCGCCCCGTGGTTGGCGAGATGGTATTCGTAAACCAGCCCATCCTCGACCAGGGAGGCGACCGCGCGGATCTCGATCGCGCGGCGAACGCGCTCGTCGTCCGACCGCCCCGATCGCCGCGCGGCCGGGAGCGGCGCAAGGTAATAGGCCAGCAGCCGGTCCGCGCCGATCCGCTCCGCGTTGGCCAACTCCGGCCTCCGCCCGTCGATGCGGAAGTCAAGGCGCGAGAGAAAGCGCGTGCGGTGATAGAAGAAGCCGGTCGCGCCGCCGCGGATCTCCGCCGCCGGGTCGACCAGCAGGCATATGTGGCCCCGATAGACATAGGCGGGACCGCCGCGCAGCTGAGCCACATCCCATGGCGTTGTCGCGCCGAGTCCGTCGGCGCCAGCCCACTCCACCTTCGCCGAGTCCTCCATCCCGGGCTTGAACGCGCAAAGCGGCGAAGCGGCGCCGTCGTTCGCGGCGCGGCGCGTTAAGCGCGTCCGAACATCGCCCTCAGAACCAGGGGACGACGGTTGCGTTTGTGATTGCGACTGATTATCAAACGCGAACCCCGCGATGACCGCCGCACCCGCCACCCAGCGTTCCGTACGCGTCCCTCGCCCGCGCCATTGGCTGGCGATCGCCGGTCCGGGCCTGCTGGTGATGCTGGCCGACACCGACGCCGGCAGCCTGATCACCGCGGCCCAGAGCGGAGCGCAGTGGGGCTACAAGCTCTTGGCCTTGCAGCTCATCCTCATCCCGATCTTGTTCGTGGTGCAGGAGCTGACGGTCCGTCTCGGCCTCATCACCGGCAAGGGGCACGGCGAGCTGATCCGCGACCGGTTCGGCAAGGCCTGGGCGTGGCTCTCCGTCTCGACCCTGATGCTCGCCTGCGTCGGCGCCATCGTCACCCAGCTCGCCGGCATGGCCGGCGTTGCTGCGCTGTTCGGCATCCCGACGCCCTTGATGATGGCGGTCGTGATCGGGCTGATCCTCTTGATGGTCTGGACCGGCTCCTACAGGTCGGTCGAGCGGGTCGCGATCGTGTTCGGCCTCTTCGAGCTCGCCTTCGTCGTCGTCGCGTGGCGCGCGGCGCCGCATTTCGGGCAAGTGGTTCGACAGCTCGGCCAGGCGCCGCTTGGCGACCCGAAATATCTCTATCTGGTCGCCGCCAACCTCGGCGCCGTGATCATGCCCTGGATGATCTTCTACCAGCAGTCGGCCGTGCTCGATAAGCAGCTCGGGCCGGCGGACCTGAAGGTCGCGCGGATCGACACCGCGGTCGGCGCGGTGGTCACCCAGGCGGTCATGATCGCGGTGCTCCTGGCCACGGGGGCGACCATCCACATGGCCAACCCCAACGCCTCGCTCAGCGATGTCCAGCAGATTGCCCACGCGATCATCCCCTTCCTCGGCGATACGGTCGGACGGCTGGTGTTCGCCGCCGGCATGACCGGAGCGGCGCTGGTGGCGACCGTCGTGGTGAGCCTGGCGGCGGCATGGGGCGTCGGTGAAGTGGCCGGCTACAAGCGCTCGCTGGAGGACCACCCGCGCGAGGCGCCCTGGTTCTACGGCATCTTCTCCGCCTGCCTCATCGCCGGCGGCCTTCTGGTCGCGTCGGGCGTCAACCTCGTCAATCTCTCGATCGCGGTCGAGGTGATGAACGCGCTCCTGCTCCCGATCGTGCTCGGCTTCCTGTTCATGCTGGGCTTAAAGGCGCTGCCGGACGCCTATCGGCTGAAAGGGATCTACGCCTGGCTGACCGGCGCCATCGTCGTCGTCAGCGCAGGTTTCGGTGTCTACGCGGGCATCACGGGCGCTCTTGCCGGCGGCAATTGATCACCAGACCGCCGCGGCGGTCGAGACATAATTCCATAGCGCCCCGAAGCCCGCGCCCGCCGCGCTGGCCACCCACCACACGTGGACGAGCTCGAGCGCTTTCGAAGCCACCGCCACATTGGCCGCCAGCCCGATGGAGCAAAGCGCGCAGAACTTCAGGTAGCCCGTCAGCAGCGCAGCGCCCGTCTTGCGCCGATCACGGTAGGTGACCTCGTTGTTGATCAGGTAGTTCGAGGTCATCGCGACCATCGAACCAAGCAGTTGGGCGAGCGAAAACGCCAGCCCCGCCACCAGGAAGCCCTTCACGGCGGCCAGCTGCACGAAGACGCCGGTCGCGCCCACCAGGCCGAACATGAGTGCGCGCGTGGGGATCAGGCCGCGGGTCAGCTTGTTCAGGAGCAGGCCCAGATAGTCGATCACCATGCGACGATCGAGCTTCGAGCCGCCGGCCGCACGGGCGCGAAAGACGTAGGCCAGCTCGGCGATTTTGAGCGGCTCGCGCTGCGAGGCGATGATGTCGAACAGCACCTTGAATCCGACGGTGGTCAGCCGGTGCGCCACCGCCTCCACCCGGCCCCGCTCGATCATGAAGAAGCCGGAGACCGGATCACTCAGCTCCTGCCGCAGCACCAGCCGGCCCAGCCAGTTCGCGAAGCGGCTGCCGAGGCGGCGGGCCGGGTCCAGCGCCTCGACTTCGCGCGCGCCGCGCGCATAGCGGCTGGCGACCACCAGCTCGGCCTCGCCAGCGCGCAACATCACGAGCATCGCCGGCAAAAGCGTCTCGTCATGCTGTAGATCGCCGTCCATCACGGCGACAAAAGGCGCGGCCGAGGCCAGCACGCCCTCGACCACCGCGCCCGCGAGACCACGTCGTTTCACGCGTCGCAGGCACTGCACGCGAGGGTCCTGCGCGGCGATGGCCTTTACCGCCTCGGCGGTCCCGTCCGGCGAGTCGTCGTCGACGACGATCAGCTGCCAGGCGACGCCTTCCAGCACCTGGTCCAACCGCTCGACCAGCGCCGGCATATTCGGGCGCTCGTTGAACGTCGGTACGACCACGCTCAACTCATAGCCGGCGGACGCGACGCTCGCCGCTGGCCCGTCGCGGCCTGTGGCCTTTGCGCCGCGCGTGCGTTCAAGCACCGTTGAATGGCTCCTGGCTGAGGGCTTGCGGGGTCCGCTGGCTCCGCCCCGCTGGCCGTGCGCTCCCGCGCCTAGCATACCGCGCTTCGCCTGTCGCGACGCCGCGCCGCGCGGCCGACCATTGCCCGCACCCGGCTTTGCGCCCATACCGACGAGCGCCGATGACGCACGCGCCCGACCCAGCGCCAGACGAATATTCGATCCCGGACAACCTCGGGGAGATCAGGCTCTTCCCGCGCCCCGTCGTCTGGGCTGCGGCGGCGGTGATCGCGGCGATGGCCGGCGTCGGCCTCGTGCAGGGGTTGCGCGGCGCGATCGCGGGCGGCGCGGCAGGCGGCAACCAGGAAGAGATCAGCACCTCCGGCGCGGTCTCGGCGCAGGCGGCGCAGCCGCTCTCGGCCAACCCGCAGTGGTCGGCGCTCAGCGGCGCGGCCATGGCGTCGTCCAGCGCGGCGTCCTCGGCGGCCTCGTCCTCCGCCGAAAGCGAGCAAGAGGATGTGACCAGCGAGAGTGCAGGCGAGGAATCCGCTGCGGCGCCGCCGCCGATCGTCCAGGTCCCGAGCGCCGGGCCAGCGGCGCCCGCTCAGCCGCCGGCCTCGAGCCAACCCGACACGATGCCGCCCACTTAACCGCGGCGGCGTCGTTCCGCTTAGTTCTGCTCGGGAGCGGACGAGGCGCCGTCCGCGTCGCCGGTGTGCGACCGCGACGTCATGCCGGCGGCTGCAGCGTCGTCCTCGACGTCCTCGTGGCTCGGCGACGAAGCTTCGGTGTTCACCGCCGGGGTCGAAGAAACGGGTTGGACCGTCGGGGCGGGCGGCGGCGGAGGGACCGGTTGCGTCACGACGGCGACCGCGGCGCTGGTGGGCGGCTGTTCGGCCTCGCCGGCGTGGCGGGCGCTCATCAGCGTCTGGATCGCCAGCGTCCCGGCAACGCCGATGATGACGCCGAGAATCGTCCACCCGAAGGCGCCGCCGCCTCCACCGCCTTCACGCGCCATCTATTGGGTCTCCGGTCGTCGGTCTTTTCAGTCTCAGCCGTACCACGTGCGGACGGGACCGACGTCCACATGGACGAAGTTCGAGTAGGGATAGTAGCCGACTCCGCCCCGACCGAGGCTGAGCGCGGCCGCGTGCAGGCGAGAGAGATCGACGTCCGGCAAGCGGATGTCGATGGCCATGCCCGACATGTGGAAGCTGTGCTTGGCGACCTCTTCGCTGCGCTCGCGCAACAGTGCGTTGGTCGCCGCCGATCGATAACCGGAAATGACCTGGAACTTCGACCGCGTGCCCGTCAGCGAGTTCAGCGAATCCAGGAGGTCGAGCAGCTGCGGATGGATCGGGTAGACATCGCCGGTGCGGAAATCGCGCAGCTGGACGTTCACCGCGTCGAGTACGTCGGGAATGTAGTCCCCATCAGCCCAATACACGGCTTCCATCTGCTCGCCGGTGTGCAGGTTGGAGAGCGAGACGCTGCGAGTCGATGCGATGGGCCCGCTGGAGGCGATCGACGGCGTCGGCGGGCTGGTCAGCGACCGCGGCGCCGTGCTGACGGTCCCCTGCACCGACGTGAGAGTCTGGGCGACGCCGATGAGCGGCGCGGCGCTCAGGCCCGCGCCAACGGCAACGCCAAAGCCAGCCCTGAGAAGGGATCGTCGCTCAAGCAAAACTGTGACCCACCGCCGGATTCGCCCCCCGACTGTCGCGGATAAGGGGTTAAGCCGCCCTTTACGTCAAGTCACGGAGTGGGGAACTGCGTCGATGCGCTGCATCAGCAAATGATCCCAGCTGTAGGGGTCTCCGCGGAAGCTCATCTGCCCATCGGCGCTGGCGAAAGCAGTCCAGTAAAGCAGGAAAACCGAGATCGGCCGCGGGATCGGCGCTCGCACCGTCTGACCGGACGCGATCGTCTGGTTGATCTCGTCCGACGTCCACTTCGGGTCGCCCTGCATCACCGCGTCGGCCAGCACGACCGGCTTCTCCAACCGTACGCAGCCGTGGCTCACCATGCGCGCATAGCGGCCGAAGGTGCTGTGGGTCGGCGTGTCGTGCAGGTAGACGCTGTAGGGGTTCGGAAACTCGAATTTCACGTGCCCCAGGGCCGACATGTCGCCCGCCTTCTGCTGCAGCCGCGTGCCGCCGTCCGGCGTGTGGATGACCACGAATTCGTTGCGCGCGAAGTACCCGGGATGCGCCCGCTCCTTAGGCCAGAGCTCCTTGGCTGCGATGTCGGCCGGAACGTTCCACGGCGGATTGAACAGCACGTCGGAGATCACGCTCGAAAGCATCGGCGTCTCGTCGCCGGGACGTCCGGTCACCGCCCGCATCGCCAGCGTCGGCGTGTCGTTGTGGAAGACGGTCAGGATGGCGGCGGCGATGTTGACCTGGATGCGGTCGGACGGCAGCTCCCGCGGCAGCCACCGCCAGCGCTCCATGTTGGCGATGATCTGCGCGACCCGCTGGCTGACCGGCACGTTCAGGGCGGCGATGGTCGACTTGTCCAGCTGCCCGGTGGGCTCCAGCCCGTAGCGCTTCTGCGCACGGCTCACCGCATCGCTCAGCGCCTGGTCGTAAGCGTCTCCCGCCGTCGGCACGGCGGAATCTTCGATCGCCAGGCGCGCGCGAAGCGCCGCAACCGACGGTCCCCTCGCCCCCGGCGCCAGGGCGGTGTCGGAAAGCGCCGGCCACCCCCCGTGCGCCGCGATGCCGCGGTAGATGGCCAGGCCGCGCCGCAGCGTATCGTAGCCGGTGTAGGGCGGCGGCAGGCTGTCCAGCCACGGGCCCAGCCGGTCCTGATTGACCGCAGCGACGAACTCCGCCGACGCGTCGTACGGCTGAGGGCGCAGGCCCCAGAGGTGGGGGAAGTCCGAAGGGCCGAGCCGGCCCACCCGAACATCGTGTGCGTAGCGCAGGACCGCGCCGACCAGCGCCGCTTGTCCCTGCCGCCGGGCGCCGGGATCGCGCGACGCGAGCGCCGCGTCCAGGCCCGCCGGCGTGTAGGCGTTGTGCGCGAACCCATGCGTCTCGGCCTGCGCCAGCGTGCGCTGAAGCAGCGCGACCTGATCGGGCCTGAGCGGAACTTGCGTCGCCGCGGACTCCGCCGCCGTTGGGGGCGCTCCCGACTGGGGCGAGGCTTCTTGAGCGAGCGCGCTCTGCGCCGACGGCGCCAATGCGCCCAAGACAAGCAGAAAAGCCGCGATCGGCGCCACGGCGCCGCGCCCTACCGCCCTGCCTCTTCCGTTCACCGGCGCCCCCCGCGCTCCCGGGCCGCTCGCCCCCGGGGACCCATGCTGTTCACGCATTGCATAAAGAGATTCCCCGCCGATTTCGCTAGGGGTGCGGGGCGTTGGCCGGAAATCGCTGGCGAGTGCGGCTTTTTGCGCACGGTGACGCGGGCGCGCTCGCCGCTTGGCCGGGCCCTCCATTCGGCCTAATGCGTGGGCGCCTTAAGGGAGATGAGGGCATGGATCTCACGCACGCCGGCAGCGGCCTGGCCGCCGACCGCCTGGAACGCATCAGCGACCACCTCAACCGCAACTACATCGAGCCCGGCAAGATCACCGGTTGCCAGGTGGCCGTGGCCCGCCATGGGCGGCTCGCCTATTTCAAGTCGTTTGGCCTGCGCGACCGCGAACGGGCCAAGCCGGTCGAGGACGACACCATCTTCCGCCTCTACTCGATGACCAAGCCGATCACCTCGGTGGCGCTCATGACCCTCTACGAGCAGGGCTACTTCCAGCTCGACGACCCGGTCTATCGGGTCGTGCCCGAGTGGCGGAACCACCAGGTGTGGGTCTCCGGCGCCGGCGAGGCCATGCAACTTGCCCGCCCCAACCCGCCGATGACGTTTCGGCACGTGCTCAGCCACACGGCCGGCCTCACCTACGGCGCGCAGCTCGAGGCGCTGGGCGCGCCGGCCGAGCGCGATCCGGTCGCCGAAGCCTACCGCGTCGCCGGCGTGCGGCGAGGGGAAGGCGAGACCTTGCACGACTTTGCGATGAAACTGGCGAAGGTGCCGCTGCGCTACCAGCCGGGCGACCGGTGGATGTACTCGCTCGCCACCGATGTCTGCGGCTACCTGGTCGAGCGCATCAGCGGAAAGCCGTTCGACCAGTACTTGAAGGAGGCGATCTTCGAGCCCCTGAAGATGAAGGACACCGCCTTCCTCGTCGCTGAGGCAGACAAGGGACGCTTTGCCGCGAACTATCGTCGGCGCGGCGACAAGACGCTGGAGCTGATCGACGATCCGGAAACCTCGACTTACCTGAAGAAGCCCAGCTTCCTTTCGGGCGGCGGGGGGCTGGTCGGCACGACCGAGGACTACCTGCGGTTCTGCGAGATGCTGAGGCTGGGTGGCGAGCTCGAGGGCGCTCGCATTCTCGGTCCGCGCACGATCGACTTGATGACCCGCAACCACCTGAAGGGCGGAGCCGACCTCACCCAGATGGCGATCGGCGGCTTCTCGGAAACGGCGAACGCCGGCGTGGGTTTCGGGCTCGGCTTCGCCATGACATTGGGCGAGGTGGCGACCGGGACGCTAGGCGAGGGCGACTACTATTGGGGCGGCGCGGCCTCGACGATCTTCTGGGTCGATCCCAAGGAGGACATGGTCGTCATTTTCATGACGCAGCTGATGCCGTCGGGAACCTTCAATTTCCGCGGCCAGTTGAAGAGCATCATCTACTCCGCGATCACCGACTAGCGTCCGCTGCAACGCTTCGCAGGCTCGGGCGCTTTTGCTTGAGCATCGAGGAGCCCCGCAACCGTTGGACGAGCAGCCTACCGAGCGCCGTAACCGGCGCATCGAAGACTACGGCCTGATCGGCAACAACCACACGGCGGCGCTGGTGCACCGCTGCGGCGATATCGACTGGCTGTGCCTGCCCAAGTTCGACTCGCCGGCGATCTTCGCCGCGCTTCTCGGCGACGAGGACAACGGCTGCTGGAGCCTCAGGGCGTCGGATCCGAAGGCCAAGGTCACGCGCAGATACCGCGCCGGCACCGCGATCCTGGAGACGACGTTCACGACCCGCGGCGGCGCGGCGACGGTGATCGACTTCATGCCGACCCCTGGCGTGGGCGGCGCGATCGAGCTCGTGCGCCTGGTGCGCGGCGATCGGGGCGCCATCGACTTCGAGACGGCGATCCGCTTCCGCTTCGACTATGGTCAGCAGCTGCCCTGGGTGCGGGCCAACCCGGTCGGTCTGACGGCGGTGGCCGGCCCTGACGCCGTACGGCTGGTTTCCACCGTGCCGCTGACGAACAAGGACTTCGCCACGCGGTCGACGTTTCGCGTCCGCGCCGGAGAGACCGTCGACTTCTCGCTGATCTGGTACGCCTCCCATCTCCCGCCACCGGACTGCCGCGCGCCGGAGCCGCTGCTGGCGCAGACCCAGTCGGAATGGGCGGGCTGGATCGCCAGCTCTAACTACGACGGACCGCATCGCGAGCTGGTCGAGCGGTCGCTGATCACGCTCAAGCTGCTCACCTACCAGCCGACGGGCGGCATCGTCGCGGCGCCCACGACGTCGCTGCCAGAGCAGATCGGCGGACCGCGCAACTGGGACTACCGCTACTGCTGGGTCCGCGACGCGACGCTCTCGCTCTACGCCTTCCTGAGCTCGGGTTTCCACGCGGAGGCCGAAGCCTGGCGCCGCTGGGTGATGCGGGCCGCCGCTGGGTCGCCCCAGGACCTTCAGATCATGTACGGGCTGCATGGCGAGCGCCGGCTCTGGGAATACGAGATTCCGCGTCTTGCCGGGTTCGCCCAGAGCAGGCCGGTCAGGATCGGCAACCAGGCGCACGAACAGCGCCAGCTCGACATCTATGGCGAGCTGATCGGCGGCATCTTCGCCAGCCACAGGATGGGCGCGAACGGGGCGCAGGAAGCCTGGCCGCTGCTCTGCGTCGCCGTCGACTTCCTCGAGAGCATCTGGCGCGAGCCCGACAACGGCATCTGGGAGGTGCGCGGTCCGAGGCGGCACTTCACCCACTCCAAGCTGATGGCCTGGGTCGCCTTCGACCGAGCGATCGCGCTCGCCGAGCAGCTTTCCTTGAAGGCTCCGCTGGATCGCTGGCGGAACACCCGCAAGGCGGTGCACGCCGAGATCTGCGAGCGGGGCTGGAACCCGAAGCGCAAGGCTTTCGTGCAGTACTACGGGGGCGACACGCTCGATGCGGCCCTGCTGATCATGCCGCTGACGGGGTTCCTGCCGGTCGACGACCCTCGCTTGCAGAGCACCATCCGCGCCATCGAGCGCGAGCTCATGCCGGACGGACTCGTCCAGCGCTACACCCCGGCGCCGCACGTCGATGGCTTGCCGCCGGGCGAGGGCGCCTTCCTCGCCTGCAGCTTCTGGCTCTGCGACGTCTACAAGCTCAGCGGCCGCGCGCGCAAAGCCGCTGCGCTGTTCAAGAAGCTGCTCGGCGCGGCGAACGACCTTGGGCTCTTCGCAGAGGAGTACGACCCGAGAGCAAAGCGCCAGCTGGGCAACTTCCCGCAGGCCTTCTCCCACGTCGGCCTGATCAACTCCGCGCACATCCTCGCCGGGCGCACCGTCGGCGCCATGCGCCGCGCCGAACGCGAACGCGACGAGCCGCTGGGGTAAGCGAACTCGGGGGGCTTGCCGCTGACGCCGCGTAGGCTTCTAGGATGGCGGCGGGAGGAAACCCTCATGGCCGACGAACCCATCCTGCTCATCGACGACCCTCGCCCGAACGTTCGGCGCCTCACGCTCAATCGCCCGGCCAAGCGCAACGCGCTCTCCAACGAGCTGCGCGGCCTCTTGTTCGAGGCACTGGACGCCGCCGACGGCGATCCGGAGGTCCGCGTGATCGTCCTTCGCGGGGCCGGGACCTGCTTCTCGTCGGGCTACGACCTCGCCGGCGTCGGCGGCCTGCCGTGGCATACGGCTGGCGGCCAGGGCCAGTGGGCCCGGCACGTGGTCGACGGCTGCTTCCGCATGTGGGACTTGGCCAAGCCGATCATCGCCCAGGTGCACGGCTGGTGCCTGGCCGGCGGCTCGGAGCTCGCGGTCGCGTGCGACCTCGTCTACGTCGCCCACGACGCGCAGATCGGCTACCCGCCGGTCCGCACCATGTCGCCGCCCGACAACCAGTACCACGCCTGGCTGATGGGCATGCGCGCGGCTATGGAGCTGATGCTGACCGGCGACTCGATCAGCGGGGACGAGGCGGTGCGTCTGGGCTTCGCCAATCGCGCCTTCGACGCCGGCGCGCTGGAGGACGAGGTGTTGGCCATGGCCGAGCGCATCGCCAAGGTCGACCCCGAGCTCGCACAGCTGAACAAGCGGCTGGTGCACCGGCAGATGGAGGCGCTGGGCGTCCGCGCGGCGGTGCGCGCCGGCACCGACCTGCATGCGCTCGGCTGGCACACGGCCGCCAGCCGCGCGTACATGCAGCAGATGCGTCAGGGCGTGCGGCAGGCGCTGGACGCCCGCGATGCAAGCTTCGGCGACTACCGCACGAAAGAGAAGACGCAGGGTTGAGTCCGCCGTGCCCCTGATCGACACCAACGCGCTGCCCGTCAATGAAAAGCGGCCCGGCTGGCGCGGGCGGGTGTTTCATGCCGCCTCGATGACATTCGCTCATTGGGAGTTCGCCGCCGGGGCGACGATCCATGAGCACGGGCATGCGCAGGAGGAGGTCTGGCACCTCATCGAAGGTCAGCTCGAGATCACCATCGACGGCCGCGCGTCCATCGCCGGTCCCGGGATGGTCGCCATCGTGCCGCCGCACGCGCCGCATGCGGTCAAGGCGCTGACCGCCGGCAAGGCGATCGTCGCCGATCACCCCTCCCGCCCCGACTTCTGAGCGGCTAGCGGACCTTCAGGACCAGGATCACCAACAGCGCCGAGACGCCCAGGTGCAGCAGCATGAAGCGCACCAGGACCTGGGTATTCGACCAGCCCAGCTCCTTGCGCATGTGGTCGTGCAGCGGGAAGCGGGTGTTGGGGAACAGGTGGATCTTGAAGAAGCGCAACAGCGCCACCTTCACGAGCCCGGTCGCGCCGTTCAGTACGATCACCGAGCCCACCAGGATCAGGAAGAGCGGATTGTTGGTGGCGGCGACCAGCATGCCGATCAAAAGGCCGAGCGGCCGCGAGCCGGCGTCCCCCATCAGAACCTGGCTGGGCGCAGCGTTGTACCAGAGGTAGCCCACCACGCAGCCCACCATCAGGAAAGCCATGATCGCCCAATTGGCGCCCTCGCGATTGACCGGGATGTGCAGGTGCGAGGCCTGGATGTCGTTGCCGATCACGGCATAAAGCAGTCCGCCCAGCACCAGGATCGCCGTGGCGGTGAGGCTGCCCGAAACCCCGTCGACGCCGTCCGAGCAGTTCGTGGCGTTGATCGAGAGCCAGATCACGGCGGTGACGAGGGGCGTCGCAAGCCAGGCGTTCAGCGGGATCGTCGCCTTCCAGAGCGGCAGCCAGAAGTCGGTGGTGTGGTAACCGCAGATCGCGAACGCCGCGCCGGCCGCGATGATGAGGTCGAAGGTGGCGAGCGTGTACTCGGAGAATCCGCCCCGCCGGTCGTCCAGATAGCCTACGATCATCGCTGCGATGACGAACGGCAGCGTGTAGAGGCAGCGCGCGCCCATCGGGACGAAGATCACCGAGGCGACAACGAACACCGACACGAAGATCACCCCGGCGCTGACCGGCTTGCCGATGCTTTGATCGGCGTTGACGGCGAACGCGCGGCCCCGGTCGGTCGGCAGATACTTCCAGAGCCTCGGCAGGAGCAGCCAGGTGACGATCGCGCAGGTCGCGAACCCTATGGCGGCCAGGAAGAAGAATGACTGGAAAAGCCGCAGGGGGCCCCAGAGGTGGCCGAACGTCGAATCGATCCAGCTCAGCATGCAGCCCAGGTGATTCGGGGTGGCGAAGGCGGCGAGATTGTCGCAATCGCCGGCATTAAACTAGGCGTAGGGAAACGCGCGCCGCCTCCCAATGTCGCAGCGGAACTGACATCTCTCTGAGCCGTTGCGCGGTTCAAGGGTAGTGGGTCGCGGGGAGTGATAGGTCATGACGCCTCCGGACGACACTGCCAGCCTGAGCTCGGCCAAGACCACGTTTGCCGAGCGCGATATCGATCATGTCGCGATCGACACCATTCGCACGCTGGCCATGGACGCCGTGCAGAAGGCGAACTCGGGCCACCCGGGTGCGCCAATGGCGCTTGCGCCGGTCGCCTACACGCTGTGGACCCGCTTCCTGAAGTACGACCCGAGGGCGCCGGACTGGGCCAACCGCGACCGCTTCCTGTTGTCGAACGGCCATGCCTGCATGCTGCACTATGCGCTCATCCATCTGGCAGGGGTGGAGCGCCTCGATCGCGACGGCAAGGCGCTCGGGCAGCCCGCGATCAGCCTCGACGACATCAAGAGCTTCCGCCAGCTGGGCAGCGTCTGCCCCGGCCACCCCGAGTACGGTCACACCACCGGCGTCGAGATCACGACCGGTCCGCTAGGCCAGGGTTGCGGGGACTCGGTCGGCATGGCGATCGCCGAGCGCTGGCTGGCCGCTCGGTTCAACACGCCCCAGCTGCCGCTGTTCGACTACGACGTCTACGCGATCTGCTCCGACGGCGACATGATGGAAGGCGTCGCGAGCGAGGCCGCGTCCATGGCCGGCCACCTCAAGCTCTCCAACCTCTGCTGGATCTACGACGACAACACCATTTCGATCGAGGGCCACACCGACATCACGTTCTCCGAGGACGTGGCCGCCCGCTTCGAAGGTTACGGCTGGAAGACCTGCCACGTCCACGACGCCAACGACTGCGAGGCGTTCGCCGAAGCCGTCGAGACGTTCAAGGCGACGCACGACCGGCCGACCCTGATCATCGTGCGCAGCATCATCGGCTATGGCGCGCCGCACAAGGAGAACACCGCCAGCGCCCATGGCGAGGCGCTGGGCGAAGACGAGGTCCGGCTTGCCAAGCGGGCCTACGGCTGGCCGGAGGACGCCCACTTCCTCGTGCCTGCCGGCGTGCGCGAGCGTTTCGACGAGACGCTCGGCGCGCGCGGGGCCAAAGCGCGGGCCGATTGGGACGCGCTCTACGCCCGCTACCGCGCGGCGAACCCGGAGCGAGCCGACGCGTTCGAGGCGATCCGCGCGCGCAGAGCTCCCGACGGCTGGGACGCCGACATTCCGAGCTTCCCGGCGGACGCCAAGGGGATCGCCAGCCGCGAAGCCTCCGGCAAGGTGCTGAACGCCATCGCCAAGCGCTTCGAGTGGCTGATCGGCGGGGCCGCAGACCTCTCGCCATCGACCAAGACCAAGCTCGACTTCGACGCCGCCGGCGAGCTCGAGCCGGACAACTACGGCGGCCGCAACATGCACTTCGGCATTCGCGAGCATGGCATGGGCGCGGTCGCCAACGGCATGGCCGTTACCGGTCTGCGCGCCTACGCCTCCACCTTCCTCATCTTTTCCGACTACATGAAGGGGGCGATGCGGCTTGCGGCGCTGATGCGCCTGCCGGTGACCTACGTCTTCACCCACGACTCTATCGGGCTGGGGGAGGACGGGCCGACGCACCAGTCGATCGAGCAGTTGGCGACGCTGCGCGCCACGCCGCACATGATCGACCTTCGTCCGGCTGATGCGAACGAGACTGCCGAGGCGTGGCGCGCCGCGCTGGGGCAATGCACTCGCCCGGCCGCGCTCGCGCTTTCGCGCCAGGCGTTGCCCACGTTCGACCGGGCGAA
>Ga0070734_10003555_pt1 | contig 16113 bp, 12 predicted proteins | sample Coa_R1_8_FD_66444 | JGI IMG/M metagenome (GOLD analysis project Ga0070734, IMG submission 66444) | Surface soil microbial communities from Centralia Pennsylvania, which are recovering from an underground coalmine fire - Coalmine... | ecosystem: Environmental > Terrestrial > Soil > Unclassified ...
ACGACGATGATTTCGAATGGTATATTGCGCGCCCGCAGGGCCGGGCCGATTTCAGCAAGCGTCTGACCGATCGAGCGCGCTTCATTGCGCGCCGGTATCACTACCGATAGCTTCAGACAGTGGCTCACACTTGTACCTGGCTCGCCTGGGCGTGATGCGCCACGATCTCCGAAAGGATTGCCGGGATGTCGTATTCCATCCGCCAGTTGGGAAAGTGCGCCTTCAGTTTTGAGAGATCCGAAATGTAGCAGATATGATCGCCGGCCCGGTTGCTCTCCCGGTATTCGTAGGCGAGAGAAAGATCGAAATCCTCGAGGAGTTCGATCGTCTCGAGGATCGACAGGCTGTTCTTCCGTCCGCCCCCGAGGTTGTATACCTCACCGCAGCGCGGATTTCCATGGAATTCCAGGAATAAGCGGGCCACGTCGCGGCAGTGGATCTGGTCGCGGACTTGTTTGCCTTTGTACCCGTAAATCGTATAGGGCCGGCCCGAAACCGCGCAAAAAACGATATAGCTGAGATATCCGTGCAACTCGACGCCGGCATGTTGTGGTCCGGTCAGGCATCCCCCCCGAAAAATGCCGACCGGCATTCGAAAATAGCGCCCGTATTCCTGGCATAGAATATCCGCGGCGGCTTTGGACGCGCCGAACAGCGAGTGCAGGCATGCGTCAATTGACATCGATTCGTCAATGCCGTCGCGGCCGTCGGCGTAGTCATAGCGCGCAGAGCCTTCCGCCAAAGCCAGGCTGTTAGGCCGGTCGCCGTACACCTTGTTCGTGCTCGTGAAGCAGAAGGGAGATTCCTTGCAGAAATCGCGAGCCGCCTGAAGAAGATTCAAAGTGCCCACTGCGTTGACGTCGAAATCGTCGTATGGAATCGCCGCGGCTTTATCGTGAGAGGGCTGCGCTGCCGTGTGGATGATAAAATCCGGCCGTTCCGCTTCCATCAAAACGCGAATCCCGTTCCGGTTGCGAATGTCGATGCTGTGATGTTTGTATGCCTTCGGAAACCGGTGGCGCAGACCAGCCACCACGCGCGCGGTGGAACCAGCTTCCCCGAAATACAGTCTCCGCATGTCGTTGTCCACGCCGGCCACCGACCAGCCGCTTTCGCACAGCAGTTCCGTGCACGCGGAACCGATTAAGCCGCCTGATCCTGTGACCAGTGCTTTCATGGGGATGCCGATCAGCCCGAGTTTACCGGCAACCCTCGCTCGGGGATAAGTCATCCTTGGTTATCGGCCTGACTTTAAAGGTAATAATTCAGGCGAAAGACATATAAGCAGAGCAGGTCGAATGCCCCTGCGGTGCACAGCACGATCGCTTGGGCCGTCTGCCTGCTGATCCTGTTGCGGTAGGGCCGCAGCGCCAGCAAACCAGCAAGACAAAATGGAATGAAATAGCGGCCTTGTACGCCGGCGGAAGCTGGAAACGCAATCACTCCGGCACTGGATCCGCCGTTCACGACTCCATCGCTGACGAACAGAAGTATATGAATCACTGCTGCTGCGACCAGGAATACCAAGCCGAACAGCATGCGCTCTGAGGCAGAAATCGGTCGTCCCGGGGCCGAGCTTCGCACGGCAAGAAACAGCAAAGCCCCATACAGAGGGTAAGTCCACCAGGCCAGGCGGAACTGTGTCCAGCCGAAAGTTCCAATAAATCCGTAAAAATATTCTTGCGTGTGGCCGCCAACCAGGACCGCGAGCATGCGCGCGTAGGCGATCGGGTGAGCCAGCAAAAAGGCGAGGTTTGCCGAAGCGTCAATACCGCGCGCCATGCGGGCGGTTTGAAATGCCTCCATGTTGGCGTGAATTGTGATCTGCCACGCCACCAGCGCGACCAGCATGGCCAGAGAGGTGCCTGCCACAAAAGATACGCGGCGTCGGCGCGTCCGGAACGCTGCCTCCGGGATCAACAGCAGCAGGGGCATTGCCCAAATGCAGGCCTTCGCAAGCGCCCAAACCGTAAAGGTCGCACCGGTCGCAGCCAGGAGTCTGCCCGAAACCAACCCTTCCCTCGTCCGGATTATCAGCGCGAAACCAATCAATGAAATCGCAATTGTCACCGCATCGGCCGATAACCCGCCCGCTTCATTAAGCGTCATCGGCATCAGCGCGACTGCCGCCACGAGTGTGCGCGCCGAAGGGGCAAGCCGGAATGCGAGCCACACGGCCACCAACAGCGTGAGCACGTTGAAGGTCCGCGCCATGTACAGCATGCCCAGCGGCGCAAGGCGGAGTACACGAGCTAGCGTGATACCTGCACTCGCCGGTAGGTAGACGATCGGGCAGTAGAGGCTCGATCCCAGAATTCCCCACGTCAGGTAACGGTGGGACGCATCGTCTCCCATGGCTGGCGGCACAGCCGGCGCCGCTGCCGGCCCGCTTAGCTCGGCCATCAGCTCAGAAGGAATCACCTTTCGATGCATTTCGATTGATTCCGGATAGCGTTGTAGAAACACAACGAGAGCCGGTGGAATCGCCTTCGAATGCGATATCCACTCCCCATCGGAAATCCGGTAGGCGCGAAGAAAATGTCCGTGTTCGTCGTTCAGTTGCAGGGGCGGCATGATCAGGGCGAATGCCAGTCCCAGGAGTGCAATAGCAGCCAGGACAGCAATGTTTACAGTGTTTGAGCCTTCGGTCGAGCCGCCGGGCGCAATGGCGGATTCCGTGCTGGGCGGCCGAAGCCTGGCAGCCTGGTCCCCCGCCGGGCCTGCGGCCGCCGGAGTTACGCTATTCGCCGTCAGCTCGTGCCGCATCTCTCAGAGCCAACTCCTGCGTGAGACGCCGGCAGCGCACATCCAACACCGACAGACGTGCCGCCAATTGAATCGTCAGCAGCATCAGCAGTACGGCTAATCCGGCCAGGTACAGCACCGGAGGGTAGTCCACGCCCAAAGCAAACGCCAGGCGATCGAAGACGCGCGGAAAGGCGGAGAAACAGATCAAGATCCCGGATGCGGTCAGGAACAGAGAGCCAAGAGGTACGAGCAACCCGCGCCGCCGAAGTTTATGCAGCGTCCACCCGCACACGAGCAGGCCCGCAATGAAGACCAACAGCCGCGCCGATGCTGTCGGACCCACATGCGCGGGGCTCACGAGCGCACCGCCTCCCGGCGATGCCACGCCAGCAGGACTCCAGCCATGGCCACGACCATCTTCGGTGCATAGAAAAATGACCGCGCGAAGCTATGCATCGAATCCTGGCCTTCGTCGGCATACATAGTTACCGGAACTTCACAGATCCGCAAACCCTCCAGGTGAGCGTACAGCAGCATGTCCGCGTCGGGCGTCGCGGGAGGAAAGTCCTCGATCTGGCTGAACATCTCGAGTGCGGCTGCACTCAAGCATTGAAAACCGGATGTCGGGTCGGTGATGCGGCCGCCGGTAAGAATGGAAAGTAGTTTCGCAAATATCCACGATCCCAATCGCCTGGCTACCGGTATTCGATACCGCGCCCTGGATGACAGGTACCGGCTGCCGACGGCCACATCGGCTCTGCCTCTAAGTACCGGCTCCAGGATAGCTGGCAGTTCCTTGGGATCGTGCTGCCCGTCGGCATCGAGCATCACTACGTAACGGGCGCCATGCTGCCGTGCCCAACGCAGCCCCGTTTGTAGTGCCATCCCATAGCCGCTGTTGAATGGCATCCTGACGACCTTGGCGCCTGCGGCTTGCGCCGCCCGTGCCGTACCATCCGTCGATCCATCGTCCACCACGATGATGTGAGCTTCTGGAAAGCGATCCAGCACACTATGGATCACGCGTCCCACCGAAGCCGCTTCGTTGTACGCCGGAATAACGACGTGGAAAGATTTAGTCAATGGAATGCGCTTCCCGCTATCCATTGGATTTTAATGGAACGGACAATCGCGGGGTAGTTCTCTAAGGTTCAGCAGGCTCTTACTAACTAAATCCACATATATCATTGATCGCCCACTCGGATTTATCTTAGTAACTAGCGAACGTATCTATTTCGTTAACTTGGGTCTGCCTTCATAGCTATGACCCGCATGGCGTCCCAAAGATTCATCGGCAAACCCCACGAGCCGGGCACCGACAGCAACCGCGGCTTGAATCCGGCCAGCCGCTGCAGTTGATACGTAATGAGCGAGAGCGGGACCCACTTCCCCGGGTGCGACAATTCCAGCACCCGCAACCCGGCCGATTCCAAGATCAGCCGCATCGACTTAGCGGTAAAGAACGACAAATGCTGTGGCGGCGTCATCAGCCGCCAGCGCGGCCCCATTACCCGCGCCAGCGGCGAGCCCCAATCCCCGGTGGTCATCAGCAGCAGACCCCCGGGGTTCAAATGCCGCGTAATCAGCCGTATCGTGTCCTGCGGGTCCGGGACGTGCTCGATCACGTCCAGCCCAACAATGACGTCGTAATTTCCTTGGAGTGTCGCTTCGTCCACAGATCCTTCTCTGACCTGCAAGCCGTACAACCGGCAGAATCGCACCGCGTCGGAGCTCAGTTCGATCCCCTCTACCTGCTCAAACAGTGGCTCGGCCTCGCGCAGAAGAAATCCATACGCGCACCCAAACTCCAGCAGTCGCCCTCGAGTGCAGTTTAGCCTGCACAGATGTGCGAGGATGCGGCGGAATTCCGGCCGCAGAGTCTGTTCGCTGCCTAAATAGTCCGCATACCCGTCCGCCACACCTCCTTGAAAGTAGGCTTCCGTGTAATATTTCGTGAAATCGAACCTGGCATCCAACCTGGTGCGGCCTGCTCCGCAGTAAGAGCAGCGCACGATGGGAAACGATTTTACTGTGTAAGCGACGCCCACCGGCGTGCTTCCACAACAGAAGCATTTCTCCATGCGGTTCCAGCTTACCATTGCAATGAATGAGCCCTGTCTACGTATCCGAAGGTTGACGACGGGCTGTGATCGCCGAATACTAACCAACGCAAACTTGCCCGCTCCGCTGCGGCGCATTGCAATAGGGACTGGTCTCCAACGCCGAGCCGGACCCTCTATGCAATCCAGGAACGCGGAAAAGCTGCTCCTCGCGGGCGTGTTTGTTCTTGGCGTGTTCTCGGCCGTCGCTTATCTGCGCGCCCCGTCTCCGATCGGCGGCGGCGGCGAGACGGTAGCGATCGCACAAAACCTGGTGCGAACCGGCACTTACGGAAATCCGTTCATTCTGACCTTGCCCACCGGGCCCACCGCGGCGATCGTGCCCGGCTATCCGCTGTTCGTGGCGCTGAACATGATCCTGTTCGGCGAGTCTTTCCGCCAGGCCGTCGCGATCGCGACTTTTGTTTTGCACGGCTTTCATCCGGTCCTGATCCTGTTGTGCGCCCGCCGTGCATTTGGCAATCTGCGGCCGGGAATCTGGGCCGCCGCGCTGGCGATTCTGCTGCCCGTCTTTCGTTTTCTGCCGGCATGGGAAAGCATGATCACCGCCGATGGCCTCATGCTGTTCTATCTGCTGCTGATTGGCAGCCCCCACTACCTTATCGGAACGCGGCGGCTGTTTGGCTTGGGCCTTTTGGGCGGTGCGCTGCTGCTGCTCAACGCGTCCTCGCTGCTCGTGATCGGCGCGCTTCTCATCCTCCGGTGCGTGCGACAAGGCTGCTGGCCGGCCGTACGAAACGTCCTGGCGGTTCTTGCCATCGCCGGCATGTGCGTGCTGCCGTGGGTGGCGCGGAATGAGCGAGTGCTCGGGGCCGGCGTGGTGAAAGACAATTTCGGTTTCACCGCCTACGCTTCGAACAACGATTGCGCTGAGCCGGCGCTCGATCAGATGTTCCAGTGTTATCAGACGCATCACCCGCACGGAAGCGTCGCCGAAGCGCAATTGATGGCGGAGCACGGAGAGGTCGCCTATGATCGTTACCGGCTCCAATCGGCGATGGCTTGGGCGCGGCAACACCCGGAACGATTCGCCGCTCTGACCGCTCTCCGGATTGTAGCTTTCTGGATGCCCCTTCCGAGCGGAGGCCCGTTTCACTGGTCGCTGTGGGTCGTAACCATCCTTTCGATTCCGGGATTGTGGCGCTTGATCCGGCTCAGGCTTCCGATTGCGTTTGAAATGGTCGCAATTTTTCTGGTTTATCCGCTGATGTACTACGTGATCGTCGCGGGCACCCGCTACCGGTACCCCATCCTCTGGTTGAGCCTGCTGGCGGCGGGCTTCACCTGCGACTGGTTATGGAGCAGCCTGAGGCACCGGATCGCCCGCACGTTTGTACAACATCGTCTGCCAGCGCAGCCACAGGCCTGCAAGATAATAACCGGCCGGCAGAAGGGAGGTCCAGAGAATCGGGTATCGGTACCGATCGGCTGACACTACCACATAGTAAGTCAGCGGGTAGATCAGCCAGATTGCCAGCACCAGCCACCCCACCGTCTCCCGGTGCCTGAACATGACGATCATGCCCGGAACCGACAGCAGCGTGACGGCCCACACCAGATACATTCTCGCGCCCGGAAGAGTGGGATCGGGAAACCAGAACTCCACGATCCGCGCGCCCGTCAATTGCCCAAACCGGCCCGGGTGGGAGCGGACCCACGCTACTGTATCGGCGGTCCTCCGGCGATCGTATTCCACTTCCCCGAGTTGCCGGATGAGCTGAACCTCGGCCTCGCTCGCAATTGGGTGTGTCCGTTGGTAACAGCCGTTCAAGCCGCTCTGGCTCAGGCTCGGCGCCGCGCAATCGTTGTTGGATGAATACACTGTCATCCCGAAGTTTGTACGCAGCACAACCGCGTGCCATAGCCTGTAGTTGCGCAAAAGCCAAGGCGCATTACACATTCCGATGACCGCCGCCACCGTAACGAAATACCGGACGGCGTGCTGCGCCGGCGCGCGCCCGAACAGGATCAGGTACCCGACCCACAACAGGAACACGATCGTTGCGACCGGATTGAGAAGGGAAACGATTCCCCCGATTGCCCCCGCGCCAACCGCCAACCATTGGCTGCCGTCCTCCCGCCGGAGCGATTCCGACGTAAACACACAGCCGAGTGCCAGAGCGGCAACCGTGAAGCTGATGTCCCACTGCGGCATCATCGGCATCGCCGCGATCCACAGGCATCCTGCGATCAAGCCCGGTCGCATGTCTTGAAAAAAAGCTTTGGCCAGGCGCGGCATCAGGCCGGCCGTTACTGCGTTGAAGCCGATGCTGGCGATCAACGCCGAAGGCAGCGGCCAGCCAAACACTCTAATCAGAAACGCGAGAAACATCGGGTACAACGGCGGCAGCGCCGCCGTGGGTCCGGTTAGTGCGGGGTCGAATGGATTGCCAAACGTGTTTCGCTCCACCAGGTTCTTGGCGATCGAGGCCATTTCGAAACCATGCCCGAACCCGAACCGGCCCGGGTTGATGGAATATGCCAGGCCGGCCAGCCACGCCACGATAAATAGGGCGAGCGATGCGTCGTTGAGCCGGTCGCGCCGCGGCCTCGTTTTCCAGAGAGAAGGCATTGTCCCGCGCTGTGCGCGCCCGCAATCAGCATATCGGGGCCGTCCCCGCCGTTCCTAGCTTACTTTCGTCAACAACTCCGCCTTTTTAGTGTGCAGAGAACCTCGTGGATCTACTTCCAGCATTGGATTGCCACCGTGTACCGCCGCGCGTTGTCCAGCGCGGCAATCCGGTCGGCGGCTCCGGCGCCCGCCTGCGTCTTGTAGTGCACGCCCGCCGAATCGAGAAAGCCCATCGCCACCGAGCCCTTGATCGCCAGGTACGCCGCGCCGGGCGGATTCTCCCCACTCCCGGAAAAGATGCCGGCCAGCGTGCCGCCGGTATCTAGCACCGGGCTGCCCGGGCTCCCAAACTGCGACCCGGTAATCTGCAAAAACCGGTTGTCGCCGTGGCTGTCCGCAATCGCCGCGACCACGCCCGGCGCCGGTCCCAGCGTCCATACCGGATCCTGCGCTGGAATTTCGTCGCCCCCGCGAAATACTGCGGATGATTCCGTCTCATTTCCCGAGTGCAGCGCCGCCAGCCCGTTCTGCCGGTCCGTCGCCGCCACTTCCAGCTTGCGTCCATTCGCCAGATGCACTTCCCGGCACCCCTGCACGGCGTCCGCCGTCGTCAAAATGTCGCCGGAATTGTTCACGTACACGCCGAACCCGCTCTGCGACCGCCCCGTCACCGGCTTTTCCACCAGCCGCACGACATCGATATGCATCAGCGTCACCGGTACTTTCGGCTTGTCGTTCCCATCGCGCTTCACGCGCGCGATCTGCCCGACCAGTTCCATTCCCCCCACCACCTGCCCAAAGATGGTGTACCCTCCATTGCCGTTAGGAAACGGCTTTTCGGTGATGAAGAACTGGCAGGCCCCGGTGTTCGGCTGCCCGATATTCGCCATGGCCAGACGGCCCGGCCGGTCGAATTTCAGCGTGCGTACGATCTCGTCCTTCAGCACGAAGCCGCAGTTGTGCGCCCCGGTCCCGGTGGGATCGCCCGTCTGAATCATGAAATCCGGGATCACCCGATGGAACGTAATATCGTCGTACAGCGGCCGCGTCGTGGCTTTCTTCGTCTTCGGATCCAGCCAGGGCCGCTTCCCCTGCGCCAGTGCGATGAAGTTGCGCACCGTGTTCGGCGTCTCTTTTTCGAACAACTCCGCGGTGATGTCCCCCATGGACGTGTGAATCACCGCGTAAAGCCCGGGCGGCAGATTCGGCGGCAGTTTGACCGGTGACGGCTCCTGCCCCCGCACTCCAGCGGTCAAAACCGCGAGCGCCAGAATCGATGTCCTCGCATGCATCGCTCTTTTGAGTGTATCTCCGGCCGCCCCGGCCGGGCTACGCTTGCGCGGCATCCCGCGGTTATGCCAGAATCGGTTCGAAACGTTTCTGGGAGGCGCCTCTATGAAAACCTGCTCTTTGCTGTTTGCCGGCCTGCTGCTTGCCACCGCAGCCCCGCTGTTCGCGCACCATTCCTTCGCCGCTGAATTTGATGACAAGAAGCCCGTCGATCTGAAAGGCACCATCACAAAGGTCGAGTGGCTGAATCCTCACGTCTGGTTGTATCTCGACGTCAAAGACGAAGCCGGGACCGTGCAACACTGGCAGTGTGAAGGCGGCGCGCCCAACGGCCTCACCCGCCAGGGCTGGACCAAGAACACTCTCAAGGCCGGCGATGAAGTAGCCATCGAGGGCTATCGCGCCAAGGACGCCACCTATACCTGCAATTCGCGCTCGGTGAAACTCCCCGATGGACGCCGCGTCTTCGCCGGCAATGCGGCCGAAGACGGCGGCCCCAGCGCAAAAAAACAGTAAACGTCAACCTCCATTTGTGCGGGTCTTGTCGACGGTCCGGGCGGGACCAATCCTGCCCGGCCATTTATTCCGCACCAGCATCTGATATAATCCCTCCCAATCTCAAGAATTGAGCTGGGGGTGGGTCTTCGATTTGCGCCAATCAATTCTTCTGAATCGATTTCGAGGAGGGGTCCGTCCGTGAGAACCATAGAGCGCCGTTGCGCGAGAATCTTCTTTTTGATCCTGGCCGGCCTTGCGTTCAGCCTGATCCTTTTTGCTCAGGGACAGCTGTCGCAGATCCAGGGGACCGTGGCCGATGCGTCCGGCGCCGCCGTGCCGGAGGCAACCGTCAGGATAACCAATACAGCCACCGATCTCGTGCGCACCGTCGTCACCGACACCGATGGCAACTATGTCATACCCAACCTGCCCGTCGGTCCGTATCAGATTGAGGTGAGCAAGAGCGGCTTTGCCACTTTCACGCAGACCGGCATCGTTTTACAGGTGGCTACCAGCCCGACAATCCCGGTCACTCTCAAGGTCGGCAACGTGAACGAGCAGGTGCAGGTCGAGGCCAACGCCACCCTGGTCGAATCGCAGGCCACCAGCGTCGGAACCGTCATGGAAAATCAGCGTATTCTGGAGCTGCCTCTGAACGGCCGCGTGGCCACCGACTTGATTCAGTACACGCCCGGCGTCATTCCTCTGGGCGTCGCCGGCAATGGCGGCTATCCCCACACCGAGCAGTTCACGATCACCGGCGGACAGGGTTTTGGCGTCGCCTTTTATCTGGACGGCAGCGTGTACAACAATCCGTGGGATCTGGCGAACATGCCGTTGCCCATGCCGGACGCCCTCCAGGAGTTTAAAGTGGAGACCAGCACCATGACGGCCTCGAACGGCATCCACTCCGGAGGCACCGTTACCGCGATCACCAAGTCGGGCACCAACGCTTTCCATGGCGATCTTTTCGAATTTCTCCGCAACGGCGATCTGAACGCGCGCAACTTCTTCGCGCCCGCTCGCGACACCCTCAAGCGGAACCAGTTTGGCGGGACCCTCGGTGGGCCCGTGATCAAGAACAAACTCTTCTTCTTTTTCGGATACCAGGACACCATTCTTCGGCAGGACCCACAGGCGAACACGGCCGCCGTGTTCGTTCCGACTCCCGCCATGCTCGCAGGCGATTGGAGCGGCTGCCCCCAGGATCTGGCGTCGTTGCCGGCAACCGTCAAGAGCTTATTCGTCAACAATCAGATCAATCCCACCCTGTACGATCCGGGCACGGTGAAGCTGGCGAAACTATTGCCTCCCACAACCGGCCCCTGCGGCAACACCGGGTTCGGCCTGACGACGCACGAGAACGAGGGGCAGTATACCGGCCGCGGCGATTACCAGACCAGCGCCAAGAATACGTTGTTTGGGCGCTACTTCCGGATTCACTATTTCCGGCCGTCTTCTTACACCTTCACTCCCAACAACATCCTCAGCACCGCACAGGGCGGACTGGACGATGCGGACCAGTCCTGGTCCGTCGGCGATACGTACCTGGTCAGCCCGACGCTGGTCAATAAATTGTCTGCCAGCGTCAATCGAATCGGGATTCACCGCTTCTCCGCCGATTACGTTGACGCCTGCGATCTCGGAGCCGCCCTGGTGTATTGTGGATACACGCCGCACCAGAGCGGCTTCACGGTAAACGGGGGCTTCTCGGTCGGCCCGGGAACCGGCGGCGAGGCGAGCGCGCACTCGACGCCAATGCAACTCAACGACGACATCAGCTGGGTCAAAGGCAACCATCAGATCAACTTTGGCGGTGGCGGGATCGTTTCCAGCATGCGCTTCAACGGCAACGTCTACGCCCAGACCAACTGGACCTTCCCGAACTTGCCGCAATTCCTGCTCGGAACTTTCAGCGCCAATTCACTCTCTTTGCCGAACACACTCGACCAGCGGAAGTGGTTCGTGAACGCTTACGCGCAGGATACCTGGAAGATGACTCCTCACTTTACTCTGAACCTCGGTCTGCGTTGGGAGCCGTTCCTGGCTCCGTCTGAGCTCCGCGGCTATATTTACAACTTCAGCTTCGACAATATGATTAACAACGTGAAGAGCCAGCAATACGTGAATGCCCCTCCCGGACTCTTATTCCCGGGGGATCCCGGATTCCAGGGCAAGAAAGGCATGAACGACTACTACGACACGTTGGCTCCTCGCGTGGCGATTGCCTGGGATCCGAAGGGCGATGGCAAGACGGTAGTTCGCGCCTCTTTCGGGATTTCTTATGACTTCGTCGCCGGCGAGATGATGGTCAACTCGGCCGACGCGCCTCCGTTTGGTGGCACCTCAATTTGGTCGGGCCAGTTCAGCCATCCGTACGACACCAATCCCGGCGGCAACATCTTCCCCTACGCGGTGAACAAGAACGCGCCGTTTGTGACGGCCGGGACCTACATCTATCCGACCGACCAGCTGAAAACCACCGCGGTCAACCAGTGGAACCTCGTGGTCCAGCACCAGTTCGGCAACGATTGGCTGGTGAATCTCAGCTACGTCGGAAGCGAAAGCTCGCACCTTTGGAGCTCGTTCCAGGCGAACCCGGCGGTCTATATTCCCGGAAATTGCCAGGCAGGGCAGTATGGTCTCACCGCTCCGGGTCCCTGCACGTCGCTGAATAACGCAAATTCGGCGTCCCGCCGCTTATTCACCATCAACAACTATCCGGGCAACCAATACTTCGGGTATATGGAGCAGCTCGACTCCGGCGGAACCGGCAGCTATAACGGTTTGCTCGCCGGGGTACAAAAGCGGTTCAGCAAGGGCTTCGTGATGAACGCCAACTACACCTTGTCGCACTGCATCAGCGACCTGTCGATCGGCGACAGCACCGGCAACGCGGGCGCGGGTATGCTCATTCCCGGGAACCGCCGTTACGACCGCAGCAACTGCCAGTCCAATGAGATCGGCGGAGTCTTCTCGGCCGACCGCCGCCACCTGTTCAATGCGACCGTGGTCTATCAGGTACCGCGGCTCGCGAATCGCAGTCTGAGCATGGTGCTTTCGAACTGGAAATTTGCCGAGATCTTCCGCGCGACGTCCGCCTTCTGGGTGACGCCTTTCGTCACCACTGATTATTCTTTCACTACCGCATCGACGGGGGCATCGGCTGCCGAGCGGCCGCTTCAGGTTTTAGCTGATCCGTTGTGCCCCAACCCGGGTCCGGCGCCGAGTTGCTGGATCAATCCGAAGGCGTTCGCCGCGCCCGCCGCGGGTACGCTGAGTCCTCTCGGCCGCAATAGCATTCCTGGGCCGGGGTCCTGGGGGTTTGATTCGGCCTTTTCGCGGGAATTCCGGATCCGCGAACGGGGATCATTCGAGATTCGCGGCGAGGCATTCAACCTGACCAACAGCATGCGTCCCGGCATTTCTCCGCCCAGTCTGCAGGCAGGCGCGTCGGGTCTCGGCCTTGCTTTCGGTTCGCCGACCTTCGGCCAGGTCACCAGCGCTCTCGATCCGCGCATCATGCAGTTGGCGGCGAAATTCAGCTTCTAGTAGACGGATGGCATTCACCCGGCCGCTCGCCGCGACGGATTTTGCTGGCCGGATCGCGGCGCGGCTGGACCGGCTGCCATTTTCGCGCTCGCTGTGGCGGCTGGTTTTCCTGATCTCGCTCGGCGGCGCGTTCGAGTTTTATGACCTCTTCTTGAGCCCCTATGTCGCGCCGGGGTTGGTGTCGAGCGGCATCTTCGTCAGCACCACCGCCAGCCTGTTCGCGATTAACGGCGTCGGCTTCTTCGTATTTTCAGCCTTCGCCGGAATGTTTGTCGGCTGCGTCGGGTTCGGCTCCATCGCCGACCGGTTCGGCCGCCGCGCCATCTTCATTTCGGCGCTGCTGTGGTATTCGGCCGCGACCATCATCATGGCGTTTCAGAACACGGCGGCGGGTGTGGACGCCTGGCGGTTCATTGCCAGCATCGGGGTGGGACTCGAGCAAGTGACCATCGACACATTCCTCCCGGAGTTGGTTCCCCCCAAGGCGCGCGGCCGGGCTTTCGCGTTTTGCCAGGTGGTGCAATTCTCGGTGGTCCCGCTGGTGGCGCTCTTGGGATGGCTGCTGGTGCCCCGGCATCCGCTGGGAATAGCCGGCTGGCGGTGGGTGACACTGATCGGCTCGGCCGGCGCGCTGGCGTCCTGGTGGCTGCGCCGCGGGCTCCCCGAAAGCCCGCGCTGGCTCGCGCTGCACGGGCGCCACGAAGAAGCCGACCGCGTGTTGGCCGGGATCGAAGCGCGCGTCTCGCGCGATACCGGCGCGCCTCTACCGGCGCCGGAGCGCGTGGTGGCTGCTGTCGGTGGCAGGAGCCGCTTTCGCGAGATCCTGCGCCCGCCCTACGGTAAACGCACGTTAGTCATGTCGATCTTCAACCTGATGCAGACCATTGGATTTTACGGCTTCGGCGCCTGGGTGCCGACCCTGCTCATCGCCAAGGGCATTCGCGTCACCACCAGTCTCGAGTACGCCTTCATCATCGCGATTGCGAACCCGGTCGGCCCGCTGCTCGGCATGTGGATCGCCGATCGCATCGAGAGAAAGTGGCAGTTGGTGTGGGCGGGCATCGCGATCGGCGGGTTCATGTACCTGTTCGCGCAGCAGGCGGCCCCGGCCGTCATCATCGCGTTCGGGGTCATGGTCACGCTGGCGAACAACTGGCTCTCGTTCACCCTGCACAACTACCAGGGCGAGCTGTTCCCGACCCGCATGCGCGGCCGCGCGGTGGGTTTCGTCTATGCCTGGAGCCGCGCCAGCGCTGCTTTCGCGGGTCTGCTGATCGGCTTCTTTCTGCGCCAGGGCGGCGCCGCCGGCGTGGCATTATTTATCGGCGGCGCCATGCTCATCATGGTCATCACCATCGGCGCCTTCGGCCCGCCGACCCGCCATCGCACCCTCGAAGAAATCGCCCCTATGTAGCCCGCGCTGTTTCTTCGCCGCTCCGTGCCACAATACCAAGACCTCCAGGACACCGTTTGATTGTTCACCACAGTACCATTAGTCCGATGTTGCTTTAACTTAATCGCCTATTTACCATCGCCTCATTATGGCTCCTGGCCTCCAGCGGGAAGCACGAACCGAATCAACCGATTTGCAATTTACCACGCCTGATCCGCTTCCCTTCTGGCTATTGATCATATTAATTTGTATAGCGTTGCCATCCAGCTTGCTTCTGACATTACTTGTATACAGGAAACAGACTAGAGACACAGAATGATGGATGCAACGTGAGTCCGTCCCGTGCCGCCGCAGTTTGCTATCCGACCTGGGCTATACTTGACTTGAAGGCCTGATTTTCTGATGGCGCTGTTCAAGACCCGCAGCGCCGCCGTCTACGGCATCGATGCCCATCTGATCGATGTCGAAGTCGACCTGTATTCGTCCGGCTCGGCGCGCGACTTCGTCATGGTCGGCATGCCCGATCTCGCCGTCCGCGAGAGCCGCGAGCGCATCAAGTCTGCCCTGATCCACTCTGGTTTCTACTATCCCAACAAAGCCGTCACCATCAATCTCGCGCCGGCCAACGTGCGTAAGGAAGGCGCCGGGTTTGACTTGCCGATGGCGCTCGGCATCCTGGGTGCGATGGGCTCTGTGGGCGCTCTCGACCGCCACATTCTCATCGGCGAGTTGTCGCTTGATGGCTGTATCCGCCCCGTGCGCGGTGCCCTCTCCGTGGCTGTCTGCGCGCGGGATCAAGGCATTCCCAACCTGATCCTGCCCGCCGAAAACAGCGCCGAAGCCGCCGTCGTCGAGGGCGTCAATGTTTACGGCGTGCGGCACCTGGCCGAAGTCGTCGCCTTACTCACGCGCCCCGCCGAATTTCAGCCTGCCGCGCCTGATGAAACCAGTGCGCCCGCGGATCCCTCCACCGCCCCGGACTTTCGCGACGTCCGCGGACAAACCACGGCCAAGCGCGCCCTCGAAGTGGCCGCTGCCGGTTCGCACAACGTCCTCATGATCGGCCCTCCGGGTTCCGGTAAGACCATGCTGGCGCGCCGGCTCGCCGGAATCCTGCCGCCGCTCAGTTTCCAGGAAGCCATCGAAACCACAAAGGTCCATAGCATCGCCGGCCTGTTGCGGAGCGGCTCCGGTCTCCTCCGCGAACGGCCGTTCCGCGCGCCGCACCATACCGTTTCCGATGCCGGCCTCATCGGTGGCGGCGCCGGCGTCCCGCGCCCGGGCGAAGTCAGCCTGGCCCATCATGGCGTTCTGTTCCTCGATGAATTCCCTGAGTTCCCGCGCGATGTCCTCGAACTGTTGCGGCAGCCGCTGGAAGATGGCGCGATCACCATTGCCCGCGCCAATATGACCCTCTGCTTCCCTTCCACGTTCATGCTCGTCGCCGCCATGAACCCCTGTGCCTGCGGTTTCTATGGCGACGCCACCCGCGAGTGCCGCTGCACGCCGGCCTTGATCCAGCGCTATCTCGGCAAAATCAGCGGCCCGCTGCTCGACCGCATCGATATCCACGTCGAGGTGCCCGCCGTGCCGTTTCAGGAACTCCGGGGCAATGCCAATTGCGAGACCTCGGCGGAAATTCGCGCCCGCGTCGAGCGTACCCGTGCGGTGCAACTGTCGCGCGGCCACTACAACGCCCGCATGCCCGTGCGCATGATTCGCAAACAATGCGCGCTCGACGATTCCGGCGAGCGCACCCTCGAAATGGCCGTGCGCCGCATGGGCCTCTCGGCGCGTGCGCACGATCGCATCCTGAAAGTCGCCCGCACTATCGCCGATCTCGCCGGTTCCGAAACCGTTTCCGCCAAGCACGTCGCCGAAGCCGTGCAATATCGCAGCCTGGATCGCAATTACTGGAGTTGAGCCGGTCCGGGCCCCCC
>Ga0070734_10003556_pt1 | contig 16111 bp, 14 predicted proteins | sample Coa_R1_8_FD_66444 | JGI IMG/M metagenome (GOLD analysis project Ga0070734, IMG submission 66444) | Surface soil microbial communities from Centralia Pennsylvania, which are recovering from an underground coalmine fire - Coalmine... | ecosystem: Environmental > Terrestrial > Soil > Unclassified ...
CCGGTCCCGTTGCCGCCGCGCGCCGCCGCCCGCCCGTCCCGGGGCGGCCCGCCGCCGTGGCGGTATCATCGCCGCCACCGTCCGCCTGTGGGGCTATTCCTGCTGATCGCCCTGCTCCTGGTGCTGGCCTCCGGTGGCGGCTGGGCACTGTTCGGCTTCTTCCGGCTGATCGTGGTGTTCTGGCTGGTGATGATGCTGACCCGTTTCGTCATCGGCCTGGTGTACCGGCACCGGCACCGCTACTGGTAGGGCGGCGGCGCAACTGGCCGCCCAGCACCGATGAGAAATCTGCCCCCACACGGTCTGTACTGCTGAACGACGTCCATCGGGACCACGCTCCCACCGATCGTCTGCGAGTCACGGGAAGAGCCATGAGATACCAGTTGCTGCTGCGTGCGGACCACGGCGAGCAGCCCGGCGCCGAGGAGCGCACCGCGATGCCTGCCGCAGAGCCGCTCGTGGGTACGGACGGACTGCAGTGGCTCTGGGAGCTGGTGGAACTCCGTCTCAGCCAGCCCGAGCCCGACACCGCGGCCTGAGTTCTCCTGCCGCTGCTTGTGCCATGCTGACCGGAGTGAACTGTCGGTGCGCGCCAGGAGGCGGTTGTGCCTGATCCGCGGAGGCGGCCGTTTCGGTTTGGAGCGGTGACAACTGACGGCACCGAGCACTCTCGCCGGCACTGGTGCGACTATGCGCGGAGGCTGGAGTCACTGGGCTTCGCCACGCTTTTCGTCGCCGATCACTACCTGAACGCAACGGTGTGCACGCCGCGGCTGGCCGCCGCCGCATCGGTGACCACCACGTTGCGGCTGGGCAGTTATGTGTATGACAACGACTTTCGGCATCCGGTTCTGCTGGCGCGGGAGGCGGCCGAGATCGATGTGTTGTCAGCGGGGCGGATGGAGCTGGGCCTTGGGGCTGGGTGGGCGAAGGACGAGTACGACATGGTCGGCGTGCCCTTCGACCCGGGCCCGGTCCGGGCCAGCAGGTACCAGGAGGCTGTCCTGCTGATCCGGGCCTTGCATGAGGGTTCGGCCGTCACACACCACGGGCAGTTCTACAACGTCCGTGATTGTGCGCTTCTGGTCGAGCCAGTACAGCGGCCGATCCCGGTTCTTCTCGGCGGGGGCGGGCCACGGATGACGCGGTTCGCGGCCAGGCATGGCGACATGATCGGCTTCGTTCCGCGATCCTTGCCGACGGGCGGGCTGGACCCGGGCGCGTTCGCGGTCGGCTCATTCGAGGAGAGAATCCGCCTGCTGGACGAGGTGTCCGCTGAACGAGCCGACGGTGGCCCCGAACGCGCGGTGCTGGTCTTCCACCAAGCGGACAGCCCGGACGACCTGCCGACCGGTCAAGACGCGTGGACCAACCCGGACGCGCTGCTCGGGAGCCCGTATGCGCTGCTCGGAGACAAGGCACAGGTGATCGACGCGCTACTGGAGCGGCGCGAGAGATGGGGCCTGACCTACATCACCTGCTGGGAGGAAGACGTCGATCGGTTCGCTCCGGTCGTCGCTGCGCTGTCCACCCAATAACCAAGGAGTCTCGCAAATGGACGCGAGCGTCTGGATTCTGAACCTCGTCCTCCTTGCCGTGGTGCTTGCCGCCGACCTTGGCCGGCGCAAGGTAACCCCGATGCGGCTGCTGCGGCCGGTCATCGCGGCGGCCATCATCATCCCGTTCTTCTTCAAGGGGGCCGCCACCTCCGGCCGTGGCCTGCTGCTTGAGTGCGCCGGTCTGGCCGTGGGCGTGGCACTCGGCGCCTTGGCCGCGTCGTTCCTCAGGGTCTCCTACGACGGGGAGGCCGGCCGCCCCGTGTCCTGGGCCGGCTGGCCGTACGCCGCGGTCTGGGTCATCGTGGTGGCCGCCCGCATGTACTTCACCTACGGCGCCGAGCACGTGTTCAGCCAGCAGCTGGGCATCTGGCTGCTAACCAACAAGATCACCGTCGGCGCGCTGACCGACAGTTTCATCTTCGTTTCGATCGCGATGCTGCTCGGCCGTACCGCGATCCTTGCCGCCAAGGCGCGCGTCGCCACGGCGCACGCCCAGGTAGCGGGCCGGCCCGGTCAGCGAGGCTTTGCGTAACGCAGCAAAGAACGGGATCCTGCGCTGAACGTGTTGCCGTGCGCCCACCGGCTCGGGAGGTCCGCAGTGGAGATCATCGATGCCTGGATGCAGCATCCGTCAGCGGAGTTCCTGGCCGACCCGGTGTTCGATTCGCTGCGGCGCTGGGCCCACGGCCAGCTGGCCGGTGACGAGGTTCCCGTGGCGGCTACGGTGGCGGCGATGGACGAGGCCGGGGTACGTACCGGAATGCTGTGCGCGTGGTGGGGGCCGCGCGGGCCGCTGATCCCAAACGATGCGGTCGCTGCCACGGTCGGCAGCTATCCGGGCCGGTTCGCCGGGGTCGCCGCCGTGGACCTGGCCCGGCCGGTGGCAGCCGTCAGGGAACTCCGGCGGTGCGTCCGTGACCTGGGCTTCCGCGCGCTGCGGGTGGTGCCATGGCTGTGGAACCTGCCGCCGAGCGACCGCAGGTACTACCCGCTGTACGCCGAGTGCGTGGAGCTTGGCGTTCCATTCTGCCTGCAGGTCGGGCACACCGGGCCGCTGTGCCCGTCCGAGCCGGGACGCCCCATTCCGTACCTGGACACGGTGGCGCTCGACTTCCCCGAACTGGTCATCGTGGGCGGACATATCGGCTACCCGTGGACAGCGGAGATGATCTCGCTGGCCACCAAGTACCCGAACGTGTACATCGATACCTCGGCGTACAAGGCCAGCCGCTACCCCGGGGAGCTTGTCGAGTACCTGCGCGGCCACGGCCGCCGTAAGGTGCTGTTCGGGTCGAACCACCCGGCCTGGCCCGCCGCCGACTGCCTGCGTGACCTGGCGGGCCTCGGCCTCGACAGCGAGACGACGGAGTTGTTCCTGCACGGCAACGCGGAACGGGTCTTCGGCCTGGCGCCAGGACCCGGCACGGCCCCCGGCCAGCAGGACACCAGCAGGGAAGGGGCACGGGCATGACGGAGCGCACCACCCCCGATGACATCACCGCCGCCGTCCTCGCCAGCTTCGCGCGGTGCCCGGACGAGCGCCTCGGCACGGTGATGCGCTCGCTCACCGCGCACCTGCACGCGTTCGTCAAGGAGGTCGGGCTGACCGAGGAGGAGTGGCGGGCGGCGATCGGGGTGCTGACCGACACCGGTCACATCACCACGGGCACCCGCCAGGAGTGGATCTTGTGGTCGGACGCGCTCGGGGTGTCGATGCTCGTGGACGCCCTCGCCAACCGGGACCCGGCCGGCCGCGCGACCGAGTCCACGGTGCAGGGCCCCTTCTACGTTCCTGGTTCGCCGCTGCGGCCCTACGGCGGCCGGCTTGACGAGATGCCGGCCGGCGAGCCGCTCTGGGTGCACGGCACCGTCCGCTCGCTGGATGGCCGGCCGCTTGGCGGTGCCGAACTCGACGTTTGGCAGAACGGCGACAACGAGCTTTACGCCGTCCAGGACGCCGACGCGCCGGAGTACCACCTGCGCGGGCGTTTCCTGACCAGGGACGACGGCAGTTACGCGTTCCTCACGGTGCGGCCCACCCCGTACCCGATCCCGCATGACGGGCCGGTCGGCCACATGCTGTCCGCGACCGGGCGGCATCCCTGGCGGCCCGCGCACATCCACGTGATCGTGCGCGCCGCGGGCCACCGCCCGGTGACCACGCACGTCTTCGACCGGGAGAGCGAGCACATCGACGGCGACGCCGTGTTCGCGGTCAAGCCATCATTGCTGCGAGATCTGGTGGCCCACCCGGTCGACGATCCGGGGCGGCCTCCGGGGCTGGCCGACGTGACCGGCACGTGGTGGTCGCTGGCCAGCGATTTCGCACTGGCCCAGGCCGACTGACCCGGATCTCTGACCTGCGCCGCTGCGGCCCGGGGTACAACACCCGCCGCCGCCGGGCGGACGGGCCTGTCCAGCGCCGGAGGGTGCCTGTCCCACCGGCCGGTCAGCCCGCCGCCGCGCGGTCAGCCGGCCGCCGGGCGGTCCTTCTTGGGCAGCTTGCTGACTACGGCGCGGTAGGACGCATCGACGGCTTCGAGCAGCTCCTCGTCACCGATCGCGCCGCCGATCCGCAGGCTGTTCCAGCCCGAGCGGCCAATGTAGGCCATAACCGAGGCGTCCTGTGGATATCGCAATAGCCATTCATCGGCGACTTCCCTGGTCGGGCCGCATTTCAGGCCGACCACACCGGCGGGCCCCGAGCCAAGGAACGCGAAGATTTTGGGCCCGACCTTGACCACCACGTCGCCCTCCCACGGCTCGTCCTGCCACGCGCCGGGCTTGGCCAGGCAGTGTTCCAGCAAGTCTTGCCAGGTCATGAGCGTCCTCCCGGGTGTGGCGGTGGTCCAATGTCCGGGGATATCGGGTCGGCCCGATATGTCGTTCGCCACACTTGTGGCAGGTTTGAAACCGGAAGATAGCGGCCCGACTCGGTCCCAGCAGGCTCTTGTCGTCACTCCAGTCACACAAGTAACGGCTTGAAGCCAATTGGATGCCGTTTCCGCCGTGTCTGAACACGCACTGATTTGCACGCAGCGTTTATTCTTCCCTGGATGGCTAGCTGAGGACGAGCCCAAGAGGAGAGAGTCCAGTGATGTTTCGTGACACCCCCGCCCTGCGGGGTCAGGAGGTGACGGTCGCAAGCATCGTTGGCTAGCTAATTAACGGTCCCGGCCAGGTGTTGCAGCACGCGGCCGGGACCTTGTGTGTCGGACCAACCTTAGGAGGAACCCCGACATGTTCAGTATTCCAGCTGCCGGACTGGCGAAGACCCTGATAGGGGTCACGATTTCGCTGCATGCGGCACCGGCGCACCACGTGCCGGGCCACTACATGGTCCGGCCGGGCGACACTCTCTCGAAAATCGCCCGCCAGGAGTACGGCAGCCGGGCCGACTGGCCCGCCCTGTGGTGGACCAACCGTCATAACATCTCCAACCCGGACGCGATCGTCGTGGGCCAGAAGCTGCGCCTGAGCACGTGGCACCCGCACAAGGCGTGGGTGCGGCAGGCCGCGATGGCTGCCGCTGGCCCTGTGCTCGCGGCGCCCTCGTCGTCGCAGTCGCCGTCCAGCCTGCCCGTGGCCACCAGTAGCTCGTACCCGTCGTACTCCGGCGGCGGCGTGAACTGGGACGCCATCGCCGCCTGCGAGTCCGGCGGCAACTGGGGCACCAGCACCGGCAACGGCTTCTACGGCGGGCTCCAGTTCTCCCAGGGGACCTGGGACGCCTACGGCGGTGGCCAGTATTCCTCGACCGCGTCTGGTGCCTCCAGGTCGCAGCAGATCTCCGTGGCCCAGCGGGTGCTCGCCGGGCAGGGCATCGGTGCCTGGCCGGTCTGCGGCGCCAACGGATAACCCCATACGTCGCCTGCCTGTCCCGCGACCCCCAGCCCGAGACGGGCAGGCGATGCTCCATCCAGGCCCCGGGCGGCACCCAGCCGCCCGGGGCCTGACCCGTCTTCGCGCCGCGCGCTGCCCGGCGGCGCCCGGCAGGCCGGGCCGGTGGCCCCGGCTATGATCGGGCCCATGGCTGATACGTCTGAAACTGCCGCGAGCCTGCGCGTCGCCCGTCTCACGGCCCTGAGCAGCGAGGATCGCCTGCACCTGCTGACGTACCTGCTCGCCAAGTACCCGGACGGCTTCTCCGAGATGCTGGACGACGCGCTGACGGCCATCACACCCGGCCGCACCCCAGGCAGCGACGAAAACTAAAGATCTGCCGCCGGGGCCCACCAGACGCCCGGCATGGCAGTAAGCGGTGATTGAAGTGGGGCGAATCGGGAGTGGTGCATCGTGACTGACGGCTCTGCTAGCTCTGACCCCACCACCCCGCCCAAAGCTAGCTCTGACCCCACCACCGCGCCCAAGGCGGATAGCTGGCTTACCGCGCCGATCCCGGACAGTCAGCCGGCCGAGATAGACACCTCGGTGGCCCACCCGGCCCGGGTCTACGACTACTGGCTTGGCGGCAAGGACAACTTCGCGGCGGACCGGGAGGCGGGCGACCGGGTCCTCGCGGTGACCCCCGGGCTGCGGGAGAGAGTCAGGGCCAACCGGGCGTTCCTGGTGCGGGCGGTGCGCTACCTGGCCGCCGAGGAGGGAATCCGGCAGTTCCTCGACCTCGGCACCGGCATTCCCGCCGCGGACAACACCCACGAAGTGGCCCAGGCGGTCGCGCCGGACGCGCGGGTCGTGTACGTGGACAACGACCCCATCGTGCTCACGCACGCCAGGGCGCTGCTGGCCGGTGGCCCGGAGGGATCCACCCAGTACATCGATGGCGACCTCAGGGACGTAGCGACGATCATCGGGGCGGCGGCCAGGACCCTGGACCTCACCCGGCCAACCGCCCTGATGCTGCTGGGCGTCATGCACCTGGTCCAGGACTCCGAGGGCCCGTACGAGCTCGTGGCCGGGCTGATGAGCGAACTGCCGTCCGGCAGCTTCCTGGTCCTCTCCCATCCGGCCAGCGACATTCATCCGGGCCAGGCCGAAGCCCAGCGGCGCTACAACGAGCGCGTGTCCACCCCGCAGACGCTGCGCACCGGGGCCGAGGTGACCCGGTTCTTCGACGGGCTCGACCTGGTACCGCCGGGCCTGGTCTATGTGCACACCTGGCGGCCGGGCCCGGACGACATCGTCCCGCCCAACGGTGTGTCCGCCTACGGCGGCGTCGCCCGCAAGCCCTGACGCCGGGTCATGGGTCAGCCGGCCTTGGCACGCGCCGGCTCGACGCTGCAGGAGGAGTGCGCTGTGCCTAGGCCCTATTCGGCCCTGTCCCATCTGGAATGCGCGCGCTGCGGCGCCGTCCACGACGCCGCCGTCGTGCAGGGGCTTTGCGGGTGCGGTTCGCCGCTGCTCGCGCGGTACGACCTCGCCAGCGCCGCCGCACTGACAGACCGCGCGGAAATCGGCCGCCGCCCGGCGGACCTGTGGCGTTACCACGAACTGCTGCCCGTCTCCAGCGCCCGCCGGGTGGTGAGCCTGGGCGAGGGCATGACGCCGTTGCTGGCTATGCCGCGCCTGGGCCGCGCGCTGGGGGTCCCCCGGCTGCTGATGAAGGACGAGAGCCTCATCCCCACCGGCACCTTCAAGGCCCGCGGCGCCGCCGTGGGGGTGTCCCGTGCCGCCGAACTGGGCGTCGCGGGGGTGGCCATGGCGACCAACGGGAATGCGGGGGCAGCCTGGGCGGCCTACGCCGCCCGCGCGGGGCTGCCCAGCCTCGTCGTCATGGCCGCCGACGCGCCCGCGGTCAACCGGGCCGAGTGCCTGGCCACCGGCGCCGAACTGCGGGTGGCCGATGGGAGCATCGCGGACGCGGCCAAGCTGGTCGCCGCGGAGGTGCCGGCCCGCCCCGGGTACCAGGACGTCTCCACGCTCAAGGAGCCCTACCGCATCGAGGGCAAGAAGACCATGGGCCTGGAGATCGCCGAGCAGCTCAACTGGCGGCTGCCCGACGTCATCGTGTACCCCACCGGCGGCGGGGTCGGCATCATCGGCATCTACAAGGCGCTGCTCGAACTGCGCGAGCTTGGCTGGACCGGGCAGCAGCCACTGCCCCGCCTGGTGGTGGTCCAGTCCACCGGGTGCGCCCCGATCGTGACCGCGTTCGCCGCCGGGGCCGATCACAGCGAGCCCTGGCCGGACCCCAGGACGGTGGCCTTCGGCATCACCGTGCCCAAGGCACTGGGCGACTTCCTGGTGCTCGATGCGGTGTACGCCAGCGAGGGAACCGCCGTCGCCGTGGACGACGCGGCGCTGCTCGCGGATCAGCGACTGGTCGCGCACCTGGAAGGCAGCTTCATCTGCCCAGAGGGCGCGGCGTGCGTCACCGCGGTGCGCCTGCTGCGCGAATCCGGCTGGCTGGCCGAAGCGGACCAGGTGGTCGTGCTGAACACCGGCACCGGGCTCAAGTACCCACACACCATGCCGCAGGATGGGCCGCCGCCCGAGCGCTGACCGTCACGCGCCGGCCGCCGTGTTTTACCGCCGCGCCGGATAGGGCTGTCCGGCGCGGCGGCTGCCCGGGGAAACGTCCAACCCCGGGACATTCAGCCCGTGGCCGGGACGCCCCCCCTAAGGCGAGCCCGCCCCGGCCACGGGGATTGCGGTGATCAGGAGCCGGCGATCACCGAGTTCAGCGCGGCGATGTCGAGGGCGCCGATGCCGGTGACCTCGTCATAGCCGGGGGTGGCGGTGTAGCCGCCGTTGTTGCCGCCGACGATGTCGGTGAAGCCGGGGACCGGGCTGGTGTCGCCGAGCGAGGGGTTCACCTGGTCGTACAGGGCGTAGAAGTCGATCGCGGCCATGCCGAGCTTGTTGCGGTGCCCGGACTGCAGCCGCGCCCAGGAGCCGAGCGCCAGCGGCGAGGACAGGCTGGTGCCGCCTACCCCGGTCGGGGCGCCGTTGACGTAGATCTCCGCCGCGGTGGCCACGTTCGGGTCCGCGTCCATGGCGATGTCGGGCACCGCCCGGCCGCCCATGACCGCGCCCTGGGTGTAGAACGGGTCGCTGTCCTGGGTCCAGAAGCCCGGGACCTCGGTCTCACTGTCCCCGCCGCCGCTGCCGACCCAGCCGATCTCCTCGACCCGGTTACCGGTGGCGTCGGAGATCAGGCTGGTGCCGCCGACCGCGGTGGCGTACATGCCCGAGGCCGGCCAGTTGGTGCCGGGGAACGAGCTTGGCACGCCGGTGGCCGCGACGAAGGCGCAGCCGTCGCCGTTGTCACCGGACGAGGCGAAGAACGTCTGGCCCTGCATGGCACCCTCGGTGAGCACGTTGTCGGTGCTGATCATCGAGCCGTCCAGATACGGGCCGATGTCGCATCCGCCGACGCTGGCCGACATCGCGACCGCCTTGTCACCGGACACGAAGGCGGCGACCGCGGTGTCGATGTTGGTGTCGTTCAGCGCGCCCACGTTGTAGAGGTAGATGTGCTTGAGCGTGGTCGCCATCGCGCTCGACGACTGGGTGTCAAGATCCCACTCGTCCGCCCCGGAGGTGTCCGTGCTCTGCGGGCCGACCTTGATGATGGACACCGGCACCTGGGGCAGGCTGAACGCGGCCTCCGCCGTGCGCAGGTCGGTGATCGCCCCGGCGACCTGGCCCTCGGTGAACAGCGCGACCGCCGTCTTCGCCCCGGTCGGGGTGCCCGCGGCGTCGTAGGTGTTCTGGAAGTCCTCCGGCGGGATCTCGTTCGGGATGACAGGGTTCCCCGCCGACGTGCCGTTCGTGCCCGCGGCGGCCGCGTGCCGCGCGGCGGACTTGGCAGCGGACCTGCTGGCCGCGTTCTGGGTCATCAGGACCGGCTGCGGTGTGGGCAGCCGCCAGTTGGACAGGCCCACCACGGCTTGCACGATCCCGGTGAGCGCGGACGGCACCTGGGCGCCGCCGATGTTCGCGCGGAACGTGCTTCCGTTCGGCATGACGTAGTTGCCGATCGTCGTATTGAACGCCTTCTCCGCGTCGCGGACGGTGCCGGTTGCCGAGAGCAGCAGCCGGTCACCCTGCACGGTTACATGGGTGAAGCCGTTGCCGGTCAGGTAACTGGTCACCGCGCTGACCTGGGCGGCGGTGGGCGCGTAGGCCGCTTCCCACTGCGCGGGAGTGAGGAACTGATGGAAGGTGGCGCTGCCCGGCTGGTACATGGCACGCAGTGCGGCCTGCTCCGCCGCGGCATTCTGCGGTTTGAGCGTAACGGCCAACCGGACCGGAGCGGATGCCGGAGCGTTGCCGGTCAGCGTGCCGCCCTGAATCGAGGTGGCCAGGGTGGCGGTCGCCCCCCAACTGGTAGAGGTAGTCGAGGCAGATGCCGATGGCGCGGCGGCCGCGCCGAGCGTGACCAGCACGCCCAGTGTGCTCGCCGCGGCGACGCCGCGGCGTACCACGCGTGAATGGGACATGGGGGTCTCCCGGTCTTGGGTATGGGTGCCCCGGAGTCGGGCACTGCCTGCTGAGCTGAACTGATCGTCGGGCGGGGCGGTTGCAAACGTGTTGCGAAGCCGTTACTGCCCTTGTTACTGACTGGTAACCATGGTCGCCTGACGGATTTCACCGGGTTGGCGGGTCTCGGGATCTGGCCGCAGCCGGGTCGGTTTGGCCGGGTCAGGCCGGCTTGGCTGGGGTTGTTGGCGGCCAGGAGCCGTCCTTGGCCAAGGCCACCGCCTGCTCGGCCGACATCCGCAGGCCAGCCTGGTATGCGGCGCTGAACGCCTCCTCGCCGAGGGCCGCTGCCGCCGCATCCCTGGCTCCGTTCAGCCGGGCCTGGTCGGAGCCGACGATCGGCGCGCCGATGTCCTGCCTGATCGCCTGGGAGGCGCCGAACAAGGTGGCGGCCCGCGCGGCGTTGCCCGCGGCCGATTCCACCGCGGCGAGTTCCTCGAGCATCTCCGCGACCGAGCGGCGCTCGCCGACCGCCTCGGCCAGGTCGAGGCTGCGCAGGTGGAACTGTGCGGCGGCGGGATAGTTCTTGCGCCGCGCCGCGACCAGGCCGAGGTTGCCGAGCGCCACGACCGCCAGCCGCCGGTCGCCCAGTTGCTCACTCAGCTCCAGGGCCTGCTGGTGCAGCGCGGCCGCGCGGTCCAGGTCGCCGACCTGGTAGGCGACAAGTCCGAGGTTGGTCAGCGCACCGGAGGTCAGCTTGTGGTCACCCAGTCGCCTGGCGTTGTCGAGGTGCTCGGTGAGCCGCTGCTCGGCCAATGCGAGGTCACCGGAGTTGATGGCCACGACCCCCAGGTTGCCGAGGATGAGCGTGGCCCGGCGCAGGTCGCCGATCTCGGCGAACTTGGCCATGCTCTGTTTGTAGTAGGCGGTGGCCTGGTCCAGGTCACCCTGGTGCAGGGCGAGCCGGCCAAGGCCGCTTAGTGCCTGGCCGGTCTGCTGGGCGTCGCCGGTGTGCTCGGCCAGTTCGAGCGCCTCCGCGTGCAGGGCCTGGGCCAGCGGGTACTCGCCGCGGAAATGTGCCGCCGAGCCGAGATCGCTGAGGGTGCTCGCGACGCGGAGGTCGTCGCCAAGCTCCCGCCAGATTGCGAGGCTTTCCCGCTGGTAACGCCGCTGTGCGTCGTGATCGGCTTGTACCGCTGCGAGCTGGCCCGCGCCGTCCAGCGCGATGGCGCGCAGCCGTGTGTCCGCCTCGGGGCCTGCGGCGGCCAGCGCCGCGTCGAGCGCGGTACGGGCAAGCGCGATCGGGCCGCGCACCAGCCAGAACGGAGCCAGCGCCCCCGTCAGCGCCAGGGCCTGCTCGGGGTCCGGCCCGTCCAGCGCTGCGGCCTGGTCACCAGGTGAGGGCGGCTGCCCGCCGTGCGTGCCGCGGTCCGGCCCGGCCGACGGCGCGGCCCGCCCCCGATGCGCGCCGGGGTCAGGCTTGGCCTGCTCTGGGTGTGCGCTGCGATCCGGCTCAGCCTGCCCGCGTTGTGCGCTGTGGCCCGGTCCGGCCGACGGCGCGGCCCGGCCGCGTTGTGCGCTGTGGCCCGGTCCGGCCGGCGGCACGGTCCGTGTGAGGGCTGTGCCGGAGCCGGGCCAGGGCGGCGTGAGACTCCACTCCAGGCCGGCCCGGAAGTTGTCCCTGTCGGCTTCGAGCAGGTCCAGCCAGGCGGCCTGGTCCGGCCCGGCCAGGTCCGCCTGGCCGGCGAAGTCGAGCAGCCAGGCCATGTGGCGGCGGTGCAGCGCCGCGGCCTCCCCCGAGGCCGCCAGCCGGCCCAGCGCGTATTGGTGGATCGATTCGAGCATGCCGTAACGCATGCTGCCGGACCGCTCCTCGGTGGTCAGCAGCGACCGGTCGATCAGCGCCGTGACGGTCTCGAACACCATGTCCAGCGGCAGCGCCTCGTCCGGGCAGACCGCCTCCACCGCGTCGATCGTGCATCCGCCCGCGAAGACCGCCATCCGGCGGAAACACACCTGCTCGGTCTCGCTGAGCAGGTCGTGGCTCCATTCGATGGCCGCTTCCAGGGTCCGGTGCCGCGGCAGGGCGGCCCGGCTGCCACCGGTCAGCAACCGGAACCTGTTGCCCAGCCGGGCGGCCAGTTGCGCCACGGTCAGCGCGCTGACCCGGGCCGCCGCGAGTTCGATGGCCAGCGGTATGCCGTCGAGCTGGCGGCAGATTTCGCCCACCGCCGCGACGTTCTGGCTGGTCAGGCTGAACCCGGGCCGGGCCAGCGAGGCCCGGTCGCAGAACAGCCGGACCGACTCCGCCTCGGCCGCCGCCCGCGGATCCGCCGTCTCGGGCTCCGGCACGGTCAGCGGGGGAACCGGCCAGCTCGCCTCCCCCGGCACGCCAAGCCTGGTCTGGCTCGTCGCCAGGATCCTGAGCCGGGGACAGCTCCGGAGCAGCGCCGCGATCGTGTCGGCCGCGGCCTCGATCACGTGCTCGCAGTTGTCAACGATGAGCAGAGCCTCGGTATCGCGCAGCCGGGCAACGATGCTGTCGAGCACGGTCTGGCCTGGTTCCTCCCTGACCGACAGGGCCAGCGCGACGGTGGGCACCACCAGATCCGGCTGGCCGATCGGGGCGAGCTGGACCAGCCACACCCCGCCGCCATACCGCCCAGACACCTGCGCGCCGGCCCGGAGGGCGAGGCGGCTCTTTCCGGAACCGCCGGGCCCGGTCAGCGTGAGCAGCCGGGACAGCCTGAGCAGCTCCTCGATCGTGTCCAGCTCCGCTTCCCGGCCGATGAAGGAGGTGGCCTCGGAGGGCAGCCCGGGCAGCGGCGCGGTACCCAGCAGATACGCCGCCGCGGGCCGCTCGCCGCCGCCCGGGTACCCCGGTGCTGTGGTCCCATCGCCGCGGGTGGGCCCAGCCGCGGTGGGACCGGTCGCGGTCGGGCCGGTCGCGGTGACCCCGAGCCCGGCGTTCCCCGCGGCGGCACTCCCGGCAGCGGCGCTCGCGGAACCGGCGCTCGCGGAACCGGCGCTCGCGGAACCGGCGCTCGCGGAACCGGCGCTCGCGGAACCGGCGCTCGCGGAACCGGCGCTCGCAGAACCGGCGCTCCCCGGGACGGCGTACCCCGTCACGGGCTGGCCACCGGCGGCCGTTCCTTGCGCGGCGCCGATGCCGGCGCCCCCTTGCGGGGCGCTGGCGGGCGACCCCGACGGGTCGCTGGCTTCGGCGATCCCCGGCGAGGCGGTGGGGATCCTGGGCGGAGCGTTGGTGGTTCCTGCGGCGGTGGTCCCGGGTGCGGCGCTGGGCATCCCTGGTGCAGCATCGCCCGAACCGGGCGCGGAAGCGACGGCCGCGACGAGCGGGCGCCAGTCGAGTCCGGGATCCTGACGCAGGATCCGTTCGTGCAGACGCTGCAGGTCCGGGGTCGGGTCGATGCCGAGTTCCTCGGCGAGCCTGCCGCGCAGCGTCGCGTACGCGGTCAGCGCCTCGGCCTGGCGGCCGCACCGGTACAGCGCCAGGATCCGCTGCCCGGTGAACCTTTCTCTCAGCGGGTGGGCACTGGCCAGGCCGTCCAGTTCGGCGACGAGGCTGGCGTGCCAGCCGCAGGCCAGGTCGGCGTCAACGCGGCTCTCCAGCGCGGCGAGCCGGGCTTCCTCGAGGCGGCCCGCGTCGGCCTGGGCGAAGGCCAGATCGGCCACGTCCGACAGGGCCGGCCCGCGCCACAGGCTCAGCGCCGCGCGCAAGGTCCCCGCGGCGGCGGCCGCCCGCCCGGCGGCCAGGTCCGCCTCTCCGCTGCGGACCAGGCTCTCGAAGCGGGCGGCGTCCAGTTCGTCACCGGCGACGTTGAGCCGGTACCCGGGCGCCTGCGTGACAAGCAGATCAGCCCGCGCGCCGAGGGCACGGCGCAACCGGGAGATGTAGACCCGCAGTGTGGCCATGCTGTGCGGCGGCGGGCTCCCCGACCACAGGTCATCGGCGAGCCGGTCGGCAGACACGACCCTGTTTGCCGACAGCAGGAACCTGGCCAGCAGCGCACGTTCGCGCAACCCCCCAAGATCCAGCTTCAGCCCGTTTTCTTCGGCCTCGATCGGGCCGAGTATGCGGAACTCCACAGCAGGCCACTGCCTCACCTGAGCAGGCTGGACTGGCCCATGGTAAGCCGGTCATGACGGTCAGGGACGGTCAAAGCCACAGATACCACGCGCAGCCACCAGGCACCATCGGGCCAGTGTGTGCCCGGGACGCCGGGTCTCCCGCCCGCTGCGCGGCTCTGCTGTGCCGCGCTGTCACCTTTTTGTAACGCGGGTCATGCAGAACGGCACTATGAACTCCGCGCCGACGACGCCGACGCCGGAACCCTCATCGTGGGCGCTGCTCGAACTCGCAGGCGACGAGGCAGTGCTGCCGCCCGGGATCCGGCTCGCGGACGAGTCGCGCCCTGGCCGCCAATGTTTCGTGCTGATCGAGGGCAGCGCGACGGTCGAGGCGGCGGGGAACCGGCTCCGCGAACTGGGCGCCGGATCGTTCGTCGGCTTGGTGGACGCCGACGGGCGGCCGCTGCCCCTGTCGGGCCTGACCGTTCAACTGGCCACGCACTCGCGCGTGCTCGTCATCGACACAAGGCGCCTGGCCGTGCTGATCGACTCCGATCCCGCGGCGGCCGCCGCCTGGCGCAAGATGTCCCAGCAGGCGTGACCGGCACCCGGACGGCGCCGAGCTGGCACCGTCCGGCATGCCGACCAGGGTTAGTACATCCAGTGCGTGTAGATGGCGGCCTTGCCGTGGGGATGGGCGTCGGTGCCGTGTCCCATTGCGGCCGCCGTGACCGCGCCGATGCTGCCCAGTGCGAGAGCTAGGGCGAGAATCCCGCGCACCAACCTGGCGCGGGCCGACCTGGGGGATCTGCGGTGCGCAGATAACCTGCGGTGCGCGCCGCCCACCGGGCCGCTAGAAGGAGTGTCGTGCCATAACGAACTACGAATCTCCATGGGAGAGGGTCCCCTCTTGGCGTAGACATCGGGTCCTCTAAGACGGAGAAGTTACTCTCCCGCCGGCCCCGGGACACGGCATTCGGGTTAATTGCGGCAACTTCTCGCGCACCTGCCCGTGCAAGTTGCAGGCAGGTTCAGGGCGGCACAGCACTCACGCAACATCAGTCTCGGCAGCACCAAAGTTGATCTTCGTCAACAAAAGACTCTGCTAGCCACAGGAGTTACGGCAAATATAGTATTGGCCGTTATCTTCAGGCGATCAGTGCGCTTTCCATGAAAGGGTCCATGCAAATTGCGCTGACCCTATCTGACCAGGGCGGACATTTTCTTATCTCGCCGCCACTCGCCTCTCCGGCGGGGTGTGAAAAGGCTATCGCGGGTATTAAAGTCGATGGAAAGGTTCCGTGGATCCCATTCGACTAGCCGCCGGCGTGCCGCCGGTGGTGGAAGACGCAAAGGCGATCATGGAATTTCGGGTTCTCGGGCCGATCGAGCTGTGGTCGGCCGGCCGGCCGCAGGACCTCGGGCCGGCCAGAGAGCGCTGCGTCTTTGCCATCCTCGTGCTGACCCCGGGAACGATAGTCCCGGCGGAGACGCTCATCGACCGGCTATGGGACACCAGGCCCCCGGCCAAGGCAAGGGAGAGCCTGTCCGCCTATGTCGCCAGGCTACGGGCCTCTCTCCGGCAGGCCATCGGCGACAGCGTCCAGCTTGCCGGGCGGGCCCGCGGCTACACGCTCAACATCGACCCCGAGGTAGTGGACCTGCATCAGTTCCGCCGGCTGCGCCGGCAGGCGGCTGCGCTGGCCGCCAGCGGGGACCATGACCAGGCGGCCAGTTTGCTGCGCGAGGCGGACGGGCTGTGGCGCGGTCCCGCGCTGGCGGGTATCGACGGCGACTGGGTCTCGCGGATGCGCGACAGCCTCGAAGAGGAGCGCCGCGCGGCCATCCTGGAGCGCGTCGAGTGCGAGCTGGTGCTCGGCCGGCACGCCAGCCTGGTCGGTGAGCTGCACCATCTGCTCGCGCAGTATCCGCTGGACGAGACGTTCATCGCGCACCAGATGACCGCCCTGTACCGCAGCGGCAGGCCCGCGGACGCCCTCGGCTTGTACCGGGAGACGCGCAGCCGCCTGGTCGAGGAGCAGGGCACCGAGCCCGGCCCGGCGCTGTCCGAACTA
>Ga0070734_10003557_pt1 | contig 16110 bp, 20 predicted proteins | sample Coa_R1_8_FD_66444 | JGI IMG/M metagenome (GOLD analysis project Ga0070734, IMG submission 66444) | Surface soil microbial communities from Centralia Pennsylvania, which are recovering from an underground coalmine fire - Coalmine... | ecosystem: Environmental > Terrestrial > Soil > Unclassified ...
CCAGCTCTACTACCAGCTCGTCGCCGGCGCAGTCATCGAGAACAGCGAGCGCAGCTACAAAAATATCGGGTCGCTCGTCTCGGACGCGCGGCTCGCCGGTCTCGTCGATTGGGAAATGATAACGGATCGCGGCCGCGAGATGATTAAGAATTCCCACTGGAACACGCCGGCCGACATTCTGCGCGGCTGCGCCGAGCAGTTCCGCATCGACACCTGGGAGAAGCAACCCTGCCACGTCGAGGTCATGGTGGAAAAGCAGGCGCTCGAAGGCGTGCTGCTGCCGGTCTGCTCGGAGCTGGACGTGAATTTCACGGCGAACAAAGGCTACTCGTCGAGCAGCGCGATGTACGAGGCCGGCCGCCGGATGGCTCGCGCGATGGGCAACGACAAGAAGGTTCACGTGATCTACCTGGGCGACCACGACCCGAGCGGCATCGACATGAGCCGCGACATCCTGGCCCGGCTGAATCTCTTCGCCGGCGTGATCGACGACGACGCGATGAAGGAGATCGAGCAGCGCGGCGACGATCTGGCCACGACGCTCGAAGCCGACTACGACAGCGCCATCACCGTCAACCGGATCGCGCTGAACATGCCGCAGATTCGCCAGTTCCGGCCGCCGGAGAATCCGGCCAAGGTCACGGACTCGCGGGCGAAGGGTTACATCAGCAAGTTCGGCCGGTCGAGCTGGGAGCTGGACGCCATAGAGCCGCGCCGGCTGGCCCGGCTGGTGCGCGACGCCATCGAGGAGCAGCGCGACCCGGACATCGCCGAGGCCGCCCAGGCATTACAGGACTCGATGCGCGGCGAGCTGTCGAAGCTGGCCAAGGCCCAGGAGAAAAAATGGTAAAGCCTGCGGCCAACGAGCAGCGGCAAGTCCGCTGCGATCTCGAAATCTGGACGAGAGGGAAGTGTGGCCTGCGCGTTCGCTCGCGCGGCCACCTTTACCTCAGCGCCTTCCTCAAGCTGGACATGACGGCGAGAGGAGAGGCGATCACCGAGCTGCTGGTCAACGCGGCGAAGCAGGTCGAGAAGCAGGTGGACGATCTGGACAAACGAACTGACGCGGCCGCAGAGGAGGAGAATTAACCCATGAAAACCAAAGTGTCCCTTATCATCGCGCCGGACCCGATCTCGGAGCCAGCCGTATTCTGCGAGGTCGCCTTCGAGGGCGCCCACCTGCACAGCCTGACAGACGAGGGCATCGGCCGCGCCGTCCGCGAGTCGATGCTGCGGGCCGAGCAGTTCATCGAGACGAAACGGGCGCAGATCAACGCTGCGCGCAACTAGCGAATAACTATCTTGCCGATTCCGCTTGCTTCGAGTGAGTCAGGCGGTTCGGCTCCACGACGATGACGACTTCAACCACTACGAAAAAGCACCAGGGCGGCCGCACGCGCAAGGGCCGGGACCTGCGTGTTCCTCTTACCCTCAGCGGCACGCCTTCCACGATCAAGAAGTTCATGGAGTGGCGCGACGCTCTCAGCAAAAAGGTTCCGGGCGCGTCGTTCGGCGACACGTTCGACTGGCTCGTGCGGATCGCCGGCGAGCAGAACATCAGTCCATCGACGCATTTCTGAGCGATGGCTGCGCCTCGCAAGCGGCTGGACGCCGGCATCTATTACGATCTGCCGGCGGCCGCCTACCACGCCGATCCCTGCATGCAGCCGTCGCTCTCGCGCTCCGTGGCCTTCACGATGGCGCAGAAGTCCGCGCTGCACGGCTGGCTTGAGCACCCCAGGCTGAACCCGAATTTCAAGCCGCGCGGCGCGACGCCCGAGATGGAATTCGGCACCCTGGCTCACGAGATCATCCTGCGCGGCGAGCAGATGATCGTCGAGGTGAAGGAAAAAAGCTGGCGCTCGAAGGCGGCGCAGCTCATGCGCTCGGCCGCGACCGCCGAGGGCAAGATCGCCGCATTGAGCGCGCAGCTCGACAAGGCCCGGCTGCTGCGGCAGTACGCGCTGATCCAGATCAAGACCGCCGGCTTTCTCGACGAATTCGCCAAGGCGAAGAGCGAGGTGACGGTGATCGCCAAGAAGGACGATCACTACGTCCGCGCCCGCTTCGATTCGCTGCTGATCGACCCGCCCGAGGAGAAGAGCCAGCGGATGCACAGCGAGGTCGCGGTCTGGTTCGAGGTGAAGATCACGCACGACGCGAACCCGGCCGTGGTCGGCCGCGTGGTCGGCGACAAAGGCTACGACCTGCAAGCCGTGTTCTATCCAGACGTGCTCAAGCATTTCGACAAGCGGTTCGCCGGCAAAGTGCGCGTCGTCTTTTTCTTCATCGAGCCCAATCCGCCGTTCCTGCTCACGCCCGGCGAGCTGACGAACACCTCGCTGGCGATTGGCCAGAGTCGCTACGCGCGCGCCTGGGATCGCTGGCATCGAGGCCGCACGAAGAACGAGTGGCCCGGCTACTGCCAAGGCGAGGGCTGCTTCGCCATCGACGCGCCGATCTACCTGCAACGACAGGAGCTAGAGGACCGCGCCGAACTGATTTCCTGAACATGAAAAAATTCCAACTCGACGAGATGCAGATCGAACGGCTGGACATGGCGCTACAGCCACGTCCGGCGCTGATGATGGAGGCCGCCGGCGATCCAGTGAAAGACGCCTGGGCTCAATTCGGCCGCGACCTGGGCTTTGACCCGGCCACGGTCGCCAACTTGGTGCGCGGCGAAAATTTCGTCGAGTTCGAGGCGGAACCCTTGGCTCATGCCCAACCCGAAGCGAGTGCGCCGCAAGAGCCCGACCCGGCCGAAACGCCGGCGACGGCTCCGGCGCAGGAAGAGGCGCCGGCGACGCTCGTGAGCGCCGGTGAGGCGTCCGAGGGGATGGCCAAGGCTGCCGGCGATCTCGTGCGGCGCACGAACCCGGACATGGAACAGCTCGCGGTCGTGGTCCGCGAGAGCGCGCTGACGCCCGAGAGCGGGCACGAGCTGCTGACCCGGTTCGCTCCGCTCGCCGGCGCCGCCCGCGCGCTGCTGGTCACGGCCAAGACCATCACGGTCACGGCCGAGGATCAGGTCGGCCAGATGGCGATGGCTCGCACGATGCGCCTGCAACTGCGAGACGTGCGACTCCGATCCGAGAAGCTGCGGAAGGGACTCAAGGACGAATCGCTCAAGCGCGGCAAGGCCATCGACGGCCTGCATCACGTCGTCGAGTACCTGATCGCGCCCGAGGAAGCCCGGCTCGAAGAGATGGAGAAATTCGCGGAGCGCGCGGCCGCCGAGAGGCTGCGGCTGCTCGCGCAGTCCCGCATGGAGGCGCTGATGAAGTACGGCTTCAATCCGGGCCAGATGGACTTGGCCGCCATGCCGCAGGAGGATTTCGACCGGATGCTCGAAGGCCAGCGGCTCGCGGCCGAGGCCGCCGAGAACCGCAAGATCGAGGCTCGCACCGAGGCACGGCGCAAGCAGCTCGCGGCCTACGGCGTTTCCCCGACCGCGCAGGTGATGCTCAGTCCCGACCTGGGCAAACTGCCGGACGACAAATTCACGCTGCTGCTCGAAGAGCACCGCCGGCTGCACGCCGAGGAGCAGGAGCGCAAGCGGATGCTGGGCACGCAACGCTTCAACGAGCTGGGCACCTGGGGCGTGCGTTACTCCGGCACGCCGCCGCTCGAAGAGCTGGCGCAGGACGTGTTCGACAAGATCGCCAAGGACGCGCGCGACGCCTGGACGGCGAAGAAGAATTCCGAGCAGGCCGAGCGCGACCGCCGCGACGAGGAGCTGCGGCTGTCGAAGCTCAAGTCCGACCGCATGGTGGCGCTCTCGCGCTTCGGCGTCCGCATCGAGCCGCGCCTGCAAGGCGGGATCATCATCTACTACGCCGACGAGGTGATCGAGCAGCAGCCGGCGGACATCGAGCGATGCACGGAGGAGCAATGGGCGGCCACGCTGGTCTCGGCCAAGACCCGCTTCGAGGAGCAGCAGGCCAAGGTCAAGGCGCAGCGCGAGAAGGACGCGGCCGCCAAGAAGGAATCCGACGACAAGGCGGCCGCTGAGAAGAAGCGCGCCGACGAAGCCCAGGCCGCGCTGGACCGCCAGAAGAAGGAAAAGGACGAGGCCGAGCGGAAGCGCAAGGCGGACGAGGCCAAGGCCGCGCGCGCCCCGGACAAGCAGAAGCTCGTCGCCTATATCAAATCGCTGCACTCGATCACGGCGCCGGTGCTCAAGACCGAGCCCGGAAAATTCGCGCTTGAAGCCATCGCCGAGCAGTACGATCTCGCCCGCAAATTCGCGGAGCAAACGATCACCGAGCTGTGAAGGCGCACAAGCTACTCCTCCACGTGGATCAGGCGGCCGAGCTTGTGCGCCTGCTCCCGGCCGGGATCGAGGCGGCCAAGAAAGCCGGCGAGACGATCCTGGTCATCACGGTCAAGGTGCCCGAGGTCGGCCCGTCGCCCGAGGAGGTCAAGGCGTTCGCCGCCGGCGTGCCCCGCGACCACGTGACCGGGAAGATGGGATAACAATGCCATTCTTATGCCTATAGAATTCGTACCTGCCGTCCGCGACCGCACGCGGCTCATCATCAGCTTCGCCGGCCCGACCGGCTCCGGCAAGACCCGCTCCGCGCTTGAGTGCGCGCGCGGGCTCGCCGCTCATCCCGGCGAGGATTTGAACGATCCCGCCACGCTCGCCATCGTGGACGCGCGGATCAAGGCCATCGACACCGAGAACGGCCGCCTGCTGTTCTTCGCGCCCAAGCGCGGGCAGAAGCTCGGCAAGGGCGTGTTCGGGTTCCTGCACGGCAACATGCGGCCGCCGTATCCTCCGGCCGCCTACATGGCCGCGCTCGAACAGGGCGCGCAGGGCTGCGAGGTGCTGATGATCGACTCGTTCTCGCACGAGTGGGACGGCGAGGGTGGGATGCACGACATGCACACCGAGGCGCTGGAACGGATGATGGCGCGCAACCCGAACTTGAGCGAGGACAGCGTTTCGTCGCTCGCGTGGCGCGACCCGAAGATGGAGCACCGCCGGCTCGTCTCGAAGATGCTGCAGATCGCGCCGTACCTGATCGTCTGCCTGCGGGCCGAGGACAAGCTGCTGATCGAGCGCGTGCCGGTGAACCCGGACAACCCGAAGGGTCCGAAGAAAACCGTGTTCGTGCCGGCGTCCGAGCGGCCGCTTGAGGATCGGTGGGTGCCGATCTGCGACAAGCGGTTTCCCTTCGAGATCACGATCTCGCTTGGGATGACGCCCGAGAAGCCGGGTGTGCCCTACGCGATCAAGCTGAACGACGAGCACCGTTTCGCCGTCGATCTCACGAAGCAGGTCACGCCCGAGATGGGGCGCCTGCTGTCGGATTGGGCCAACGGCCGCGACGGCGCGCCCGCCGGCGATCCGGGATTGGTCGCCGAGCTGCTGCCGGCGGCCTGGGGCTCCTGGTCGAACGAGGAGCGCGGCGCCAACCGGGCGCTCGCCGGCGTCGCCGCTTTCCGGTCCTGGTGGAAAACGCTGGCGCCGGCGGACAAGGAACTGCTCAAAAAGAACCTGCCCGAGTGGCAGTCCACAGCGGAGAAGAAGCCATGATAAACGACTGCGTTTTTTCCAGCGACCGCGCCTACCGCTATTCGCTGCTCCACACGATCACGACGCCGGCGCAGGGCCACGCCAAGATCATCGCCTGGATCGGGCTCAACCCGTCCACGGCCGACGAACAGCAGCTCGATCCCACGCTGCGCCGCATCCGCTCGTTCACCGAGCGCGAGGGCGGCACGGCCTTCGTGATGCTGAACCTCTTCGCCTTCCGGGCCACCGATCCGAACGACATGCGCCGCGCCCACCGCCGCGACGTGGACGTGATCGGCCCGAACAACGACGACATCATCCGCACCTGGGCGAGCGTGGCGATCAAGGTCATCGCCTGCTGGGGCGCCGGCTGGGAATTCTATCCGACGCGCAGCGCGGCCGTGCAGGGCATCGTCGCCTCGCGGATCGGCACGATATTCTGCCTTGGTAGGACCCAGGAGGGACACCCGTGCCACCCCCTCTATCTGCCGAAGCACCGGCAGCTCGAACCGTTATGATCTCGCCGCCCGCGATCGTGCAGCCGGCCGAGGAGGAATTCGGGATGATGCGCCTGATGGATGCCATCGCCCAGGTCGAGAGCGGCGGCGATGACGCGGCCGTGGGCAGCCAGGGCGAGCGCGGCCGCTTCCAGTTCACCGAGGCGCTGTGGAAGGAATTCTCTCCGATGCCATTCGAGCGCGCCAACTGCCGGAGCTGCGCCGAGGTCACGATGAGCCGGCTGCTGCTCGCGTGGCATCACGAGCTGGTCTGCAAGGACGTGCCGATGAAGATGCGCGCCGAGATCATCGTCCAGTGGTTCGAGTGCGGCCGCCACGGCGCGGTCACGCCCCGCAAGCGCGACTCGATCCAGCGCATCCTCAACCTCTACTACGCCCCGTGAGCACGCCCAACCGGAAGAACCCGGAGGAGCTGGTGAAGGATTTGCTCTGGCAAAACCACGCGCTCACTCAACAGAACGCCGACCTGCTCCGGGACAACAAGAAGCTCGTGGACGAGATCGCCAAGCTCAAGGCGGCGCCGGCGCCCGAGCAGAAGCGGCCGTCCGTCATCCGATGAAATTCCCGTCTCTCTTCGGCCACCCGGCGCGCGTCGAGGCCGCCTTCCAGCGCAAGATCAAGGCGGCCGAGTTCGCCGACGCCGGCCCGCACAAGTGGCTCTTCTACGGGCCGCCCGGTCTCGCCAAGAGCCAGATCGCGCTACGGATTCAGAAGCAGCTCGACCCGGACGGACTGAATTCGCTCTGCCTCAACGGCAAGGAACTGACCGTCGAGGAGATTCGCAAATGGAGGAAGTCGATGCGGACGCGGCCGATGGGATCGAGCTGGTGGATCACGGTGATCGACGAGCTGGACCGCAGCTCGCGCGACGCCCAAGACCTGATGCTCTCGTGGCTCGATCACCTGCCGCCGTTCGGGATCGTGATGGCCACGACCAACCAGAACCTCGACGAGCTGCAGGAGCGGCTGCACACGCGCTTCCAGCAGATCAAGTTCGAGCCGCCCACCGTCCAGGAGATTTACGATCAGCTCAAGGCCGCCGGCGTCGAGCCGGACGAGGCCGAGCGGATCGCCACGGGCTGCAACGGGAACGTGCGGGCGGCCGAGCTGGACGCGACGACGTGGTTCGATTTCCGCGCGCCGGCTACTTCTTGACCGCCTCGTAGATGATGGCGGCCGTGCCCATCAGGCCGAAGAGCCCGACCGCGCCGGCGATGCCCCACCGCCATTTTTCCAGGCTGGTCATCCGCCGACCAAGGCTGCCGGCGAACTTGTCGAAGTCAGACTTGAGCCCACCGAGGAGCGTCTTGTTCTCCTCGTGCATCCGCGCCTGCGTGCGATCCTGCTCGTCCAGGCGGGTGAGAATATGGGAAATGGTCGAGTCCAAAGAGGTCGGGTCGAATGAGCGTTGCGGAGGCATAAGGGTAGCTCACGCTGCCCGAACCGCAATAGACCCTGGATCGAGGGGCAGGTTCGGGTTGAGGGCGTTGAGGTAGGTCGCAAGCTGATGGCGTGCGTCCGGGTTGTTCTGCGCTCGCGGATTGTCGATCTGGAAGCCGGGCGGGTGCAGGTACTCGAAGAAGGGCTCAAGGTCCGCCGGCAGGCCCGGCACCCCGTCGCCGACCATATACGGCCGCCAGACCCGCCGCACGCGGGCCAGGAGGGCATTGCGGAAGGTTTCGTTGCCCAGGCGAGGGCACGCCCACAGCCCGGCGTACTGGACGCACAGCCGGGCCGCCATGCCCTCGGCGATGGCGGCGCCCAGGCTGTGACCCTCGATTCCGTCCAAAGCCAGCTCGCCGCCGCTCAGGAGGGCGCTGGCGGGCCTGCCAGACGCCAGGAAACCGCCCAGGACGAGCGAAGTGAAGCCGGTCTCGGTCTTGGCGCCCTTCGGGGCAAATGGGCACGTTTCCGGCCAGAATTCGGCGTCCTCGGCCCATTCCCGCCAGTCATCGGTTCCCCGGATCGCCAGATGGCGCCCCAGGTCCGGGTGACGGGCGACGATGCCGTAGGCCACGGCCGGCTCAAGGCTGCCTTTGGACATCCAGGTGTCCTCGAAAACGAACCCCAGGCCGCTCAGATCGACCGGCAGGGGCGTCGCGGCGTCGCCTTGGGCATAGGCTTGTAGGACAAGCTGGCCCAAGGTGATGTCGGCGGCCGTGACCGTCGTGGCTGAGGCGGCGAGGAGGTCGGCGAGGGTCATGGCGTCACTTCGAGACAGGCGGCTCGGGAGGTGGGAGCGGGGCAGGCGTGACCGGCTTGGGCGGCGCCGGCGGCGGGATTGAGGCGGCCGCGACCTTGGCGGCCGCAATCGCGGGCGCGGCGGCCGGGACGGCTACGGCCGTGGCGGCGGCGCCCACCTGGGCAGCCTGGGCCAGCGCCGGTGCGATCGACTGGAACGCCTGCGCCATTGCCAGGGTGGCCTGGGCGCTGGCGTTGCCGGCGTTCTCGATGATCTGCGAGGAGCTGGTCTGGATCGTGTCGGCCGTGACCTTGACGTGCCCCGTGGCCGGATCGAGATCGAGGACGAACTTCGAGCTGTTCAGCTCTTTCGGGAAGGCCACGGCGAAGGTCTGGCCCTTCGGGCTGGACACCTTGAGCGTGGTCGTCGCGGCGTCGATCGTGCTGCCCGTGGTCGAGCAACCTGCAAGGCCGCCGGACAGGAGCAGGAGCCCGATGGCGATCAGCGGCGCCGCTTGCGGCAGGATCGTCGGCCGGGCGGACGCGGCGGCGGCCGCAGCCGGCGAAGGTGCGGGCTCGGCTCCGGGCGTCGGCAGCGCCGAGACCGGCAGCTTGTTCGCGTAGAAGTAGAGCGCCATCGCTCCGAACGCGGCCCACAGCCAGACGGTGAGGATTTCATGCGGGGTTGCCGGCGCGACAGCCTTCGCGCCGAACGTGATCGCAGCCGCCTTTGCGCCTGCGCTGCCGAGAGAACACCAGCCGCCATTCCAAGCCGAGGCGGCGGCGCCCCGGAAGTAGTGACGGAGGTAAACGAGGACGGGATTGTTTTGTTTCATGGGAGTAAGGCTGGTCCCGCGCCCGCACCGGCGAGCTGGAATTCGCCTCTTGTGTGATGTCAGTAGGCCGCGTGGGAACAAGCTGCGAGTAAATTCCTAACCGATTTCACTTGCTGTCAATACGGTGAACACCCCAGCTTCGCCGATGCGGGTCAGGACGCTCCCCGCTTTCCATGCTTCTCCCAGCGACAGTTCACAATGCTTTTGCCTGCCCCACAGCCGGAGCTGCCGTCGCTGGCTCATCGAGCGTCACTCGAATCCGTCCGTGTGGGGCAGGCATCTCCTCTCAGCCATGAACCAAAAATACGTCCACCTCAAAACCGCGATCGAGTCCTTCGGGGCTCGATTCGCTTTAGTGAATCCGTCCGCCTCGCCCATCCCCGTCGAAGCGCCGCTCGATCTCGTCGTCGAGGAGCTGCACCAGCGGCTCAAAAAAGGGATGCCGCTGCATCCGCCGCGCGAGGTCATCAAGGGCCAGCAGGAGTTCGCCGGCTACGAGATCGTGATCTCCGAGCCAATGCAGCCGGGCGTCGCTCCGGTGCCCGCCCTGGTCGTCTCGATCTACACGAACATGGCGGACAAGACCGCGCTCACCGATCAGCGCATCATCGCCCACGGCGTCATCGGGCTGACGATCGGCATCTGGCTCGAAGGCGTCGAGGCCGAGGAGAAGAAGAAGGCCGAGGAAGCGGCCGCTGCTGCGGCCGCCAAGCCGAAGGCTGAGGGCGAGGACGACAAGGTGACGAAATTCCCCGGCGCCCCGGCCGCCGAACCCAAAGCATGACCGGCGCTGAGATAGTCGCCCTCTTCGAGCAGGAGAGGGCGACAGCCGCGAACAAGCTGGTCGAGCAGGCCAAGAAGGATCATGCGGAGAAGCCGGAAATCCGCGTGCCGAAGGCCAGCGAGATCAGGTTCAAGCTGGGCAACAAGAAGCCTCGGCGGCCGACGCCGGCGCGCATCTACGACGCCCAGCAGAAGTTGCTCGAAGCGATCACGGCCTTCCCTGACTTCGAGCCAGAGAGGATCGTTCGCGCCGTGTCTCGACACCTACTACTTGAACCCGTCGTGATCGCGCGGCTCTGGTCGGCCGCGCGCCAGCGATACGAAACCAGGAGGGAACGTGAGCAAGCTCATTGAACTGACCCAAGGGATGCAGGCCATCGTGGACGACGCCGACTTCGATGAGCTGTCGAAGTTTAAGTGGAACGCCCACCGCGACGGCAAGGGCAAGGTGTACGTCACGCGCAAGCAGCGGAAAATCGAGTACGGCGACGGCGTGCGCCGCGAGATCAAGATGCACCGGCAGATCATGGGATTCCCGGAAGCCCTGGTCGATCACCGCAACGGCAACGGGCTCGACAACCGCCGCGAGAATCTGCGCTGCGCGAACCACCAGCAGAACGGCGCCAACCAGTCGCGCGCCCACAAGAACAGCCTTTCCGGGATCAAGGGCGTCAGCCGCGCCGGCGCCGGGTGGCGCGCCCGGATCAGGATCAACGGCAAGCTGATCGAGCGTTACGGATGGAAAACCGCCGAGGCCGCGAGGGCTTGGTACAACCGAATTGCCAGGACCGCGTTTGGAGAATTCGCCGCGTGAAGCGATACGTTGAGACAGACCGTTGGTTCGATCCGTTCTTCATGGAGCTGTCGCCTGACGCGAAGCTCTTCTACAGCTATCTCTGCGACCGCTGCAACAACGCCGGCGTGTTCGAGAGGAACGATCGGATCGCGCGCACCTGCATCAACAAGGACATCGACTTCGACGCCTGCATCGAGGAGCTGGGCGACCGGGTGGAGAAACTGTCGAGCGGGAAATTCTGGCTGACCCGCTTCATCCGCGTGCAGTTGAACGGGCGGCCGCTGCAGCCGTACAAGATTCCCGCTCACGCGCAGATCGTCCGCTTCCTCACCGAAGCCGGCATCGAGCTATCGAACCAGTGGCTCCGTGACCGCATCGAGACGGAGAAGCCGGCGGCGGCCGGCAAGCCGAAGAAGGAAGCGCAGCCCAACCTGCCGGGCATGGACGCCCAGCTCGTGTTTCCGCCGGCGCTCGACTGCCGCGAGTTTCACGAGACCTGGGAGCTGTGGATCGCGTACCGGCGCGAGCGCAAGCTGCCCGTGCTCAAGCCCACCTCGATCAAGGCGCAGTTCGACGAGCTGGCCACGTGGGGATTGGAGCGCGCCATCGGCGCGATCAAGCACAGCATCCGCCAGAATTGGCAGGGCATCTTCGAGGAAAAATCCAATGGAAAAAACAACGACGATCGGACACGCAGCAGCCGAGGCTTTGAGCGGAGCGGCGACTACAGCGGGGTCAAAGAAAAGCTGTAGCGGTTGGCGGCCGCAGCTCGACACCTACTGCGACGCGCTCGTGAAGGCGGACATCGCCTGCTCGATGTTCATCCGCGACATGGAGGAGGGGCGACCCGGCCGCTGGCTGACCCTGCTGGGCGATCCCGGCGTGGGAAAGACGATGATGGCGCGGCAGATGCTCGCGCAGTCGCGCCTGTCGAATCCGGGCGGCGGCTCCGGCGTGTGGATCAGCGGCACGTCCGCCGGCGACACCGAGCGCAATCCTCGGCCAAAGTGTGTGTGGATCGACGCCTCGGCCTTCGCCAAGCGGATGCTCAACGGGCAATACGACGAGCCCGAGAACTACTTCAACGACTGGTGCGTTGTGTTCGACGACCTCGGAGCCGCGCGCGACACGAGCACGAATTATATTGCCGACGCCATCTACCGCTTCGCCAACTCGCGCCTCGGCAAGTGGACGATCTGGACATCGAACCTGCGGCTGCAGGAGATCAGCGCCCGCCTCGATCCGCGCATCGCCTCGCGCCTGATCCGCGACGAGAACCGGCTGATCGAGATCGAGGCCCGCGACTACGCGCTGACAGGTCGCAAGAGGCAATGAGCACGCGCAAGCTGATCCTTCCCGCCGGCACGGGCACGGTGCCAGTCTGGATTTACGGCGGCCCGAGCACGGCGCTGAACCCCAACGGCGGATTCATGGATATGGTCGGGCTGCCGGACGGCTCGATCTTCCTGCGGAACATGGACTCGACGATCGACCGGATCAGCCTCTTCTGCGCGTTCGGCAAGGGCGGCACGAAGGGCCAGGGCTTCGCCATCATCGACCCGGCCATCATGCCCAACCCGATCCCGGCGACGAGCGGGCTGTGGGCGGTTTCATATAACGCCGTGACCGGCGCGAATATGTCGGCGCCCACGGCCGCGTCCGCCGTGCAGACGAACCTCAACGCGATCTCGACCGTGATCGCCGCCGGCGGCGTGACCGTCACCGGAGCGACGGGAGGCCCCTACACCGTCACCTTCAACTCGAACGGCGCGCAGCTCCTCTTCAAGATGGCGGTCAATACGCTCTCGACCACGGGCTCGAAGATTTCCGCGATCACCTCGGCCTACGTGGCGCCCGGCTCTCCGTCCACGCAATGCGTGCAGACGATCAACGTGGCGATCGGCGAAGGGCAGGCGCTAGGGATTCTGATCGGCACCGATGGCACCGTGCAGCAGCGCACGCTCGGAACCACGACCAACTCCGTCACGCCGCCCTCGCCGCTGACGGCCGTGCTGTCGGACAGCGTGGCGCCGGTATCGGTCAGCGGATCGACCGGGCTCTTCGTCGGGACGCGGCAGGCGGCCGCTTACTACAAGGGCGGGACGGGCACCGCGATCACCTCGTTCCTGCTGGTCAACACCAAGACCGGGCAGCTCATGGGAGGATTCGCCGGGCTCGCGCTCACGAAGAATTCCGCGATCTCGGTGCAGGCCGACTACCTAGTGTTCAGCGACGGCGGCGCCAACTTCGGCTTCTACTCGCCGCACCTAATGGCGAACAATTCCACGCCGACCACGATGCAGTATTACATCTCGTGGCCGGCGCTGAACCCCAGCTCGATCGGCACGACCTCGAAGCAGTTCTTTATCTCCGCGTCCACCGGCGTCATCACCGGGTTCGCCTATAACTACGGCGCGACCGGGATCAACGCGCCCTTCCTGGTGAGCGCAGCCGGCGCCTACGTCTCGCAGTTCGCCAGCGGCCGCTTCTCGATCGCGGTGCCTTTCCCTATCGGCGGCGGCGTGTTCCTGCAGGACAGCTTCACGCAACGGATCAACGCCGACCCGGTGCTGATCCCATCGCCCAAGATCACGACCAACACCTTTTTCACCCGCACCGGCAGCGTCATAACCGTAACCGTGCAGATCACGTCGCTGCTGACCAACCCGCAATATCAATACGACGTGTGGGGAGGATCGGCCGGCGGATATCAGAGCGTGGCGCTCACGACGGACCTGACGCAGATTGGCAATGCCATCGCCGCGCTCTTCCCGGACTGCTCGATGTCGCAGGTGACAAACTCCTCGGGCAGCGCGAACAACTGGACGCTCGGCAGCACGGTCACGCTCACGATGCCCGCCGGAGCCGCCTACTTCCCATATCTCGCCGGCCGCATGATGTACGACGGCGTTGGCGGCTATAGCACGAACAGCGGCTCGACCGAGATCGACGAGACCTACATCACCATCTGCGATTCCGCCGGCGGCAACGTGTATAACTTTCTCGCGCCCAGCTCGGTGATCTCCTCGCTCGGCATCACGACGATCGTGCTGCCCGACTCGACCGCGCTGGCGATGAGCGGAGGAGTGATCTGCCACGTGCTCGCCTTCAAGGACCCGATCAGCTCGAACCTGAACTGGATCGTCACGCTGCCCGGCGTCGTGAAGCTGAACATCACGACCAATCGCGCCACGACCTTGACCGCGCAGGGGCAGAATGTTTTCACCGGGCTCTATACGGCGGCCCAGGTTTCGGTCGTGCCGTTCAAGAGCGGCTTCGCCATCGCGCTGCCGCATCTGCCGCGCTACGCCGGCGTCCTCAGCGCCCCGCTGAATTATCAGGTCACGGCCGGGAAGGCCGGCGCCACGCCGGTTGTGGTCAAATGCCCGATCATCGTGATCGACGCCTCGGGCAACGTGGACACGGGATTCGACGCGAATCTCTGGACGAACTTCTGGTCGCTGGCGCGCACGGACGGGATGCGCTTCGGGCCGAACGCTCTAATCGTGAATAGCGGCCATTTGTATTTCGGCAGCCACTACTGCCCGACCTATCTGAGCCTGACCGGCCCATCGCCGTCTCCGATCGACCTCGTGGGCGACGTGCTGAACCCTCCGTCCTTCGCCCCGTTCCAGGCCGGCGGCCCCGGCTATGAAGTGCTCTGCGCCTGCGACACGAGCGGCAACCGCGTCCTGCCGCCCACGCACACTTAATTCGGGTTCAAGACCTGGGCATCGACGTTGTTGATCGTCAGCGAGTCGCTGGTGCCCGAGGTGATGCAGATGCCCACGTCCGTCACGGTCGTCGTGTTGAAGGTGCCCGACGTGTTGGAAACCACGACGCAGGGAATGACCGCGTGCCCGGTGGCCGCGAGGTTGTGCGTCATGCGGAAGTCGCCCACCGCCACGCCCGAGGAGCTGGCGGTCTTGATGACGCAGGTGATGTCGAACGAGCCGTCGTCGGCGGCGGCCGTGCCGGCGGGCTTCGTGAACGAGCAGCGCGCGGTGTCGCTCGTCGAGCCGGCCGTGCCGAAGGCGATGTCGAAGGTGGACGTGGCGGTGCCGGCGTTCGTCTTGGTGATGTTGAAGTGCCAGCGCAGGATCGTGCCGACCTTGAGAAATCCGGCGACCAGATGGATGTCCGTGCCGGTGATATAGGTCCGCACCGTGGCGGACGGAGATTGCCCGGCCGTGGCCGCATTGGTGAGGTTGGGCACGGCCAGGGTGATAGAGCCGGCGCCATTGGTCACGGTCAGGTTGTCCTGCGTGCCCGTCAGCGTGCCCGCGACCGGGTTCGTGCCGGTGTCGCCGATGAGGAGCTGGCCATTCGTGGCGGCGGCCGTCTGGCCCATGACGCTCGTGCCGTTGCCGAAGAGGAAGGAATTCTGAGTCAGCGTCGAGGCAGCCCAAGGGCCGTTGAGCGCGAGGGTGATCGTGCCCGCGCCGTTCGTGACGCCGATCTCGTTCGTCGTTCCTGCGATCGTGCCGACCTGCGGCGTCGTGCCGGTGTCGCCGATCAGGATTTGCCCATTGGTGGCGGCGGCCGTCGAGTTGAGCTGGTTCGTGCCGTTGGCCCAATAGGCGAAGCTGTCAGTCGTGATCGTGCCGTTGGGCACGGCGGCCGTATTCCACTGTGGATTCGCCGATGCGCCCAGCGTTTGAAGGAACTGGCCGTTCGTGCCGGGCGTCAGGGCGGCCCAGGAGCCAACGTTTCGATAGAGCACGTCGCCCTGCGCGGAGCCGAACGCGCTGTCCATGACCGTCGTGAGCAGGTTGTACTGCGGCGTCGCGCTCGATCCCGTCGCGTTCGACCAGACCGTATTCGCGCCGGCGTTCGACAGCGTGAAGTCGAGGGTATGCGTGCCGCCCACGGCCGTCGTGAAGAGGGGCGACAGCGCGCCGGCGGTGAACGCCGAGAGGGGCGTGTTCCATTGAGGGTTCGCGCTCGCGCCCAAGGTCTCAAGATAGCTGCCGCTGCTGCCCGGAGCCAGCGCCGTCCAGCCCGACGAGTTGCGGTAAAGGACATCGCCCTGCGCCGAGCCGAAGGCGTTGTCGAGGAAGCTCGTCAGGGTGTGGAACGCCGGCAGCGCCGTGCTGCCGGTGTTGTTGCCGATCAGGCTGTTCGCAGCCTGAGTCTTGACCACGCCGCTCGATGCGAGCGTGTCGAGGCCGGCGCTCACCAGCGAAGGAACGCTCGACCAATTCGACGACGTGCCCGGCGCGTAGTTGACGCCGATCGCGTCGGAATAGCGGGACAGCGTGGCGCCGCCGCTGATCGAGAGGCCCGAGGCGTAGGGGATCGAGGTCACGTCCGCCTGGACGAACGAATCGGCTCCGGTGATCGTGAGCGAGTTCTGTGTCGGCGAGCAGTTGTAGAGGCGCACGATACACTGGCCGACCGCGCTGCCGGTGACGGTCTCGGTTCCTCCGACGAACGGGCAGTTGAAGAATTGCCCGAGGAAGGGCGTGGCCA
>Ga0070734_10003558_pt1 | contig 16102 bp, 11 predicted proteins | sample Coa_R1_8_FD_66444 | JGI IMG/M metagenome (GOLD analysis project Ga0070734, IMG submission 66444) | Surface soil microbial communities from Centralia Pennsylvania, which are recovering from an underground coalmine fire - Coalmine... | ecosystem: Environmental > Terrestrial > Soil > Unclassified ...
AAATGCACGCGACGCCATGCCGACCGGTGGCGATTTGCGGATCTCCACATCCAAGCTGGAACTGCGCCACGAACTCCGCCTGGGTGACATTCGCCTGCGCCCCGGAAAGTACGTCACTCTGTCCGTCAAAGACAACGGCCAGGGCATGGATTCAGTAACCCGCTCCCGCATCTTTGAGCCATTCTTTACCACCAAGGAGCCAGGAAAAGGAACCGGTCTTGGTCTTTCCACCGTCTACGGAATTGTGAAGCAAAGCGAAGGTGAAATCTGGGTTGAAAGCGCCCCTGGACAAGGCGCTTTATTTCGCATCTGCTTCCCGCAGGCTGCCGCTGCCGAAAAAGAGGCCGAAGGCACAGGAGCCGCAAGCGCGAATGAAGGCAAAGAGACCATTCTTATCGTCGAAGACGAGGATGACGTGCGTACAGTAGCCTCGCTCATGCTCAAACGCAGGGGCTACAACGTACTCTCCACCGGCCATGCGGACGAAGCCCAGGAATTGTGCATGACCCACCCTGAGCCGATCCATTTGCTTCTGACGGACGTGGTATTAAAAGAAAAAGGAGGCGGCATGGAGCTTGCCCAGGTTCTTTTGAAAGTTCGTCCGGAGATGAAGGTAATCTATATGTCTGGCTACACTGAGGACGTAATGCTGCAGCATGGAGTCAAAAACTCTCAGGTAGCATTTCTGCCCAAGCCCTTCACCACCGAGGAACTTACCTCCAAAGTTCGCGAGGTGCTTGATCGCGTGATTTCACCCACCCTGGTACGAAAAAGGAGCTTCGGCGCAACCAGCTAACCTTGCCTTTCCCCAAGCCATCCGTGTGTCGGTGATCCTTTATCGTCCCGTGGTGAGTACAACCTTTCCGGTAGATTTCCTGTCGCGCAACATACCCAAGGCAAGCCCCGCATCTTTCAGGTCCATCCGTTCTGAGACGTGAGGCTGCAGCTTTCCTGCCTCAAACCACCGGAATAGCTGATCGAAGGACTGCCGTACCAGGGCGGGCTTGTGCGAGAAGTACGATCCCCAATAGAAACCGATCACATCAATATTCTTGACCAGCGCTATGTTTGCCGGAACCTGGGGAACTCGCCCGGCAGCAAAGCCTATGATGAGGATCCTTCCCTCCCACGCAATACAGCGCAGGCTCGCATCAAAGGCATCTCCGCCGACCGGGTCATAGACAACATCGGCTCCCTTTCCGCCTGTAATCTCTTTAACCCGTTCGCGAATATCTTCGCGTGAATAGTCGATCAGAAAGTCTGCCCCATGCCGCTTTGCGATTTCGAGCTTTTCAGGGCTGCCGGCGCAGGCAATCACTTTGGCGCCCATCGCTTTTCCAATCTCAACCGCCGTTAGGCCAACGCCACCGGCCGCTCCGTGCACCAGCAGCCATTCGCCTGCCTGAAGATGTGCCCTCCATGCAAAAGCTCCATGGGAAGTGCCATAAGCAATGGGAAAGCCGGCAGCCGTCGCAAAATCCATCGAATCGGGAATGCGATACACGCGATCGGCGGAGGCTATTGCTTCTTCGGCAAATCCTCCCCCCTCCAGAGTGGCAAAGACCCGGTCCCCCGGTTTTACGCTCGTCACGCCCGGCGCCACCTCAAGCACCAAACCCGCGGCCTCATTTCCCGGAGAGAAAGGTAAGGGAGGCTTCACCTGGTATTGCCCGGCAACCAGCAGAATATCCCCAAAATTCACCCCCGCTGCATGAACTGCAATACGCACGGCGCCATCCCGCAAACCCGGAGCAGACACATCCGCCATCACCAATTTCTCCGGTCCACCCAATTCCTTGCACAATACGGCTCGCATACAGTCCCTCCTTAAGGGTCCTCATTTCAAAATCTTCCAGAACGGCATAAGAGGATATCCGGTCAACTCCGAAAATGACAACTTGCAGTGGGCTGATTTTTCTCTCGCGCGATGCCAACCCTTTGCGCGGGGTCGATTGCAGTGGATCGCCTGTGCTGCTACCGTAAACAAAGCTCTGGCAAGGTGGAGCCAGGCCAAGAATGGCTGAAGGAAAGAATGGCTGAAGCCAAAAATACCGGAGAGGGCGGTTCGCCAGAATCGGCGCTCCTCTATTGCCCCGCATGCGCTCGCGAAGTGCTTGATCCTCTCGTATGCGGAGACTGTTCCGCTGTCATCTGCCGCACCTGCGGGACGCCTTTAGAGTCCTCCGCCGACTTAGGGATTGGCTGAGCGCTTCAGGCAGCGGGCAGCGCTTTTTGCGGAGTCCGCTCAATTAACTTCCCAATATCCTTGAACAATCCCCGCAGCCAGATGCATCCCGGATCGGCATGTGCCCGCGCTGGATGGAGTACGTATTCATCAAAAGAACCTACATCCATCGGCACGGGAATCGCTCGCATCTTCAAGTTGGCTGCATACGCATGAATCAAGCGCTCGGGAATCACGGCGATCAGGTCTGAACGCGCAGCGACTAACAAAGCCTGTATGTAGTGTGGCACCGTCAAGGCAATGTTTCTTTTATGTCCTTCCTGCCGGAGCCATGTGTCAATAGGATCTTCCCTGAGTCCGGGTACGGTAACGGCCACGTGCTTTGCTTTCAGAAAACGCTCGGTATCCGCCAGGCGGCGGGCAATCGGGTGCCCTCGTCGCACCGCGCAAGCATCGCGGTCGGTAAACAAACGCTGACGGTAGAACCCAGGAAATGCATCAGGAACGCAAGCCACCGCAATATCCACATCGTGGGCTAGATCGGCAGCATCGTGCCCCACTCGCCGAAGAGGCAAAACTTCAAGGTGTACATTGGGTGCTTCGCGCTGAAGCCTCGATAAGAGCGCGGGCAGCAAAAGATCGCTGGCATTGTCGGCAATCATTACACGGAACGTTCTCTCGCTGGTCGCCGGGAGAAAGCTATCTCCAATCAACAGATCGCGCACCCGCTCCAAGGCGTCCCGCACCGGGTACCGAAGCGATTCTCCACGCACGGTAAGCTGCATCCGGCCGCCCACGCGCACCATAATCGGATCGCCGATCATCCCGCGCAGGCGGTTCAACGCATGGCTCATCGCAGGCTGCGAAAGGCCAATGCGCCGCGCTGCCCTGCCGACATTCTCTTCCTCCACCAGCGCCTCTAGAGCAACCAGCAGGTTCAAATCCAAGGAGGCAAGATTCATAGAATTGATTTAAATGCCTCGAATCATTGATTTGAAGAATATCGAGGCTCAACCTTCGATTCAAGAGCCCTGCGTGTATTATTCTCGCTTGGCGAAAACGCGGTGGTATGGATGCGTTCCGTACCCTCCGCATGTTTTCGATTGGATTTATCCGTTTTTACCCAGGGGTCGATAAGGAGATTTCATGAGATTGTTGGTGATTGGTTCGGGCATGATGGGTTCTGCCGCGGCTTTCGATATGGCCCGTTCCAACGGAGTTGAATCTGTAACATTGGCAGATGTAGATAAGAAGCGGGTTCGCGAGGCGGCCAAAAAGATCAATCAACTGGCGGGAACGAAAAAGGTGAAGGCGGTGGAATTTGATGCCGGCAAGCCTGGCAAAGCCGGAAAGCTGATGCGCGGTCACAACGGCGTGCTCTCCGCAGTGCCTTATTTTTTCAATCTGGGCCTGTGTCAGGCGGCGATTGCCTCCGGATGCCACTTCGCCGATCTCGGCGGCAACAATACGGTTGTTCGCCAGGAATATGCACTCTCTAAAAAAGCAGAAAAGAAAAAGGTGGCCATCGCCCCGGATTGTGGTCTTTCTCCGGGCATGGCGTCCATTCTCGCTGGAGAACTGATGCGCAGAGTTGGAGGCAAGGCTGAGGCGCTTAAGATCTACGTTGGCGGCCTTCCCCAAACTCCCAAGCCGCCTTTCTTTTATCACCTTGTATTCAGCGTTGAGGGGCTGATCAATGAATATGTGGAACCGGCCAAGGTTCTGCGCCAGGGAAAGATCCAGGAGATCGAACCTTTGACCGAACCGGAAGAATTTGTCATGAAGGGCTTTGACAACATGGTGGCGTTCCACACCTCCGGAGGCACCTCCACCCTGCCTGAAACCTTCAAAGGCAAGGTTGGCGAGTGCTTTGAGAAAACGCTGCGCTATCCCAGCCACTTTCAGTTGGTTCGCGGACTTTATGATCTCGGATTCTTCTCCAGCAAGAAAATAACGATCGGAAAAACGGAAATTGCTCCGCGAGCGATAACGTCGAAAATGTTCCTGGAGAAGCTCTCGAGCCATGAGCCAGATGTTACCGTGATGCGCATCGAAGCCCACACAAAGGACCGGGTTGCTTCGTTCAGCATGGTGGACCACCATGACAGTAAGACAGGTATGACCTCCATGATGCGAACGACAGCCTGGCCGGCTTCCGTGGTTCTGCAAATGATCTGTAGTGGAAAGATCAGCCGTCGGGGTGGGGTCTACCAGGAAACAGATGTCCCGGCTTCAGAATTCCTGCAAGAAATGGAAAACCGGAATATACCCATCGAAAGTGCCGAACGCCCTGCCTAAACACAAAAAAGCGCCGGACATGGACGGCCCGGCGCTTTTCTTTTTTTTGTTTTGGGTTTTACCACTTCGCTAGCTGCTCTATCGCCTTATAAATATCGTCAGCTTGGGGCAGAATTACATCTTCAAGCAGCGGTTGATAAGCCACGAAGGTATCGGTTGCTGCAACCCGCTTCACCGGCGCATCCAGATCTTCGAATAGTTCATCCGCGATTCTGGCGGCGATTTCCGCGCCGTACCCCCAGCTCAATGTGTCTTCATGGGCCACGATCACTCTGCTGGTCTTCCGGACAGATGTGGCAATCGCCTCCCAATCGAAGGGATTGAGCGTGCGAAGATCAATGAGTTCAACGCTGATTCCCTGTTCACGCTCGATCTTCTGCGCAGCCTGCAGTGCCCGAGGAACCACCGCGCCGTAGGTAATCACGCTGAGGTCGGTTCCAGGTTTCACGATGCTGGCTTTGCCAAATGGAACCATGTAATCCGGCCCAGGATAGGCCGAACGCCCGTAGGTTTCGCGGTAAAGGCGTTTGTGCTCCAGGAACAGGACTGGATCGTCGCAGCGGATGGCAGTACGCAGCAGGCCGTTTGCATCCAGCGCATTCGACGGAAAACAGACGCGCAATCCGGGAATATGCGTAAAGGTGCTCTCGCCGCACTGCGAGTGATAGATCGCGCCCCCGGTCAGGTATCCGCCAATAGCCACGCGCACCACAGCGGGAGAGGAAAACACGCCGTTGGACCGCCAGCGAACTAATGCAAGCTCATTACGAAGCTGCTGCATCGCGGGCCAGATGTAATCGAAAAACTGTATCTCGACCACCGGCTTCAATCCGCGCTCGGCCATACCGATGGCCCGGCCAACAATATTGGCTTCAGCAAGAGGCGAGTTAAACACGCGCTCTCCGCCAAACTCCATCTGCAAACCGGCAGTCAGCTTGAACACGCCGCCTTTGCCCTTGATTTGCTTCTCCTTGAGATATTCTTCCCGGCTGCAATCGGCGACGTCTTCCCCGAAAATCACAATGCGTTCATCGCGCCTCATCTCATCGCGCATGCAGGCATTGAGCAGATCGGCCATGGTTTTGGTCGTGCCTCCCTCAAACTTTGGCTCCGAAGCCATAGTGCGGGGATCGAGGTCTTCCGAATAAACATGCCTGGCGATTGAGTCAATTCCGGGGGGGGCCGCGACTAAGGCTTGCGCCGCCGCCGCCTCTATCTCGTCGTCCACGGATTTTTCCAGGCGATTGATCTGGTCTTCATTCAGGATGCTCTCGCGAATCAAGAACATCTGCATCCGAGTAATCGGATCTTTTTGAGCGTCTTTCTGGCGCTCTTCTTCAGGGCGATACAGCCGCTCATCGTCGGAAAGCGAGTGCGAATAAGGGCGGATCACATGACCGTGCACCAACGCGGGCCCCTTACGCGCGCGGCAGTACTCCACCGCGCGTTTCACGGTCGCATAACTGGCAACCGGATCGGTTCCGTCGCACTCTTCAATCATCAGGTTAGGAAAATTGCTCAACAGCTTGGAAATACTGCCGCCCGCGGTTTGAACCTCAACTGGAACAGAGATTGCGTATTGATTATCTTCAATCATGAACAGGACGGGCAGCTTCTGGTTGCAGGCGGTATTCATTGCCTCCCAGAATTCGCCTTCGCTGGTGGTGCCGTCTCCCGCCGAGCAGTAAACAATCTCGTCGTTCTCGAAGGTAACGTCCTTAAACTCGCGGTAGTCGCCCGCATGTTTTTGCGCAGCCTCCGGATTCCGGCTGAAATAAATGCCGGCTTCCGCGCAGCCCACGGCTTGAAGAAACTGTGTGCCGGTGGGCGAGGAGCGGGTCACGATATTGAGCTTTTTGTTCCCCCAATGTGAGGGCATTTGACGTCCGCCGGAGCTGGGATCATCGGCGGCACCGACTGCCTGCAAAAGCTGTTCATAAGGAGTCGACCCTAACGCAAGGCAGAGAGCGCGGTCGCGGTAGTAGCCAAAAAACCAGTCGTAGCTGGGCTTAAGCGCAAATCCTGCGGCAACGGTCAACGCTTCGTGGCCAGCTCCGGAGATCTGGAAAAAAATCTTCTGCTGTCGCTTCAGGAGAATCTCACGATCGTCCAGCCTGCGCGAGAGATACATCAGACGATACATCTCCACCAGTTGCTCGCGTGTAAGTCCCTCATAGGTCTTCTCCGTTTTTACCGGGGCGTCTGCAACTGCGGCATTGTTTTTCTTCGAATCGGCCTTGGTGGGCGCCATGGGTCTCCTTTTAAGACACTCGCAGATTAGGTGATTAAGGGTGTACCCGGTGGGTACATTCCATTTTAAATCCTAAGTCTTTTCACGGGATATACTGAAAACGAATGATTCAGAAGAAACGTTCGATTCCTGCCGGCCAACTCAAACTGATGATCTTTGACCTAGACGGCACCCTCGTGGACTCCCGCCTGGATCTTACGAATTCCGTCAATGCCATGCTTACCCACTTTGGCAGGCCTGAGCTTCCCTTGGAAGTGATCGCCAGCTATATCGGCGACGGAGCGCCTATGCTTGTGCGCCGGTCCCTGGGCGATCCCGACGACGAGGGTTTTGTGCAAGAGGCCTTGGAGTATTTTCTCGCCTACTACCGCGAACACAAGCTCGATAGCACCTACGTCTATAAAGGCGTTACGGCATCTCTCGATGCAATCCAGGCCAGCCGTAATGGCGCCTCGCTGAAAATGGCCGTGCTCAGCAATAAGCCGGTCTTCCCTTCTCGCGCCATCGTCGACGCCCTGGGATTAGGCAGCTACTTCTTTCAGGTTTATGGTGGCAACAGTTTTCAGACGAAAAAACCCGATCCGGCCGGCGTTCACGCTCTTCTGCATGAAGCCAACGCCACGGAAGAGGAGACGGTGATTATCGGCGATTCCAATGTCGACGTGATCACAGCCCGTAATGCCGGAATCTATTGCGTGGGCGTGAAATACGGCTTTGCTCCACACACCCTGGAAGATGCACCGCCGGATGTGCTTATCGACCATCCAAGCGAGCTCGCAGAAGTTCTGAGCAAGTAATGTCTTAGGGCGATTCGTCGCACTCCAGCGTGGACACCTGCGCCTTGCCGTCCGCAATCTTGAATCGGAAGGTGATGAATTCTTCGTCTGCGCTGCTATTTTTCCGGTGCTTGAGACTCACGGAACAGGCGGAATCTCCTGCCTGTTCGCAACTTCCCGTAATCGTGTTGATTCCAGAGTCGTGGTAGGCCAGGATCTGCGCCAGTATGTCCCCAACTTGCTCCGGTCCTTTGGGGCCGGTCTTATGACAAGAGGAGCCCGCCCGCACCTTCTCCTCCGAGATAGCAAGCAATGCGCGCAGGGGGCGGATCGTATCTTCGGGATTATGAGGGTTGCGCTTGGCGCGCTTGGCCTGTTTCGGGGCCGCCTGCACTGCGACGCATATCGAAAGGAATGCCAAGCACCAAGCGCACCAGCGAAAAATCACGCAATCACTCCATAGTAGAGAGAGATATCCTTGCCATGGTAGGTCTTTTTGAATTTGTCATGGAAGATATCCAGCGATGCGTCCAACACCACCTGATGCCGGGTGTTGGAATAATTGTAGACGCCTCCATTGAGATAGATGCCCACATGTTTCTGCGGAACGTTGGACATACGATTATTGCTGACATTTTTTGCGGAGGTTACGAAAACCAGAAGAGAGCTAGCTCCCTTTGGACTTTCTTCCCATGGTCCGCGCTGGCTCAAAGAGTTGAATAACTCGTGAACTTTGATGGTTGTGCCCTGATGCCGGGTATCGAACTTCATATCGCCACACAAAATTCCGTTCTTGATTTCAAGCGCGTGCGAAACGAAGTGGGCGCAATGATTCTGCGCGCCGTCGTCATAGCCAACGGTGCAAATGTCTTTAATTGGTTTACCGAGAAAGGTGTCGAGGCTGGGTGCAACGAGAGAAGCCATAATACAGTCCTCCCAAAGCAAAAATCGCTCTGAGTATATCAGAGCCTCGCGCACGGGCCGCCACAATCAAATAGTCATCGTTCCCCACCGGGAACCAGCGCAGGACATTACCAGGCCAGGCTTTTAAAGCCTAAATCCTTGCAGAATGCAATTCTCCCGCTATAATCGACCACATTTTATCCCAGCCCGGAAACGCAGCCTGATTCAAGCAACGATTGAAGGTTGGACGATAGAACTACAAGCTATTCATGGGCGAAGAATTGGACGTACGCCAACTTCCGCCCAGGTAAAAAGAAGATTCAGCGGCAATCACAAAGGAGCGTAGCTGCAATGATTTCACCTTTCTTTGGTGAGTTTATGGGAACACTGGTTCTCATTCTCTTAGGAGACGGCGTAGTTGCGGGCGTCTTGCTGAAGCGATCGAAAGCGGAAAATGCGGGATGGATCGCCGTCACTGCCGGATGGGCGTTTGCCGTAATGGCTGGGGTCTTCACTGCGATAGCCTGCGGCAGTAAGGACGCTCACCTCAACCCCGCCGTAACGCTGGGCTTCGCCATTGCCGGTGGCGACTATCAGAAGGTGGCGTCCTATATGGGCGCGCAACTGCTTGGCGCAATCGTGGGTGCCATTCTGGTTTGGCTGCATTTTCTTCCACATTGGGCGGAGACGGAAGACAAAGCTGCCAAGCTGGGCGTATTCTGCACCGGACCCGCGATTCGCAATGTTGTGGCAAATCTGATCAGCGAAATCATTGCAACATTCGCGTTGGTCTTTGTGGCAGGGGCGATTTTCTCTAAAGCCATTTCACCCACGGGCCTTGCGGGAGGCTTGGGACCTTATCTCGTCGGCAGTCTTGTATGGGGCGTCGGTCTCTCACTGGGTGGGCCAACCGGCTATGCAATCAACCCTGCGCGAGACCTTGGTCCGCGCCTCGCTCATGCTTTTTTGCCAATCGCGGGAAAAGGAGGTTCTGACTGGGGGTATGCTCCAATTCCGGTCGCAGGGCCTCTTATCGGAGGCGCGTTGGCTGGCATTTTGATCCGTGCCATCGGCTTCTGAAGCAGCGGTAAACCGCCAAACAGAATCCTTGATGCCTCGCAACGGAAGGCATTCGGAGCCACGTTATAATGAGGAGATGAGCGCCCGCGATGGGCATGCCTGTGCATTCCGGCAATCGCGCGAGCGGCAACTATTCAATTAGGCATCATCGATTCCGGCGGAATCGATTAAGAGGTTTATGGATTTTAGGCTGGTCAGCGACTATGCGCCCAAAGGCGACCAAGTTCATGCTATTGAGGAGTTAACTCGCGGCGCCTACGCCGGGGAAAATCACCAGGTACTCCTAGGCGTCACTGGATCGGGAAAAACCTACACCATGGCCAAGGTGATTGAGCGACTCAATCGGCCCGCTCTGGTGCTCGCCCACAACAAGACACTCGCCGCTCAGCTCTATCACGAATTCAAGCAGTTTTTTCCAAGCAACGCGGTCGAGTATTTTGTCTCGTATTACGACTACTATCAGCCAGAAGCCTACATACCCGCCGGCGACATCTATATTGAAAAAGAAGCCACGATCAACGACGAACTCGACAAGCTTCGGCTCTCCGCCACACGGTCGCTTTTTGAGCGCCGCGACTGCATCATCGTTGCTTCGGTAAGCTGCATCTACGGCCTGGGGTCACCGGAAGCGTATTACGGCATGATGCTCTTCCTGGAAAAGGGCCAGAAAATCCGGCGCAGCGATATCTTCAGCAAGCTCGTGGAAATACTCTATGAGCGCAATGATACGGATTTTCGCCGAGGCACATTCCGCGTGCGGGGAGACGTAATCGAGGTATTCCCCACCTACGACGACCACGCTTATCGTATCGAGCTTTTTGGCGACGAGATCGATTCGCTCTCCCAAATCGATCCACTGTTTGGGACCGTCAAGCAGAAGTACACGCGGCTGGCCATCTATCCCAAAACCCACTACGTCATGTCGCCGGTCCAGAAAAACCGTGCGATGGAAACCATTCTGGAAGAACTGGCATGGTGGGAAAAGGAACTCGAAAAAGAAGGGCGGCTGGTCGAATCACAAAGAGTCCATCAGCGCACGCGCTTCGATCTGGAGATGATTAAGTCCGTCGGCTATTGCCATGGCATTGAGAACTATTCTCGTCACTTTTCCGGACGCAAGCCAGGAGAACCGCCGCCGACGCTGCTGGACTACTTTCCGCGCGACTTCGTGCTTTTCATCGATGAGTCCCATCAAACGGTGCCACAGTTGCACGGCATGTGGCACGGCGACCGGTCCCGCAAGGAAAATCTGATTCAATATGGCTTCCGTCTTCCTTCAGCACTCGATAATCGCCCTCTCAAATTTGAGGAATTTGCGACGCGCACCAATCAGATTGTGTACGTCTCGGCCACTCCCGGCCCGTACGAACTGACGAAGGCGGCGGGCGTAGTCATCGAGCAGATTATCCGTCCTACGGGCTTGGTCGATCCAAAGGTTGAGGTCCGTCCAGTAAAGGGCCAGATTGACGATCTACTGCATGAGATTCGCGACCGGGCGGGCAAAAGCGAACGGGTGTTGGTAACAACTCTTACCAAACGCATGGCGGAAGATCTCTCCGAGTATTACAGCGAGGTCGGTGTTCGCTGCCGCTATATGCACTCCGAGATCGAAACACTGGAGCGAATCAAGTTACTGCGCGATCTTCGCAGAGGCGAATACGACGTCTTGATCGGGATTAACCTACTGCGTGAGGGCCTCGACCTGCCGGAAGTATCGCTAGTCGCAATTCTCGATGCTGATAAAGAAGGATTTTTGCGCTCGAGCGGATCTCTGATCCAGACCATAGGACGTTGCGCTCGCAACGTCAATGGAATAGCGATTCTCTACGCCGACCGCATGACGGACTCCATGGAGAGGGCCATGGGAGAGACCGATCGCCGCAGAGCTATCCAAGAGGCATATAACCAGGAACACGGCATTATTCCTCAGACGATTCTCCGCCCAGTGGATATGTCCTTGGTAGGTGTTGCCGAGGCCGACTATGTGGACGTCACCGCTTCCAGTGATGGTTTGCCGGATATCAAATCACAGGAAGATCTGGACGCTTACATCGGTAAACTGGAAACAGAGATGCGCGAAGCCGCCAAGAAGTTTGAATTTGAGAAGGCGGCAAAGCTGCGGGATACGATCAAAGAACTGCGAACAAAAGAGCTTCTTCTGACTTGAGATGGATGGCTTAACCAGTCGCCCGGTTCGCAAACAGCAAGCAAATCCCTCTGATCCCTGGTTTTGGCCGAGATGGCTTGGGCTATCAGTCCTTCGTTTTCGGACTCTTGGCACGCAATCGAAACAGCACGCAATCTAAAGAGGAAGACGGCATGTTTCTCAACATGCCGTCGTTTCTCACGCTGGCCCTCCCCCAAGGTGCCGACGCAAGGTATTTATCGGCGGTATTTCGCCGGACTTTACCTCTAATTTTGACCTTACAAAATGGAGGCCATTGAAACATCAGGATTCATTTTCGGGCTCATGGGAAACCTGAAATAGTTGTGCGAAAGCGGGTGGAATCACCTGTTTACGACGTTCTGAGCATGGCTGTTTTGGATCTGAAAATTGGCTTAGAGCAAAATACCAGCGCCGCCTACGGCTGTGTGTCTATCGGGCCTTGTGATTGAGAACACCAAAAACCGCGATAACGAGTGAAGCAGGAGTGCAGCGCGGATGAGGCAACTCCTCTGGCGGCACGTTGAGCCACCAGAAACATCCGGCGCAAAAAACGGTCGGACTAGCGCCCAGCGATCCTTTGATCACGCGGTCGAGCACGCCTGTGGGAGCGTTGGGAGTTCCCTCAAGCATCATGCGCTGAAAACCCATTCCAAGGGTAACCCAAACACGCATCCCACAGGTTTATTTGAAAGACATCCATTGAAGATCCAACCCAATCTGCTCGCCCTATCTGGTCGCGCTAGAGATGTGGGAGCCGCTGGCAACTTTGCCACATTGGGCGCTTCGTTCACATTGACGAGTTCACATTGACGAGGAGAGATGCCCATCATAAAATCAAGAAGCGGATGTTGTTGAGCATACGCTCGCTAGCATCTTGGTGCCCCCTCGTTCAATGGTAGGACAGCTGACTCTGGATCAGCATATCGGGGTTCGAATCCCTGGGGGGCAGCCAATTAGAATCAATCATTTACCTCAAATAGGCCCGCCCGGAAGCACGTGCAATAGGCATCAAAAAAGCTCATATTGGCGCATATCGACTCGAAGAGTTCGGCACGTTTATGGCACGTTTTGATTGGGGTGAACCCTCCATTGAGACAAATCCGCCGTTGACACATCTGAGCATTCATGGGTTTTGTCTCAGGGCACTTTGGCTCAACGGCGCAGTGCGGCTTACTCCCTGAGAGCCGGCCCCGGAGCGGCGTCTCCCGAATTGCCTGCAGAAGCTTTCTGCTCCCTTTCAGAATATTTCCTGAGACCAAAGCTTGTGGCACAAGTTCTCTTTTCTTGGCGAAAGGGGGCCGAAAAGGATACCAGTTTAGACTCGAATTCCCGATCGCTACGGGTGTCAAGCGGCTTCCACCCAGAAAAATCATCCATTTCCAGCTTGGCCTTCAGCAGGTTCTTGGGGTGAAGGCATTCTGCGCACGGTCTGCCGATTTACAAGCTGGCGAAACGTAGTCTTGCCGCGCTGGAAATGCTGGAAATAATGACCAATCGTGTTTGATATCCGGAAGACGTGTTCGGCTGTGATCGGACCAACAATCCTTCGATGACCTGCCGCAGCCAGTCCCATTGAGGCGATGCAACCGCATTGCGAACAATCAGGACTACCTCCAAACTGGCAAGGCTTGACAACCGTCGCCAAATCCGCCGAAAGAGTGCGCGTTGTTTGGGCGAAGATGCAGCGCTCAGGCGATGCCGGAGGAGATAAGAATTCCTTGATCACCGCCTCGGGCATATCAAGCTTGGGCTGATATCGCCGGCTCTGTAGCAGTATTCCTATCGCATTCCTACGTTCATCGGAGGTGAGGCATTCAATATGCACAGCTCCCCGCTGCGGAGTGAACATGCTCATCCAGATTTTCTCCACCGCCGGATTAGCTGACCAGAAATCAACAAACTCTGGGATGTATCCGCTGCGTTTTACCATGGCGCTGGTGATGGTACAGTGAATCGCAACGTGATGCCCCTGTATGTTGTGGAGGATGCGCTGATAAGTTGCGGGTTTCCGTCGCATGTCGTGTTCCGGTTGCAGACCGTCTACGGAGACTACCAATTGCAGGTTGGGCACCGTGGCCCACGACAATGGGATGGGACGGAACGCGCTGGTCACTATCTGAACGTGAGTGTGGCGGATCAACTCCGGCAGTAGAACGTCGAGCTCGCGGCAACGGACTAATGGATCCCCTCCAACGATGGACAGATGTAACGGCTTATACCGGTCCACCAAGCCGAGCACACGCGCAATCAGTTCTTCTCCTTTAAAGTCGGAAAGGTCCCGCAAGGGAGTGCCTCCAAGATGCGCCGCTTCATATGCGTAGCACCCGGGACAACGAAGGGGGCATTCACGAGTAATCTCAAGAGAAAGAGACGGGCGTTCACCTCGCAAAATACGGCCCCAGGCTTGCAAGACCGGCTTAATTTTGAGACGCATGATTGGCTCATAGGATGCCCTTCGCCGAAAGGAGGGTTGGCGCGGTCTCTTTGCTTCCTCGTGCAGGTTCTCAATCTAAATGCGGGCAATAACAAGCTGGATGCTATCAACCGGCAAAGCTTCATTCGCCCCTTGATGCAGCTTTTGACGGACTGCTTAAGAGGGGATCAAAGGCGACTGCAGCAGCGAAGGTCAGCACGACAAAGTGCTCGCGAAGATCATTCACCAGATGGATGGTACTGCCGGCGTGGGAGATGCCATCCACCGTGCTATTGGCCTCGCCGTGATGATCGGATGATTGCAAAACGGTAATGTGATAGACGGTTTCCCCAAAGCGGTAGTGCACTTTAAACCGATCCCAATCCGGCGGGAACACGGGCGCAAAGTGCAGCTTATCGATCTCTAAACGCAAACCCAGCAGAGATTCAACAAGAAGCCGATACATCCAACCGGCAGAACCTGTGTACCAGGTCCATCCACCGCGACCGATGTGGGGCGCGACAGCATAGGCATCGGCCGCCATCACATAGGGTTCTACCTTGTAGGTAGCGACTCTCTCCGCCGAGGACGAATGATTTACCGGATTGATCATGCCGAACAACTCCCAAGCGCGGACACCGTCACCCATGCCGGAAAATGCCATGGCCGCCCAAATGGCTGCGTGGGTGTATTGTCCGCCGTTTTCTCTCACGCCCGGAACATATCCTTTTATATATCCGGGATCAAGGCTGGATTGGTCGAAAGGCGGAGCAAGTAACCTGACCAAGCCATGTTGTCTGTCTACGAGCTGGCTGTCTAGTGCATTCATGGCCTGACGCGAGCGATTTTCATCCCCTGCACCAGACAATACAGACCAACTTTGCACGATGGAATCTATCCGGCATTCGGGATTCGCCGCAGATCCCAGGGGCGAACCATCGTCGAAGTAAGCGCGGAGGTACCAATCTCCATCCCAGCCATTCTTGTCCAATGCCTCGCGTAACTGTGCCGCATGCATCTGGCAATGTTTGGAGAAGCTCAGGTCGCCGTACTTTGAGGCCAACTCAGCGAAGCGAGTCAATACTTGATAGAAGAAAAACCCCAACCAGACACTTTCCCCCTTTCCATGCTTACCTACCAGATTCATGCCGTCGTTCCAGTCGCCGGATCCAATCAAAGGAAGGCCATGCTCACCCTTCTTCAATCCCGCTGCCGTGATCGCCTGCACGCAATGGTGGTATAAAGTGTTTGTCCCTTCTGCCCGCCCGGGTAAATCATAATAGGAGTCTTCTTCATCCTTTACCGGGCGCCCTTCGAGGTATGCAACAGGTTCATCGAGCACTCCAGTGTCGCCTGTGGAAGAAACATAGCGGCAAACTGCCAGGGGCAACCACAAATAGTCATCGGAGCAATGGGAACGCACCCCCCGGCCGTGTGGCGGATGCCACCAGTGCTGAACATCTCCTTCATGAAATTGGCGGGAGGCACAAAGCAAGAGCTGCTTGCGAATCAGGCGCGGCTCAGTATGCGCCAGGGCCATAACGTCCTGTAGCTGGTCGCGAAAGCCAAAGGCGCCACCCGACTGATAATAGCCGCTCCTAGCCCAGAGGCGGCAGGCCAAGGTCTGGTACAAGAGCCATCCATTCGCCATCACGTTGATTGACTGGTCCGGCGTGTCCACATTCACGGCCCCTAGAGTATGTGTCCAGTAGCGCCATACGGACTCCAGCGTAGTGCCAGCCGCCTCGGTTCCCCGATACCTCAGTACGAGATTGCCGGCGTCGTCGGCATCTCTACCCACGCCGAGGATAAACACAATTTCATGCTCTTGACCGTCAAACAGCTCGAACTGATGACGGACAACCGAACATGGATCCAGACCGGCCCCGAGTTTTCCGGATAAGCGCGGTTTGAGCATGCCGGCCGGATTTGAGATCGTACCGTTGCGCCCTAGAAATTCTCCGCGATCCCCTGTGATTGTTTTTGCCGACTGGTTTGCGTCAAAAAACGCGACCCTGCCTGGAAACTC
>Ga0070734_10003560_pt1 | contig 16094 bp, 12 predicted proteins | sample Coa_R1_8_FD_66444 | JGI IMG/M metagenome (GOLD analysis project Ga0070734, IMG submission 66444) | Surface soil microbial communities from Centralia Pennsylvania, which are recovering from an underground coalmine fire - Coalmine... | ecosystem: Environmental > Terrestrial > Soil > Unclassified ...
CTGCCGCGTTTTGTCTCCTCCCGCTTTCATCCCTTACGCATTTATGCCGCGATCGAACTCGGGATAGTGGGTCTCGGGCTTGTTGCTTTGGTCTTAGTACCTTTGGCCGGCGGGATTTATACGGCGTGGAGCGGGTACGGTTTGCGAGGATTCCTGTTTCGGGGTGGCGTCGCGGCTCTCTGTCTTCTTCCTCCCACTCTGCTGATGGGCGCGACGCTGCCCGCCCTGTCGCGGCAGGTCGAGACGACTCCAGATGGTGTCCCCTGGCTCGGATTCTTCTATGGGAGTAATATCGCTGGGGCGGTGTTCGGTGGTCTGCTCGCCGGATTCTACTTGCTTCGTCAGTTCGATGTCGCGACGGCGACCTATATTGCCGCGGCGATGAATGCAGCCTGTGCAGGAGTTGCATGGGTCCTTGCATCGGTACTGGCGGCCCGGCTGAAATCTCCTGAGCCCGTGCCCGCGGGCGAGGTGCACAGCCAAGAAGACTCAGGAGTGCCGGTCTATGTAGCTATTGCAATGTCTGGCCTCTGCGCGCTTGCGGCGGAAACGATCTGGACCCGAATGCTGGGTCTCCTGCTCGGCGCATCGGTCTATACGCTCTCGATCATCGTGGCGGTCTTTCTGACGGGACTCGGAGTCGGCAGCGGGATCGCATCTCTGCTCTCGCGAAGTCTCAAAAGGCCAAGGTTGGCGTTGGGCTGGTGCCAGCTATTGGCCGCGGGTGGCATTGCTTGGACGGCGTACAATCTGGGCGCATCGCTCCCATACTGGCCGGTGAATCCTTCCGTCTCCTCGAATATATGGTTCAACTTTCAGCTCGATCTCGATCGCGCCTTGTGGGCTCTTTTGCCTCCGACGATGTTCTGGGGTGCGAGTTTCCCGCTGGCGCTGGCAGCAGCCGCGTCGAGGGGACAGGACGGCGGGAAGTTGATGTCGCGGGTATACGCCGCAAACACGCTCGGCGCCATCATTGGCGCGCTCGGGGCGAGCCTGCTTCTTATCGTCTGGCTGGGCTCACAGCGGGCCGAGCAAATGCTCGTCGCACTGTCGACCGTCGCGGGCCTGCTGCTTCTGGCGCCGCGGTCTGGCGCGGTTATTTTCGCTCTTCTATGGGGCGGCATTTTGATTCACACCGTCCCGCCGATTGCGAAGGTTTTGATCGCCCATGGGCGGTATGCAGCTACCTGGGCTGGTAAGGGCGACGTGATCTACGCTGCCGAGGGCATCAATTCATCGGTCGCGGTTTCGAGTTTTCCCAACGGAGTCCGGACGTTTCATGTCGCAGGGAAGATTCAGGCCTCGAACGTTCCCCGTGACATGCGGCTCCAACGCATGTTGGGGCACCTTACGACTCTGACTGCAGCCCATCCCAGCTCTGCCCTGGTCATCGGCTGCGGCGCGGGGATTACGGCAGGAGCGGTGTCCATCGATCCTCGAGTCGAACGTGAAACCATCGTCGAAATCGAACCGTTGGTGCCGCAAGCCGCGTCGGCTTACTTCGGCGAGCCCAACTTCGATGTTCTGCACAACCGGAAAGTTCAGGTTCGAATCGACGATGGACGTCACTATCTGCTGACCACCAAGGAAAAGTTTGACGGAATTACGATCGACCCGCTCGATCCGTGGGTGAAGGGTGCGGCAAATCTATACACGCGCGAATTTTTCGAGGCGATGAAGCAGCATCTCGGCCCAGGTGGCGTGGTCACGATGTACATCCAGCTTTTTGAAACCAACCTGGACGCCGTCAAGAGTTCCGTTGCGACATTTTTTGAAGTCTTTCCGAACGGGACGATCTGGGGCAACCCTTATCAAGGCCAAGGTCACGACATGGTGCTGCTGGGCCAGGTGGAACCGTTGCGGATCGATCTGGACGAAATGGAGCTGCGTTTTGGCTATCGCGATGACTCGAGCAAGATACCGGCATCACTCGCCGAGGTAGGCATGAACTCACCCATCGATCTATTTGCAACTTATGCGGGCCGCAAGACAGACCTCGAGGCTTGGCTGAAGGGCGCCGCGATCAATCGCGACCGGAACCTGCGAATGCAATATTTGGCGGGGTTCGGGCTGAACCTCGATGAAAGCGCGCCGATCTACGCGGACATGCTGGCCTACAAACACTTTCCTGAGGACATTTTCAAAAGCGCCGAAGGGCGTGTGGATTCACTTCGGCGGGCTATCGAACGGCCACAATGACCAGGTCAATCGGACGACTGGTCTTTTTTGCGAACATATCCAAGTGCTTCGCGGAGGCTGTGGTCAACGCCTTCCAGACATTCTTCCATTTCGTCCCGTTGTGGGATTTTCTCTTCGTCCACCTGTTCGAGGGATGCGCGAACGGATTGGATCTTTAGCACGCTGTCGGTAATTCTTTCGCGTTCTGCTGCATTCAGTTTCATTTGGTTTGTCCCGTAACCTGCGTCTCTAGCCTTTGCAGATATGCGTATTTTGCATTCTGCTTTCTCTCATTGGCGTAATGGATCAGGACATCGAAGCGGCTGGCGTCCGTGTCGCCGTCCAAAATTGCGAGAAATTGCTGCTCGTGGAGCTTTACCAGCTCTTGAACAGCCTCGCCGAAGACTTCGAGCAGGCTTTGCGCATCATCGCGATGCCTTACAGCGGGCCTGCGTAGCGTTTTTCTTAGATATTCCATACGCCGAGAACGTTGTTGCTGACCTCCACGCCGTACTAAGCAAGCTGATGCCCATTTTGTCCTGGTGCTTTGGGCCCTTTAGTTGCATCGTGCAGCCGCACGGCATGCCTCGGAAACCCCTCATCCTACATGTCGACGACGACGAATTAGTTGCTTACCTTCTGCAACGCGAGATCACAGATTTTGAAATTCTCTTCTTGAACGATGGGGATCACGCTATCGAGTTTTTGAACCGGTCCGGCGTTTACTACGACGCCCCTCGCCCGGTGTTAGTACTGCTGGATTTGCACATGCCGAAGAAGGATGGTTTCCAGACCCTGGCGGCAATTCGAGCCAACCCTGAGCTAGCGTCTGTGCCCGTGGCGATTTTCACGACGTCCCAGCGGCCCGCGGATCGAGAACGGGCTCTCGCGCTCGGCGCGGATCATTATATTCAAAAGCCATCTGGCATAGCTGATCTTACAGGCTTGGCCGCGCTGATCGCGAGGATTGTCCGCTTGTGATTGGCGCGCGGTTAGTTTGAAGCCGCCAGTACGCGCCCACACGTGTTCGGCCAGCCTTCCTTGCAAGCCAACGCGTATAATTCCGAAGGCTCCCGTTCGCGAATCTCGTCCTTGCTTCCTCTCAAGATAATCGGATAGTCGCCGAGTTCCGGCGGGGCGCTGGCGAATCGGCCGACTCCCGTGGTCAGGGTGCTCAGGTTCCCGCAAGCGACCGCAAACCCGAGCGCACAACCCCGGTTCAGAGGCTGGGCAGCCTTCGCAGGATCCAGCCTTCGCAAGTCCTCGCCCGATCGTGAAAGCGCGATATCCATGAGGCCGGCTTCGTTGCAGGCCCAGCCTGATCCGCGGTCGCAGAAGGTCGTATCTAAATCGGCGAGGTAGGGGCATGCGTATTCGCGGCCATCCATGCAGGCTTGCCTCCAGAACGGCAGCCATTGCCCGGGATGGTTGTCGCCAACCCCTTGGGTAAGGCTCAGCACAGTGAACACCGCTGCCCAGACCGACATATACGCCAGAATCCGCTGCCTCGGGATCAGCGACCGGCCCAGCGCCGCCGGATCGAAGGCACGGAATAGTTTGCACTGCGCGAGGCGGTCAATGCCTTTGACGGACAAGTTCAGCAGCGGGACTTGAAGGAGCTTGTCGTAGAAAGTCGGCATTCCCCCTCTGCCGAGCAGTGCGTACAAGGCGCAGGTACTAAGGCCGTACATGATGCCGTAGATGATGCGCCCGAACTCCGTGCGTGGCGAAGTCGACGGGTCGTTAAACAAAAGATGCATCCCCAGAAAGACCGCGATGGGAATATACGAATCGTAGAAAAAGTAAACACCCGTTGCCGCAAAGTAGAGGCGGCCGAAAACGTAGGTCGCTATCACCGCGGACATGGTCATCGAAGTCACACCGAAGAAGAATTGGCCAGGCAAGCCAATCAGAAATAACATCAGATACATTTGCGGCGGATAGAATTGTGTGCTGGCAATGCTCTGTCCCCAGGTGATGCCACTCCTCCCCGTCGCGAGGAGAATCAACGAGAAGACGGCGAGCGGAAACGAAGACGGATTGAAGATGTGAACACGCCGTCCCTCGCGGTTCCAGCGAATCAGTTCCTTTGCCGTCAAACCAATCGCTACCATCAGGAATTGCAGATAGAACCAGTCCGCTTTAAACCAAAGAAACAGGTTGATGCTGAAGATAACAGGGAAAGGTGCGAACCCCAATGTGTAGGTGTCCCGCCTGGACCAGCCGAGCAGCATATCGAAGCCATAGGCGAAAACCAGCTGAGCAAGAATGAAGGGAGCAAACGCGTAAACCTGCGGCCAGTACCAACCCCAGTACAACAGCACGGAACCCTGGGCGCACGCTTGCAGGTAGTGCTGTTTGCGAAGAACCACCTCTAGCTTCAGGTTCCGATTCAAAAAGACGAGGGCGAGGTCCCACAAGCACAGAGCCGCGGCCGCGCATAGAAATGCGGCGAGCGTTCGGGAGTTCTGGCGGATGGGAGCCAGAACAGCAAGACCGGCGAGAGCGAAGGCGAAGGCAAGCGGGAGAAGCAGTGGCCTTTTTCCGGGCAGTCCAACCAAGCGATTAGTTTACTGCGGATGCCAGGTCATGTCCACACGCACGGGCAATTCGTTCTTGACAGGCATCGCGAGGAGGGACGGCGGGTCGATCTTGAAATCCGCGAGGGTCGCCGGAATGGTTCCCGATATCCGGGTTTCTGTTCCTTGCGTCATTACCTGAAAGGTGACTTGCTTATACTGCACTGTCTGGCCAGCAAACTGGATCTCCAGATCCGCGTGGATCGTCCCCGCTGCCGATGCATCTTCCGGTAATCGGGTGCGCAGCGTGATGAGCGGGAACTGCGCGCCTCGGGTTGCTTGAAGCATGTGAAGGTCGCGATTACTGTCCCCCGAGTCAAAGGACTTGACTGGCGCCGCGATCAGGAAATCGCATTGTCCCGCGTGGCAAACGCCCTTACCCTTTGCTGCCTTGCTTACGCCCTCGGTCTGATGCAAGGGATGAGAGACGTGATAGGTGAGCGTGGCTTGATCAAGAATCCACTGGGTGTCCGCCGCCGATGCGAGCCCCGGCAGGGCTAGAAGCACGCAGGTCATGAGCGATTTCTTGTGCATGTGACCTCAGAACTTGAACGACACGGACACAATCGCGAGCCCATACGCCGCGGCGGTCACCACCGCCACTGCTCCGTGCGCGCTAGCGATTCCATGAACCTTTTCTCCACGGCTCTTTTGGTCAAACGCGATTGCCCCCAAGATGGGAGTCAGAATCATTCCAGGACCGTGAATCCAGGCCAGAGTCTTGTGCAAGCGAATGGGTCCTCGCGACACCGTGCCCGGAATTCTTGGCGCAAAGATAGAAAAGTAGGCGGTGGTGAAGTACATGCCCGCCGTCACCGAACCCAGCGTCGCATGCAGGTCCCGAGTCGTCGAACTGGTGCTCTTGCCCCCGGCAAGGCCCCCCGTGAAGAGCGTCGCGATCAGAGGGACTGTGGTGATCAGCCCAAGCCGCTGATGAATCTTGAGCATGTGCGATCGCTTGTTCAGCCTGGCCTGATCCTGGGGGTTTCCCTGGGTCTGATCGACCGGAAAGCCCAGGTCTCCCACCGAAGGCGCGCCCGGTTGAGGCGCTGGTTGAGCTTGAGGAGAGAATGCCAAGTCCTCGTAAGCGGGAAGAGCTCCCGCGATAGCGCGTGCCAGGACTTGCTGCATTCCGGGATCCGCGGACTCTTGCGCTCGAAGAGGAACAGAGGTCAGTAGGCAATGCAAAGAAATCCCCGTTCCGAAAAATCTTACGATTTTCGGTATCATTGCCTTCGCCTGACGCGGTCCGAGCGCCGACGGTTCCAATTTTTTTGACGGGCGTTAGGCTAACGTAGCTGTTTCGGGTACCCGGATCGGTTCGAGCTCGGCAAGAATTTCAGCCCGTCGGTTCTCGAACCAAGGGGGAAGATGAACTTTCGTACCGAGCTCTTTCTTCGTCTCATCCTTTTCGAATCCGCCGGGAACGTTGCAGCAGCTTTCGACCAGGATGCCTCCGGGACACCGGCAGTACATGGAGTGGAAATAGAAACGGTCCTTGATCTCTGATGCGTCCGTGTACCCGAGTTCTTCGTAGATCCCCTTCTGCTCCGCTAGCGCATCGTCATCGGCGCCCCAGAGCGCGATGTGGTGCACAGTTCCCGCCCCAAACGTCCAACTTCCGGCAAGCCTGTCGGGTTCGTGGAGCAGCGTGATGGTCTTGTTCGCGCCGCCGGTTCCCGTTTCAAACCGGTGGTAGTTTCCATCAGTGCCCGTTTTACGAAAACCGAGCGCTTCGGTAAAGAATCGTTCTGTCTCGGCGATTTCACGCACGGAAAGCACTGCTCCATGAAACCCGTGCACTGCCTCACCGTGGCCGATTTCCGGAGTGGTCCAACCTTCCCGGCGATCTTCCTTGTCTTCGATCACTTCGTAGGAAAGGCCGGCAGGATGCTGAAAGCGGATAAACGACTGCCCGAATCGCTCCGCGACATCGGATTGTTCGATCTTGTGACGCTTCAGATGATCCCGCCAAAAAGGCAGAGTCCCCTGGGAAACAGTGAAGCTCGTGGAGCGCACCTGCCCGGAGCCCTGCCGCCCGGCCTTGCGGCTGTAGGGAAAGGTCGTCATCACCGAACCCGGCTCAATATTCGCGTTCGCGTAGTAGAGATGGTAAATCGGAATTTTTCCGTCCATCAGCACCGTCTGTTTCGCCATCCGCAAACCGAGGACTTGCGTGAAAAACAACACGTCCTCTTGCGCACCGCCTGCACAAGCGGTAATGTGGTGGTAGCCCGTCAAGGGATACTTCATTTCGACCTCCCAAGAAATCCGTACGCCCCAACGGAATGCATGCCATCCGGAGCTCGCTTGGTATTGTAGTTCCCCGTGCGGAGGAGTGTCAAACTTCGGGCTACGGAGCGGTGTATAAGTCTGACATGCGGAAGCTCCGGTATTCGAGCGATGCCAAGCCAACGCCGTAGACGATCGTGCCCGAGGAGTTCACTTCCACCGATTGAGCGCTCAGGCTTCCATCGGCATCTGTGATAAATCCGGAATCGAAATGGTAATCTCCGTTAGGCAGGATTTGCGCGGAGCCCACGGCCGAGGAGTAGCTGCCCACGTCCGCGTTCAAGACCAACGTCGCGACTCTGCCCGATTCGTTAATCTGCAGCATTTGCCCGCGGCTGTGCGCCGCCGGATTGGTGACGGCTCGCACATTACCATCGTCGAAGACCGTGAAGGTAACATTATCGGCAGCGAAGTTCGTGTCGTGCTGGTGTGAGAACCAGGGACTAGGATCGGTGGAGACAATCTGGAAGTCACCGGCGTTGCCCAGATGCCAGAGGATGTCTCCGGCTCCGGTTCCATTCGCATAGTCAATCTTAATCACCCAGTCCTGATTGCGCATCGAAAACAGAATGTTTCCGTCGGGCGTGAGTTGCAGCGCATTGCCGTGTGTCCAATCGTTGGCGGTCGTGGCCAGATACCACGGCGAACAGCCCGCGTTGGGTTGGGTACACGTCTCACCTAAAGGGGCTTGGCGGCTGGTATTCAAATGATCGAAGGAGTCCCAGGACCACACCACCTGCAGATCGTGGTTGAAGACCAGAATTGTGTCGCCGATCACGTCCACCGCGCCGCTTCCCTGAACGTTAGTCAGAATCCTCTCGGAATCGGCCAGCACAAGATACTTGCCATCGGGAAGCTTGCGGGCCTCATGGTGAAAACCGTTGATGGCGTGCACGCCCAAAGCCGCGAGTTGTGTGTTCACCTGGACGGCGTTGGTTTCCGCGATGGTGATGCCGGCCAGATCGAACTCCCGAAAGAATTGCTGGTTAGGAACCGTGGTGTTGTCTTCGTGGATTCCCATGAACGTCCCGCCCTGCACCGGGCGGGTGAGATACCAGACGTCGCTGGGCGCGTACCAGACAATATTGCCGTTCAGATCTGTCGCCACGGAACTTTTGTCAATAAGACTTTGCAAAAGCACGCCATCGGTGGTGGGCAGCGGACTGGTCGTTAAATGCTGCAGAGCGGGCGGCTGAACCATGCTGGCCGGCGGCGTAAACGTAATCGGTGGACCTTTTATGATATTTGATCCATTTTGCAAAATATATTGAGCTGTGCACGAGACGCCGGGCAGCATACCGGCTAAATAGAAGTTTATTCCGCGCCCCGGAAGACAAGGCTTAGACGGAGTCGTCTGGGCGATACCACCCGTCGACTGAAAGGCCACCTGTACCCGGCCCTCGTGGCACATGGGTGCCGTATAAATGTAGACGAGCGGATTCGCGCTAGGGTTGACGGCGGGCACTGATCCATTTGTAATTGCCGTCAGCATGAAGTGGGCGACTGCATTCGCTACTTCTCCTGTGGTGCTATTTTGCGCGGAAACATCCATATCATACGCACCCTCCTCGTCAATCGTGGTCCAGGTGATTGAATTCTTGGGGCCATAGTCCACCAGCGTATGAGAATACTGGCCGTTGTGCCAGATGCGGAAGCGGTATACCAGCGTACCTGCGCTCGCGCCGGACAGCGTCGCTGTCCACGTGACTGGCGTTCCTTCCGCCACCGGCAGCGGGACGGACGGAGTTAAGGCCACCGTCATTTGAGCGCGGAGCGATAAGGAAACAACGAACAGAAAAAAATACAACGGAATAGGACGCATTCTTAAAAGATGCGTCCGGAAATTCACACGTTACAGGCAATTCATTCAGGTACTCGTCTAACCAACCTTAGTTTTTGGGCGTAGCCTAAGCCGACTTCCGGAGAAATCTTAGAGAGTGTTTTTAGCCCGGCTGGTGTTGGGAGGGATTACAGTAGGCTCATGGCTCAAATAGTCGGTTCGCGGTGCGTCCTAGCGGTGCGAGATTTGGCGGTCTCGACGCGTTACTACGTGGACGTTCTCGGTTTCCGCAAAGATCCGATCGACGCGGCGGGTTGGAGCTTTCTAACGCGCGACAGCTTCAGCGTGATGCTGGGCGAGTGCCGGGACGAGAAACCGGCGAGTGAGCTGGGAGATCACTCCTACTTCGCTTATTGGAACATCGATGGTGTCGATGAGTTTTACGAGGAGCTTGCCGCCAGAGGCGCAATCATCAGTTCCAAGCCATCGAATAAGCCCTGGGGACTGCGAGAATTCGGCTTGCGTACCCCGGACGGCCATCGCATCACGTGCGGTGAAGTGATTAAGCGAACGTGATCACGGCTCCTAACACCGTCCGGTCGCCGACCGCTTGTATCGCCTCACGCGTCCTTTCGATTGGATAGGTCGCCGAAACCATCGACTTCATATCGATCACGCCCTTCTCGATAAGCTTTACGTAGCGCGGAATATCGCGCAGCATGTTCAAGCCGCCTTGCTGACCGGAGTAGAAGGTGCGTCCGCGGTTGGAGAACTGTGCGGCGTTGAAGCTCACATTGCCGCGCCAGGCCACGCCCAACATCACAATATGGCCGCCCGCGCGAGTGAAGTCGAAGCATTGTTGCAGTGGAAGAATAGCCGTCGGGTCAGGCCCGATCTCGACCTTCGGGGGAAACCAATCGCTGCCCACGGCGTTAATGGTGAAGTCGGCGCCATCCGGCACCGCAAGCCGGCCATTTCCGGAGATCCGCCCACCCGCGAAGCGGCGGTCGGTGACGCCCTTACACAAGGATTGAATCCTGGCGATCAATCCGCTTCCTTCCGCGTTCGGATCGAGAGCGATCGTTCCGCCGACTTTCATCGCGATCTCTCGCCGGGAACGGATCGGTTCAATCACGATCACCTGGCCGGCGTTCGCGAGCCGCGCGGCTTGGATCGCACCCATGCCCACCGGCCCCGCGCCTTGGACGACCACGTTCCATCCCGGTTCGATTTGAACCAAATCGCGTCCCGCGGCCAGGCCCGTGCCCACCGTGTCGCCGAGGAGGGTCAACTGCTCCGCTGGAAGATCTGTGAACACGGGACAGCAATACTCCTCCGGCACCACCATCAGTTCGCTCAACCCGCCGAGTCCAGCCTGCTCGAAGATCTGCGTCCCGTCGGACATCTCCGCGAGCGGGTGCGCCGGAGCCGTGTCCAGAAACTGGCACCAGTCAGCCCGGCCGTGCAAGCACTGATAACACACGCCGCATTGCGGCGTTCCCGGAACCACGACGCGATCGCCCTTTTGCACTCGTTGCACCAAAGGGCCGACTTCCTCGACAACGCCCATTCCGGAATGATTGGGAATCGATGCCTGCGGTACGTTGGTGGTGGCCAGCGCGCCTCCGACGATGGTGTAGCAGACGGCGGACGCCTGCGTGCGTACAAGAACTTCGCGCGGTTGAATGGCGTGCAACCGCAGTTCCTCGACCGACGCGCCGGTGCCGTGCCGGACGAACGCCTTAAATCGGCGGCCGGCATTCGTCCCAGTAAGCTGCGCCGGAGCTTGTCCGGTTAAAACTTGCGGGACCAATGCCTGGGGAACGATCGCCGCTCCGCTGGCCAAAATTTTCCTTCGCGAAATCGGCATTTTTGCCTCCCTCCCAAGGGACCCATCATACTGCAGGGGCAGTCATATAGAATATAAAGCTGACAAGGAGCCAACTATGTGCGATCAGGATCATTTTGACAGGGTCCGCGAGGAGTACACAGCTCGCGGATTGGTGACTCGAAAGCAATTCGGTAAGACGCTGGCGGCAGGCGTTGCCATGCTTCTGCCCAAGGTCGCGAATGCGGCGGCGGTAACCGAATCGGAAGTGACCGTGAAAACTCCGGACGGCACGGCGGACTGCTACTTCGTGCACCCTACGACCGGAACCGCCCCCGGCGTTCTCGTATGGCCGGACATTTTCGGTCTGCGGCCCGCGTTCCGTCAGATGGGCAAGCGGCTGGCCGAATCGGGCTATTCCGTGCTGGTGGTGAATCCGTTCTACCGCGTCAAAAAAGCTCCCACTGCGGAAAACGGCGCGGCCACTCCGCTGCAAGGGCTTTTTCCGCTGATGCAAGCTCTAAACGAGACCACCCACATGACGGATGCGAAGGCGTTCATCGGATGGCTGGATCAGCAACCGTCGGTGGCCAAGAATCGGAAGATGGGCACACAGGGTTATTGCATGGGTGGTCCTATGGCGTTCCGCACCGCCGCTGCCATGCCCGATCGCGTCGGAGCCGTCGGCTCCTTCCATGGCGGCGGCTTGGTGACGAATATGCCGAACAGTCCGCACCTGCAGGCGGCCAAGAGCAAGGCACAGTTTCTGATCGCGATCGCAGAGAGCGACGATAAGACGGCTCCGAACGACAAAACCGCGATGAAGGACACCTTCGCGAAAGCGAACCTGCCAGCGGAGATCGAAGTCTACACGGGTTCCGCGCACGGATGGTGCCCGCCGGATTCGACCGTTTACAACGAGCAACTAGCTGAGAAGGCGTGGAGCCGCTTGCTCGCGTTGTACGGAAAAGCGCTCGCGTAATACTCGACGCTGGACCTCAATTAATACTGAAGTCTCTCGAGGCAAGCGGGACCGTCACTTCCACCTGAGTGCCGGAGCCGGGATGGCTGGCAAGGGCCAATTTGCCGCCTAGCCTTTCCGCCCGCTCCCGCATGCCCACGAGACCGAAGTGCCCGCCAATGAGCGAGAACGTCCCCGACGGCTCGAACCCGACGCCGTCATCCCTCACACGGAGCCGGACGCAGCAGTCCTCGATTTCAAGATCGACCCGAATCATCCTCGCCTTGGCATGCTTCAAACAATTCGCCACGGCCTCCTGGGCGATGCGAAGAATGTTCTGTTCCACGTCGGCAGGCAATTCTTCTTTCGATCCCGATGTCGCCACCTGCACTTCCACTGGACTTCCCGCGACCCATTGCCGGGCCGCTGTCGCAAGAGCCGCCGGCAAGTCCTTCCCTTCGAGTTCGGAAGTTCGCAGATCCATCACGGATCGTCTCGCCTCGGTTAAGCTGTGCCGCACCATTTTCCGGGCTAGGCTCAGATGCTGCCGCGCAACGTCCAAGTCTCCGTTCAGCTTGAGCGCCAGGGCGTCGAGCTGGTAAGAAATCCCCACAAAACCTTGTGCCAGTGTGTCGTGGATTTCGCGCGCCAGCCGCGCACGCTCTTCGAACACCAGCGCAAAACGGCTGTGAATGCGCCTGAGCCGCAGCCGATGCATTCCGTAGATGCCATACATGATCGAAAAGGCGCAGAGCCATAGGAACCACGCCCGTTCAAAGAAATGCGGCAGGACCTCGAAGGCGAATTCACTCTCCCCCGCGCTCGCATTGGGAAGTGAAGATCGCACTAGGAACCGGTAGCGCCCGTGCGGCAGAGAATTGTAGTCCACCACACGCCGGTCGCCCGCGGGAATCCACTCGTCGTCCAGACCTTCCAGCTTGTACGAATAACGCAGGCTCTCGGGCGCCCTCAGGTAGATTCCTGCATATCGGAACTCAATTCTTCCCGTTCCGGGGCCAATTCTTGCCGCGCGGCCGAAATCAACCGGCTTGCCCTCCACCGCGATCCCGTTGATATGGATGATGGGGGTGGACGCGGAGTCCGGAGCGCTCACGATGGACTCAGTTGGATCGAGCGTTGCCAGGCCGCCCGCCGTCGTGAACCAGAGGCGCCCATCCGCTGTTAGCACGCTCCCGCCGCCGGCCGCGAAAGAAGGCGTGCACTGGAGACTCCTGAGTCCATCGGCGATGCCATAATTTTCGGGCGTCAGCGCAGCGATTTTGTGTTCGCTGAAGTCTCTGAGTTGCTGCATGGAAACGCGCGAGATTCCGCGCGTCGTGCTCAGCCAAAGGCTGCCCCTGCCGTCGTTCGCGACATGCGAAATATTGTCGCTCAGTAATCCGTCGCGGGCTGAGTAGCGATAAAAGGTCCCGTCGCGGAAGGCCGCGAGTCCTCCTCCAAAGGTGCTGATCCAGAGCGTCCCAGCCGCGTCTTCATACAAGGAGCGGATCTTGTTGCTGGCAAGTCCGTCCGCGGCTGTGTACAACCGCGGCTTCCGGCCGGGTGTTTTGCCGTCGATGACTTGCCAGAGTCCATTGCTCATCGTGCCGGCCCAAAGGCTTCCATCCTTCCCGGCCGTTAGCTTCATGACGAAATCGCTCGCGCTGGAGTGCCCCTCAATCACGGGACGCCAAGCCGTGCCGTCCAGTTTGTAAACCCCGCTTGGAGTCGCCGCCCAGAGATATCCTTGCGCGTCCTCGAGCGCATCGTAGACCGCTTTCCGTCCTAAGGGATCTGGCACGGAATAGTTGATAAAACAACCCTCATGCATTCGGCTCAACCCGTTGCTGGTGCCGATCAGAAGATCCCCGTGCGCTCCGTCGCGGATCATAAAAACTTCGTTGCTAGGCAGGCCGTCCCGTGTGGTGTAGTGGCGGAGCTGGCCCGAGTGAACGGCAACCAGTCCGCTGGCATGGTATCCCGCCCACACCTCGCCTTGCGCGTCTTGATGAACGGCGGTGGGTTCATCGCTGGGAAACCCCTCCGAAGAGCCGTACATACTGAACCGATCGTCCCGAAGCCGGATCAAGGCGCGGCCTGTGCCCACCCACAGGTTTCCTTCCCGATCTTCGAAGAGGGAGCCGACCCAGTCCTGATCGTCCTCCTTCCCCTTGGGAGTCACAAATTGGCCGTTCTCTAAGCGATTCAACCCGCCGAAGGTGCCGATCCACAGGTTTCCCGCGCGATCGGCGCAGAGCACGCGAACGAAGCTGTTGGAAAGACCATCTCGCGTGTCGAATGATCTTGATTTGCCGTCGGGCTGAAGGAGGATGATCCCTTTGATTCCGCCAATCCACAGCCCCTTATCCGTCTCCACCAGCGACACGATCACGTTGCCGCCCAAGTCCTTGGCGCGCAAGATTGCCGAGAATCCGTCGCCGGTCCGCTTAATAAGGCCGCCGGATCCGCCTACCAGAATCTCGTGCCGCCGATTTTCATAAACCACGCGCGCTGTCTCAACCGGAAGCAGACTCTCCTTCGGGTAGGTCGTGAATTTTCCGTTTTTGAAGGTACTCAAGGCGTCGCCGGCCACGATCCACAGAACTCCGGTATGATCCTCGAGCAAGGAGGTCATAACGCCGCCGGGCAGCCCGTCTCGGAAAGTAAGCGTCTGGAACCGCCCATCGGAATAACGCGTTAACCCTTGAGAGGTGCCGATCCAGAGAGCGCCGCTCGCTCCTACCGTTAGCGCGGAAACGGAGTTGTCGGGCAATGCTCCGTTGTCTTTCGAAAAAACGACGAACTCATACCCGTCGAATCGAGCCAAGCCCTCATCGGTGCCGATCCACAGATAGCCATCCGGGGTTTGGGCGATGGCGTGAATGGTGTCTTGGGGGAGGCCTTGCGCCTGGGTCCAGACAGTGCGAGTGTATTGCGACAACGCCTTCGCGGGATTCAGAGCCAACAGCTCGCACGGCGTAAGGCTGCCTGAAATCAGCACGGCGAGCGTCGCGAATCCAAACCGGAATGACATTGTTTCGGATAGAGTCTATCAAAGTTTCGCGCTGTGCCTATCAAACAGAGAAGGGTATGGTCCTGACCCAAATTAGTCATTGACACTCTTGGAGCGGTTCGATAGAGTTTTGGGTCTCAGGCTATTGGGGTTTCACCGCAGGGTCTTATCTTCAGGGAAGGTCGAAAAAACATGCGTTCTCTCACTCGTTGTGTATGTGCTTTCTTGCTCGTTTTGTCTGCTTTCGCTCAGAGCGATCGCGGCACCATCACCGGGACGGTCTCCGATCCGTCCGGTGCCGTCGTGGCCAATGCTCCGATCAGCGCAAAACAATTGGAGACCGGTGCGACGTTCGAAGCCGGGACATCCGCGACGGGAAACTACACGCTCTCTCAGTTGCCAACCGGAACGTACGAATTGACCGTAACCGTGCCCGGTTTCAAGCGCTTCGTCCGCCAGAACCTGGCGCTTCCGGTAGCGCAGACCTTGCGTATCGACGTGGTCTTGGAGGTCGGCTCCAATGCCGAAGCCGTGACGGTTACGGAGGCCGCGCCGCTCCTCAAAACGGAAAGCGGTGAGCTGAGCCATAACGTTACGACCGAAAGCATGGACAACCTCCCTGTGTTGGGGATCGGCGCGGCTGCCAGCGGCGCGGGAATTCGCAACCCCTACGCCGTCCTGCAACTGCTGCCGGGCGCGGACTGGCGGCCCGATACCAGCATCCGCCTAAACGGAATGCCCAGCAACACGGAAGCCATGCGCATTGAGGGACAGGACTCCACCAACGGTCTGATCTATACGCAGTCGATGACACAGCCCAGTGTGGACGCCATCCAGGAATTCGCCGTCGAGACCAGCAACTTCGCTCCGGAGTTCGGACAGGTGGGCGGCGGGTATTTCAACGTCACCATGAAGTCGGGCACCAATACCTATCACGGCAGCGGGTACGAGTATTTCGTCAACGAAGCGCTGAACGCGGGCACGCCCTTCACCAATGACGGCCACGGACACTTAGTGCGCAACCGGCAACGCCGTAACGATTTTGGATTCACGCTGGGTGGTCCTGTGCTGATCCCCAAAATCTTCAACGGCCACGACAAGCTTTTCTTCTTCTTCAACTTTGAGCAGTATCGTGAGACCGTCATCAACTCCACCACCCCGACCACCGTACCGACGCTGCAATATCGCGCTGGCAACTTCACGCAGGCGCTGACCGGCAGGAACCTCTGCCCGACGACAAACACCGGATGCGATCCTCTCGGCCGGCCGATCATGGAAAACACCATCTACGATCCACTGACAACGCGGGTGGTGAATGGCCAGGTTGTCCGAGATCCGTTTCCCAACAACACGATTCCCCTCACGGAACAGGATCCTGTAGCTTTGAACATTCAGAAGCTGATTCCGTTGCCGACCAGCAGCGCTTTGGTGAACAACTATCTGGTCAGCTATGCGAATCCGCG